>PJUA01000290.1_pt1 | contig 35633 bp, 31 predicted proteins | sample 1512151 | NCBI WGS metagenome assembly PJUA01 (sample SAMN08177678, study PRJNA422409) | Soil metagenome, whole genome shotgun sequencing project. | isolation source: Soil enriched on filter paper: beechwood xylan treatment | place: USA: Madison | collected 2015-01-15
CAGGACTTTGTATAGATATTAAATATATTATACATTTATGTTGACTAAGTAGCAAAATTGATCTAAAATCCAAAGTGTAGACAACAATAACCAGCTTTGGAGGAATGGACATGACTCATAAATTACCGGATTTGCCTTATTCCCATGACGCATTGGAGCCGCATATCGACAAGGAAACGATGACGATTCATCACGGAAGACATCATAATACTTACATTACAAACCTGAACGCGGCACTTGAAAAATACCCCCATCTCCTCGACTTGCCGGTCGAGCAGCTTATAAGCGACATAGAGAGCTTGCCGGAGGAGATAAAAACGGCTGTTCGAAATAATGGCGGCGGCCACGCCAACCATTCGTTTTTCTGGACGCAGCTAAGTCCTCAAGGCGGAGGCGAGCCGGTTGGCGCGTTGAAGGAAGCCATCGCCAATGAACTGAACGGCTTTGCCGATTTTAAGGAGCAATTCACAAAAGCGGCCACGACCCGCTTCGGCAGCGGCTGGGCATGGCTGGCGCTTGACGGACAAGGCAAGCTAACCGTATTAAGCACGGCTAATCAGGATAGCCCGCTTATGGAAGGCAAAACGCCGATTATCGGGCTGGATGTTTGGGAGCATGCCTATTACTTGAACTACCAAAACAAACGCCCGGATTACATCGCCGCATTCTGGAATATTGTAGATTGGAACGTTGCTAACGAGCGTTACCTGACTGCAAAAAAGGCATAACCGCCAAGCTGCATATGTCCAAAATAAACGATTAAACATTCAAAAAAGGCCCATGTCTGCCGCAAAGCAGATATGAGCCTTTTTTTAGATACAACCCGTTAACGGCTGTATACTTCAAATGCATAATGTCCTGCCGGAATACCCGCTGGCACACCGTTGTATACAATTTTTACAAACCGTCCTGTTGCTTCAAAAGGATCATTTCTCTCTTGCTCTATCGATGTTTGGCCCGTCTGGTTAGTCACAACGTGCCACTCCGCCCCATCGCTGGACACTTGAATGACATAGAGAAAATTGCCCTCCTGATGGAACTTCACCTTCGTTCCCGCAAGGGTGTATACTTCGCCCAGATCGACCTGCCACCAGTGTCCTGCCGCATCATCTCCCGCAAGCCACTTTGTGCTTCCGATTCCGTCATTGCCTTTTTGGGGTCCATGGGCGTCGTTCATCATACTATCGCATGAGGCCTCTCTGCCTGTGGCAATCTCGCGCCCTGCAAGCCATTGCAAGGTTTCGGAATGGGGTCCGGACTCCCTCTGCCTCAGCAGATCACGCGCGGCCTCCACCTCCAGCGCCGCCTCTGGCGCAAATGCCGGACTTTTCATATAAGACTCAAGACTGCGCCGGAGCTGTGAAGCGGCAGGACGGCTGCCAAGATCGTTTTGAATGTCGATGCCACAAATCATCAGCTTGCCTTTCCCGACCCGGTATTCCGCCAAATTGGCCAGCTTCCGGTTATGGTAGAAGTTCGGAATGACCTGAACGATGGGATTAAACGGGAGCCCGTCACCTATAATGAATGAAACAGAGCGATCCAGCAAATCCTTCCACTGAAATTCCGCGTATTCCCGTGTAGGGAAACCTGCGAGCGCGGGATGTCCAGCCCGGACGGCAATGCCGCACGGATTTTCAGTAGCAAAATGAACCGGGCTCCAAAATACAGGATAAACGTTCCCGGAGCGACATGCTCCAAATCCCCATCGGCTGCCAGAAATAAGACATGATGCCCCTCTTCGAGCTTGCGCTCTGTCTCCTCATCCCAGCGTTCTGTCACAAACAGCGCCGAGTCGGCTGCAGAATGATGGTTAGTATTCGCATACACCCACACTGGCCATGAATTAATAAGCTCATCATCTCCAACCCGTTCCAGCGATACCGTCAGGCAGTCGCTATAGCCTATCTCCCCCAGCACATCCGACGCAAAATGCCCGATAGAAATACCAGCGCCTAGCGGCACGGAATCAGTCGCCAGCAATCCGCTATCCAGTATGTGACCCGCTCCATTGGCAATTGTCCATTTCACATTCAGGGCCGGCAGCTCGCAGGCTCCAAAATTCGAAATAGCTGCTTCGGCCTCAAAGCGATCCGCTGTTGTATAAATACGCTTCGGCATGCGGAGCAGCAGGACAACAGGTCCGCAGAAACGGCGGAATTCCTCTGGCTGTATGAACCCTTTTGATTCCCAAAAGGCATTTAAAATACCTACCGTTGCCGTGCTTTGTCCCGGAAAATCATGCAAATCCAGCAGTTGAAAACCCCCAAGCTCCGGCGTCCGCAAGGCAGCTTCAATTTCCTCCCGGTACAGCTGCAGAGCCAGCATTCCGGATCCGTGAACAAATCTGCGGACATCTCCGTACAGGCCGCGCCACTTCAGATCGGCTGCAATAACCTCCAGATTGACCGGCCGCAGCGCTCCGTTGTATAGATCTATTTCCTCCACGTCGGGATAAACGGTATATTGGCCGACTTCATGCGTAATGACGGGCATGTCGCGATTACCAACAGCTTCCTGGAAGTCGAGGCGGGTGCCTTCAGCCAATTCATCCGGAAAATACTGCCCCCTTGCTCCCACGCCATCAACCATCTGAGCGCAAAAGAGATCGTCGGCGGGATCCGCCGGACGGTCCCAATTTGTCGTTAAGGTGAACAGCTGTCTGTCATTGCCCTGTTTTACATCTGCAGCTATCTTATGCAGCAGCTTGAAATCTCCGTTAAGTTCATTTCCGTTGCTATATATGCAAAAGGATGGATGATTTCCATAGGCATCCAATATTCGCCGGGCTTCTTCCGGCAAATACGTATAATGCTCAGGAAACGCTCCCACCGGCGTATTCCATGTGTCCATCCACATGGGACCTTCTGCCTGCACATATACCCCCAGCTGATCGGCGGCCTGAAATGCCGCTTCCGGCGGACACCAGGAATGGAAGCGAATATGGTTCAGGCCATAAGCCTTCACCGTCCCGAACAAGGAGAGCCATTCTCCCGTTTCCATAGGAGGATGCCCGGTAAGGGGAAAAATGCAGCACTCCAGAGTCCCGCGCAGAAAGGCTGGCCTCCCATTGACCGTTAGCTGGCGTCCTTCTCTGCCAAAGCTGCGAAGGCCAAAGGTCTGAGTAACCTCCGTTTCGCAGCGTTTTTGCACCGATCGGATTTGCGCAGCCAGTTTTAGCTCGTAGACATTGGGCGTAAACTCATCCCATAGGAGAGCTTCCGCTCCCAGCTCGTAATGCCACTGGAACGGTTCGCTTGAAGAAGCCGGTATAACCAGCTTCTTCAGCAGAGGCAGCGGGCTGCCGCCTCCCGTCTCTCCATGCTTGATTTGAGCCGATATGACGATTTCCGCCGCCGCTTCCGAAGCCGTTGCATTGTGATAAACGCCTTTTATTGTAACGGCTCGTTGTACCGGGTCGGGAAAAAGCTGTAGCCCGCTAATCCAGAGGGGCTCTGATGCCTGAAGCTCTAACCGTCCCACGACTCCATTCCAGATGGATTGCGTCTCTTCCGTATATGCGCTTGGATAGATGCCGATATTTTGCACATCGCGATTATCAATACGAATAATGATACGATTGCTCTCTCCAGCCTTGATCAAGCTCGTCACATCATACTGGTGAGCGACTGACAAGCTGTCTTGACCGCCGGCGTATTGACCGTTTACCCACAGCGCGGATTGAAACATGACTCGCTCTAAATATAGCAGCAGCCGTTTGCCCTCCCATTCCGCAGGCACTCGTAATTCGTATTGATACCATGCCGCCCCTTTATAGGAGTATATCTGGCGGAGTGAACGGACAGACTCCCGGTTCAACTCCCCGCTCCATTCCTCGGCATGCCCCACTCCATTTAGCGTAAGCGTTCCCGGCAGTTTGACTGTGTCATGCGGGTTTGACTTTACAAGCTGATGCCAGCCCTCTCTTTCGCCTATATCCTCAGGGTCAAGAGCATACCGCCATTGCCCCTCAAGCTTGATGACATCCGTATTATTTTGCTGTAGTCCATTCATACATTCATCTCCTTCCATTCCCTTCGGTCACAATAGTTATGGATAAGTGTCATTCAACCCTTTATTTGCTTAACTGCAAATGTACATAGGCGCCCATATGATTGCAATCCAAGGTTAAAGCTTCATTGAATTCCGCTTCAGCCGCTTTGTGATGGCCAAGCCCTAGGAGACCCAATCCCCTCATAAACCGGCAATGAATGTTGTTCTTTTTATTCAGGTCTTCGTCGAACACAAGGAAGTCCGGGAGGGAAACCGCAAAATAATCAATTTTCACATCATCAAATAAATGCTTTTCTGCATAATCCACCAATTTATTGAACCGGCGTTTGGCTTCATGGGAATTATTCAGCTTCTGCCAAGCCAGTCCTTGGTAAAAAATCATTTCCGGCGGCTGATCGTTGTAATACATCGCGCTGGCTGGCTCCTCCAGCCCTTGGGAAGCAATTCGGAAGCATTCTTCCGCCTTCGCCTGCTGACCCAGTCCTTCGAATGCACAGCCAAGATAATAATAAATATTATTTTCCTGCGCTCCAGCCAGCTTTCCTTCCGCAAGATTTTGCGGATAGATAAGCGCTGCTTGAAGCAATTCTGTAGCCTTTTCATAGCTGCCTTCCCCAATATGCTGCTTTGCCAATTCCACATGCGCCAGCACATATTGGCCTGTAACCTTGCCTTCGCCGCCTTCCCAAGGATGAAAATGGCGTGCGGCAAGCAGATCAATGGCATCGTTGTGTTTGCCAAGCCGATTATGAAGCGTCACATATTCCACATACAAATCATCGCGTTCGCCAACCAATGCCGCATGCTTGTTCAGATGATCAAGCCGTTCGCTCGCGGGCACACCGATCTTTTTATACAACTGGTCCAGTTCAAACAGAACTCTGGCATCGTTCGGATCGCATTGCAGCGCTATTTTGAGTGAAGTTCCGGCGCTTGCCGCATCGCCTTGTTTATTGTAATAAGCCAAGGCCAGATTGCGGTGAACGACGGAGTAGCTATCGTCGATGGAACGTGATTTTTCCCAATACCGGATGGCTTCGTGATGACGTTTTTTGTCGTACAGCAAATTGCCGATATAATAGTTGGCTTTGGCGTCATTTCCGTTGACCGAGATAACGTATTCCAGAATTTGAAGCTCGAACAAGGAATTCGGAAAGCAATAATCCGGCAGCGCCTTTTCGCCCGCAAGGAGATGACGCTGAGACGATGCTTCATTCCCCAGCTTAGCGTACAGGAAACCAAGCGTATATTGGACAAGCGGATCATTGGATGCAGGCAGAAGCTTCAATATGTCCGCGGCTTCCTCATACTGGCCAGCGGCAGTATAGTCAGAGGCAAGTTCAAGGTAATTCCTCGGCGCGCCGCGCATCAAAGCATTAAGCTGATCCAGCATAATCATGGAGTCACCAGGTTTGCCCGTCTTTTCCCGGATCAGGGCGAGCTCATAATGCGAGCCGAAATCGGCGGCGTCAAGCTTAATAGTTTCTTCCGCAAACGCTTCGGCTTCGGCCAGCCTGTCCAGCTTGCGAAGCATCGCGCTTTTGAGATTGCGGGATTTGTAGTTCCGCGCGTTGCGGATCAAGGAACGCTCCGTAAGCTCCAGGGCTTCCGCATAATTCCCCCTTTCAGCCGCGATTTGCGCCAGGGAGAAATAACCGCTATCCTGCCATGCTGCGCTCCAGACCGCTTTATAAAAGGTGGCAAAGGCTTCATCAAGCCGTCCTTGCAGCTTCAGGCTTAGACCCAATTGGTAATACGCTTCGCCGTCATACGGATTGGGATTCCGCATGGTAACGCGTTTAACGGCTCTGCGAAAATACACTTCGCTTTTAGCGAACAGTCCTCGACGCAGCAGCAATGTGCCGTAAGCAACGTTGATCCGGCTGTCATTTTCATCACGCTTGAGGCCTTCCAGATAGTAGGCTTCCGGTTCAAACGTTGCATGACGATATTGCTCCAAGTGAAGCCCTGCCAAATACAACTCTTCAATCGTCGCGATTTCGGAAGGATCGGGCAACGGCTTGGCAGCATCCGGCACCTGTTCGATATCCTTTGGCTGTGGCGCATAGGATATCAGCAAATTGCCGGAAGCGTCCTTAACCGTCAATTCAAGCTGGTGCTCCAGCACGGCTGCCGTTATATTAACCTGTGCCGCAAACGTTTCCGCAGGAGTCAACGTCACTGTCCGCGACAACAGCTTGCCGCCCGGTCCACAAAGCTCAATCACTGCGTTTTCATATCGGGCTGTGGCATAGGCATACACATTGGCAATGCCTTGCCCGCGATCCACCTCAAGGTTAACCGCCGCTTCGGTCGATGCGTTTTTGACCATGCCGATATTTTTGTAAGGCATGAAATATTGGGTAAAGGTTTTTTCCTCATAGGGCTGAAGCCATGTAAAATCCGGCTGATTGTCCGTAAACACGCCTGTCATCAGCTCAATATACGGCCCGTCTTCATCCGTCAGGTTCCGGTCCCAGGCTTGGCCGAATTCGCCGTTCCCCCAGGTCCATTGCTTTTTGCCCGGAGAAATGTGGTGATTTGCTACGTGAAGCAATCCGGCCTGCACGTGATGATCATAACCCCCGACAAAGTTGTAATCAGACTTGTAGGCCATGTAGGAAGTTGGCACCGGAATATTTTTGTAACGGGAAATATCAACGCCAGAGGAATAATCCATCTTGTAATAGGTTCCCGTCGCGATGGGAAATCGGGAAACGTCACGTTTCCCGTGATCAAAAACCGCCGTTACGTCGGGAGGGAATACCGACTGAGTATGGTCATTGACGGCAACGGCCGGATTCGCCCACCACAGAAAGGTTTGCGGCTCCGGGGTGCGGTTGTACAATTGAACGGATATTTCCAAATAAGCTTTGTCCGGATGGAGCGTAAAACCTGCCGTTACTTTCGTTCCATACATCCGATCCATTTCGCTAACCCATACCGTCGCGCTTCCATCGGCACGTTCTTCCAGCTTATATTCAACCGGTCCATATGTGTTTGGCCTATGATGCTGCGGCCAGTTAAATTCAATGCCTCCCGAAATCCATGGACCTGCAAGGCCAACCAGGGCCGGCTTGATAACCTGATTGTAGTAAACAAAATCATAGTTGTTTGTCCGATCAACAGCGCGGTAAATCCGCCCGCCTAATTCCGGCATAATTTCAATGTGTAAATATTGATTTTCCAGGATAACCATCTGGTAAGGCATTGGTTTCTTTTCATCCTCAATCTTTTCAACAACGGGGTGGGGATACACTTTGCCGGTGCTTCCCTGATACACCCGTTTTTCCAGAAACATGGGGTTTTTATTTGGCTTGCCAATTCCGTATGTCGGAATGTGAATCGTTTCTTCCCAAACCTTCGTTTTTGCGTTTGTTTCCGCCAACATGATCAACTCCCGTACTAGATGGTAGCAGCTTATACGACAACAATACATGACCGCCGAGGCCGCTACCATTCACAAAGTTCGGAACATGATGGACTATTTTCTTTTTCCAGCTTATAATTTTGAAATTACTTTCAAAACCGTTTGAAAGGAGTGTCAGACACCTTTGAAAAAAGTGGATGGATTTGCTGCGGAAAAAATCATTGTTATTCCCGATTATTTGCTGGATCAAATCGTCGCTCACCCGTTAAACCGCATGCTGTATATTACGGATATCGGCTTTTTCCCGCGCGCTCTCTATCATCATAGAGAAAGGCCAACGGGCTGTGATACAAATCTATTGATCTATTGCACGGAAGGAGATGGGCGCGTATCCATCAACGGGACTCCGCATGCTTTGACAGAAAAGCAGCTCATTGTCATTCCGGCCAACACCCCTCACTCCTATTGGGCAGAATCGGATACGCCATGGACAATATACTGGTTTCATTTCAAAGGCGAGCAGGCCGGACATTACACCGAATTGCTCAAGGGAGGTTCAGGTCCGCTTTCGCTCCATGTTCAGGATTCCGAAACATTTATTTCGTTGTTCCATCAATGCTTCGACCTTCTTACAAGCGCCGCGTATTCAGTGCCTCATCAAATTCTTGCTATGCAGACGGCAGCTTATGCAATTAGCTCGGTTGCCATTACGCCGGAGCGCAAGGATGAAGCCCGGCAAAAACAATATATCGAAACAGCCATTCATCTGATGAATATGAAGCTGGAAGAAACGCTGACGCTGGAGGAAATCGCGCAATATGCACAAATTTCCAAACAGCATTTAAATCATTTGTTTAAAACAGCCGTCGGCTTTGCTCCTATCGATTATTATCTGCGCTTAAAAATGAGGCGTGCGTGTCAGCTTCTTGACTTGACCACGCTTAACATTAAAGAAGTCTGCCATACGATCGGTTTCAAAGACCCCTACTATTTTTCGCGGCTGTTCCGCAAAATTATCGGCCTTTCCCCCACTGCTTATCGCAGCAAGCTGAAGGGTTAAGGAATGGTACTACTGGAATCGGGCTATCCCGAAAAGCAAAAACCCCGTTTTCCGCAATCAAGCGGAAAACGGGGTTTTAGTCAACCATTTCCATATTTTTTTGACCCCATGCCACCATGGATTCAATCAACGGAACAAGCTCCTTGCCAGACTGCGTCAGCGAATATTCGACGCGTGGCGGTACCTCATTGTATTGCTCACGATGGACAATGCCGTAATCGATAAGCTCCTTGAGACAATTGGTTAACGCCGTTCCTGTGATGCCGGTTAATCTTCTTTTTAACTCATTGTAGCGAATGCAGTCATTTTCACTGAGTATGGCCAGAATGGGCAAATTCCATTTGCCTCCAATCACTTGAAACGCATAAGTTGCCGGACATAATTGATCCATTTTAAATTCGTATTTCATTGTGAATCCCTCCATTAGTATACTTTTATATACTTAGTATTAATTTTTATCATACTTGTTGAATCGAGACTACTTGTTATAATTGTACCATAAACAAGACATTGAAAGTCGAGGTGCAACTAATGAGTGATTCAAACAATAATATGATGTGTGATCTTGAAACCGGCATGTGCGGCCCCGCAGATGATGAGCAAGTTCAGACTATTGATTTAAACCAGCTTGCCAAAAAATTTACACTGTATTATGTTACCGATCCGATCTGCTCGCATTGCTGGGCGCTTGAGCCTGTACTAAATCGTTTTTTGCGCCAATATGGGCATTATTTTAACTTGAAGGTTGTGATGGGCGGGCTGCTGCCGAGTTGGCACGGCTTTGCGGATAATTCGAACGGCATACAAAAGCCGGCGGATGTCGCTCATCATTGGAAAGAGGTTGGACTGCATTCCCGGATGCCGATTGACGGGTCTCTGTGGATCTCTGACCCTATCCTTTCCTCCTACCCGCCTTCTCGCGTATTCAAGGTAATTGCGCATAGACATCCCGGCAAAGAGCTACAGTTTCTGCGCCGGGCGAGAGAAGCCGTTTTTGTCTTCAATAGAAATATTGCCGAAGATACCGTAATGATTGATCTAGTGAATGGAATCGGCTTGGATGGCGCGAAGATAATCCAAGAATCGGGACTGGATTCTGCTCAAGTGTTACTGGATGGCGATTTTGAACTGGCGTCAAGTCTTGGCGTAAGAGGTTTCCCCACCCTTGTTATGGTCAACGAAGAAAACAAAGGTGTAAAAATCAGCGGCGCCAGGCCCTTGGAAACATATGTTAGCGGTCTCCAGCAATTATCGGCTGCTACCCTTGAAGCAAGACCCGTACCAGGTTTGACACAGCTCCTCCAAGAGGAACTCCTTTTATTTTCAAAAGAAATCGAAGTCATGTATGATATCCAGAGCCATCAGGTGGGGGCCTTTGCGGAAGGTCAATTAGCCAAAGGGACTTATAGCGCCGATATTATCTTGGACGAAGTGTACCTGACAAGCAAACCGCATAGCCAAAATCAATAATTTGCAAGTTGCTTGCATGAAAAGCAGTGACAGGCAAGCCTAAAGCACCTCTAAACAGCCCTTTTCGGCGGTCAGGAGGTGCTTTTATCTTTGAACCTTATCGCTAATTCGGGCTTATTCGGAGTCAGCTTTTATGCCTTCGAGGTTCTGGGTGAATAAAAGACGTCGCAATGAAGATGGCGAAGTTCCTCCCAGGTACCCGGATTGGTTGTATCCGGGCTGCGATTTTCCAAAATAGCTTGATACAAGGCCGCTTTTTCCTCCAAGTGGGCAACACGCCGCTTGGCTTCTTCAAGCTGCGCTAGCGCCACTTCTCGATGCTCCAGCATAATTGCGCAACGCTCGGAAATGCTTGAATCCCCTTCCTGACAGAGATCGACGTATTTTTTGATGACTTCAAGCGGCATGCCGGATTGCTTGAGACATTTGACTCCATATAGCCAGTTGATGGATTCGGCATCGAACAGCCGGATATTATTATCATCGCGCTGCAAGCTAGGCACTAGCCCTTTATCTGTATAAAAGCGTACCGCGTGTTCGGTAAGTCCCGTCATAAGTGCGGCTTCTTTGACCGTATGCATATGTAATCCTCCTCCTAAAATTAACTCTTGCCTTCGTGTTACACGAAGGTCGTAAACTTATTTTAAAGCAAGTCGGCTATATGCGGAACCCCCCGGGGAAGGTCCTAACTCCGGGGCTTTACAGCTGATTGAGCTTAACCTTTAAACATTGGAGGAATGACCATGCAAACTGTAACATTGAACAACGGTATAAAAATGCCTCTTCTCGGCTTTGGCGTCTACCAGATTCCAGATGCCGAACAATGCGAAAACGCGGTATATGAAGCTCTGATGACCGGGTATCGCTTAATCGACACCGCCGCTGGATATCTGAATGAAGAAGCAGTTGGGCGCGCGATTAAGCGCAGCGGGGTGCCGCGCGATTAAGCGCAGCGGGGTGCCGCGCGAGGAACTATTCATCACAACCAAGCTATGGATTCAGGATGCCGGTTACGAAAGCGCTAAGCTTGCATTTGCCAAATCGTTAAAGAAGTTGCAGCTAGACTATCTTGATCTTTACCTGATTCATCAGCCGTTCGGCGATTATTACGGCGCATGGCGCGCAATGGAAGAGTTGTACCGCGAAGGAAAGATCAGGGCTATCGGCGTCAGCAATTTCCTGCCCGACCGCTTGATGGATCTTATCGTGCACAACGACATCGTGCCCGCCGTCAACCAGGTTGAAACACATCCGTTCTACCAGCAAATTGAAAATGCTGCATTTATGAAGGAGCAAGGCGTGCAGCATCAGTCGTGGGCGCCGTTTGCCGAAGGACTAAACAACATGTTCGGCAACGAAGTGTTATCTTCAATCGCGGCCAAACACAATAAGTCCGTCGCCCAAGTCGTTTTGCGCTGGCTTGTTCAGCGCAATGTCGTTGCAATTCCAAAATCGGTGCGGAAAGAACGGATCGCTGAAAACTTCAACATTTTTGATTTTGAATTAAGCGCAGATGATATCGCGAAAATCTCTTCTCTCGATACGGGCGATACGCTTTTTCTATCGTATCACGACCCCAAATTTGCCAAGATGCTGGGCACCTTAAAGGTAGATTTATAACCTGATAGGCTTGTAAACCTACAATCCGATGAACGGAAGGGGGGCTTTTGCATAGTATACAAAAAAGCCAGCGCCATCTGCGCCGGCTCCACTATTCCACAGCATCCAACTTTCTTGAAAATGGAGTGTGAAATCACTATGTCATTTTTACCGCCCTTTGGACCGCCTTTTGGTCCTCCATTCGGCCCCCCTCCCGGTCACGGTTCAGGTCCTGGCCCGGGTCCGGCTCCCGGGCCTCCCGGACAGCCGATGGCGCCAACATCTCCGCCGCCGGCATTTGTGCCTCAGCAGCAGTCCGCCACCGTGCTGACCGTAGATCCCGGCAGCATTAGACGATGCATGTTCCGCTTCACGTACATTTGGATGCATAATGGCAGCCAATTCTGGTTTTTCCCCGTCTTTCTAGGACCAAATTCGATTGCAGGCTTTAGATGGACCGGCTTCTCCTGGATGTACACCGGATTTGACCTGCGGTCGGTTCAATCCTTCACCTGCACTTGAAACCTCTATAAGTTCAACTAATAGTTGTTGGCAGGAGTCCGCCGTGGGAATGGTTCTTCCGATCGCAGTTGTTTCCAAATTTCCTGATTATATAACGGTTAACGGTGAAATTCGGAAACACAAGCGAACACTTCGCTTCTCCAGAACCATTCCCACTCTGGCCTTTTTTGCCGTTTAATTAGTTGAACTTATACAAACCCGTGCTGGCGCACTACAAAAAGCAAACACCGAGATGCGTAGTGATCCCGGTGTTTGCTTTTTTAAGTTTTGGAGCAAGGAGAACCTTATTGAACAGCCTCCTGCAATTTAACTCTTACTTTTATGATCTAAAGACCGTCGCTGATTGCCGGATTCATCAAAGTTATCTTCCGCTAACCAAGCTTCAAAACGCGCCTTGATCTCCGGCCATTCCGTATCTAATATCGAAAACCATGCCGTATCGCGGCTTCTGTCCTTATAAATGACTGCATTTCGGAAGGTCCCTTCATAGGTAAAGCCTAACCGTAAGGCAGCATTCCTGGAGGGCTGATTTAAAGAATCGCATTTCCATTCATAGCGGCGGTATTCCAATTCTTCAAACACATACTTTGCCAATAAATATTGCGCTTCCGTTGCAATCCGCGTTCTTTTTAATTGATTGGAATAGACGACCCAGCCTACCTCAATGCTGCGGTTGACCGGATCAATTCTCATTAAAGCAAAGGTACCTACAGCCTCATTGGTTTGCTTGTTTATAATTGTCAAATAATACGGATCCGCAGAAGCTTCCCTTTTTAGTAATAATTCCTTTACCTCGGACTTACTTTGTACAGGCTCCATCGACAAATAGGTCCAGTTTTCCAGTGGGCTATCCGGCCCATAAACCTTGTAAAGATCGTCCAGATGTTTTTCGGCGTTCAATTTTTCCAAAAAGCAATAGGCTCCTGAAAGCCTCTCAATATTGGGCAGTCGTCCATGCTGTGCCGCATTTGCTACGGGATCTCCGATAGGCTGATTGAATTGATTATAGCGCATAGCATAAAACCTCCCGGCTACTATTCAGATTTATCTATACAATATACAATAAAACAACCTCCTTGATAAGTCACGAATATGCTCTCTCCAACAAAGCCGCGATGCTTTGCACGTCAGAGCTTCTTAATGTCTGGACTCGCTCCGAGACCTCTTCATAGTGATCAGAAGCATAAAACAAGTTATCAAAACCACGCCTATAGCAATCCACTGCGAAGTAGCCAAAGCACCAAACTGCCCGCGAATAAGGTCACCTCTGAAAAATTCGATGCCAAATCGTCCCAAGCTATAACTAACAAGATATAATCCGGCGATTACGCCATGGGACGGCCGCTTTTTTTTAGCCAGATAGATAAGCACGAAAAACAAGGAAAAACCAAGCACACTTTCCATGATTTGCGTAGGCACAAGCTTGACATCATTTGGAGCTAATTCTGAATGGTGAAACACAATGCCAAACCAGCTATGCGTCTCTTCCCCATAGCAGCAGCCTGCAAAAAGACAACCGATTCTTCCAAAGCCCTGAGCCAGTGCCAGTGAAGGGACAAACAAATCCAGATGCTGGAGAAAGTTGAGGTTTGACTTCCGACAATAAGCATACCCTGCGGCAATCCCGCCTATGATGCCTCCATAAACGACAAACCCTTGAGAAACGTTCAAAAGAATGCTTGGATCATTAACAATATTTTTGAATTGAGTAATCCAATACAATAGCTTGGCCCCAGCAAAACCACCCGCTAATCCAAAAAAAAGCAGATTGTAGATATGAGATTGATCAACATTCGCTTTGATCCCTCGGTACAAAACAACCCTAAATGAGACAAAAATACCAAGAGCAATCATAAATCCATAGCCGTAAATCGTTATTGGACCGATAGAAAACCATTCATTGTACACCTGATCATCCCCCGTTTTCAGAAATACCTGTATAAAAATCTACTGATACACAATTAAACTACGATATGTAGTATGATTATCGAAAAAGAAAAGGGATTATGAATCCCCCCCAATAATAATCAACAGCAGCATGGAGCAAGTTCGCAAAAATGGCTTTAGCAGCGTTAACGGCACCACTACTGTTCGCTCTGGCTCAAGAACCTGCATCAAGCGATACTGCAAGGTCGAATTAGCAAAATAAACAGCCGTGCTGCACGGTGTGAAGCTTTTATGTTTAGCCAGCTTTAACAAGACGTTGCCCAAATAAAGCTCTGTACCCATTTGTTTAATCGCGTAACGGTCTGCAAACAGCTCTTTCCATGTTTCATAATAACGAATGATTGGTTTAACGATTGGCAAATATCCGAAAGCATCAGCCAGCAGGATCGAAAAAAAATGTTTGCGTCCATCTTGTTTGAGACAATGATATCGTTCATGTAACAAAATTGCTTTTACTTCCTTTTCGCTGAAACAGCTTAACACCATTGTGGAAATAACGATTTTGGGGCGGACTAATCCAATCGTCAGCGCAACAAATGCATCGTCCTGCACAACAATGATTTCCGTATCCCAATTCCGGTATTTGTACTGCAATTGCTTAGTTAATTTAACGTGCATATGATTTTGAAAATGGTTGATCCATTTCCGCGATAAATGCAATTGTTGAATCACTCGCCAAAGAAACTTGACCAACATATATCCAACTAACACTATTATTGCATAGCTAAAAACGGACTGCTGCAGTGTTTCAGCATGTAAATGTGAAGTAACAATTACCCCCATTTGTGCAATGGCGATTAGAATAATCACCATCATTAGCCCATAGGAACCTCTAAGCTTTATAATAGGACTCATTGTTTATTCCTGCTTTTTAGATCATTCAGCTTGCGCTCCAGCCTCTCTATGACATCAGCATCAACTTCGTCAAGCGCATCAATCATATGGTTGACAACCAAACTTCCGTATTCATGTATAAGCCCTTGCGATACCTGCTTTGTTTGTTCGGACAAAAAATGCTCTTTGGACAAAATTGGACTAAACTTGGCAGCCCTCGCCCGTCCGCTTCCTGTCATAACCTTTGTTAAATGCCCCTTGTCCAGCAGGCGGTTCATAATCGTCATTACCGTATTAATCGATATGGGGTTCTCCTGATTCAGAATCGACTGTACTTCCTTAATACTCAGCCCGTCGGAACTCCAGAGAATATCCATAATCCGCGCTTCCAGCGGCCCAAAAAAACGGTTTAGCCCGCCGCTGTCCATATTCATTTTTTTGATCTGCATCGTTGCTTCACCACCATACTACATATGGTAGTACGGTTATCACGGCATGTCAACAAGATTTGCTTACATGGGACGAAAATTCATCACCATCTGTTCTCTTTGGAGTATCCAGCCCCCTGGCGTCAATGACCTGCTGGAAGCTAAAATTCGGCATGGGACTATCCTCCGATCCGATGCTGAATTTGTCAAAAACCTCAAAGCCGTTTTTGCAATAAAACCTCCTATTAAGCTCGGTATGGGTAACGAGCGTGATCCGGCCTCCCCCGTTTGACCTGATAAATGGGAAAATAAATTCATGAAACAGCAAGCTCCCGAGTTTTTTGCCTTGATGTCCCTTTGCAACGGCAAAGGAATCCACGTACCAGCTTTCATTCCCGTAACGGCTGCACGCCGTCTTCATTTTATCCAGCGTATTCAAAATAAAATGAATCCTCTTAAGGCCAATCCGGGCTGCCAGCGCCAAGCCGCCGTTAAACAAATATTGAAAAAAGCCGGGACCTTTTTCATCCCGTTTTTTAAGCAAAACGGCCGAAACAATTACTCCGTCCAATGTTCCGACAAAACAGGAGTTTTGCTGAAAATAGGACTTTGTATTTGTATAATTAAGTTGATACAATTGGTTTTTATAGTCTTTGCCTGACGCCAGGATAAACGGAAATAACGGGTACTCCATGAAGGATTCAGTAAACAATTCGGCGATCTCGCTCAGTTCATCTTTTTTAGCCAAACGATATATGTTCATAGTGATTTCCCTTCCTTGTTAAAAAATAGTTTTCCCTATTGTATTGGCGGAATGGGCAATGCAATATAGTGAATGCTCTGTTATTTGTTCATTAATGAACAAATGGAACAATATTGTATAGAAAGGAGGGTGTCCGTGTGGGAGACAGGCGTTCCATTAGAACTAAAGCAGCGATCAAGCGGGCTTTTCTGAGCTTGCTGAATAACAAGACGGTTTCCAAAATAACCATATCTGAAATTACGGAGCTTGCGGATATCGGCAGAGGCACCTTTTATTTGCATTACGAGGACATCTACGATCTGTATAAAGAAATTGAAACCGAAATGTTTGATCAGTTCGACCGGTTTTACGATACATCATTTCCAATTCAGGATAGGCAAGACATCATCCTGTTTATAACCAAATTAACGGACTATATTTACGACAACAAAGCATTATTTAACATGCTGACTAATCCGGAAGACGAGTTGTTAACCCCAGAAAAAATAAAACAATTTTTTAAGCAAAAAATATTGCAGGAGCGACTGCAAGAAAATAACTCTTACTATAAACCAACAGCAATGGAAGAGACGGAAAGTCTGTTCATCGCATCAGGCGTTTTTGGAGTGATAGAGGACTGGGTTGTACGCGGCATGGAGGAGGAGCCGGCAGGTATGTCTATGCGTATCCAGCAATTGCTGTTAAAACTGGAAAAGTAACAAGCATGACCACCAGATGGCGGCAGAGAGAAAAATATAAGGCTCTCGGAGGTTCTCAGGAGGCTAGCTGCTGATGAAAGCGAATACAAAAATAGGTGAAACCAGACAAAATCTATACTTTAACAGGTATTCCAGATCTACCTTTTATGTTAATTTATAGAAAAAGGAGGTGTTAATTGATGAAGAAAAAACTAAGCTTAATACTGGTAATGGTACTTCTTAGCTTAACCGTGTTGCCTGTGGCGGCATTCGCCGGAGGACGAGCAGTTGATGTTGGCCTATCCGCTTCGCAAAGCGGCTCCACGGTGACCCTCAATGTCCTGGCGCGCGATGAGTTCGGTCAGCCTGCCAATAACGCCCCCCTTTACGCCAAGATGAGAGTTGGCATTGAAATCAACAACAATTGGCAAACGCATTATGTTGACATGACGCTGGTATCTTCCAATCCTTCTACTGGCTTGTACGTCTACCAGGCGACACGCCCAACCGGTTACACGGTAGGAACGGTAGAGGTCTGGTTCGGCGACTTGCATCTTGGCATGAACGTCTGGCTGACACCTTAATTTTCAGCAGCAGCACGCGAGACAATACGCCATCATCGATAGAAGGCGTTTCAAGTACGCATGACGGAAGGGCTCGTACGGTGCAGAAAAGTCAGATTATTCTGCCTGTTCGAGCCCTTCTCTTGTGAGATCTCCCAAATTCAGTGCGGTGATTTTTCCTCCATCCACGGTTGACCAAAGGTTTGCCCATAAGAATTGGTTTGTCTTTGTTTTGGATGGATTTTGGATTGGGCCATCCAGCCCGGCGAGACTTTCACCTTGCAGCTTGCACGAACCGTGCTGTAATTTCCTTTGGCCGCGTGATGGCGCCTCCAACAACGACGGATGATGCGCCAAGCTCAAGGCAGCGGAGATACATCTCTGGCGTTAACACATTACCCTCGGCGATAACTGGCGCCTTCACCGCTTTGAGCACCTCCTTCAGGAAACTGAAGTCGTCCTCATATAGCTTCGTATGAGCGGTATACGGCGTATAACCATGCAGCGTCGTGGAGACGCAATCAAAGCCCAGTTCTTCCGCTGCGACTGCTTCATCCACAGTCGAGATGTCCGCCATAAGCTGAACGTTCGAATTTCTCTTGCGAACGTAATCAACCAGCGACGCCGTTGTCTCGGCGCCGGGCCGCTTGCGAAGAGTAGCGTCCATTGCGATCATCTCGCAGCCGCTCTCCAGCAGCTCATCGATTTCGTATCGTGTCGCCGTTATGAAAACTTCGCTGTCCTCGTAATCGCGTTTCACGATTCCGATGACCGGAAGGTCCACCTCCTGTTTAATCGACATAATATCGACCCTGGAGTTTGCCCTAATGCCGAGCGCTCCGCCTTCCTTCGCCGCTAGCGCCATCTTGCTCATAATAAAGGCGCTGTGCAGAGGTTCATGCTCTAGAGCCTGACAAGATACAACCAAACCGCCGTTAATGATGTTTAGCATCACTCGCACCTCCCCTTATCGGGCGCTGTAATCCGCAACAAGCGCCAGAATGTCGCTGTTCAATACGGACAGCGAATCATGATTTTCTTCGCCAACCGGCAGCAGCGGCAGTCTCGGCTGTCCCGTCTCAACGCCGCGGAGCGACAAAATATATTTGGCAGCGCCATAGAGCGACGGGTAGGATAGCAATCTCTTAATGATAGCATTAATCTTGTATTGCAACTCCTGTGCCTCTGCCACACGATTGTCCTGATACAGCTCGTTCAGCTTGCAGAACAACTCCGGCATCACTCCGTAAGTACCGCCAATTCCACCGTCAGCCCCCATAATCCGTCCCGCTAGGAATTGCTCGTCCGGACCGTTGAACACGAGGAAATCTTCGCCGCCTGCAACCTTATACTGCTGCAGATCGAACGTGCTCTCACCGGACATTTTTACGCCAATGACTTTAGGCTGAGCGGCCAGTTTCTCCAAAAGCTTCGGCGACAGCTGGAAGCCGGTCGTTTGCGGAATGTTATAGATGATGAACGGAAGATTACTGCTGTCGATCATTTGCTGCCAATGCGTTTCAACTGCCGCTTCGGACAGACGGTAGTAAATAGCGGGGACAGCAGAGATCGCATCCGCGCCATGAAGCTCGGCATGTCTCGACAACTCCACGGCTTCGCGGGTTGAGTTTGCGCCCACATGCACGATGACCTTCAGCTCGTCGCGAATTTCCTCCATAACCGCTTCCAGCACGAGCTTTCGCTCTTCCGCCGTCTGGAGAATGCCTTCGCCGGAGCTGCCGCCAACGTACAAGCCTTTTACGCCGGTACCGACATAATATCTTGCAAGCTTCTTGACGCGATCCGCGTCGACTTCCCCTTGCCCGTTATAAGCCGAATACATCGCTACATATATGCCTTGGAACGTTTCGATATTTCTCATGTTCATCTCTCCGTCTCTTTTTGAAAATAAGGGTATATTGCGCCATACAGCGCGGCTTTATTGCCGAGCTTTGCAACCGCCAGCTCCGTTTGGGAGAAGCCGGAGGGCAGGTAAGCCGTCGCTCGCAGATTAATTTTGTCCAGCAGATATTCGCCTTGCTCTGATACGCCACCGCCTATGACGATAAGCGATGGATCTGACATAACAATGATGCCCGCGATGCCTCTGGCTATCTCGTCCGTCCATCTATCGATAACGTCTAAATACCGCGTATTGCCTGCCTTTGCCTGTTCGAAAAGCGTGAACCCGCTGCCGTCGAAACAAGGCAGTTCGCGGCTTGCTAGCTTCAGCAGAGCGGACATTGACGCCCTCTGCTCGTAGGTCGTGTCGCTATTCTTGTCGTACAAGGAATGGCCGATCTCTCCTGCCCGGTTATGTGCGCCCGTTACCAGCCGCCCACCACAGAACATTGCACCGCCAATTCCCGTACCAAGCGTGATGCAGAAGAAATCATCGACTCCAGCGGCGGCGCCTTTCCACCACTCGCCTATCGCTGCCGCGTTCACATCGTTTGCGACCGCCGCAGGAAGCGAGAAACGTTCTGTAACGATCCGCTTCAAATTGGCTCCCTTATATTCCGGAATGGTCCCCCCCGCGAATATAATTTCGCCGCTCTCCGTATCGACGACGCCCGCCGTGCTGATACCGACACCTTCCATCGGACCACAACGGTCCAGCATATCCTGTACAATCCCGGCAACGGCTTCCGGAATTCGAACATTGGCCCCGACATTCGGCGTCTCCCGCTTATCGTGATAGATAAGTTCTCCATTTGCCCCGAAGACACCGAACTTGATTTCGGTGCCTCCAACATCAATGCTAATCCAATGCTTCCCCGACATAGGACACCTCTTATTCTTTTACCGCGCCGATTGAAATTCCGCGAGTGAAATATCGCTGGAACAAGACAAAGATGAGCAGCATAGGTATGGCCGCGACTGTGGCGCCCGCCATCTTATAAGCGAAGTTTGGATTCAAATCCTGCATGAGCGTCGCAATGCCAACCATAAGTGTCTTCATATCCTTATCTTGCCCGATAACCAATTGCCACAGGTAATCGTTCCATACTTGCACGAAGTTCAGTATGAACAACGCGCCAATACCAGGCTTCACGATCGGCAGCATAATTTGCAGGAACGTTCTCACCTCGCCAGCACCGTCTATTCTCGCCGCTTCACGCAGAGCGTCAGGCGCGGAGTCAAAGAATCCTTTGAGCAGGAACACGCCGAATGCAGTGGCGACGTTAGGCCAGATCATACCGTGAAGGTCATTAACAAGACCCAAATCCTGTGCAATGCGGAACAAAGGGACGATCATGACTTCCTTCGGAACCATCATACTGGAGATGAACATGATGAAAATGACGTTTCTGCCTTTAAAGCGCAGCTTCGAGAAGGCGTACGCGGCCATGGAGCTTGTAATAACCAGAAGCACCGTGGACATGCCTGCCACGTACAAACTGTTGAACGTCCAGCGCAAAGCCGGCTGGCTTTGAAACACTTCGACATAGTTGGAAAATGTGAAGGTCTTCGGCCACCAATCCGGAGGCATCTTCACGACGTCGGAGCTTTGTTTCATCGAGCTGGTAAACAGCCAGTACAACGGAAACAGGTTCAGTATGGCAAAAAAAGTAACGACGAGATTGGAGACGATATCGAATTTTTCCCTTTGCTTCTTGGACTTCACATTAGGTTGCAGCATGGCTTATCCCTCACTTATCCTTGAACATCGCCCGGAGCTGAGGCACCGAGAGCAACATTGTAATGATGAACATGATAACCCCAACCGCGGATGCGACGCCGAGCTGATTGAACTTGAACGCATTGTTGTAGAGGTAGTACATCATCGTGACGGATGCGTTGTTGGGACCTCCGCCGGTCAGAAGCTGGATGACAACGAATATTTTCAGTACGGCGATGATGTTGACGATCGTAATATAGATCGTTGTCGGCTTCACAAGCGGAATCAGGATACGGAAGATCACCTGCAAGCGGCTGGCTCCGTCCACTTCCGCGGCTTCGAACAGATCCTTCGGCACGCCAATCATGGACGCGATATATAAAATAATGGCCTGGCCAACGTTAGTGGCGAACGTTACAAAAATAATAACTGGCAGAACCGTATTTTTATTCCCAAGCAAATTGACGATGCTGAGATCCATCTCGCGGGCCATATAGGAAATAAGGCCGTTTGCCGGACTGAGCAGGAAGCTCCACACCATACTCATGACGACCATAGATACCATCACCGGAATGTAATAGCTTCCGCGGATAAAGGAAACGTATTTGGCATTTTTGTCGAATACGGCCGATCCAACAAACAGAGAAAAGATGACCGTCAGCAGAACAATGAAAACGACGAAAACAACCGTGTTGATAATGGATTTAAAAAATACCGGATCATTAAATAGTATCGCGTAGTTATCGAAGCCTACGAACGTTTCGTTCTGATATTGCACTTTGTAAAAGCTGAGTCTGATTCCTTCGACGATCGGATAAACAATAAACAGCAGGAATAATAGAAATTGAGGCAAAATGAACAGATAGCCGGTTACGTTTTCTCTCAAGTAATGGTTTCTGAATTTCATGGTTATCCGTTACCTTTCTTTCCGATGCCGCAGGTCGTAACTAACATTTGCGGCATCAGACATTTATTTTGCTACTTTGCAGAAAGGCGCTGCTATCTATTTTGCTAGAATGGAGCTTTCCCTTGCCTTCGAAATAACTTCATTACCTTTGGTTTGATAATTGCCAATCGCCTCTGCAGGTGTTCTTTCGCCTATATACATCGCTTGGAGTTCTGGAAACAATACCTGTCTCAGCTCGCTGTAGCCTGGAACGTTACCCGTGAAGGCGAACATGTAGGCAGCATTCTGATCATAAGCCGCGAATAGTGGATATTGATCCTTGTATTCATTCGCAACGGAAGTGCGGACAGGTACACTGTTTTTGGACGACTTCACAAGCTCTGGATCGGAGGAGAAAAATTTAATGAAGTCTTTGGACACTTCCTCGCGTTTGGCGTCGCCCGTTTTGAATGCGCTTGCACCTAACACATAGGTGAATGTAAGCGGGTCTCCGCCTTCGGATGGGATGTTCGCCAGCCGGAGGTCGAACTTCGGCGCTTTGCCGGATTCCATATCTGCTTTCGCGTTGTTGAAGAGCACCGCGTTCGTGAAGCTAATCGCCAGCTGCTGGTTTTGGAACATGGCGTTTGCATCGTTCGAGGACACGGATTCGGCGCCTGGGTTCGTATACCCGCTGTCATAGATTTTTTTCATCCATTCCGCCGCTTTTACGCCTTTTTCGTCATCCAGAACGATATTGCCGTTCTCGTCGAAGAATGAACTGCCGAACATTCGGAGATAGGCGAGATTCCAAGTATCACCTTGGTTGTTCAGCGCATAAAGCGCCATTGGGTAAGCGTTGTTGTATTGATCCTTCGGAAGATTGTTTTTGATTCCGTCCAAAATCTGCTCATATTCCGCAAGCGTCCAAGTCTTAATGTCCGTCTCGCCTCCGATGAAGCTCTCGAGACCGGCAGCCTTGAACATGTCGGCGTTATAAGCGAATGTTCCCGGATTGTGGGCGAATGGGTAGAAATAAACATCGTCTCCGAACGTCACGTTTTCCCAGTAGCCTTCGGCGATATCGCTCCGTGCTGCGTCATCGACGATGTCCGTTAGCGGCAGTAACGCTCCGCGATGAGCGTAGTCTCCCATGGCGAACACGCTTTCAAAAAAGACATCCGGTGGCGTGCCGCCGCTTAAATTAACGTTAAGCAGCTCGTCCCGCTGATCGCCGGCAATGACTTCAACGTTAATTTTGGCATTATATTTATCGTATTGAGCAGAGAATTTTTCGGCTGCATGCTTAAAGAAGCTGTCGTAATCCGCCCCTTCCTCCGTCGCGTCAAGAACGCCTTTCCATTGCGGTGTAAGCCATACGGATATTTCTACGGATTCTTTGGTACCGGCATCCGCTCCATCTTTATTGGATGCGCCGCCGGCATTGCCGCTGCCGTTGTTGCTCGAGCACCCTGCCACTAAAGCGAAAATGAGTACGAATACGAAACTAGCTTTCCATGAACTTTTTTTCAGCATGTTCGAATAGCCCCCTTAGACGATTGTCCTTCTTCAGTTGCATTTACAACTCCAGCAGCGCATAATGAATCTTCACAACAACTTTTCGGATAACACGCTTGTCCGAATCCGTCAATCCTGGCCGGTGCAGGTCCTCCGGAAACAAGACGGCGAACATGCCTGGCCGCAGCTTGACGAAGGATTCGTTTTTTAGTTCTCCGTACAACGCAAAGTCTTTCTCCGAATCATAGGACTGCGAAGGCACATCGCTTCCGTCATCAGGCTGCCATCCGATGACCTCCGTGCCATCCAGCAGAAAATGAATGTCAATGTAGGTCTCGTGCTTCTCCGCCGGCTGCTTCTCTGAAACCAGCTTCGAAGGAATCGTCATGACGAGCGCATACATCTCTTCTCCTTGGATCGAGTACCTCCCGTCTTCCAGCTTCATAAAGTTGGTCTCTGCCAGGTAGCCGACCGCTTTCCTTAGGACAGGATGCCCGATCTGACGATTGTCCGACCAATGCGTGAGTGATCCAATGATCATGCGAATGCTCACCTCCTCTTTTGTAATGAATCCCTCATGTGTGAGGGCTTCTGTGCTCATTATAGGCCCAGCTAAGGAGTACGAGACAGGAACTCATTTATGAAATTTCTTCACAATTTTTATCAGTTTTACGGAGTGTTCACTATTTTTTGATTTTTTCATGAAAACGTTCACATTCTTTTTTTCCATTCAAGGAACGGTACTTTTGCGGGCTTATGCCTTTCATTTTATTAAATATCCGGCCAAAATAATTGCTGTTCTCATAGCCTACCTGCTCGGAAATCAAGTAGCTAGGCAGGTCCGTGTCGATCAGCAAAGACGACGCTTTTTCGATACGCAGCATGTTCAGCCAATCGGTGAAGTTGGTTCCGGTCTCCTTCTTGAATACCGTGCTCAAATATGCTTCGCTCATGTTGACCATGCCAGCCGCCGTTCGAAGCGATAAATTTTGATCATAATGCTTGTTCATATATTCCAGAAGCTTCTTTATATCGTCGCGGGAGGCTTCCTTGGTTTTGGAGGCATCTGCCATTTCTTGAAGCTCGACCATTCGCCCTCCCGTTTCCCGCCAGCGGCTGATCGGTCCGCTCGTATACCCGTTCAATGAGATGCCAAGCAGGCTGCCCGACGCATTAGCAAGGTTGTCGATACGCGCCTGCAGTTTTTCTATATTCTCCTCATGCACAGTCAGCATCGCCGCCATCTCGCGTTCGCCAGTCTGAATCGGTCCGGCATGCAGCATGCCTTGTAGCTCGGCCTCAACCAGATGCTTCAGGAGCCCCGAAGCGGAATGCTGCGGAACGCCTTCACGGATACCTTTGACATGAAGGAGGAGCAGATACGAATAACCGGGAAGCACGGTTTCCATTTCTCCCCAAAAGTCCGACTCCTCGTTATTGAGGGCTGCCGCCAGAAGCCGATTCATCGTTTCCGGGGTCCTCTCATGATATGCTCCGTTTGCTTGCTGCTCCGAGCGTCTCTCGATTTTCCGCTGAAGCTTTCCCTTAGCCTCGATCAGCAATTGCAGAAGCTCACTCGGTTTTAGGGATGTCTTCAACAAATAATCCTCGATACCCATTTTCATTGCTTTACGCACATATTCAAATTCGTTATGGCTGCTGAGCACAATAATAAGCGTGTCCGGGTAACGCACCTTCACCTTCTCGATGAGTTCTAGCCCGTTCATATTGGGCATAACGATATCGGTAAGCAGAATATCGGGAGGACCGTCCGACATCAGCTCCAGCGCTTTCGCGCCGTCCGGAGCGTCCCCCATGAACCGGAATCCGTGCTCCTCCCATTGAATGAGCGATTTCACGCCGAGTCGGACCAGCATCTCGTCGTCCACGAGCATCACTTTATACATCATCGTTCATTCTCCTCTCCGCATTTCGCGCCGGCAGTACGAATGTAATCGTTGTTCCGCTATCGGGATTGCTGGATATCGAGATCCCGTACGCGTTTCCGTATTGCATTTGAATCCGGTCATGCACGTTTTTTAATCCAATTCGCTCCGGCAGCGGCCCTTCTGGGCCGGACGCAAGCCATCTGTCCAGCTCCTCCAGGCGATCGGGGGAAATGCCCGGCCCGTTATCGGATACACTCAGAACGAACCGCTCCTCGTCGTATGCCGCTTTTATTTCGATCAAACCGGGCTTGTCCATCTTTTCGATACCGTGAATCAAGCTGTTCTCAATGACGGGCTGCAGCATGATGCGGACGACCTCTTGATTCAGACATTGATCTGAAACATCGATCCTAAGCGATAGCTTATCATGATATTTAAGCTTCATAAGCCCGATATAATTTTCGATGTAGTCAATCTCTTCTTTAAGCGGAATGAGACTGCCTCTTCTGCCGATGCTGCCCTCCAGGATGCCGCCCAAATTCGAGAGCATGTTGCATGTCTCCGACGTCTCCATTCCCCCGGATATAAGCCATCCATTTAATATTATTGAGCGTATTCAATATAAAATGAGGATTGATCTGAGCCTGCAAAGTCCTGAATCTCATCTCTTCCTTTTGCTCGTATTCCTGCTTGACCTGCACCAACAATCCTCGAATTTCTTTAACCATCTTGTTGTACGTCTCGATGAGCGACGATATTTCCTCAGGACCCGATACGGCGATCGCCGAATAGAATTGTTTGTCCTCCAGCTCCTGCATCCTCTTGCGAAGCAGCTTGAGGGGCCTTGAAATATTGTAGGAGATCGAAAACGTAATGATGGTGAACACGATAAAAATAACGACGATGATTTCGATATTAGCTTCGCGAATGTCAAAAATCTCCTTGAATATGGTATCGTACGAAACGACTTGCACGAGCTTCCAGCCGTTTAACGCTATCGTATCGTGATTCACGATCCACTTGCCGCCATCCATTTCCAATATATGTTGTCCGTTACGCTCCGACATTAGTTGCGCATCGTAAATCTCATGGGGAAGCGGCTTGCCGAGCATCCCGGCGGTCGGGCTGGAGACTACGGTACCCTCCCGGTTCACGAGATAGACGGTCCCTTCAAGTCCGGCCAAGTAAGGCCGGATATCCTCCTCCGTGACGCTAAACGCGATCATCCCAATATTGCGGGACGTTTGCAGATCGGTCACCGTTCTCGCAAGCGTAATAATCGGTTCGCGATCGGAGTACAGCATTTTTTTGTCGTTGAACATCCACCGGTGCTGATACGGCCTGCCGATCATTTCACGATACCAGTCGGAATTCATATACTCTTTGTATAGGCTGTTGAAGATATAACTAGTGCTGAGCCAGTTGCCGTTCAGGTCGAATACCGTAACGTACGAGTTAGTGAAGTATGAGCTAAACGGCCGATATAACACTTCATTGTTAAGTCTCAGTTTCTCGTATTCGGTAAATGATCCCGGATTTTTGAGCAGCTCGATCATTTCCGGATTTACCGATATTTCGACGGAGGATTTGAGCATATCTTTTAGGAACAGCTCTACATTTAAATTGACCAAATACAAGGCATCCTGAGCAGAACGGCCGATCTTTCGCTCTATGACACTCTCCAGCGGCTTGTCCAGAAGGTAGAAGGTGAGCAGCACGGGAATGATCAGAAACAGCAGAGTAGAGACGAATATTCGATTATGAATGGAATTCCATCGGCCCAGCGTTTTGCTAATTGATTTCATGTAGTCCCTCCCCACCGAGCGCCACCGTTCCGGTCCAAGCGCCCAACTGATCTTATTGGCACCGGGCCGGTATGTATCATAGGATATCCAGCCGGGTTCCAGAATAATGATAATACTCGTTGAAGCTACGATCAACGGGTGAGGCCGCCGGTTTTTCATTTTGACCAGTCAAACGATTCAGGATAAAGAAAAAAATAAAAGAACCCCGCTAACACAAGGTTCTTCATTTTTTGTATCACTTCTTCTCACTTCTTCGCCTTATAAAACTCATGATAAAGCTTCATAAGCGCCCGCTTCTCGATCCGCGACACATAACTCCGTGAGATGCCAGACTCCTTCGCAATTTCCCGCTGTGGCCTTTCATCTCCTCCGTGTACCAAACCAAATCTTCCAATTACAACTTCCTTTTCACGGTCGTCCAATTTGTTTATCCGGCTGGTCCACGGCCGGAGCAGTCAGTTGGGGGACACTCTAGGTGCTGGTCTTACGAATCTAAGGAAGAACATCCTGCGTCACCCATATATCTAGGAATACGAAAACTGACGAAATTTACTTTATTTCGGGAAAATACTACCCAAAATTTGTCGAATCCGCTATAATAGTAGTAGATTGTACATAGGAGGGGTTAATTTTGTCTGGGTCTAGAGTAATGAAATGGGTGTCAGGATCTCTTGAAATCCTGCTAGCAATACCTATTTTTGGAGCGGCAATCGTATTAGGCACTTGGTATTTTGCCTTGGTGGCAATGCTGATTCTTCACATTATTACGCTTGTGCTATCCAAGCAGAATAATGAGCCAATCTACGGATCTGTTCTGGGAATCGTAACTTCCATGGTTGCATGGATTCCATTCGTAGGATGGATCATGCACTTGCTTGCCGGCATCTTCCTTATGGTGTCAGCTGCTAAGAAGAGCAGACCACCACATCCGCAGCAACTGAATATGTAGCAGTGGAGAAGGCGCATCTTTCTGAAGAGAAAGATGCGCCTTTTTTGCATATACGCTGCACTCTATTAACTATATCACGGATGGCGTTCCGGGAATCCCTCATGGGAGCCCTCGTTTCTTCTCCGTATTCACCAGGCATATTTCCGCTTGCATTTGCTTTTGCTTGTACGATTTCTCAAGGACAGGGTAACAGCCGACTCGATGCTGTAAGTGCTTGTCTTGCGGATCGAGGGAAGGGCGTCTCGTATTACCCATTTGCAGAGAAGTTTCGCTTCAGGTTTGCGGCTTTCCCGAATGACATCGTAAAGGCCGTCTTCGTTGATAATCGTTGTATCCTGCTGGTGACCAAGGGCGTCGGGAATGGGTGCTTAGAAACCACATTATCCTACAAGCCTTCTTTAAATGTCACAAGTAGCTTGGTAACAGGATTCTGTATGAAGGTGTTTTCAAACCTCACTTTCTTTGATAACTCTAAATTGGAAAACTATCACAATAACTGTTCAACTTTTCTTATCTACAATTAAAAATGCAAATAACCGGCTTTCACCGGCTATTAGTTCGCCCAATCACTTTATCTTTTTGCCTTATAAAACTCATGATAAAGCTTCATAAGCGCCCGCTTCTCGATCCGCGACACATAACTCCGTGAGATGCCAGACTCCTTCGCAATCTCCCTTTGCGTCCTTTCACCTTATCTGCCATGTCGTCGTACTCCGTTCCGATGCATAAGTATTTCGTTTTCAATGTTAGCAGCGTGCAAATCTAAAAGCCAGACATAATTTGTTTACTGTAGTCATTTCTTTTTTTACATTGTCGTACCTCATTAAGATGAATAAGTTCCTTCAAATCAGACGCAAGTGCAGCGATCTACAGCATCGTGGAGACCCCAAAGGCAAATGGATTGAACCCGTACAAATATCTAGTCTATCTGTTGCAACAGTTACCAGCGGCTGCATTTCGTCAGCAACCGGAGTTGCTTGATGAATCGCCTGAAATCTTCTCTATATCCGGCAGCTTTACAAGCTCTGAAGCATTCGTATTGGGTTCACCGATTGGCTGATTGAATTGGTAAGAGTCAATTTGTTTTCTACAGGTATTGCCGGTATAACTGTTCGATCTGCGGAGAAGGCGATAAGTTCAGCTCCCTATGTAACATTTCCTTGTAGGAGAGATAGATAGCCTCCAGCGAAAATAAGTCGCCCATTGCTCCGTAAATGCTCATCTGCAACAACCGTGTTTCTTCGTCATATGCGTTGCGTAATGCGATGCGGCCGGCGATCCGCGAAGCTTCCTGATATTGCTTTTGCCCCAGAAGCCATCCCGCCAATCGTTTCGTGAAGGATTCGTAGAGCAGGTTCAGCCGCTCCCTCTCGGCTATAGCCCAATCAAAGGAGGCGCCGTCAAATAATTCACCCGTATATTGCTGCTCTAGTTGAACAGCTTCCCTTGCATTAGAGGTGTTAATTTCGTCAAATGCTTCCACATGCTGCTGAAATTGAATAAAGTCGATATCCACGCCGTCTGTATCTACACGATACTTCTCCTGTGCGGAGACAACCATGTGCTTGCAACCATGCTCTGACAGTGCTTTTCTAAGTTGATATACAGCTGTATAGAGATACGCTTCGGCATTTTTGAACGGCATTTCCGGAAATAACTCATCAAGCACACGCATTTTGGATATGCTGCGACCTTGATGAATGAGCAAATAGGCAAAAAGCTCCATGCTTTTGCGAGAGATCCACTTCACTGACCCTGTCTGTCGCCCGCTTGCCTCGAAGCAACCCAAGCCTCGAATAGACAAACGATTGCCCGCATTTTCGTCGTTCTGCGCGGATGGCGTGCGGCGGTTGGCTATCGCCCTGGCAATGGTCTGGGACAGTCGCGTTCTCAAGATGGGCTTAACCATATAATCCAGTGGATAAACATCATAAGCCTGCATGGCGAACTCCGTATGTGAGGTCGTAAATACAATGTCTAGCCCCGAATGCATGGCACGCAATCGTCGAGCCAACTCCAACCCGCTGTCTCCGGCAATCTCAATATCCAGAAACGCCAGATCCACTTCCTTGCCCTCCATAAATTCCAGCGCGGCATTTGCGCTTTGGAAGGCTCCGATCAGCTCCACGCCTTCCATCTTTGTCAGGAGTATTTTCATTGCAAGCAGCATGGCAGATTCATCGTCGACCAGGAGTACCTTCATGATGGCTTGCCTCCTTTCATCGTAAATTGAAATACGCTTCCTTCTCCGGGCTTGCTCTCCACCGATAGCTTTCCGCCGCTTCGCATAATGAACTGCCGAGTAACGAGAAGTCCCAGTCCGGAACCCTTTTCTCCCGCGGTGCCCTCCAAAGAATGAAGCTGCACATCCTCGAATAATTGCCGGATCAGGTCTTCACTCATGCCTGATCCGTTGTCATGGACGGAAATGATAACCGTCTCCCCATTCCGCTTGGCGTCGATATGGACGAAACCGCCGGGTAGTGTAAATTTAATGGCGTTAGACAATAAGTTGCGCAAGATCAAACCTAGCGCTTCCCGGTCTGCGTACACTTCCATGCTCTCGGCTACGGAATGTGTGACCGCGATTTCTTTTGCTTCGCTTTGCATATGTAACATCTGAATGCATTCCTCAACCGCTTCATTCAGCTCCAACCGATCTGGACGAAGCGCCATATCTTCCCGCTGACTGCGGAACCACTCCAGCAAATTGGTGGTCATCCCCAGCGTATTACGAATTTGGCCGCCTAACTGAGCTATGATTTCCTGGTCTTCGCCCTGAAAACGATCCAAATCATCCTCGAGTAGCTCAATCAGTTGAAACTGTAGCGCAAGAGGACCTCGGATATCATGCGATACGATTGCGATGAGTTGATCTTTCAGTTGATTCAAGCGAGCAATCTGCTCCAAATCCCGCTGCTTCTCCGTAATATCGACAATTAGGGATATACTTCCACTTCCTTGTTTGGGCAACGTATGGAGCGGATAGACATTGACGCGATACATTCTCCTCTCTCCATCAACCCAAGCATCGATTTCGACGCTGCCCTGCTTCATCTCCTTACAGAGTTCAAGCCATTGCGGCCATCTTGCCAGCAGCTCCGAGATACTGCGATCCGCGATTGAGGAATAGCCCACGTGGGCAAACCACAGTGAAGCTTGCTTGTTGCTATCTATAACCTTGCCGGAGGCATTGGCGACAACAATGCTTTCATGCAGAGTATCCAAGACAAGATTTCTGGCAAACGGTACAAGCGAAAAAAATCGGGAACGCAAAATGATGATCAGCATAAGGGAGCCGATAAACCCGCAATACACCGTGAGCGGGAGCAGCCACGTGGACCATTGCGGATTTGCGAACTTGATTACTTCCAGCACAATTAAAAATGTCGCAAGAAACAGCACCCATATTCCCGGCTTGCGCAAATCACCGCGAATATTCCTCATGTATTGCAGTAGGGCAAACAAGCTTGCAGCCAAAATAATAAAGCAGAACATAGTGAAGGACAAGGAATAGGCAGTCCGTCTCGTTTCCAAATGTCCGTCGACCAGCTCAATCGAGCGATAAATCCAATGCAGGTCGGCATCCAGCCACATTTGCGTGGACCAGAGAGCAAAAACAGCCAAAAAGATGATTTTCCAACGGGTCTTCAATGGCTTGTCCGGAAAAATCCATTCCAGCACGAACAGAATGAATAACGGAACCATCATATTAAGTGCAGTTTGATGAACATGGCGAAAAAAAAGCTTTTCAGCTAAAGTAAAGACACTTTTCTCCAGAATGACGCCTCCGACATACACAAACCGGCATACGATTAAGCCTAGCAGAAAACGTATGCCGCGCTGCCTCCGAAAGCTATAGACCGAAATAAATATAATACCAATTAATAAGAGAGAAGCCATCATAAAAAGCTGTTCAATTGTAGCGCTCATGAAGGAAATCCTTTGCTTGGTTTATAGTTACTAGATATGCCATTCCTTCATTATAGATGTCGTCCATATCCAAGACAAGAAAAGAGGCGATTGCAGATAATCGCCTCTTTATGGAAAATATTTCTATTAATTCCGAAATCAATATAAAGCGTAATAGTGATGTAATCGAAGCAGCGAGACAGCCGCTTCGGCTCTGGTCGCCAAGCCTTTGGGCACAAACTCATTGTTTCCCCTTCCTGTCAGTATGCCGTCCTTCGCCGCGTCATAAATAGCTGCTCTAGCCCACGCCGGAATATGATCATCATCGACAAAAGGGTCTACGTTTCCGTCTACGTCGTTTACTTGACGAGCCCTTCCCATCATAGCCGCCATCTCGGAACGGCTGACGGTCTGGAGCGGCCTAAGCGTACCGTCGGGGTAACCCTGTATTATTCCTGCTCTTACCGCATCTCTGGCAGTATCCAGTGCCCAGACCGGAATGATAGAAGCATCTGTGAAGGCTAACTCTTCCTTATCTCCTACCGGGCGAGCATTCAGTGCGCGCAGCAGCATGGCTGCAAACTCGATACGCGTAACCGATCTTTGTGGATGGAAAAACCCTTCGGCATCCCCCTCTACAATTCCTTGCTTCGCCGCTTCGCAGAGAAGCCCTTCCGCCCAATGTCCGGCGATATCACGGAAAGGGCAATTGGTCGGTTGACCTGAGTCGGCATGCCGAACGACGTTCAGAAGGTACAGTTGCGACGTTCCGTTTTCCGCAGTCACCTTGATTTCGATGATATTGTCGCCTTCCACAAGAGAAATGATCCAGGTTCCTGAAGCCGGAACCTTCTCTCCATTGAGCAAAACAACTGCTCCGGCATATGCCGTAGTGGCTTGTACTTCAATTTGCCGTGCAGATGTATCAAGCTGATAGCTCGCGGTACCTGTAGCAAATGGAGGCGTCAGCTTTAAGCTCACCCGATTTTCAGTGATAAGAAGCTCTTTAAGCTCTATATTGCCCGAGAGGTAAATGACTGAGCCCGAGCCTGAGCTCCTTTCATTTACATGTACAGTACGTTTCACCTCAGCAGCAAAGTTGCCTGCGCTATCCTGCGCGTTATAAGTAAGCACATAGGTGCCGGGTGTGCGTTGATCCACATGACCAGCTATTATCACATTCACAGCTCCGTCCAGTACATCCATCGCCGTCGCGCCAGGGTCGACAAAGGTATCCCCCGCCAAGATAGTTACAACGGCGTCACCACGAAGCGTGATAACTGGTGGATCAAGATCCACCGTGAACGTAAGCGAGGTTGAGTTCGTACTGACGTTACCAGCTGCATCCTCCGCGCGCGCCGCCACCGTATGTTCACCTTCGCCTAGCGCTAACGCTACTATCCACTCCCAGTCACCACCCGCTCCGGCCGTGGTTTTTCCAGCATCCACTCCGTCTATCACAACTGTCACTGTGCTATGCGGTTCAGCTGTACCGGTAATCGTTGGCGTCGCAGCATTCAGACGCGCACCATTGACTGGTCTTGTCAACACAGGCGCAGCAGGCTTTGTTGTATCATGAATGTCAAAAAAGAAGAATTCCTCATACGTATTGCTTCCAACCGTATCCTCTACCGTCACAACCAGATGGTAGGTTCCCGCCGGATATTGGATATCGTCGAACGTAAGTGACCATTCTACCGGCTGCTTCACACCGTTGGCATACAATGTATATGTAGACTCCGCCACGGTAGTATCCGTTGAATTTTCTAGTCTCAAGCTTATCACCAACTGTTCTCCGATGCTGCCGTCTCGAACTGTTCCTTTTACCTGAAAAACACTTCCAGGACCGGCGGTATTATAGCTTGATTCCAAAGCATCCATTCCAAACTCCGGCGCATATCGTTTCAAATACGGCATGGTTTGACTTTCCCGAAGCCCCCATATTGCTGCATCCCAACCGTCGAAGGTGTCCCACCGCATTAGATCTTCGGAGTTGGCAGCTCCCTCGCGACCACTTTCGCCTCCAATCGCGTTTAATGTAGCCACTGAGTCATTCCAATAAACGTTAATTAAATCAATTATATGGGGCTGACTAAAGCCAGGTGGTGTCGTCTTCGCCCCAACCACCCCCCCAGCACTACCACCCACCGCATTTACACTTCCTGCGGCATAGCTGTTCGTAATCCGAACATCTAAATAATCCACATTTCCTATTAAACTGCCAACTTTCCCGTCAGGCAGTTCGATATGACCTAACGCATAACTATTTATGATTGAAGTGCCCACCACATGACCAATCAATCCCCCTGCCGATTCGCCACTTGTCAACGTAATATCGCCAGTCGCATAGCTCTGTTCGACACTACGCCCGACTCCGGAATAACCAATCAAACCACCTGCATACCGATAGTGACCGGAAATATCTACACGTGCTCCACTGATTGATACCCGATTGTTCACTTGACCGGCAACCCCTCCGGCTGAAAAACCTTGGCCGTTAATGACCCCGCTAACGAAAACACCTTCAATTGACGCGTAATTCGATAAAGTTCCAACTAACCCACCAGCCTGCGCATGAATGGAGGTCGTGGTAATTGCCACTTCTTCGAGCCGTACATTTTTCAGTGAAGTGGGAGATGATGGCACTCCATTGGCAACTCCGAACAAACCAACTTCGTTTGCGGAAGAGTGTATAGTCATCCCCCGAATCATATGGAAATCGCCGTCAAAATTACCTCGAAATTGGTGTCCATCACGCCCGATCGGACTCCAATTGGGGATGGCGGACAAGTCGATATCCGCACCCAGTTTGTAATTCGCGGTCATGTTATCCCGGACATGGTCCAAGTCCTCCGCGGTCAATATGACATAGGGGTCTCCCAAACTCCCGTCCCCTCCGCCGCTAAATACATACGCCGCGTGTACGGCAGGTGCTGTGAAACTAGCAATCGGCGCTGCGGCGAGCAAAAACGCCAGCCAGATGGCAACATACTTTTTCATCATCTACTCTCCATTTCAATAGTTTCCCTATTCCTAGTTGTAATCTTTAAGCAGAAGTATATCAGGGCCACTTGAAAGGAATCTGAAAGGAATGCTAGATTCCTATTGGGAGCAGGCGAAAATTAATCAGTGCACCTCAAACAAATATAGTCGTATAGTCGCCTTTCATAGAAGCAGCAAACTATTAAAAAAACAAAAAGCCAGCTTACGCCGGCTAGCAAGTCTAATCAATCGATTATCTCTTCGCTTGATGATTATCTCTTTGCCTTATAAAACTCATGATAAAGCTTCATAAGCGCCCGCTTCTCGATCCGCGACACATAACTCCGTGAGATGCCCAACTCCTTGGCAATCTCCCGTTGAGTCCGCTCATCCCCACCATGCACCAATCCAAATCTGCCAATGACAACTTCCTTCTCGCGGTCGTCCAATATGTCTAGATTCTTGTAAATCTTGCTTTTTTCGATCTTGAGCTGCACCTTATCCGCCACGTCATCAGACTCCGTTCCGAGGATATCGATCAAGGTGATCTCGTTCCCCTCTTTGTCGGTGCCGATCGGATCATGCAAGGACACGTCCTTACGCGTTTTCTTCAGGGATCGCAAATGCATAAGTATTTCATTTTCGATGCAGCGAGCGGCGAATGTAGCGAGCTTTGTGCCTTTGCCCGTTTGGAAGCTTTCAATGGCCTTGATGAGGCCGATCGTACCGATGGAGATCAAATCCTCCAGGTCTTCGCCGGTGTTGTCGAATTTTTTGACGATATGTGCAACTAAACGAAGGTTGTGCTCAATGAGAAGGTTGC
>PJUA01000291.1_pt1 | contig 35594 bp, 30 predicted proteins | sample 1512151 | NCBI WGS metagenome assembly PJUA01 (sample SAMN08177678, study PRJNA422409) | Soil metagenome, whole genome shotgun sequencing project. | isolation source: Soil enriched on filter paper: beechwood xylan treatment | place: USA: Madison | collected 2015-01-15
CCTGCGGGAACTGCTCCAAGCAGTACGCCCGCACCGTCGTGGTCGACAACGTGCAGGTCACCGCACCGGGCAAGTCCCTGGTCGGGATCAACTCCAACCTCGGCGACAAGGCCACCCTCACCAACGTGACGATCATCAACGACTCCTCCAAGAAGATCGCGATCTGCGAGGAGTACAAGGGCGTCACCTCCGGCGAACCGTCCAAGATCGGCTCCGGACCCTCCAACGCGTGCGGGTACTCCACCTCCTCGATCACCTACAAGTGACCGCGGCGACCTGACCCGCACCACCACCGACGGCCCCGACCCCCGCGCACGTGCGGGAGCCGGGGCCGTCGGCCGTCCCGTCGTGCCCGTCAGCCGGCGAAGCGCTCCGCGCGCTCGACGACCCGGCCGCGGTGGGCGTCGGCGTCCCACGTGTAGACCGTCCGGCCCGCGATGAGGACGTGCTCGGCGCGCGCGTTGACGTCGAGCGGGTCACCCGACCAGACGACGACGTCGCCGTCGCGGCCGGGCTCGAGCGCCCCGATGCGGGCGTCGAGGCCGAAGAACGCCGCCGGGTTGGTCGTGAGCGCCTCCAGGGCCGTCTGCCGGGGCAGGCCCTCCTTGACGGCGAGCGTCGCCTGGTGGACGAGGAAGTTGATCGGCACCACGGGGTGGTCGGTCGTGATCGCCACCCGCACGCCCGCGGCCGCGATCGCCGCGAGGTTCGCGACGGCCCGGTCGCGCAGCTCGACCTTCGAGCGGCTGGTCAGCATCGGGCCGAAGATCACCGGTACGTCCCGCTCGGCGAGGACGTCGGCGATCTTGTGCGCCTCGGTGCCGTGGTTGACGACCAGTCGGTACCCGAACTCGTCGGCCAGCCGCAGCGCGGTGGCGATGTCGTCGTGGCGGTGCGTGTGCTGGTCCCAGACCAGCTCGCCGTCGAGGACGCGCGCCAGCGTCTCCAGCGCGAGGTCCGTCGCGAACGGCTCGCCCTTGGTGGCCGCGGCCGCGCGGGCCGCCGCGTAGTGCCGGGCCTTGTTGAACGCCTCGCGGATCACCAGGGCCGTGCCGAGCCGCGTCGACGGGAGCTGCTTGCGCTCCCCGTACACGCGCTTCGGGTTCTCCCCCAGCGCCGACTTCACGCTCACCGACGCCGAGATCACCTGCTCGTCGACCGTCCGGCCGCCCCACGTCTTCATCGCGACCGACTGCCCGCCGATCGGGTTGCCCGAGCCGGGCTTCACGACGACCGACGTGATGCCGCCGACGAGCGCGTCGCGGAACCCCTCGTCCTCGATGTTCACCGCGTCGACCGCCCGGACGCCCGCCGTGTTCGGCGTGACCATCTCGTTCGTGTCGTTGCCTGCGGCGCCCTCGCCCTCCTCGTGCAGCCCGACGTGCGCGTGCCCGTCGACGAAGCCGGGCAGCACCCAGCGGCCCGTCGCGTCGACGACGCGCGCACCGTCGGGGACCTGCACGTCCGCGCCGACGGCGACGATCCGCCCGTCGACGACGAGCACCGTCCCGCCCTCGATCGGGTCCGCGCAGACCGGGACGACGTAGCCGCCCGTGATCGCGACGGCGCCGGACGTGCGGGTGGCGGACGTGCGGGTGGCGGGTGTGCGGGCAGGGGTCGACGACGACGAGGTGGGGGTCATGCGTGCCACCGTACGTCGGCCGTGCCGGGCCTCCGTCCTCAGGGTGCCGTGACGACGAGCCGCCCCGACGCGCCCTGCTCGGCGTCGGACATGGCGTGCGAGACGAACGGGTAGGTGCCCGCCTGCGGGATCGCGAGCTCGACGAAGCCGCCCTCCGCGGGCGCCAGTGAGAGCACCTGCGCGCCGCCCGTGCCCGTCGAGCCACCGTCGCGCAGCACCCAGTCGCCCTCGCGGTACAGCGTGTCGAACTGCGCGCCGACGACGTGGAACGCGGACGAGGAGTTCGGTCCTGCGTCGAGCACCCAGAACCGGACGCGGTCACCGGCGGTGACCTCCAGGGGCCGGTCGCGGTACTGGTGCGCGTAGCCGTTGAAGACGACCAGGTCGGGAGTGCGCGTCGCGATCCGCTCGGCGTCGGCGACGCCGCCCTGCGGCCCGAGGTACAGCTCCGACTGGACGACGACGTACTCGTGGTCGACCGTCGGCAGCCCTGGTGGGTCGACGATCACGGCCCCGAACATGCCGTTCGCGATGTGCAGGCTCATCGGCATCGTCGAGCAGTGGTACATCCAGATCCCGCTGCGCGTCGCGGTGAACGAGAACGTCAGCGACTCCCCCGGCGGGATGGTCCGCATCGTGTCGTCCGGGACCAGCTCGCCCGCGTGGAAGTCGATCGAGTGGCCGATGCTGCCGTCGTTGACGAGCGTGATCTCGAACGTGTCGCCGACCTGGCCGCGCAGCACCGGCCCGGGCGCGGTGCCGTCGAACGTCCACAGCGTCTGCGTGACGCCCGGCGCGACCTCGCGCTCGACCTCCTGCACCGTGAGCGTCCGGCGGTGGGTCCGGCCCGCGGGCAGCGAGACCGGGGCGGTCGCGTCGCGTGCGACGAACGCGTCGTCGGGGGCGGCCATGAGGTCGAGGTCCGCCGCGGCGGACGCGCCGGTCGAGCCCGTCGAGCCGTGGCCCGCGTGCCCGCCGTGGGCGCCGGCGGAGTCGTCCGTCATGTCGGACGTGTCGTCTGCCGTGACCGTCTCCCCGCCCACGGCGACGATGTCGAGCGTCATCCCCATGTACCGGTGCCCGGCGACCGCGCACCACGCGTCGAGGGACCGTCCGACCACGCCGACGTCGACGGTCGCGGACTCCCCCGGCGCGAGCCGACCGGTCGTCGCGCCCGTGGCGAGCGTGAGGTCGTGGACGGTCTGCGGGTCGGCGTTGACGAGCTCGATGACGAGCCGGTCGCCCGCGGTGACCTCGATCCGGTCGGGCGAGAAGCGCATGTCGTGCGCCTCGACCCGGACGGTCCGCGTCTCGCCGGTCGCGGCCACGCCGTCGGCGCCCGCCGCGGAGACGAGGCCGATGCCCGCGGCGGGCGGGTCGAGCGCGACGCCCAGGGCCACGACTAGCGCGAGGACCCCGACGCCGACGGCGGCGGCACCGCTGCGGTGCGGTCGCGGGACCTCGACCGCGGTCACGGGCCCGGTCGGCCGGGGCACGGGGACGGGCGGCCCGGCGCGGCGGGCGAGGACCACGGCGCGCAGCGCGAGGACGAGGAACGTCGCGAGCGCCCCGAGGACGACGAGCGAGCACACGACCCGGACGGGGGCGGGGACGGGCGCGAGGTAGAGGGCGAGCCCGCCGTTGACGAGCACGAGCCGCACGAGGGCGCCGCGGTCGAGCTCGGCGGCGGTGCGGCGGGCGGTGGCGGGACCGCCGCCGAGCACGACGGACAGCAGGTAGGACAGCGACCCGACGAGCACCTGCGCGGCGAACCCGACGGCGAACGGCACGACGAGCACGCGCACGCGGTCGACGGCCTCGGCCCACGACGGCGCCGTCGCGACGATCGCCCCGTAGGCGAGCGTGCACACGACGAGCCACGCGACGGCCGCCCCGACGGTCCACGCGGCGTACGTGCGCGGCGCGGAGTCACGCGCCTGGTCGACCATCGACCGCACGAGCACGGCGCACCCGGCGACGACGACCAGGCAGCCGATGCCCACGAGCGGACGCCACCCGGTCGCGGCACCGGCGCACACGACGCCGAGACCGCCGACGAGGACGGGCAGGGCGCGCGGACCGGCCGCCTCCGCGCGCTCGTCGATGCGCGCGTGCAGGACGGTGGGCCACAGCACGACGAGCGTGCCGAGCACCGTGATGCCTACCCACCCGAGCAGGTTGAGCGCGACGTGCGCGACGTACGCCCGCCCGTGCACCTCGTCGGCCAGGTCGCCGCGCGCCATGAGGACGCCGAGCGTGACCCCCACGGGCAGCAGCGCGGTCGCGACGACGTAGTAGCGGACCATCGGCCCGAACCGCGACGGCAGCGCGCCCCGTCCCTGCCGGACCAGCACGACGGCGTGCGCGACGGCACCGCCGGCGACGAGCACCCCGCCTGCGACGACGAGCGCCCACACGGACGACACGAGGCCGCCGACGACCAGCACCGACCCGAGGGTGTGCGCGGCGAGGCGCACGGTGTGGCCCCGCCGCCCGCCCGGCGCGGGGCGCCGCAGCAGGGTGTCGGCGAAGTGCTGGCTCCACACGAGGATCGCGGTGCTCACCGCACCGAGCAGCAGCAGGTGCACCATGAGCCACCCGGCGGCGGGCACGGCGCGGTGCACGAGCGTCGCCAGGACGGCGGCGACCAGCCAGGCGCCGACGAGCGCGTTCGCGCGCAGGTGCCAGGACGCGCGCGTCATGCCGTCACCTCGCCCGCGGCCACGACGACCGGGGCTGCCGTCGTCGCCGGGCCCGCGGGGTCGGCGGGTCCCGGGGGTCCCGCCGCCGCGTCAGCGGGAGCGGCGGCGGGACGGTCGGGGGGAGCCACCCCGTCGGTGGGAGCGGCCGCGGGCTCATCCGCCGCACGGGCCGTGGTGCGCGCACGCCCGGACGCGGCCTTCGCCCGCGCCGCCGCGCGTGCGGACAGGACCGCGACGACGGGGAACGCGAGGACGGCGAGGATGTTGCCGACGCCGCCGACCTGCACGACGACGGGCAGGTCGCGCGCGTCGCCGACCGCCACGCGGACGGCGAGCGTGACGTGCAGCGCGACGAGCGGCCCGTACATGGCGGCGCGGTACGGCAGCGGGCGGCGCAGGACCGCCGGCAGGATCACGGGCGCGTGCGCCATGACCATCGAGAGGACGAAGCCGAGGAACACGGCGTGCAGGACGGCGTCGTAGCCGGGTCCGGCCAGCAGCGGCCCGCGCAGCAGCCACAGCCCGCCGGCGACGGCGAGCCAGGCGTACCCGGCGAGCATCGCGACGGCCATGAACCGCGGCAGGCCGGTGGCCCGCACCGTGCGGCGCGCGACGTCGTACCGGACGAGGAACCCGACGAGGACGAGCAGCGTCGCGCCGAGCAGCGCGTAGCCGACGCCGGGTGCCAGCAGCGCGACGGCCGCGGCGACGGGGAACGCCAGGGCGGCGCCGACGACCCCGTGCTCGGCGACGGGCGGCGGCGCGGCGACGCGCATGAGCTCGAGGCGCTCGCCGGCGACGGTGAGCACGAGGAACCCGACCCACCACGGCACGAGCCGGGGCACGGGCACGTCGCCGAGCCACAGCACCGCGGAGCCGACCGCGAGCAGCGCCGCGAGGCCCTGCACCGCGACGGCGGCGGCTGCCTGGCGCCGCCACACGACGCCGTACAGCCCGACGAGCGCGAGCGTCCCGCCGAGCTGGGCGGCGCGACCGGCGGCCAGCGGCAGCGGGGTGAGCAGCAGCAGCCCGCCGACGCCCAGCAGCGCGGGCGACAGGTAGCCGAGCGGGCGGCCGACGGCCACGGCCCGCTCGAGCGCCACGAGCGCGCCGACGAACCCGAGCACCATGAGCGCGCCGTGCACGTCGGGCAGACGGTCGGTCGTGACGGGCGCGGGCAGGCCGAGCAGCACCAGCGCGGCGTCGAGGCCGGCGAGGAGCGCGACGGCCACGGGCACCATGAGCGCCACTCGTCCACGCAGGTCACGGGTTTCCACGGCTCGACCGTAGATTTCCCTCCCCCACCTGCGGATGGGACGGAGGTCCCGAGCCGGGGCCGACCCGGGGCCACGATGATCGGCCCATGTCCCGACGCACAGCGGCAGCACGCACGCTCGGCTCGGGCAGCCGCGTGGACCTGCTGCACCTGCTGCAGAGCGGCGGCCCGCAGACCGTCGGCGACCTCGCCGACCGGACCGGCCTGCACGAGAACACGGCGCGCGAGCACCTGCAGCGCCTGGTCCTCGACGGGTTCGTGCACCGCGAGCCCGAGGTCCGCACGACACGCGGCCGCCCGCGGATCGTCTACCGCGCGATCACGTCGCAGGACGTCCGCACGGACCCGGTCGCGGCTCGGCGGCTGGAGGACGCGATCGCCGGGGCCGCGCTGAGCCGTGTCCTGCTGGCCGGCTACGGCCGGACGGTCGAGTCGGTCCCCGAGTCGGCGCGCGCCGCGGGCCGTGACCTCGCCGCCCGGGCGGTGGCGGCCGTGCAGACCCCGTCGCCGCGTCCCGCTCCCGACCTGCCGCCCGAGCAGCGTCAGCTCGACGCGCTCACCGCGCACCTCGACCGGCTGGGCTTCGACCCCGACCTGGAGGACGAGCCGCTGCGCTTCCACCTGTGGCGCTGCCCGTTCCTCGACCTGGCCCGCGAGCGCCCGGACATCGTGTGCAGCGTGCACCTGGGCCTCGCGCAGGGCGTCCTGGACGCCGTCGGCGGACCGGTCGAGGCGGCGGCGCTGCACCCGTTCGTCGAGCCGCACCACTGCGTCCTGGAGCTGCGCGCGCAGGTCCCCGCGGTCGCCGCCGCCACCACTCCTTGACCGGGCACGCCCTCTCGCCCCACCCCCACCACGACCCCGTCCTGGTGCCCGCACACGCCGTGCATCCGGGCACCACGACGGGGTCGTCGTGCGGACGAGCGGGTCGGGAGGGCTGATCGCTTTTCCACGGCACTCGCGCTGGAGCGGGTCGCGGCCGGCCCGGGATGCTCACGCCGAGGGGAACGGCAGCGTCACACCCCGACGCTCCCCCGACGCATCAGGAGGACCCGATGGCCGCACCGACGACGCTCGCGCCCGACCTCGCGAACTGGAACCCCGAGGACGAGTCCACGTGGGACAAGAAGCTCGCGTGGCGGACGCTGTGGATCACGACGTACAACCTGACGCTCGCGTTCTGCGTCTGGTACCTCGTGAGCGCGATCGCGCCGCGGCTCAACGTCATCGGGTACGACCTGTCGAAGGAGCAGCTGTACTGGCTCGTCGCGATCCCGGGCCTGGCCGGCGGCCTGTTCCGGATGGCGTACACGTTCCTGCCGCCGGTGCTCGGGACGCGCACCCTGGTCGGGGGCACGGCGACGCTCATGCTGCTGCCGATGGCGGGCTGGACGATGGCGGTCCGGGACCCCTCCACGCCGTACTCGGTGCTGCTGCTGCTCGCCGTGGCGGCGGGTCTGGGCGGCGGCGCGTTCGCGGGGTTCATGCCGTCGACGAGCTACTTCTTCCCGAAGCGGATGGCCGGCACCGCGCTGGGTCTGCAGGCCGGGCTGGGCAACTTCGGCGTGAGCCTCATCCAGTTCCTCGTGCCGTGGGTCATCGGCTTCGGCCTGCTCGGCACGGCCGCGCTGACGCCGCAGGAGAAGGCTGACGGCGGCGGCGACCTGTGGCTGCACAACGCGGGCCTCGTCCTCGTGCCGTGGGTGCTGCTCGGGATCGGCCTCGCGGCGCTCTACCTCAAGCGCGTCCCGGTGACCGCGAACCTCCGCGAGCAGATGGACATCTTCCGCGACCGGCACACGTGGTTCATGACGGCGATCTACGTCATGACGTTCGGTGCGTTCTCCGGCTTCGCCGCGCAGCTCGGCCTGCTCACCCTCAACCTGTTCGGCGGCTTCGAGAACGCCCCCGACCCGCTGAAGTTCGCGTTCCTCGGCCCGCTCCTCGGCTCGATCACCCGCGCTGCGTGGGGCCCGCTGTGCGACCGGTTCGGCGGCGCCGTGTGGACGCTCGTGTCCGGCATCGGGATGACGGTGAGCACGGTCTTCACGCTGTTCTTCCTGCGCCCGACCGACACCAGCTCGTTCGGCTGGTTCCTCGCGGGGATGCTGCTGATCTTCACGTTCGCGGGCATCGGCAACGCGGGCACGTTCAAGCAGATGCCGATGATCTTCGACCGCCGTCGTGCGGGCGGTGTCATCGGGTTCACGTCGGCGTGCGCCGCGTTCGGGCCGTTCCTGGTCGGCATGGCCCTCTCCGCGTGGTCGCCCACGGCGTTCTTCGTCGGCTGCGCCGTGTACTTCGCGGCCTGCACCGTCCTGACCTGGGTGCAGTACGCCCGACCGGGCGCCCCGCGCCCCAGCTGACCCGTCCGGCCGTCCCTCTCCCCCCGGAGGTCCCCGTGCCCCCTCGCCAGCCCGGTCCCGCCTCGCCCGCGGGCACCGACCACCCCGCCGTCGACGCGCTCCTGCGGATCGGCTCGCGCCTGCGCCCCGGCACGGTGTCGCCGGACCTGCGCAGCCTGTTCCTCGAGGGCGGTCGCAAGGGCGACGCGTTCTACCGGGACCGCTGGTCGCACGACAAGGTGGTGCGCTCGACGCACGGCGTGAACTGCACGGGCTCGTGCTCGTGGCAGGTGTACGTCAAGGACGGCATCATCACGTGGGAGACGCAGCAGACCGACTACCCGTCGGTCGGCCCGGACTCCCCCGAGTACGAGCCGCGGGGGTGCCCGCGCGGCGCGTCGTTCTCCTGGTACACGTACTCGCCGACGCGCGTGCGCTACCCGTACGTGCGCGGCGTGCTGCTGCGCGCGTACCGCGAGGCGAAGGCCCGCACGGGCGACCCGGTCGCGGCGTGGGCGCAGGTCACCTCCGACCCGGAGACGGCGCGCGCGTACAAGTCGGCGCGCGGCAAGGGCGGGCTGGTCCGGGCGACGTGGGCCGAGGCCTCCGAGATCGTCGCCGCCGCGCACGTGCACACCATCAAGGAGTACGGGCCGGACCGGGTCGCGGGGTTCTCCCCCATCCCGGCGATGTCGATGGTGTCGCACGGGTCCGGGGCGCGGTTCGTCTCGATGCTCGGCGGCACGATGCTGTCGTTCTACGACTGGTACGCGGACCTGCCCGTCGCGTCCCCGCAGGTGTTCGGCGACCAGACCGACGTCCCCGAGTCGGCGGACTGGTGGAACGCGTCGTACCTGGTCATGTGGGGCTCCAACGTCCCGGTGACACGGACGCCGGACGCGCACTTCCTCGCGGAGGCGCGCTACCGCGGCCAGAAGGTCGTCGCCGTGTCGCCCGACTACGCGGCGAACACCAAGCTCGCCGACGAGTGGCTGGCCCCGCACCCCGGCACGGACGGCGCGCTGGCGTTCGCGATGGGGCACGTCGTGCTGCGCGAGTTCCTCGTCGAGCGGCGCACCGAGCGGTTCGCGGACTACCTGCGGAAGTTCACCGACGCGTCGCACCTCATCACCCTCAAGCAGCGCGGTGACGCGTGGGTGCCCGACAAGTTCCTTACGGCGGACGTGCTGGGCGCGGCGGCAGGCGACGACGCGCAGGCCCGCGACGCGGCGTTCATGACGGTCGTCCTCGACGCCGACGGCACGCCGCACGTGCCGAACGGGTCGCTCGGTCGACGCTTCGACCCCGCGCAGGAGGGGCGGTGGAACCTCGACCTGGGCGACGTCGAGCCCGTGCTGTCGATCCGCGACGTGCGCGGCGACGGTGCGGGCGACGACGCCGTCGCCGTCGACCTGCCGCGCTTCGACCTCGCCCCCGAGGCGGGCGCCGAGCACCAGGGCGGTGCGGGCGTCGTGCGCCGCGGCGTGCCCGTGACGCGCATGGGCGACCAGGTCGTGACGACCGTGTTCGACCTGCTGCTCGCGCAGTACGGCGTGGGCCGCGACGGCCTGCCCGGCACGTGGCCGACGGGCTACGACGACGCGTCGTCGCCCGGCACGCCCGCCTGGCAGGAGGAGATCACGTCGGTCCCCGCCGAGGCGGCGGCCCGGATCGGGCGGGAGATCGCGCAGAACGCCGAGGACTCGGGCGGGCGCTCGATGATCCTCATGGGCGCGGGCACCAACCACTGGTTCCACTCGGACACGATCTACCGCACGTTCCTCGCGCTCATGTCGATGACCGGCTGCCAGGGCGTCAACGGCGGCGGCTGGGCGCACTACGTCGGGCAGGAGAAGTGCCGGCCCGTGACGGGCTGGGCGCAGTACGCGTTCGGGCTCGACTGGGTGCGGCCGCCGCGGCAGATGATCGGCACCGCGTTCTGGTACCTCGCGACCGACCAGTGGCGCTACGACGGCCTGCCCGCCGACGCCCTGGCGTCGCCGCTGGCCGAGGGCCGGTTCGCGGGGCGGACCACCGCCGACTGCCTGGTGGAGAGCGCGCAGCGCGGCTGGATGCCGTCGTACCCGACGTTCGACCGCAACCCGCTCGACCTCGTCGCCGAGGCCCGGGAGAAGGGTGTCGACCCCGCGCAGCACGTCGTCGACGAGCTCGACGCCGGGCGCCTGCGCTACGCGTGCGAGGACCCGGACGACCCGGCGAACTTCCCGCGCGTGCTCACCGTGTGGCGGGCGAACCTGCTCGGCTCGTCGGGCAAGGGCAACGAGTACTTCCTGCGGCACCTGCTCGGCACCGACTCGGCCGTGCGCGCCCCCGAGTCCGAGCCGGACCGGCGGCCGCAGTCGATGACCTGGCGGGACGAGGCCCCGCGCGGCAAGCTCGACCTGCTCGTCACGAGCGACTTCCGGATGACGTCGACCACGCTGTTCAGCGACGTCGTCCTGCCCGCGGCGACCTGGTACGAGAAGCACGACCTGTCGACCACCGACATGCACCCGTTCGTGCACTCGTTCAACCCGGCCATCGCGCCCCCGTGGCAGACGCGCACGGACTTCGACATCTTCCACACGCTCGCACGCGCGTTCCAGGACCTCGCCGTCGACCACCTGGGCACGCGCGAGGACCTCGTCGCGGTCCCGCTGCTGCACGACACCCCCGACGAGCTCGCGACGCCGCACGGCGCCGTGCCCGAGGCGATGGGCCGCGTGCCGGGCGTCTCGATGCCGAAGCTCGTCGTCGTCGAGCGCGACTACGCGACGCTCGCCGACCGGTGGGCAGCCCTCGGCCCGCTCACCGCGAAGGTCGGCATGGTGACCAAGGGCGTCGCGTTCTCCCCCGACGTCGAGGTCGCCGAGCTCGGCCGCGTCAACGGCACCGTCCGGGACGGCGTCGCCGCCGGGCAGCCGCGCCTCGACGACGCCAAGCACGTGTGCGAGACGATCCTCGCGCTGTCCGGCACGACCAACGGCCGGCTCGCGGTGCAGGGCTTCGAGCGCGTCGAGAAGCGCACCGGCACCGAGCTCGCGTCGCTGGCCCGCGACCACGAGGGCAAGCGGATCACGTTCCCCGACGTGCAGGCGCGGCCCGTGCCCGTCGTCACGTCGCCCGAGTGGTCCGGGTCGGAGCACGGCGGGCGGCGGTACTCGGCGTTCACGATCAACGTCGAGCACCTCAAGCCGTGGCACACCCTCACGGGCCGCCAGCACTTCTTCCTCGACCACGACTGGATGAGCGAGCTCGGTGAGAACCTGCCGGTCTACCGGCCGCCGCTCGACCTGCACCGGCTGTTCGGCGACGCCCGCCCGGGCTCGACCGACGCGTCCGGCGCACCCGGCTCCGAGGGGCACGCCGAGGTCGCCGTCCGCTACCTGACCCCGCACTCCAAGTGGTCCATCCACTCGGAGTACCAGGACAACCTGCACATGCTCACGCTGTCCCGCGGCGGCCCGACGATCTGGATGTCCCCGCAGGACGCCGCGACCATCGGCGTCACCGACAACGAGTGGGTCGAGGCGTACAACCGCAACGGCGTCGTCGTCGCGCGGGCCGTCGTCTCGCACCGCATGCCCGCCGGGACGGTGTTCATGTACCACGCGAAGGACCGCACGGTCGACGTCCCCCGCTCGGAGACGTCGGGGCTGCGCGGCGGCATCCACAACTCCCTGACCCGGGTGCTGCTCAAGCCGAGCCACCTGGTCGGCGGGTACGCGCAGCTGTCCTTCGCCTTCAACTACCTGGGCCCGACCGGCAACCAGCGCGACGAGGTCACGACGATCCGCCGCCGCTCGCAGGAGGTGACGTACTGATGAAGGTCATGGCGCAGATGGCGATGGTCATGAACCTCGACAAGTGCATCGGGTGCCACACCTGCTCGGTGACGTGCAAGCAGGCGTGGACGAACCGCGAGGGCGTCGAGTACGTCTGGTTCAACAACGTCGAGACCCGCCCCGGCCAGGGGTACCCGCGCACCTACGAGGACCAGGACCGCTGGGGCGGCGGCTGGGTGCGCAACAAGCGGGGCCGGCTGCGCCTGCGTTCGGGAGGCCGGTTCACCAAGCTGTCGCACATCTTCGCCAACCCCCGGCTCCCCGAGGTGAGCGACTACTACGAGCCGTGGACGTACGACTACGACGTCCTGCTGTCGGCCCCGCAGGGCGAGCACACGCCCGTGGCCCGCCCCAAGTCCCTCATCACGGGCGAGGACACGAAGATCACCTGGTCGGCGAACTGGGACGACGACCTGGGCGGGTCGGCGGCGACGATGGCGAAGGACCCCGTCCTGGCGCAGATGAGCGACCGCGTGAAGGCCGAGCTCGAGAGCGCCTTCATGTTCTACCTGCCGCGCATCTGCGAGCACTGCCTCAACCCGTCGTGCGTCGCGTCGTGCCCGTCGGGCGCGATGTACAAGCGCGCCGAGGACGGCATCGTGCTCGTCGACCAGGACGCGTGCCGCGGCTGGCGCATGTGCGTGTCGGGCTGCCCGTACAAGAAGGTCTACTTCAACCACGTCACGGGCAAGGCCGAGAAGTGCACGATGTGCTACCCGCGCCTCGAGGTCGGCCTGCCGACCGTGTGCTCGGAGACATGCGTCGGGCGGCTGCGCTACCTCGGGCTCGTGCTGTACGACGCCGACCGCGTGCTGGAGGCCGCGTCCGTCGAGGACCCGGCCGAGCTGCTCGCCGCGCAGCGGTCCGTGCTGCTCGACCCCGACGACGCCGAGGTCGTCGAGGCCGCCCAGCGCGACGGCATCCCGCTCGACTGGGTGCTCGCCGCCCAGCGGTCGCCCGTCTGGGCTCTCATCTCGAAGTTCGAGGTCGCCCTGCCGCTGCACCCCGAGTACCGGACGATGCCGATGGTCTGGTACGTCCCGCCGCTGTCGCCCGTCGTCGACGTCGTGTCCGGCTCGGGCAACGACGGCGAGGACGCCCGGACGCTGTTCGCCGCGATCGACCGGCTGCGCATCCCCGTCGAGTACCTCGCGGGGCTGTTCACCGCGGGCGACACCCGGCCCGTCACGGCCGTCCTGCGGCGCCTGGCCGCGATGCGGGCGCACATGCGCAACGTCAACCTCGGCACCGAGCAGGACCCGCGCATCGCCGGGTCCGTCGGGATGACCGCCGACGAGGTCGAGGCCATGTACCGGCTGCTCGCGATCGCGAAGTACGAGGACCGGTACGTCATCCCGCCCGCGCACGCCGAGAGCGCCCGCGCGCTCGACGAGATCGCCGAGGCCGGGCTGGGCTGCTCGCTCGACGGCGAGGGCGGCCCCGGGATGGGCGGACCGCGCGGCGTGCGGCCCGCGGCCCTCGCGGGGACCGTGGGCGTCGAGTCGTTCCACCCCTCGACGCAGCGGGCCGAGACCCCGGCGCGCGTCAACCTGCTCAACTGGGGCGGCAACAAGGGCGAGGCGGGCCTGTTCCCGCCGGCGCCCGGGCAGCCCGGGTACGGCGACGGGCCGACGGAGGCCCACGCGTGAGCCGCCGGAGCCTGCCGTTCCTCGACCCGGTGCGCGTGACGACGGGCGAGCGGTCCGTCGCGCACCTGGCCGCGGCGATGCTGCTCGACTACCCCGACGAGGACGTGCGGGCGAACGTCGACGTCGTGCGGGCGTCCGTCGAGACGCTGCCCCGCACGGTCGCCGCGTCGTTCACGGCGCACCTCGACGCGGTCGCGGCGATGAGCCTCGCCGAGCAGCAGGCGCACTACGTCACGACGTTCGACCTGCGGCGACGCTGCGCGCTCTACCTCACGTACTACTCGTCGGGCGACACCCGGCGCCGCGGCATGGCGCTCGTGACCTGCCGCGAGGCGTACCGGGCGTGCGGGTTCGAGCCGCACGACGACGAGCTGCCCGACTACCTGCCGAGCATCCTCGAGCTGTCCGCACGCGCCCCCGGGCCCGTGACCGACGCGCTGCTCGGCACCCACCGCGAGGGCCTGGAGGTCCTGCGGTCCGCGCTGCACTCCGTCCCGAGCCCGTACGCGCACCTGCTCGACGCCGTCTGCCGCACCCTGCCCGCGGTCGACGACGCGACCGCCGAACGGTTCGCCGCGCTCGTCGCGTCCGGCCCGCCCGGCGAGACCGTCGGGCTGTCCGCACCCCTGCTGCCCTTCCCCACCTTCCCGTCGAGCCGCTCGGAGGTGCCCGCATGACGACCACCGCGGTGCTGCTGTGGGTCGTGGTGCCGTACGTCGCCGCGACCGTGTTCGTCGTCGGGCACGTCTGGCGCTACCGGCACGACCAGTTCGGCTGGACCACCCGCTCGTCGCAGGTGCACGAGAGCCGGCTGCTGCGCATCGGGTCGCCGATGTTCCACATCGGGATCCTCATGGTCATCGGCGGGCACGTCGTCGGCCTGCTCATCCCCCGCGCGTGGCTGGAGGCGGTCGGGATCCACGAGCACGCGTACCACCTCGTCGCGACGTGGGCCGGGAGCGTCGCGGCCGTCCTGACGATCGCCGGGCTCGCGATCCTCGTCTACCGGCGCCGCGTCGTCGCCGCCGTCCGGCGCGCCACCACGACGTCCGACAAGGTCATGTACGTCGTCCTCGGCGTCACCCTGTTCTGCGGCACCGCCGCGACCGCGCTGTTCCAGGTCTTCGGCGGCGGGTACGACTACCGCGGCTCGATCGCGCCGTGGATCCGCGGCCTGATGTCGCTGCGCCCCGACGCGACCCTCTTGACCGACGTGCCCGGCATGTTCCAGGCCCACGTGCTGTCCGCGATGCTCCTGTTCGCGATCTGGCCGTTCACGCGCCTCGTGCACGTCCTGTCCGCACCCGTGGGCTACCTGGTCCGCCCGTACGTCGTCTACCGGACCCGCGACCCCCAGCGTGGGACGCGCGTCACACGCCCTGGCTGGGAACGGGCCGAACGTCCCGGGGCACCGGCCGAGCACCGGTGACACGCTGACGACCGGGCCGTCCGGGACACCGTCCCCCGACCGCACGACCTGCACGACTGGCACGACTGGCACGACTGGCACGACCCGCACCGGAACGAAGGAGAACCCCATGGCTGCCGAGAACGTCGAGATCCTCACCACCGCCCCCGTCGCGGAGCCCGCCGGCCACAGCTGCGGCTGCGGCGGCCACGACGAGGCCGACCCGGTCCTCGACGTCCGCGCGATCCCGCACGCCATCCGGCACGCGACCGTCTTCGGCGCGTTCGAGGCGATCGCCCCCGGGGCCTCGCTCATCCTCGTCGCGCCGCACCTGCCGCGCCCGCTGCTCGCGCAGCTCGCCGAGCGCGCCCCGATCGAGACCGAGGTGCTCGTCGACGGCCCCGAGGCCTGGCACGTGAAGATCACGCGCGTCGCCTGACGCGCACGACAGACCCGCACGCCCGACGGCGGCGGCGAGGACCGGGGAAGGTCTCGCCGCCGCCGTCGTCGCGTCCGGGCTCAGCGGGACGCGGTGCAGGTGAGCGCCGACGTGGTCCCCGTGCCCGTGCCCTGGAAGCCGAACTCCGTGTGCTGGCCGGGGTTGAGCGACCCGTTCCACGCCGCGTTGGTGAACGTCGCGGTCGAGCCGCTGCTCGAGTGCGACGAGCTCCACGCGTTCGCCACGGTGCCGTTCGGGAGCGTCGCAGTGACCTTCCACGACGTGACCGGCCCGCCGGTCGCGGTCACCCGGACGTTGACCACGAAGCCGCCGGGCCACTGGCTCGCGACCGTCCAGCTGGCGGTGCAGGCCGCGCTGCCGGGGGTCGCGGTCGGCGTGGGCGTCGGCGTGGGGGTCGGCGTCGGGGTGACCGTCGGGGTCGGCGTGGGCGTCACGGTCGGCGTCGGCGTGGTCGTCGGCGTCGGGGTCGTGCCCGAGATCGCGGCCGCGAGCGCCGGGTACCACCGGTCGGCGAGCTTGACGATGCCCGCGTCGCCGGGGTGCACGCCGTCGTACGTGTCGGTCGCGGGCACCCACCCGGTCGCCTGGTCGACGACCGTGACCGGCGACGCGGCCGTCGTCAGGCCCGCGGCCCACGCGGGGATCGCGGCGTTGAGGGCGGCCGTCCGGCCGGGGCACTCGGTGCACGTCGGCGGGGCGACGGGGATGATCTGCGCGACGAGGACCTTCATCTGCGGGTTGCTCGCGCGCATCTGCTGCACGAGCGTCGTGTAGGCCGCGAGGATCTCCTGCGTCGAGCGGTTGCTCCACACGTCGTTCGTGCCGAAGTGCATGACGACGACGTCGGGGTCGGTCGCGGCCAGCCACGGCACGAGCTGGTTCTGCGCCGCGACGTTCGTCACGAGGAAGCCGCCGTGGCCCTCGTTGTCGCCGTCGTGCGCGAACCCGCAGCCCTGCGCGGGCAGCGTGCCGACCATGTCGATGTTCGTGTACCCGTTCTGCTGGAGCTTCTGCCACAGCAGCGCGCGCCAGCAGCCCGGGTTGCCGGTGATCGAGTCGCCGAGCGCCATGATCCGGACCGGGTCGGCGGCCTGCGTCGGGCCGGCCAGCGCGAGCGCGCCGACCAGCAGGAGCAGCACCGCGCCCAGGGCGCTCGCGAGCCGTCGCGAGAGCGTCGTCGTCATCGTCGTGTCCTCCCGTGGACTGCGCGCGGGAGGGTCCCGCGCGCGGCGGGACGTCCGCGGCCCGCCACAGGCGAAGCGTGCTGGTGCGGGCCTCGCGGGGCCAGGTGGAGCGCTTCGACGAATCCTTTAGTCGTCGAGATCGGGCGCAGGACGCGCGCCCGCGCCGGGCATCGACTTCCGGGCCCGTCGACCGCCGGCGGCGACGTGAGAGGCTCGGGACCATGGCGGCGGAGGTGACCCGAGCACGCGTCGACGCGTGGACGTGGGCGGTGCGGCTGTTCCCCACCCGGTCCGCCGCGGGCGCCGCGTGCCGTGCGGGCCACGTGCGGGTCAACGGGGTGCGCGCCAAGCCCGCGACGATGGTCGTGCCGGGTGACGAGGTGCACGTGCGCGGCGGCGAGCGTGAGCGCGTCGTGCTCGTGCAGCGGCTCATCGTCAAGCGCGTCGGGGCCGACGTCGCGGTCGGCTGCTACCTCGACCGCTCGCCCGTCGTGCCGCCCAAGGAGCACCGGGCGCTCGTCGCGCAGCGCGACCGCGGCGCGGGCCGCCCGACCAAGCGCGACCGCCGGCTCATCGAGCGCCTGCGCGGCCACTGACCCGGCGCACCCACGGGCCGGTCGACCCGGACCGGATCGCGGGGATCCCCAGGTCAGAGGCCCTCGACGCCCTGCACGCGCATCCACTCGTCGACGCCGGTCACCGCGAGCACCTCCGTCACCTGCCGGCTCGCGCCGACCAGCCGGACCGCACGCCCCGCCGCCCGCGCGTCCCGCACCAGCCGGACCAGCACCGACAGGCCCGTGGAGTCCATGAACGTCACGTCGCGGCAGTCCACCGCGACCGCGCCCTCGCTGCCGGACGCGAGGGCCGCCCACACGTCGTGCGCCGCCTCCCGGACGGCGAGGTCGACGGCCCCGTGGAGCACCACCTGCAGCGTCGTGCCGTCGGACGCGAGGTCGACGACACCGCCCGTGCCGGTCACGCCGCGACCGTCCGCAGCCCGAGGCGCCGCTCGAGGGCCATCGCGTCGAGCGGTGCGCGCACCTTGACGTCGTTGTCGAAGTACACGAAGACGTCCCGGCCCGCCGACGGCGCCGCGGGGCCGGCGAGCGTCCGCGCCCCGGCCGGCTCGCCGCCCGCCTCCCACACCCGCAGGCGCGCGGCCCAGCGGTCGAGCGCGGCGTCGTCGTAGCCGCTGACGTACAGCTCGGTGTCGCCGTGCAGGCGCACGTAGACGACGTCGGACGTCACGTCGTGCATCACCGGCCAGCGTCCCGCGGTGTCGGCGACGACGAGCCCGACGTCGTGCGCCCGCAGCAGCTCGACGAACCCGGGCGTCTCGAAGGTCGCGTGCCGGACCTCCATCACGTGCCGGACGGGACGGTCGGCGTCGGTGGTCGTCCACGCGCGCCCGTCGAGCCGCTCGTCGTGCGCGGTCGCGAGCTCCGCGGCCGCCTGCGTCGTGCGGGGCAGCTGCGCGAAGAACGCGGCCAGCCGGTCGGGGTCGTAGCCGAGGGTCGGCGGGAGCTGCCACAGCACGGGACCGAGCTTGGGCCCGAGAGCCAGCAGGCCGCTGGCGAAGAAGTTGGCGAGCGGCGTGCCGACGTCGGCGAGCTTCTTCAGGTGCGTGACGAACCGGGGGCCCTTGACCGACAGCACGAAGTCGTCGGGCGTCGCCTGCGCCCACGTGCGGTAGCTCTCGGGCCGCTGCAGCGCGTAGAACGACCCGTTGACCTCGATCGTCGTCATCCGCTCGGCGGCGAACTCGAGCTCCTGGCGCTGCGGCAGGCCGCGCGGGTAGAAGACGCCGCGCCACGGGGCGTAGCGCCAGCCGCTGATGCCGACCCGGATGGCCACCGGCCAAGCCTGCACCGCCCCCGGCGGCCCGGCATCCTGGCATCCCGGCACGGGAGCGCACACTGGAGCCGTGCCCCTCGACCGCGCCGCCTCCCGGGAGACTCCCCGGGGCGCACCCGTCGACGCGCCCGCGGACCTGCCCGCAGACCTGTCGGCGCACCGGCACGCGGACCCGCCCGGACCTGACGAGGCGCCCGCCCGGACCGACGTCTACCGGCCCGCCCACCGCCTCGACGTGCGGCGCACCCTCGCCCCGCTGCGGCGCGGCTCGGGCGACCCGTGCTGGTGGACGTCCCCCGACGGCGCGGTGTGGCAGGCGACGGCCACGCCGGACGGCCCCGCGACCCGGCGGCTCGCGGTGCACCGCGACGGCGTGCACGTGGCCGCGTGGGGTCCGGGCGCCGAGCGTGCGGTCGCGGCGGTGCCCGACCTGCTCGGCGCGCGCGACGACCCCTCGGGTTTCGACGCCTCGCTGCACCCGGTCGTCCGCGACGCCCACCGTCGCCTGCCGGGGCTGCGCGTCCCGTTCGCGGGAGACGTCCTGGCGTCGCTCGTGCCGGCCGTCCTGGAGCAGCGCGTCGTGGGGATCGACGCGCGCGCCGCGTGGCGCCGGCTCGTCACGCGGCACGGCGAGCGGGCACCCGGACCGGTCCCCGCGAGCCTGCGCGTCCCGCCGCCGTGGTCCGTGTGGGCCGCGCTGCCCGTGTGGGAGTGGCGGCAGGCCGGGGTCGACGACCAGCGCTCGTCGACCGTGCAGCGGGCCGCGGCCGTCGGCCGGCGCCTCGACGAGACCGTGACGATGCCGCTGCCCGACGCCCGCCGGCGGTTCCTGGCGGTGCGGGGCATCGGCCCGTGGACGGTCGCGGAGACGACCGCGCGGGCGCTCGGCGACGCCGACGCGGTCTCGGTCGGCGACTTCCACCTGGCGCACCTGGTCGGGTGGGCCCTGACGGGTCACCGCACGGACGACGACGGGATGCTCGCGCTGCTGGAGCCGTGGCGCGGGCACCGCCAGCGCGTGGTCCGGCTGCTGGAGATCACGCAGGCGTCACAGGCGCCACGGTTCGGCCCGCGCTCGCCGCGCGCGCTGCCGCTGCGCTGACCGCCCGGTCGGGACCGACGGGACGCCCCGGCGCGCGCTGCCCGGCTGGACCGGCCGCGCGGACCGGGGCAGGATGACGGCGACGAGGAGGTGTCCCATGACGTATCCGGTGATCGCACCGCGTGACGAGGAGCGGACCGAGTCGGCCGGGCGGGCGGTCGGGGCGTTCTTCGCCTTCGTGGCCTTCGCCGCCGGGATCGTGCTGTTCGCGGTCTCGTTCACGGGCGAGGACTGGAGCCGGTGGACCTTCGTCGGCGCGATCCTCGCGGTGACGCTCGCGTTCATGATCCCGACGACGATCCTGCCGGCGCTCGAGGACGACTGACCCGACCCGCCGCCGCGGCGACCGCACGGGTCACCTGCCCGGGTCGTCGACGCGACCGCCGACGACCGCCCGACCCCCGGTCACGCGACCGTCGGGTCGTCCCCGTCCGTGCCGGCGTCGTGCACCCAGCGCGCGATCTGCACGCGGTTCGTCGCGCCGAGCTTGGCCAGGACGTTGCCCACGTGCGTCTTGACGGTCGCGACGCTCACGTACAGCGTGCCGGCGATCTCGGCGTTGCTCATGCCCGCGCCGACGGCCTCGGCGACCTCCCGCTCGCGGTCGGTGAGCGTCGCGAGCAGGGTGCGGGCACGCTGCCGCGGGCGGTCGTCGGCGGGGGCGGTCACGGCGGCGATGAGCCGCGACGTGACGCTCGGCGACAGCATCGGCTCGCCCAGCGCGACGCGCCGGATCGCCGCGACGAGGTCGGCCGGCGGGGTGTCCTTGAGCAGGAACCCCGCGGCACCCTCGCGCAGCGCGGTGAGCACGAGGTCGTCGGCGTCGAACGTGGTGAGCACGAGGACGCGCGCGGTCGACCCCTGCGCGCGCAGCCGGCGCGCGGCGCCCAGCCCGTCGAGGCGCGGCATCCGCACGTCCATGAGGACGACGTCGGGCGCGGTGCGCGTCACGACGTCGACAGCGTCGAGGCCGTCCGCGGCCTCGCCCACGACGTCGAGGTCGGGCGCGCCGCCGAGGATCATCCGCAGGCCGGCGCGCACCAGCGCGTCGTCGTCGACGACGACCACCCGGACCGCGGTCATGCCGGCCACGGCAGCCGTGCGTGGACCAGGAACGTGCCGTCGCCCTGGTAGCCGTGCTCGAGGGTCCCGCCCGCGAGCGTGGCCCGCTCGGTGAGGCCCACGAGCCCGACGCCTGGCCGGTGCCCCGCCGCGGCGGTCGCGAACGCCCGGTTGCGGACCTCGACGTCGAGGTGCTCGCCCGGTGTCCCGGCGATCCGCACCTCGACGGGCTGACGGGGCGCGTGCCGCCGGGCGTTGGTCAGCGCCTCCTGCACGATGCGGAACGCGCTGCGCGACGCCGACACGGCGAGAGCGCCGGGGGCGTCCCGGCCCGCGGCGGCGTCGAGGGCGACCGGGTCGAGGCCACCGGTGTCGAGCCGCACGTCGGCGCCGGTGTCGCGCGCCTCGGCGAGCAGCGCGGGGAGCTCGGCGAGCGTCGGCTGCGGGGGTGCGACCTCGTCCGGGCGCAGCGGGTCGCGCAGCACGCCGAGGACGTCGCGGAGCTCCGCGAGCGCGGCGTGCGCGGCGGACGCGATCGTCTCCGCGGTCTCGACGACCTGCGCGCGGGTCAGGTCCTCGCGGTAGGACAGCGCCCCGGCGTGCAGCGCGACGAGCGAGATGCGGTGCGCGAGGACGTCGTGCATCTCGCGCGCGATGCGGGTGCGCTCGGCCTCGCGCGCGACCTCGGCCGCGAGCGCCTGCTCGCGCTCCGCGGCCTGCGCGCGGGCGTGCAGCGACGCGACGAGCGCACGCCGGGTCGCGATGCCGTGGCCGGTCGCGAGCACGATCGCGACGACCGCGATCCCGAGTGCGACGTCGCCCAGGTGCGTCAGCGTGGGCTCGGCGGTCCGCAGCAGCCGCGGCAGGTGCACGAACGTCGAGTACACGGTCGCGGCCGTCCAGACGACGACGGTGGCGACGGTCCACCGCCGTCGCCGCCAGGTCGCGAGCGACACCACCGCGAACGTCGCCGCGCCGACCGACGCGACGGAGACGGCGGTGAGCGCGGTCGTCACGCACGCGACGGCGAGCGGGTACCGGCGACGCAGCGGCAGCAGCGCGAGCGCGACCGCGCCGAGCACGAGGTCGAGCATCATCACCGCGGCGACCGTGTCGGCGTGCGGGACGGGGTGCGCCTCGGCGCTCACGACGACGCCCTGCCCGAGCCACGCCACCGCGCCGATCGTCCCGGCCAGCAGGTAGCGCCACGCGCGCGACCAGCCGCGCCACCGCGGGTGCAGCCACGCGTCGGGCGTCGGCTGCTCGGCATCGCGGGACATGGCGACCAGCCTAGGCAGCGCCGCGCGTCCGCAGGTCAGCCGTCGGTCGGCGAGGGCTGCGACTTTCGGTGGAGACGGGCGCCGACGGTGGGGCGGCTCGGGGACGGCGTGCGCCCGCGCCGGGCCGCCCGGACGGCCGCGGCGGACGCGCGCGGGGGGCGGCTCGGCCGGACGCCCCGAGTAGGCTCGCGCGGTCGGACGGCACGGCGGGAGGGGTGGCATGACGGGCACGACGACCCCCGGCGGTCGCCCGGTCCTCGAGCTCGCGGCGGACTGCTCGCGGTGCGCCGCGCTGTGCTGCGTGGGCCTGCCGTTCACCCGGTCCGCCGACTTCGCGATCGACAAGCCCGGCGGCGTCCCCTGCCCGAACCTGCGCGACGACCTGCGCTGCGGCGTGCACGCCGAGCTGCGGCAGCGCGGCTTCGCGGGCTGCACCGTGTTCGACTGCTTCGGTGCGGGGCAGCACGTGACGAGGGCGTTCGGCGGGACGGACTGGCGCGACGGCCCGCAGGAGGCCGCGGCGGTGTTCAGCGCCCTCGCGACGCAGCGACGGCTGCACGAGCTGGCCTGGTACCTCACCGACGCGCTCGCCCGTCCGGAGGCCGCGAGCCTGCACGACGACCTGGCCCGCGCGCTCGCGCAGGTGACCGAGGTCGCCGACGCGGCCGTGGCGTCCGCCGCCGCCTCCCTCCCGGGCGCGGACCCCGGCTCGCGCCACGGGAACGGCCCGGGCGACGAGCAGGTCGACGCCCTGCACCGGGCGGTCGACGACCTCATGGCGCGCACGAGCGTGCTCGTGCGCACCGCGGTGCGGGCGTCGCTGCCCCCCGCAGCGGGCGGCCGACGGCGTGACCGCCGGCGGGCCGACCTCGCGGGCGCACGGCTGCGCGGCGCCGACCTGCGCGCCGTGGACCTGCGCGGCGCGTGGCTCATGGGCGCGGACCTGCGGGGTGCCGACCTGCGGGGCGCGGACCTCGTCGGGGCGGACCTGCGCGGCGCCGACCTGCGCGGCGCGGACCTGTCCGACGCGCTGTTCGTCACCGGCCCGCAGGCCGCCGCGGCACGCGGGGACGCCTCGACCCTGCTCCCCGCACGCGTCCCGCGTCCCACCCACTGGACGGCAGTGGCCGCGCGCTGACCTGCAGGAACGGCGTGTCGTGCCCGACACGCCGGGTTGGTCCGGGCTGGCACGCGGCCCCGCTCGACGAACCGAGACTTAGGTCACACGTGCCCTCGGGAGCCCCGTCCTACGTTCAAAGAACGAGCAAAGGGTTTCCGCACGAGCCGAGGAAGACCGTGTCCACATCGCCGCAGCGCAGCAGCGCGCGCACCGCAGGTCCCGCAGTCACCGCCGACCCCACCCACCCCGGCGTCACGCCGGCCCCCGCACGGCCCCGGCAGCGCCCGCGCGCCGGGCGCGTCGCCGCCTGGTCCGGGCTCGCCGCCCTGGCCGTCCTGCTCGCCGGGTGCGCGCCCGCCGACCGCGACGGCACCCAGGTGCACGGCGAGGCGGGCCTCGCGCTCCCCGACCTCGGCCAGGTCACGATCGCCGGGGTCTCCGGCCGCCTCTGGCTCGGCCTCGGCCTGGTCGTGTGCGCGCTCGGCCTCGCGTTCGGCATCACCGTCGTCACGCAGGTCCGGCGGCTGCCCGTGCACGCGTCGATGCGGTCCGTCTCCGAGCTGATCTACACGACGTGCAAGGCGTACCTCGCGCAGCAGGGCAAGTTCCTGCTGGTCCTGTGGGTGTTCATCGCGGCCGTGATCGTCGTCTACTACCGCGTCCTCGTCGGGTTCGACTGGGGACGCGTCGCCGTCGTCATCGCGTTCAGCCTCGTCGGCATGGCCGGGTCGTACTCGGTCGCGTGGTTCGGCATCCGCGTCAACACCTACGCGAACTCGCGGACCGCGTTCGCCGCGCTGCGCGGCAAGGTCCTCCCCCTGCACCGCGTCCCGCTGCGCTCCGGCATGGCGATCGGCATGGTGCTCATCAGCCTCGAGCTCGCGATCATGCTCGTCATCCTGCTGTTCCTGCCGGGCGACCTGGCCGGCGCGTGCTTCATCGGCTTCGCGGTCGGCGAGTCGCTCGGCGCCGCGGCGCTGCGCATCGCGGGCGGCATCTTCACCAAGATCGCCGACATCGGCTCCGACCTCATGAAGATCGCGTTCAAGATCAAGGAGGACGACGCCCGCAACCCCGGCGTCATCGCCGACTGCACGGGCGACAACGCGGGCGACTCCGTCGGCCCCAGCGCGGACGGCTTCGAGACGTACGGCGTCACGGGCGTCGCGCTCGTCACGTTCGTCATCCTCGGCGTGCCGGACACCGGCGTGCAGGCCGCGCTCCTCGTGTGGATCTTCGTGGTCCGCGCCGTGATGATCGCGGCGTCCGGCATCTCCTACACGGTCAACGACCTGTGGGCGCAGCGCCGGTACGCCGGTGCCGAGCGGATGGACTTCGAGAAGCCGCTCACGTCCCTCGTGTGGCTCACGTCCGCCGTCTGCATCGCCGCGACCTACGCGACCACCTGGCTGGTGCTCGCCGACGGCACACCCGGCCTGTGGTGGAAGCTCGCGACGATCATCTCCTGCGGCACGCTCGCCGGGGCGCTCATCCCCGAGCTCGTCAAGGCGTTCACCAGCACCTCCAGCCGGCACACGCGCGAGGTCGTCGCGTCCTCCAAGGAGGGCGGGCCGTCGCTCAACATCCTGTCCGGCCTGGTCGCGGGCAACTTCTCCGCCTACTGGCTGGGCATGGCCATCGTCGGCCTCATGGGCGCCGCGTACCTGGTGAGCGAGGCGGGCCTCGACGAGGTCATGCACGCGCCCGCCGTCTTCGCGTTCGGGCTCGTCGCGTTCGGGTTCCTCGGCATGGGACCGGTGACCATCGCGGTCGACTCCTACGGCCCGGTCACCGACAACGCCCAGAGCGTCTACGAGCTGTCCGGCATCGAGGACGTCGAGGGCATCGACGCCGAGCTGCGCACCGAGCACGGCTTCGAGCCGACCTGGGAGCACGCCAAGCAGCTCCTCGAGGAGAACGACGGCGCCGGGAACACCTTCAAGGCGACCGCCAAGCCCGTCCTCATCGGCACGGCCGTCGTCGGCGCCACCACGATGATCTTCTCGATCATCATGGGCCTCACCGAGGGCCTCACCACCGGCCTGGAGAACCTGTCCCTGCTGCACCCGCCGTTCCTGCTCGGCCTCGTCGCGGGCGGCTCGGTCATCTACTGGTTCACCGGGGCCTCGATCCAGGCCGTCACGACCGGCGCCTACCGTGCGGTCGAGTTCATCCGGCAGCACATCCGCCTGGACGGCGTCACGAAGGCCAGCGACGAGGACTCGCGCCGCGTCGTCGAGATCTGCACCCAGTACGCGCAGCGCGGCATGCTCACGATGTTCCTCGGCGTGTTCTTCTCGACCCTCGCGTTCGCGTTCGTCGAGCCGTACTTCTTCATCGGCTACCTCATCTCGATCGCCCTGTTCGGCCTCTACCAGGCGATCTTCATGGCGAACGCCGGTGGCGCCTGGGACAACGCGAAGAAGATCGTCGAGACCGAGCTGCACGCCAACGGCACCCCGCTGCACGACGCGACCGTCGTCGGCGACACCGTGGGCGACCCGTTCAAGGACACGTCGTCCGTGGCGCTCAACCCGGTCATCAAGTTCACGACGCTCTTCGGCCTCCTCGCCGTCGACCTCGCCGTGCAGCTCACCGACCAGGGCCGGCACACGCTCGTGCTCACGCTCGCCGCGGTGTTCTTCCTCGTCTCGACCTACTTCGTGCACCGGTCGTTCTACGGCATGCGCATCCAGTCGACGTCGACGACGCCTGCGGCCGAGGAATCGGCGGACGTCCCGGCGGAGGCCACCGACGACGAGCCCGCGGCGCTGCTTCCCCGGCCCGCGACGCCCGTCGACGACGAGGTCACGACGGACGACGAGGTGCGCGTCTGACGCACCCCTCGTGACGGCCACGGCCGGCGACCCCGCACCTGCGGACGGGGTCGCCGGCCGTCGTCGTACGGACGGCGTCCCGGCGGCTCCCGAGCGCCGCTCAGGCGACGGGCAGCCGGACCTCTGCCCGGAGCCCTCCGAGGTCCGACGCCCCGAGCACGACGTCGCCGCCCTGCTCACGCGCGACCTCACGGGCGATCGCGAGGCCCAGCCCCGAGCCGCCCGCCTCGCGCTCGCGGGCGTCGTCGAGCCGCACGAACCGCTCGAACACGCGCTCGCGGTCGACGACGGCGATCCCGGTCCCGTCGTCCTCGACGACGACGCGCCCGTCGGCGACGGTGACCCGCACGACGGTCCGCGCGTGCCGCAGCGCGTTGCCGACGAGGTTGCGCACGACGCGCCCCGTGGCGACGGCGTCGCCCCGCCCGCGACCCGCTCCCCCGACGTCGACCGTGGGCGTCCCGGCCGCGTCCTGGCCGTGCGTCGGGGCGTTCGCCCGGCCCGTCTCGGCGTCCACGACGTCGCGCACGACCGCGGCGAGGTCGAGCTCGTCGCTCGTGAGCGGCGTCGAGCCGACGCGGGCGAGCAGCAGCAGGTCGTCGACGAGCGCCTGCATGCGCTGCGCCTCCCGGTCGGCGTCCGCGACGAGCTCGGCGGAGGTGTAGGCGTCGGGGTGCGCGCGGGCGACGTCGAGGGTCGCGCGCAGCGACGCGAGCGGGGACCGCAGCTCGTGCGCGGCGTCCCCGACGAACGTGCGCTGCCGCGCGGCGCTGGTCTCCAGCCGGTCGAGCATGTCGTTGAGCGTGCGCGCCAGGGCCGCGAGCTCGTCGTCGACGGGCGGCACGGGCAGCGAGCCCCGGCCGCCTGTGCGCGCGACGTCGGCCGCCGCGCGGCGCAGCGCGTCGACGGGCCGCAGCGCGCGGCCGATGACGACCCAGATCGTGCCCGCGAGCAGTGCCGTGAGGACGGGCACGACGACGACGAGCGCGAGCCGCAGCGCCTGCACGAGCCCGCGGACCTCGTCGAGCGGGACCGACGCGACGGCGGTCACGGGCTCGCCGCGGTACGTCTCGGCCCGGAGCGCGACCCGGGCGTCCGGGTCGTAGCCGCTGTCGGTCGTCGACACCACGACGGTCGCGTCGTCGGCGGGACGCAGCCGCGCGAGCGCGTCGGCGGGCAGCACGGGCAGCGTGCGCGTCGCGTTGGCCGACGTGGCGAGCACGAGCCCGTCGGCGTCGAGCAGCTGGGCGATCTCGCCGCTCTCCACGACGGGCAGCGGGTCGGGCACCCGGTCGGCCGCCGCGAGGTCCGCGACCGTCTCCGCGCGGGCCCGGACCACGTCGTCGAGCGCCGCGACCCGCCCCGCGGACAGCACGGACGTGAGCACAACCGCCCCGACCGCGAGCGTCACCATGAGCAGCCCGGCGGTCAGCGCCGTGAGCCGCAGCCGCAGCGACGCGCGGGACCGCCGTCGCCCCGTCGGCACGGCCGGCACGGGAGTCCCGGCCGGCGCGGGAACCCGGGCCGACGCAGCGTCGTCCGGCGTCGTCATCCCGCCACGCGGTACCCGGCGCCGCGGACGGTCGCGACGACGTCGCGCCCGAGCTTGCGCCGCAGGTACCCGACGTACACCTCGACGACGTTGACGTCCTCGCCGGTGCCCTCCCACACGTGGTCGCGCAGCTCGACCTTCCCGACGACGCGGTCGGCGTGCCGCATGAGGTACTCGAGCAGCGCGAGCTCGCGCACGGTGAGCGTGACGGGCTCCCCGCCGAGCTTGACGGTGCGGGCCGCGGGGTCGAGCACGAGGCCGCCGACGGTGAGCACCGCGGGCCGGACCTGCGGGGGGCGGCGCAGCAGCGCGCGCAGGCGCGCGACCAGCACGACGAACGCGAACGGCTTCGTCAGGTAGTCGTCGGCGCCCACGTCGAGGCCGTCGGCGACGTCGTACTCGCCGTCCTTCGCGGAGAGCAGCAGGACGGGCGTGCGGACGTCCTGCGCGCGCAGGGCCGTGACGACGTCGTAGCCGTTGCGGCGCGGCAGCATGATGTCGAGCACGATCGCGTCGTAGTCGTGCTCGAGGGCCAGGCGCAGGCCGGTCTCGCCGTCGTGCGCGACGTCGACCGCGAACCCCTCCGCGGACAGGCCGCGGTGCAGCGCGCTCGTCAGGCCGCGCTCGTCGTCCACCACGAGTAACCGCACGTCAGCAGCATGCCACCCGCGGCGCGCACGGTCGCCGCCGCTCGTCTCAGCGTGCCCTCAGCGGGCGTGGCGCACAGTGGGGTCATGACCGAGACACAGCCCACCCCGCAGCCCCCGGCCGGCCCGGCGCGCCGGTCCCTGTCCCCCCGGGCCCGCTGGGCCGTGCCCGCCGTCGCCGCGGTCGCGGTCGGCGCCGCGGTGCTGGCCCCTCCGCTGCTCGCCAGCGCGGACGACCAGGGCCTGCCGCCCGTCACGCCCGAGGAGCTCGTCGCGCAGGTCGCCGGCGCCGAGGCGCCCGCCCTGTCCGGGACGATCGTCTACACGGCGCGCCTCGGCCTGCCGTCGCTGCCGTTCGGCACGGCCGCGGGTGCGGACCCCGTCAACCTCATGTCGGGCAGCTCGACGCTGCGCGTGTGGACCGACGGCGAGACGCGCTCGCGCGTCGCGCTGCTCGGCGCGGCCTCCGAGTACTCGGTGGTCCACGACGCCGCGCAGGCGTGGACGTACTCGAGCGACGACGACGAGGTCGTGCACTACACGCTCGACGCCGCCGACGTCGCCCGCCTGCAGGAGCTCGAGAAGTCCGGCCCGCCGGTGCAGGGCGACCTGCCGACGCCGCAGGCCGCGGCCGACGCCGCCCTCGCGCACGCGCAGGAGCTGTCGACGGTGTCGCTCGACGGCGTGACGACGGTGGCGGGGCGCGACGCGTACCAGCTGGTCGTGACGCCGAAGAGCACGACGACGCTCGTCGGCCGCACGGTCCTCGCCGTGGACGCGGAGACGTCGACGCCGCTGCGGGTCCAGGTGTGGAGCGCGCAGGACGACACCGAGCCGGCGCTCGAGGTCGGCTTCACCGACGTGACGTTCGCGACGCCGTCCGACGCGGTCCTGACGTTCTCGCCGCCCGCCGGTGCGCAGGTGCGCGAGGTCGTCGTGCCGCTGCCGACCGACGCCGAGCTCGCGGGCGCCGCGCAGGAGAAGACGGACGGCACGCTGCCCGCCGGGGTCACGGTGCACGGCGAGGGCTGGGACACGGTCGTCGAGGTGGCCGACGTGGACGTCGCGGGGCTCGTCGCGGGCGACCCCGAGGCGCTGGGCGACCTGGCCCAGCACGAGCCGACGATCGGGTCGGACAGCGCGCAGGCGCTGCTCGAGGACTTCGGCCGCGACCCGTCGCAGGGCGCCCCGGGCGAGCTCGACCCGACGGCGCTGTTCGACGCGATCACGACGGCCGTGCCCGAGGGCCGGCTCATCAGCTCCGACCTGTTCAGCGTCCTCATCACCGACGACGGGCGGCTGCTGCTGGGGGCGGTGTCCCCGCAGACGCTGCAGGGGCTCGCGTGAGCTCGGCGGTGCTCGACCCCGCGCGGGTCGGCCAGGGGTCCGGTGACGCCACCGGGCCCCTGGCCGTGCGCACCGAGGGGCTGACGAAGCGGTTCCGGTCCGGCCAGGTCGCGGTCGACGACCTCGCGCTGCGGGTGCCGCGCGGCGCGGTGTACGGGTTCCTCGGGCCGAACGGCTCGGGCAAGACGACGACGATCCGGATGCTCCTGGGTCTGGTGCGGCCCACCGCGGGCGCGGCGTGGCTGCTCGACTCCCCGATGCCGGAGGCGGCGCTCGCGGTGCTCCCCCGCGTCGGGGCGCTGGTCGAGGGGCCCGCGTTCCAGCCGTACCTGTCGGGCCGGGACAACCTGGCGCGGCTCGAGGCGGCCGACGCGACGGCCGACCCGCGCACCGCGGACCGTCGCGCGGGCGAGGCGCTCGAGCGCGTCGGCCTCACCGCCGCCGCCGACAAGCGGTACCGCCAGTACTCGCTCGGGATGAAGCAGCGGCTCGGGCTGGCTGCCGCGCTCCTGCGCCCGCGCGACCTGCTGGTCCTGGACGAGCCGACGAACGGCCTCGACCCGCAGGGCACGCGCGAGGTCCGGCACCTGGTGCGCGAGCTCGCCGACGCGGGCACGACCGTCCTGGTGTCGTCGCACCTGCTCGCCGAGATCGAGCAGGTCTGCACGCACGTCGGGATCATGCGGTCCGGACGGATGGTGCTGCAGGGCGACCGGTCCGTGCTCGTCGCACGTGGCGTCAGCCGGGTGCGCGTCACGACGACGGCAGGGCTGACCGGCGCGGCCGCCCGCGTGCTCGCCGGGCTCGGGCTGGACGAGGTCGGCACGGACGGCCTGCGCGTCGACGCGCTGCTCGGCGACGTCGCCCCCGAGCGCGTGTCGGCGGCGCTGGTCGCCGCGGGCGTGGACCTCGTCGGGTTCGAGGTGCGCCACCCGAGCCTCGAGGAGATCTTCGTCGAGCTCACCGGGGAGGGCTTCGATGTCGCACGCTGACCCGCTCGCGAGCGCCACGGTCGCGCCCGTCGCGACCGCCGCCCCCGTCCCCCGCGCCCAGCCGGGCGCGTTCGGCCGGCTGCTGCGCAGCGAGCTGCGCCTGGTCCTCGGCCGCCGCCGCAACGTCGTGCTGCTGTCCGGCCTGGGCGCCGTCCCGCTGCTGCTCGGGCTGGTCGTGTTCCTCACGCGCGACTCGGCGATGTCCGGTCAGGGGCCGGGCTTCATCGGGCGCGTCACGGAGAACGGGCTGTTCCTCGTCGTCGCGTCGGTCTTCGTGTGCCTGCCGTTCCTGCTGCCGCTCACCGTCGGGATCGCGTCGGGCGACGCGATCGCCGGCGAGGCGTCGGCCGGGACGCTGCGCTACCTGCTCGTGACGCCCGTCGCACGCGCCCGGCTGCTCGTCGTCAAGGCGGCCGGTGCCCTCACGTTCGTCGCCGCCGCGGTGCTGGCCATCGCGGTCGTCGGGCTCGTCGCGGGCGCGGTGCTGTTCGGGCTGCGCGACGTCGTCCTGCTCTCCGGGGACACCGTGCCGCTCGCGTCGGGGGCGCTGCGCGTCGCCGGCATCGTGGCGTACGTCGGGCTGTCCATGACCGGGCTCGTCGCCGTCGGGCTGTTCTTCTCGACGCTCACCGAGGTGCCCGTCGGTGCGATGGCCGCCACGGTGGTCGTCGCGATCGTGTCGGGCGTGCTCGACACGCTGCCCGCCCTCGACGCGATCCGGCCCGGGCTGCTCACGCACCACTGGCTCGACTTCGCCGAGCTGCTGCGCATCGCGCCCGACTGGGGCGTCGTCGCGGGCGGCCTGGGCGTGCAGCTCGCGTGGGTCGTGGTGTTCGGGTCGCTCGCGTGGGCACGGTTCACGACGGCCGACGTGTCGTCCTGACCCGTCCGCCCCCCACGTCGGCACCACACCCGGAACCGTCCGGTGGAGGGGCGGGCGCCGCGCACCGCGGTGTCCGCCCCTCGGACGTCGGCCGTCCGTGGAAGCACGAGGGGGTCGCGCCGGTTGACAATGGTGTCCTCACCCGCCGGACAGGAAGCGTGCCGTGAACCAGCCTCGCATGAACGTCGAGTCGTTCAACCTCGACCACCGCACCGTCGCCGCGCCCTACGTGCGCCTCGCGGACACGAAGGTGCTGCCCGCCGGAGACGTCATCCAGAAGTACGACGTCCGGTTCACGCAGCCCAACGTGGCGCACCTGGAGATGCCGACGGTGCACTCGCTGGAGCACCTGTTCGCGGAGCACTCGCGCAACCACTCGGACCGGGTCGTCGACTTCTCGCCGATGGGCTGCCAGACGGGCTTCTACCTGATCCTGCAGGGCGAGTGGGCCTACGACGACGTCCTGGGCCTCGTGCAGTCGACCCTCGAGGACGTGCTCGGCGCGACCGAGGTACCGGCCGCGAACGAGGTGCAGTGCGGCTGGGGCGCCAACCACACGCTGTCGGGGGCGCAGGACGCCGCGCGCACGTTCCTCGCGGAGCGCGACGCGTGGAGCACGGTGACCGCGTGATCGCCGTCGACGCCGTCGTCGTGACGGCCATGGCCGACGAGGCGGCCCCGTTCGTCGCGCGGGCCGACTTCGTGGGACCGGTGACGCGGGTCGGCCACGCCGAGCACCGGATGATCACGCTCGCGGGCCGCCAGGTGCTGCTCGTGGTCAGCGGCATCGGCCTGGTCAACGCCGCCACGGCAGCCGCGGTGGCGATCAACGCGACGCACCCGAAGGCGCTCGTCAGCGCCGGCAGCGCGGGCGGCGTGGGCGTGGACGTGCGTGTCGGCGACGTCGTCGTCGGCTCCGAGTACGTGTACTCCGGGGCGGACGCGCGCGCGTTCGGCTACGAGCTCGGCCAGGTGCCCGGCATGCCCGAGGTGTACGCGGCCGAGCACGCGCTGCACGACGCGGCGACGTCGGCCGCGGTGGACCTGCGCCTGCACTCGGGCACCGTGCTGTCGGGCGACGCGTTCATCGACGCGTCGCGCGTCGACCGGATCCGTGCCGCGTTCCCCGGCGCCCTGGCGACCGACATGGAGTCCGCGGCGCTCGCCCACACGAGCCACCTGTACGGGGTGCCGTTCCTGTCGGTGCGCGGCATCTCCGACCTGTGCGGGCCGGTCGCGAACGACGACTTCCTCACGCACGTCGACGACGCCGCGGACCGCTCCGCGGCCGTCGTGATCGAGCTCCTACGGGCGATGGCCGACGAGCCGACGCCCCACCTGGTGCCGTAGGACCGCGGCCCGGGCCGCCGGGAGGACGCCCCGTCGAGGGCGTTCCCGGCGGCCGGGCGCGGGCGGCGCGTCAGGCGGTGAGGTCCGCGACGCGCGGCACAGCCGGCGCCACGGCGTCCCGCACCCACGCCGACAGGCTCGTGGCCGGCGGCCGCAGGATGACGGTCTCGACGCCGAGCGCGGCGAAGGGCCGCATCTCCTCGACGAACCCGTCGACGTCGCCCGTCAGCAGCGCGTCGCCCGCGTGCAGGACGGTCACACGGATCTCCGCGGGGTCGCGGCCGACGTCCTCGCAGTGGCCGCGCAGCACCTCGAGCTTGTGCGCGACGTCGTCGGGCGTGCCGGCGAAGAGGTTGCACGCGTCGGCGTACTGCGCGACGAGGCGCAGCGTCTTGCGCTCTCCCCCGCCGCCGACCATGATCTCCGGGCGCCGCAGCGGCTGCGGCGAGCAGAGGGTCTCGGCGAGCTGGTAGTGGGTGCCCTCGTACGGGCCGTTCGCGGCCGGGTCCCACATCTGCCGGCTGATCTGCAGGGTCTCCTCGAGCCGCTCGAACCGCTCCTTGAGCGGCGGGAACGGGACGCCGAGGGCGGCGTGCTCGCGGTCGTACCAGGCGGCGCCGATGCCGAGCGTCGCACGGCCGCCGGACAGCACGTCGAGCGTCGCGACGGTCTTCGCGAGCAGGCCCGGGTACCGGTAGGTGACACCCGTGACGAGCACGCCGAGCTGCACCGTCTCGGTCCGTCCCGCGAGGTAGCCGAGCGTCGTGTACGCCTCGAGCATGGGGTCCTCGGCGGGGAACCCGGCCGCGACCATCTGGAACCAGTGGTCCATGACCGAGACCCACGCGACGCCCGCGGCCTCGGCCGCCTCCGCCGTGGCCCCGAGCTCGCCCCGCAGGGCGGCGGGCTCGACCGCGTCGAACCGCATGAGGTGGATGCCGACCCGCACGGGCGCTCCTGTCGTCGTCGGTGGGCGGACCGCGCCGGTCGCCCGGGGCCGTCGTGCGGCCCTCCCGGCACCCTGCACGTTCGAGCGCGCTCGAAGTCAAGGCGGCGAGGTCGCGGTCAGGGCTCGACGTCGAACGACACCAGGTGCTCGGGCTCCTGCGCGGTCACCTCGAGCGAGGACACGGATGCACCGCGCGGTCCGTGCCGCGCCCAGCCGACGAACGCGTCGACGGCCGGCTCGTCGCCCTCGACGACCGCCTCGACCGCCCCGTCCGCCCGGTTGCGGACCCACCCGGCGACACCGAGGCGCTGCGCCTCGTGCGCGGCCGTCCACCGGAAGCCGACGCCCTGCACGAAGCCCCGCACCACGAGGTGCCGGCGCACCCGCGTCATCGTCGGACACCCGCCGACACCCTGGACCGTCCGCCCATCGCCACCCCCGAGGTCGCCCTCGCCGCCCTCCCGGTCGTCGCACGCGGCCGTCCCCGGCCGCTCTCGCACCAGACTGCCTCGGATGCGCGGCCGCGGCACGGGTGCGACGGTGGAGCCGTGCACCCCGGACCGACGACCCTGCTGCTCGTGCGGCACGGCGAGAGCGTCGGCAACGTCGCCGCCACCGCCGCCGACCGTGCCGGCGCCGAGGTCGTCGACATCGACACCCGCGACGCCGACACGCCCCTGTCCGAGCGGGGGGCCAAGCAGGCGCGGGCCCTCGGCACCTGGCTGGGCGCGCTCGGGCCCGACGACACACCGCAGGCCGTCTGGTGCTCGCCGTACCTGCGCGCCAGGCAGACCGCCCGGCACGCGCTCGACGTCGCCGGTCTGGACCTGCGCGTGCACACCGACGAGAGGCTGCGCGACCGCGAGCTCGGGGTGCTGGACCGGCTCACGGGGACCGGCGTGCGGCGGCGGCTGCCCGACGAGGCGGCCCGGCGCGCACTGCTCGGCAAGATGTACCACCGCCCGCCCGGGGGCGAGTCGTGGGCCGACGTCGCGCTGCGGCTGCGGACCCTCGTGCCCGACCTGGAACGCCGAGAGGACGGCCGCCGGGTCCTGGTCGTCGCGCACGACGCCGTGGTGCTGCTCCTGCGCTACGTGCTGGAGGACCTCACGGAGGACGAGCTCATGGACGTCGTGCGCTCGGGCAGCGTGCGGAACGCGTCGGTGACGCGGCTGGACCGGGCGGACGACGCGTGGTCGCTCGCGCTGTTCGACGAGGTCGGGCACCTGGAGGCGCTCGACGCGCCCGTGACCGAGCACGAGGGCACGGACGACGCGCGTGTCTGACGCCGCCGCGGGGTCGCCCGTGCCGCTCACCCCGGCCGCGCTGCGCGGCTGGCCGCTGCCCGAGCGCACGGGCTCGAAGGACGAGCGGGGCGGGGTCCTCGTCGTCGGCGGCGCCCGCAGGACGCCCGGCGCGGTGCTGCTGTGCGGCGTCGCCGCGCTGCGGGTCGGGGCGGGTCGGCTCACGCTCGCCGCCGCCGGCTCGGTCGCGCCGACGCTGGCCGTCGCCGTGCCCGAGGCCGGGGTGCTGTCGCTGCCCGAGTCCGCCGACGGGTCCGTCCGGGGTGCCGCCAGTGTGCTGGACGACGAGCTCGCGCGCGCCGACGCCGTCGTCGTCGGACCGGGCCTGGACGAGCCTGACGGGACGCTCGCCGTGCTGGAGGACGTGTGCACCGGCCTCGGCGACGACACGGTCGTGCTGCTCGACGCGTTCGCGCTCGGGGTCCTGCGCGACGCCCGCGCCGTGCGGGACACCCTCGCCGGGCGACTCGTCCTCACGCCGAACACGACCGAGGCGACGCACCTGCTGGGCGGCGAGGACGTGCCCGCCGACCGCGCCGCTCCCCTGCTCGCCGAGCGCTACGGCGCGGTCGTGGCCTGCACCGGGACGGTCGCCGACGCCGACGGGCACGTCTGGGCGTCCGCGAGCGGCTACTCCGGGCTGGGCACGTCCGGCAGCGGCGACGTCCTCGCGGGCGCGGTCGCGGGGCTGCTGGCCGGCGGCGCCGACGCCGCGCAGGCGACGTGCTGGGGCGTGGCGCTGCACGCGACGGCAGGCGACCGGCTGGCCGCCCGGGTCGGGCCGCTGGGCTACCTCGCGCG
>PJUA01000292.1_pt1 | contig 35544 bp, 30 predicted proteins | sample 1512151 | NCBI WGS metagenome assembly PJUA01 (sample SAMN08177678, study PRJNA422409) | Soil metagenome, whole genome shotgun sequencing project. | isolation source: Soil enriched on filter paper: beechwood xylan treatment | place: USA: Madison | collected 2015-01-15
AGTGGTGTCATGTCGCTTTCAGCAGTTCAAACGCTCAGCAATCAAAAGCTGTCACGGATTTTCTTTTATGGTTTGGCCGCCGCCTATGTGACCCTGCTGCTGCTTTACCTTGTATTGTCCCACTATCGTGGGTTGGTCATAACGGCAGGGTTGATAGGCCTTTATTTGTTGAGGCATTCCGGCTATATGCTGAAGCGTCCCAGGCTTCACCTTATTGCGGCGTGTTCCCCGATTATTGAAATCGTATTGTTGTTTTTTCTGTTTTTGCGAAGCGGGACCGAAATCGAAAGCATTGTTTTTGTTATTTTTGCCGCGGATATTTTGCTGAACTACAAATCATGGTACGCATTGCCTTTTGCCTATGCCGGATTTGTTGCTTATCTTTTTGCATGGCCGGAGAACGGAAGCGACGTATGGCAACATGCGTTTTATTTGCTGAGCTATACATGCCTGGTTCTTCCGATCTGGAGCACAAAGCTGCTGCTTAACGGGAGAGATGCGACGCTCCGGTTAAATGAATCATTGATCCAGGAGGCCAAAACGAAGGAGGAGCTGGCGGTATTCAAGGAGAGGGCGCGTATTGCGGAAGAGGTTCATGACACGGTGGGGCATACGTTGACGACGGCAATTGTAGCTCTGGAAGGAGCCGGCTTGCTTATGGATGCCAGGCCGGAGGAAGCGCGCCGCAAAATTACTGTAGCGCGCGAGCAATTGAAGGTAGGGCTTGGCAATATACGGCAGGTCGCCCGAGCATTAAAGGGGGATGGCGGCAACGAGGGGCGCGGATTTAAAGAAGCTATAGTGAAAATGATACAGGATACGACGGAGCAAACAGGCGTTCAATTTTCGTTGCAGCTAGTACTTGCCGCTCCGCTGCTGTCTCTTCAGGAATATGTGTTGATCAACTCCATCAAGGAAGCAATCACAAATGCGCTAAAGCATGGTCGCGCGGATGCGATAGACGTTACTATTGAGGAGCGGCAAGAGGCCATTTTTGCGAGCGTGAAGGATAACGGCAGAGGAACTGACGAAGTTGTGTACGGCTTCGGATTACATGCCATGGAGGAAAGAATTACGGCGATCGGCGGGAGAATGAGCGTGCAAAGCGGACGAATGGAGGGATTTGTCCTTCATATTCAAATGCCGGTGGCGAGGGGGAGCGAACAATGAACGGTGGACAAAAAATCAGCGTATTGCTGGTGGACGATCAACGGCTGATGCTGGAGGGATTGGAGACGCTGCTGTCCCTGCGTCCCGATATGGAGGTCGTGGGGACGGCTGAAAGCGGAGAAGAAGCACTTGAAGCGTTGCAAAGACTTCAATCCCTCCAAAACGTTGTTCCTGACGTTATTCTGATGGATATCCGAATGCCGGGCATGGGCGGGGTGAAGGCTACCGAAGCCATCCTGGACCGTTATCCTGGCATCGTCGTTTTAATTTTGACGACCTTTGATGATGATGTCTATATTATAGAAGCGTTAAGCAACGGGGCATCGGGTTATTTGCTCAAGGACATCGATGGTGAAAAGCTCGCGTTAGCTATCCACGAGGCAATGACCGGGAATTTGCTGTTGACTGGCAAAGTAGCCCGCAAGCTTGCCCTTACTGCCCGCAGTCAAAAAAACAGGCTTGATAAAGCGGGCGAAGCGCTTGAGCTGACCCCGAGAGAGCGCGAGCTGGCGCGGCTGCTAGTGGAGGGGCTTAATTCAAAGGAGATTGCCGGAAAGCTGCATCTGACTCAAGGCACGGTCAAAAACTATCTGAGCGACATTTACGCCAAAATCGGCACCAACGACCGGGCCAAAGCGGTTTTATTATTAAAGGGGTATTTGTCGTGAACCGCGTTAATGGACAAGCACGGTCCACATAAACATCTACAATGTCAAACAAGGTTATTCTCCTCCTAACGAGTTAAGCCTTCACTTACAGCTCGACAACTTTGCTGGCAACCTTCGTTTGAAATTCGCGATCATGCTCGACAAAAAGAAGGGTTGGCGAATACTCCAGCAGCAATTCCTCAATTTGCATGCGTGAAAAAACATCAATAAAATTTAAGGGTTCATCCCAAACATGGAGATGGGCGCTTTCGCAAAGACTTTTTGCAATCAACACCTTCTTTTTTTGCCCTCCGCTAAATGAAGAGATGTCTTTTTCAAACTGCAGGCGTGAAAAATCGAGCTTTCTTAAAATAGCTTTAAATAAGCTCACGTCAATCCGGTTGTCATGGGCATAATCGACCAAATCCCCGTAAAGCTGCGAGGTGTCTTGTGAAACATAAGAGATTTTTAACTGGCTCCCTTTTCGAAAAACTCCGCTGTAAGGAATTTCCTCGCCAAGAATAAGCTTTAGTATGCTCGTTTTTCCGGAGCCGTTTTTGCCTGTCAGTGCTATGCGATCTCCCTGCTCGACGGTGAATGATACGCCGCTGCAAACGGTATTCCCGCCATAGCTGACCGCTACGTTTTCCAATGCAAGCATTTGCGTTTTGTGATACGCCAGTTGGGCAAGCTTCAAGCTTTCTGTGCTTTCGATATCTTTTAAAAGCTTGGAGCTTTCTTCTATAGCGGAGTGTTGCCGTTTTTCAATGGATTTGGAACGCTTCATCATTTTTGCGGCCTTGTGCCCGACATATCCTTTGTCGATTTTGGAGCCGGAGTTACGCGAACCATTTTTAGATTTTTCAACTTCATGTGACCATTTGTTCGTTCTTTTTGCCGCATCGGAAAGTCTTTTAATATCCTTTTTCAGCTTTTCATTTTCAGCTAGCTCATAGTGATCCTGCCGTTGCTTATTTTCCCACCAATCCGAATAATTGCCCCTCTGGATTTCAATTTGCGTCTTGTTAATAGACAGAATATGGTCTATGCAATTATCCAAAAAGGCGCGGTCATGGGATACCAGAATAAAACCGCTTTTGGACTTCAAGTAATCGCTGACCAGCTTTCTTGCATGGATATCGAGGTGATTGGTTGGTTCGTCAATAAGCAGGAAGTTGTTTTCCTTTAAAAAAAGTGTTGCTAATAAAACCTTTGTTTGCTCGCCGTTGGACATCGAAGCAAATGGGCGGTACAACACATCCTCCGATACCTTCAATAGCGATAGCTCTCTTGCAAGCTGCCAATACTCATAGCCGGAATAGATTTCATCAACTACATCCAAGGTGTTCGCGTCCTTGTCCTTGACCTGAAAAGGGAAATAGTCAAAGCTGACATCGGCGGATATGCTGCCGCTGTATTCGTACTTCCCGAGCAGCAGATTAAGAAAGGTTGTTTTGCCTCGGCCGTTTCTTCCCGTAAAGCCTAACTTCCAATCGGTATTGATCTGAAAACTGACATTCTCAAATATGTTGTCGTAGCTGTTTTCGTAAGCAAAGGTGAGGTTGGCGACATTGATTAAAGACATGGATAATCCTCCTTCAAAAAAAATGGGCTACAAGAAAGTTACCCTTCTTGTAGCCCAAACAGATACAACTGTCCCATAATAGCTAATGGAACAGCCTTGTATGCACGTTGAGTGAAGAGAATAAGTAACTTTCTTGCACGCAAAAAATAAAACAGCATATGTTTTATCTTTTAAACGATAAGCAAGAAGTTTACATTATTCGCCTCAGCTCCTGTTCTTAAAGTTGCTTACAGTTTAGCACAACATCGAGAGTGCTTCAACCTTTACACTAACCCAACCTCTTGACTTTTTGAGTTTGTTCCTCTACATTATAGACAGGCAGTCGGTCGATGAAAAGGAGTTATGAGATGAGAGTTACAAAAGAACCGGAAGAACGAAGAAACGAGATTCTGGATGCGGCGGATAAACTTTTTGGAGAAAAGGGCTTTGACGGTACTACCACTAACGATATTTTGGCGATGGTGGGGATCGCCCGGGGAACGCTGTATTACCACTTTAAGTCTAAAGAGGACATTATGGATGCTTTGATTGAGCGTTACAATGTCCGCTTGCTGGATGCTGCAAAACAGATTGCATCAGACCGGAGCATTCCTGTTAACGAACGCATTACCCGCGTTGTTTTGGCTATGAATCTGGACGGCGGCGATAGCGACAAGGAAATTATGGAGCATATTCACAAGCCGCAAAACGCATTGATGCATCAGAAAATTCAAAAGGCCGTCATCAGCGGCGTAACTCCCATTCTGGCGGACATTATTCGCGAGGGCATTCAGCAAGGCGTTTACGATACGCCCTATCCTCATGAATGCATGGAAATGGTTATAGTTTACGCTAATGTTATTTTTGATGAGCAGATGATTGAAATAGCGGATGAGGAGAGGGCTACACGAATCCAGGCATTTATATTCAATGTAGAGAGATTGCTTGGCACCAAAAGCGGGAGTCTCTTGTCCCACATTATGCCTCTATTCCAGAAAGAAAGCGGCGACGCTAATAAATGAATATGAAACGGAAAGAGGTGAAGCGTAACCATGTTTTTTAGAATTATACGGAAGGATATGGCGAAGAGCAAGCTCATCACAATAACAACGACGATTTTTGTTGCAGCGGCAGCCATGCTGGTTTCGCTGGCAGCCATACTCGCCGTTAATCTTGCGGGTGCGATCGATAACCTTATGACGCAATCCAAAACGCCTCATTTTTTGCAAATGCATGCTGGCGACATTGATCTGGCTCGACTGGAGGCTTTTGCGCAAGGAGATGCGGGGCGGGACAAATTCCAAGTGGAGGCGTTCCAGGCCGCTGAATTTCTCAATGTGGACAGTGCGCGGATCGTCATCGGCGGCAGCCCCCTAAGCGGCAGCGTTCAGGATAACGGCTTCGCCACCCAAAGCGATTCCTTTGATTATTTGCTGGATCTGGAGGGGAATGTCATTCAGCCCTCTGCCGGAGAGGTATACGTACCGATTGCATATATGAAGGATGGCACTGCAAAAATCGGCGACATTCTTGAGGTGCACGGCAAGGAGCTTGTTGTTGCCGGATTTTTACGGGATTCCCAGATGAATTCGCTACTGGCCTCTTCCAAAAGATTTCTGGTGAGCAAGGAGGATTACGCCGAGCTTGAAAAGTACGGAACTACGGAATATTTGATCGAATTCCGGCTGCAGGATTCCTCTCAGGTTAGCGAGCTTGAAGCGGCCTATACGGCAGCGAAGCTTGAAGCTAACGGGCCGGCGTTAACGTATCCCTTGTTCAAAATGCTTAACGCCATATCTGACGGAATCATGATCGCCGTTATTTGTATGGTCAGCGTGCTTGTTGTAGCTATTGCGATGATGTGCATCCGATTTACGCTGCTGGCAAAAATCGAGGACGATTACCGTGAAATCGGCGTCATGAAGGCGATCGGATTGCGGTTGTCGGATATCAAAAAAATATATTTAGCCAAATATGCAGCCATTGCCGCGGCGGGCAGCATACTCGGCTTTGCCTTATCCTTTTTGTTCAGGGGGACGCTGCTGGAAAACGTCCGGCTGTATATGGGGGAAAGCGAACATGCGAGCCTTGCTATTTGGTTTGGATTGCTTGGCGTAACGCTTGTTTTTCTGGCAATCGTTGGTTTTGTGTCCGGGGTTCTGAGGCGTTTTCGCCGGCTTTCCGCCTCGGAGGCTTTGCGTTTTGGCGCGTCCCAGGAAAAAAAGGCTGGCTTCAAACGCGTCCGTCTGAGCAGGAACCGATGGATGGACAGCAATATTTTCCTCGGCATCAAGGACGTTCTTTCCAGAAAAGGCATTTATGCTACCATGCTGTCGGTGCTTGTTATTGCTACCTTTATTATGATTGTACCGCAAAATCTGCATCATACGATTTCCTCTAAAGGGTTCATTGCTTATTTGGGCATCGGGCAAAGCGACATTCGCATTGATATTCAGCAAACCGATCGTATTGCCGACAAAGCTGATGAAATCGCGGCCGAAATGAAAGTTGACTCCTCCATATCCCGATATGTCGTGCTTACGACCAAAACCTTTTATGCCAAAATGGATGGAGGCACGGAGGAACGAATAAAGGTTGAGCTTGGCAACCATTCGGTATTTCCTTTGAATTATGCCAGCGGCAAAGCGCCTGTTACAGAAAGTGAAATTGCTCTTTCTTCGCTGAATGCCAAAGAGCTGGTCAAAGAGGTGGGCGACTCTATTACGCTGGTCATTGCCGGTAAAGAACAATCGTTGACGGTTTCCGGCATCTATTCCGATGTGACCAATGGCGGCAAAACGGCAAAGGCGGTTTTCTTCGACGATTCAGCAGACACGATGTGGAGCGTCGTTAGTGCAGAGCTTTCGGATAAGTCGATGGTTGCAGCCAAGGTATCGGAGTATGGACGAACGTTCCCTTATGCCAAGGTATCGGACATTGACCAATTCGCCTCTCAAACGTTTGGTTCAACGATCAGTTCCGTTGGTACGGCCTCCAAGGCGGCGGTTGCCGTTGCGCTGGCGGTTATGGTGCTCGTCACACTGCTGTTTATGAAAATGCTTGTCGCCAAGGACAGGGGCTCGATTGCCGTAATGAAGGCCATAGGCTTTACCAATAAGGATATCATGTCGCAATATGTTTCCCGGTCTATCTTTGTTCTGGTACTGGGGATTGTGATCGGTACCCTGTTGTCCGGCACGCTTGGCGAGGCGCTAGCGGGCGGAGTCATTTCTTCGCTTGGAGCCTCTACATTTTCATTTGAAATCAATTCGTTGTCTACTTATTTATTATTGCCGGTCATGATGGTGGGCGCCGTTTTGCTAGCAACTCTCATCGGCACATCGGGAACGGGAAAAATCGTGATCGCGGATCATATAAAGGAGTAAACTATGAAAATAATTCAAGCTAGTCATCTTGTAAAATCCTTTGGCGCAGGCGATGAAAAGCGCAACGTTCTTGACGATGTGTCCGTGGAAATGAACAAAGGGGAGTTTGTGACGGTTATGGGACCGTCCGGCTCGGGAAAATCAACGCTGCTGTTTGTGCTGAGCGGCATGGATAGCGCCGATAGAGGCAAGGTGTCTTTTGACGGGAAGGATTTATCGTCTTTGAAGGACAATGAACTAGCTGATCTTCGGCGGACGGAGATGGGGTTTGTTTTTCAGAAAGCCGCTTTGCTTTCTAATTTAAACATTTTGGACAACATTATTTTACCCTCGGTTCGGGGCAATGCCAAACATACGGCAAAGCTGACAGAACGGGCCAAAGGCCTGATGAAAAAAGTAGGCATCGAGGGCTTGGAGGAACGCGATCTGACGCAGGTGTCGGGTGGACAGCTTCAGCGCGCAGGCATATGCAGGGCGTTAATGGGAAATCCGAACATTATTTTCGGCGATGAGCCAACAGGAGCGCTTAATTCCAAAACCGCTGCGGAAATTATGGATATTCTGGCGGAAATCAACGAGGATGGAACCGCGATATTGCTGGTGACGCATGATGCGATTGTGGCTGCCAAATCAGAACGTATTTTGTTTATGCTCGACGGAAAAATTGCTAGCGAAATGGCATTGCCCAAATTTAAAGGCGAACGATTGGATGAAAGAGTAGAGGCCGTTGCCGCCAAAATGCGGGAAATCGGGATATAACACTAGAAGCACCCCTCAATGAAGCCGAGTGTATACGGCAATTTGAGGGGTGCTTGTTTTTTGAATATGGATCGCAAGAAATCTTACAGATAGCTCCGTTTTATGTCAGGTCTATTGCAAGCCGGACCAAATAATATTGGTGACATTAAAGATAGCTTCGTCATGCCAGTTGTCATCCATAAACGGAACAAACCAGACCGCGGCCAGCTGCTCAGTGGGATCCATAATCATGGAGCAGGCTCCTGCGCCTTCATGGCTGTAGCTAGTAGGCGAATAGAGGAAGGCCGAGCCCCTTCGCATATCAAAGCCTATGCCGTAGCTTCTGTCGGGGTTGTTGCTACCCCAGCAATAATCAGGTGTATTGTATAAAGCGCGCGTTGTAAATTTTTCAACGGTTTTGCGGCCCAAAATTCGCGTTTCTCCCAGCTTGCCCATGCCCAGCGTCATATTGGCAAACCGGATCAGGTCGGCCGGTGTCGAAGACAAGCCTCCGCCAGTGGAAGGGATGTTTTCCCAAAGCTTCTCGGCGGGTGAAGCCTCGGCTTGTTTGCCTTCAATGATATCCTTTAAGCGCTGCTCTTGCCGTTCGCTGCGAATAATAAAGCGACTGGCTAATTGGGGCGTCAGCTGGAACATGCTGTCCTGCATGCCGAGCGGTTTAAGGATTTGCTCCTCGACGTATTGCTCCGCGCTAACACCTGTTACTTTCTTAATGACTTCTCCAAGAAGGCAAAAGCCAAAAGAGCAATATTGCCATTCCTCGCCAACCTTCTTGCTCAAACCGCCGCCTAACGCTGCTGAAATCCAGTCAAGCTCGCCATCGGCGGGGTCATATGATTCAAAGTAGCGGCCAATCCGGTCCCAATAAGATTGATGATGCGGAATGAGGCTGCTCGCGCAATCGGGATGCAGGCCGGATGTATGAGTCAGCAGGCTGTAGAGGTCTATTTTATTAAAAGGATCGGCATTAAACTGGGACAAAAAGAGACCCACCGGATTGTCCAGACGAAGCATGCCGTCCTCTACCAGCTTGGCGATTGCAACAGTAACAATAGCTTTGGTAATAGAAGCAACACGGTGAGCGGTTGTTGGCAGCAGCGGCTCGTCGCCGCCCCGGAAGGAGAGAGGACCAACGGCTCCGTGCATAAATATTTTTCCATAACGGGAAATACAATAGGATGCCGACTGGATTTTTTTTTGATCCATCAGCTTCTGGAAGTGAGCGTGCAATACATCAACTCGGGAAGCGTCGTATCCGACCTCTTCCGGTAAACAATCAACGTGCCCTGGAGCGTATAACAATTTGGATTCCGCCTTTCAACAAATAGATTTGCTGTTCGCGTGACTTGTCAACACTCCTCTATTATATTTCCAAACACTGTAAGATGAAATGGGATATTTTAAATACAATTATTTTTTACTGTAAGTTCTTTCGATCGAAATTGTTCCCAGATTTCCCTGAATTAAATGTTTTAATGGTGAAATCCGAGAACACAAGCGAACGCTTGAAACGTTCTGAAAGAACGTTGCTTCGTAAGCACAGGCTTTTCTACAGAACCCCTCGCTCACTGGCCTGAAGCTGCTTTTCTATTGTTCAACTTATATAGTCTTTCCGTCGGCGAAAAACCGCACGCCAAAGTATTCCATTGCTTCGATGTCTCTGCGGACATCAATAGCTTCCTCTGGAAAGCTGATGCCCGGCTTCGGCGGAATTCTTCCATTCAGCCCCAAAAGTCTTTCCAGTTGGCCAAATGTGCTGGCTGCCGTAAAATGGGCTTGACCACGGGGGTCCATAACTGTAAATGTGGAGAAGGTATCCTTGTTCCGAACGGTTACTACAAACTCATGGGCGGCGTTTGTGCTGCCGGACGTACGATGAAGGATGCTGGTGCGCCGTTTTTTTGAAAGCCGCCCCCATATTCCCGATCCTACCAGGGCTGCTAGCGCATTGTTTGTGAAATGGCTGTCAAAGGCTAAGCGGACGGAGATGCCTTTTGCCAGTCCGGTCTCTGCCAGCGTCATTTGCTCTGGAGTGTTTAAGCGGCGGCAGGTATAAACGCGATTCCCGCTAAAGGTTACTTTTTTGGAATCAGAAAAGCCGTTGACGGTGCGAATAGAACCATTTTCCCATATATCGAATGGCTGATGGCAATTGACAAAATGGGTGACGGAATCCAGGCCGCTTTGATCCTGCAAGGAAAAGAGAATGTCAATTTCAATATGATCAAGCGGAAGTATGTCTTTATCGCCATGAGTGTCATGAGCGCCACGAGCACCATGAGCACCATAAGCGCCGCGGACGCCAATAATGCCGCCGCGTGCCGCTGCTATAACGATGGATGTTGCGCTTGCCATCCAGCCCGACGCAAGTACAACGGGTGAGCGGGGGCTTTCCTTACCCGCAATAATCCGTGCATCCTGAATCCGTTCCGTCCAGCGGGTAATATCAATGATCGGGATGTTTCTGCGAATCGCTGCACGCAGCAGATGATCCTGCTGATCATTGACCGAAACAATGACGGCCTCCGGCAAAGCTGGCAGATTTGCCAACGGGTCGGCATCCTGAATGTCGATTTTGACGGCGCTTGCGTTAACAAGCTTGCTAGCTGCGAGTTGTCCTTTGCTTAGGCTGCGTCCGCCGATTATGACATGGATGTCCGGGTGTCTTGTTGAAATCATTTTGCAAAGCGCGGTTCCGACAGTACCGTATCCGCCGACAATAAGGATCTTTGTTGTCATTAGGTTGCCCTCCCATATAAAATGAACAGGTGTTTATAAATGAACATGTGTAGATTATAATGGGGTGAATAGACCGAAACAATCGTTAATCAAAGCGGTTCTGTTCAAATCTGAACAGGTTTAGGCAAAATGCAGATTATTAAAATGGTTAGGATGGAAGCAAATGAAGGATAGGCGAACGGAAAAAACAAAGCGGGCAATTGTTAAAACGTTTCTGGAGCTATTGGAGCAAAAGCCCCATTCCCGAATTACGGTAGCTGAAATTTCACGAGGCGCAGATTTGGGGAGAGGTACGTTTTATTTACATTACAGAGATGTGTATGATCTGTTTGCGCAGCTTGAAAACGAGCTGATGAACGATCTTGAAGCACTATATGACGCATCGTATCCGTGCTACAAAATGGAAAACCTGTTGAAGCTGAGCGATGACATAACGGAGTATATGGAAAACAACCGGGAGCTGTTTATCCGGCTTTATTACAACGGGCAAGAAGGCGGGGGCTTGCAGAAGGTCAAACGATTTTTTGTGGAAAAGATGGTTAACGAAAATAGCGGCGAAAATAGCACATATAGCCGGGCGGAGGCCATTTTTATTGTTGCGGGCATTATGGGAGTTTTGGAAAGCTGGATAGATGAAGGGATGGCGGAGCCTCGCCATCTCGTGGCACAATCACTGTACGAGGTATTAGGCAGGATGGACTTTGAACGGTGAATAAGCAGAAAAGTAGGGCAGCAAACAACAAGACAACAAGAGAACAAGAGAACAAGAGAACAAGAGAACAAGACAGTAAGACTTCAGGACAAAAGCCTCTTTGGCCGCCATGGATGAAGAGAATGGTGACTAAGGAGGCTTCTGCTTTGATTAAACCATAAGTTACAGCAATCATTTTCAATAAACTCAATAAACTCAATAAATTTCCTTCAAAAGCTTATATGCTTCCTCCAAAGTGAGCCCAAACGACTTGTAATAGGCTGCGTCGACTTTCATTTGCTGAAGAATCATATCATTGCGCATTTGCATCTTTTCGTGGGGAGTGAGCTCGGCGACAAAGCAGCCTTTGCCCGTTACGGTATCAATCAAGCCTAGCCGCTCCAGTTCCTCCCATGCTTTTTTGACAGTAATGATGCTGACACGAAGCTCGGTTGCGGCCTGACGAATGGGCGGCAGGCTATATCCGCTTGCCAATTCTCCCTTTAAAATTTGCGCGCTGATCTGTTCGAACAGCTGCTGGTATATTGGTTTGTCGGACGAGTTCGAAATAGCAATGTTCATTTATATTTCCACTTTCTCAAACCTTTTGATGGACATATAATAAGCGATAATCGTAAATAGCGCAAATATGATAATGCCCGCTGCCAGAATGGAGAGCTGGAGAAGCAAGTTGTCGGCACCGGCCCCCTTGAACACGTCATGTACAAACGAGTTTTGGATGGCGAGCCATTCCGCGCCGCCTGCGAACAGGAGGGCTGCTGTAATGGAGGCAATCGCAGCCGCGCCGTATTTGTATGCTGTTTTATAATAGATAGGATAAAAAATGAGATTAAAAATAGCCAGCATGACGAAGCATAATCCCCAAAAGCCAAAGGTTGGTGCAAAGAAGAAGTAGGTAAGATCGGGATATAAGGAGGTGCTGATTACGCCGTAAATGATAGCGATGACCATATGAAGCAGCTCCAGAATAACGACGACGGAAATTTTTGCTTTTACAATATTGGTTTTGGCGACGGGCAATATACTTGTAAAGATGAGATCGTTTTGGCTTTTGTACCCCGCAAACAGGTTGGGAACCGTAATGAAGCAAAAATAAAGCAGGACAAAAAAATACAGCCAGCTAGGTATCAGCATCAAGGCGCCCGTAATGAAAGGAAGGAAATAGAAAAACGGGTTTACGCCTAGCTTTAATTCTTTTAGTAGCAGATTATACATAGGAATTCTCCTTTTTTGAGACGTATACCATAATGTCCTCCAGACTGGGTATGCTGGACTTCAAGCCCAGGGAGGATTTCAGATCGCTAGTGTGAATCAGGCCCGTAAAGCCGAATGAATTGCTTTTGGAGGAGATTAATAGGTCTTTTACGCCATCCAACTGATCTGCTCTGCCGTTAACGAGACGGTAGTGGTCGATAAACTGCTCCTTTTCGGAGCTATGCACGATTTGGCCATTATGGATGTAGGTAATGAAATCGGCGCATTTTTCCAGGTCGGAGGTGATATGGGTTGAAAAAAGAATGCTGATTTCGCCATCCTGTACAAGCTCCTGAAAAATATCCAGCATCTGATCTCGTGCGACGGGATCAAGTCCGCTGGTCGGCTCATCCAGAATAAGAAGCTTGGCGCCATGCGAAAGGGCAAGAGCCAGTCTATATTTGACCTTCATGCCGGTCGACAGCTCGGCTATTTTTTTGTTTTCATTCAGATTAAATCGCTTCAAATAGCTGTAATAGGCGTTATCATCCCAGTTCCGGTAAAAGGTTTTGATCACATTTGTTAACGTTTTGATTTTGCTCCTCGTATAAAAATCTGTGTCTCCAAATGCGGAACCAATCTCCTGCTTTAATTCAATTTCGTTACGGGTCAGCTCCTTGCCAAACACATGAATTTCACCGCTATCGACACGGACCAAATTCAGAATGGATTTGATCGTTGTTGTTTTTCCTGCGCCGTTAGAGCCGATAAATCCCATAATGTAACCCTTCTCCAATTGAAAGGAAACGTCCTTGAGCTGAAAATGCGGGTACGTTTTATTTAATTTTTTAATGTCTAAGGCCAGCATATAAATCCTCCGTTCCAAAATTGTGTATGTTGTATATGCACAATATATCACCGGCTTAATTTAATGTCAATTTCTTTTTTGTCGTGCTGTTCATCCAGGGGATAAAATACAGCAAAAAACAGGACTTGTTCTGCTGTTGTCAACAAAACAAGTCCTGTTTAATTGGCTTGCGACATTTTCGTGAGCACTTCAGCATCGGTTGTTAATCAAGCCTAGCGATTTAGCGATGCGATTTTGCACCACCATCGCTGCTCTAACGCTGGAGTAAATTCATGGCTTCCTGCCAGCTTTTTTCATCGCTCTTCGGTATGAAGCTGCCTTCCCGAGTTGTCAGCGTAATCGAAGGATTGTCGCTGGTATCCATTTTATCGCGAAGCCGGTAAAAGATTAGATATTCCTGGCCTGCTTCCGCTTCATTAGGCAAAACCAACGATTCTTTTGCAATCACGCGTTCATCGCCTTTATAGGGTTCAACAAGATCAACCGTATATTCGGCAATGGCGCTGTTCTGGAAGCGAAGCTCCTTGGGCACAATATGAAGAATATAGTCGGAAGCTTCGATAAGCTCTTCTGCGCTGGATAGCTTTTCGGTCACTTGATGTTTGCTTGCACTTCTTACCATCAGTCCAGGGGAGGCGGCAATATCGTTCTGCAGCTCCGTCAGCGTTTGCCCCTTGTAAGGTCCTGTCTGGAGCTTATCGCCTTCCAGGGCGTTCACGGAATGAATGACGCTATACGTTATTTCGTCGTAATATTCTGAATCATTGCTGTACAGGAATAAAACAAAACGTTTGTAATCCTGTGGCAGCCCCTTCAGCGAATAGACATGAATTTGCTTCCCGGGAAGCGCGCCCTTGAGCTCTTGCTCGACCTGGACCTCATATTTTGGCGAACCGTTTTCGAATTGTTCTTCGCCTATTTGAGAAGCGACAATAATATGGTCGGCCATGCTTGTCCACTCCGTCATCGTTGTAATACCGCTATCCAGACTTGACGGATGATCGTTGTCCAGCGGCAGCGTATCATCGGTTCGATCAGTCTGGCTGCCGCAGGCGGATAGCAAAACCATTAACGAAACCGCCAAAACGAGTACTACTGTTATATGCTTTTTATCAAAAATAGTCCGCTTCATTTAAATCACTCCTTCTATATTAAGGATAAACCTGTTTGAGATGCTCCTTGTCCCTTTTTGTTAACGTTGTAGGCCTTAGGTTGAGGAAGCCGTACATAACGTCAGAGGTGTTGGTGGAGTGGGCTCTCCAGCCCAAGCCATGGGCCATTTCATGAAGGGTAACATTGTTGTAATGCTGGTTGCCCAGATTTCCCTTGTGAATAATGTATACTTTTACGCTATGTTGAAGGAGGCCGTATTTTTGCTTGCCGCTATAATTCCAGGTTCCTTCCAGACTTGAATGGCTAAAATCACAGTAGCCATCATAGGTAGGCGACAGGCCCGCCTGATAGTTGGAAATATCCGCCAGCGTTCCTCCATAAATTTTAAAGGTGGCGTTTGAATCAGAAGATGTGCTGTTGATGGAAATACCGGCATCCCGCCAAGCGTTGCGGGCAAAGTTAACATGACTCAAAAATGCGCTTTCGTTAGAAAAGCCGCTTAAATAATAATGTTTGGTGTTGGGCGTATTCGACCAACGGGCTATTTCAGCGTATTCACTGCCATCATGGTGGGCGTGCCAATAGCTGAGGGTTCCTAAATTAGACACGGCATAAACGGTCGTAAGCGGCAACAAACAGATGCAGACAATAAGAATGAGAAGCTTTTTTTTCATAAGCACAAAACTCCTTTCATTATATCTATGCACAAAGCGTTTAACTAAAAAAGAAGTGCCAAACACCTCCTCTATCCTTTTATTTTCCAAAAACTCTCAAATACAAGAATATCATAAAAATACCTAAAATGGAATAATTTAATGGTTTGGTTGTAGGAATAGAGAGGTGCCGGTATACTATCAGAAGGATAAGGTTAATAAGGTTGTTGGAAGCTATTTACGTTAGGAGGCGAAGGATGGACACTTTTGAAGAATATTTGGATAAAATGGATAACCCAGCGCATCGGGCTCAAATGGAGGAGGTTTTGGCTTGGGTCGGTGAGCAATTTCCGGAGCTAGCTCCCAGAATTGCCTGGAATCAGCCTATGTTTACTCATCATGACACCTTTATTATCGGGTTTAGCGCAGCCGCGAAGCATATGGCCGTTGCTCCTGAAAAAGCGGGCATGGATCATTTTATGGATGAACTTAAGGCTGCCGGACATGATCATACAGCTCTGTTGATCCGATTCAAGTGGAATCGCCCCATGGATTACGACCTGCTTCGCAAGCTGATTCAGTTCAACATCGAAGACAAGGCCGATTGCACCACCTTTTGGAGAAAATAAAAGAGACGGGCATCTCCATATGGACAGGCTTTTATAGGTTGTCTCGCCGCATTACTCATTACAGCATAAAGGCGCTCCGTCCGTTGAGTGCCGCTTTCAAAATAAGGTCCGCCATATCCTTGGCGGACTTTTTCATGCCGTCCTTCAGCCACAACCGGATGAGGCCGATTGCGCCGCTTGCAAGAAAATGGAATAAATATTCGGCATCATTTTGATCATTGGAGTTACTGTCCGAAACAGGGATAAAGTGCCGTACGCCGATCAGCTTGACGACATCCTGCTGAAACTTCAAATTGCCATGAAAGTTGAGCAATAGATCGAACAACTCGCCGTTTTTTGCGATATAGTCCAAAATTCGTTCGATGCCTTTGGTTAAAATGTTTTCGATGTCTTCAAAATGCAATTCCTGCAAATACTGGGTAATGTCATAAATCAATTCATCCTCAATTTGACGAAGCAAGTCGTATTGGTCGGTATAGTGGGCATAAAAGGTGGCGCGGTTTATGTCCGCGGCTAAACAAATTTCCTTAACCGTAATTTTGGAGATGGGCTTTTCCTTTAAAAAACGGATAAAGCTGTCCTTGATCATCATTTTGGTATATTTAACGCGCCTGTCCTGCTTTTTCATATGTACCGGCTCCATTTCAAAATAAAAATCACACTTTTTCCAACATATTATTGAAATCTGTTGGGCAAATTTCATATCGCATTTATCTGCTGATTGTTTTCATAGCATAACGCTATTATGATAGACAAAAGTAAGATAATCAACATGATGTTTAATTACATGATGGGATGACGATGGAGGAAAAACGATGTCTTTTATTACATTTGATAAGGTGCATAAGGAATTCAAGCAAGGCGATGTTTCCATTGTTGCGGTGGAGGATTGCTCGTTCGAACTGGCAAAAGGCGAACTGACTGTTATTCTGGGACCATCGGGCGCAGGCAAAACTACCGTACTTAACCTGCTTGGCGGCATGGACAGCCCCAGTAGCGGCAGCATTACGGTAGACGGGGACCCCATTGAAGGATACAGCAAAAAGGAGCTTGTCCAATACCGCAGATGGGATATCGGTTTTGTTTTTCAATTTTATAACCTGGTCGGAAATTTGACGGCGCTTGAAAATGTCGAGCTTGCTTGCCAGATTTGCCCCGATTCGCTGGACCCCAAAAGTATTCTGGAGCAGGTGGGGTTAGAGGACCGGTTAAACAGCTTTCCGTCCCAGCTTTCCGGCGGAGAGCAGCAGCGCGTTGCCATCGCAAGAGCGATTGCCAAAAATCCCAAGCTTTTGTTATGCGACGAACCGACCGGAGCGCTGGATAGCGTAACCGGTCAAAAAATCATTGCCTTGCTTCAAAGAAACTGCCGCGAAATGGGAATGACGACAGTTCTGATTACGCATAACGCTGTTATTGCTGAGGTTGCGGACAGAGTCATCCGGATGAAAAACGGCAGGGTCAGCGAAATGACGATTAATGAAAATCCTAAACAAGCCGATGAGATTGTGTGGTGAACGGCTTGTTATTTAAAAATACGCTAATTAAAATTAAAAGGTCGTTTGGGCGGTATATCTCCATTTTGATGATCGTTATGGTGGGCGTCGGTTTTTTTGCCGGCATACAGTCCAGTGCGCCGAGCATTCGCGAGGTTGCGGATCAATACTACAACGAGCAGCAAGTGATGGATTTGAAAATCTATAGCACGGCGGGTCTGTCGGACGGCGACGTTCGGGCTTTGGCCGGCTTGAAAAAGGTACAAGCCGCCATACCGAGCTATTCTCTTGATGTGCTGGATCGGGACAAAAGCATTCGTATACATGCCATTGAGCCGGACGTTAATCGCATTTCGCCGATCGAGGGCCGGCTGCCGGAAAGCGATAATGAAGCTGTAGGGGATAGCCGTGTTTACAAAATAGGCGATGAAGTCTCCATCATCAGCGATGTGGAAGGAAAGCTGAAGCAAACATCGTTTACTGTAGTTGGAACAACTAATTCGGCTCTTTATGTGTCGGAGGATTACGGCAGCAGTATGATCGGAGATGGCAAGCTTTCTTCTTATCTTTTTATTAATGCGGACAACTTTCTGATGGATGCCTATACAGAAATTTATTTGATTGCCTCCAAGGAAGGAGAAACTCCAGCCTATTCCCAGGTTTATAAAGAGCTCGTTGGTTCCATTTTTGATCAAATTGTCTCTATTAAGGGGGAACGTGAGTCGGCGCGCTTGGAGGAGTTGAAAGCGGCTCTTCCGCCAACTATTCCCCAGGAAATGAAGGATGCGGCTTTAGCCGAAATGCCTAATCCAAGCTGGACCATAATGGGTCGGGAAGCTGTGGTTGGTTATGATGACTTAGGCTCCAACATTGATGTTATTGATTCGGTAGCAGCCGTTTTCCCATTTTTCTTTGTTTTAATTGCCATGCTGATGACGTCCAATTCGATGGCCCGTATGATTACGGAAGAACGAGGGGAGCTTGGCACGCTTGTTTCGCTTGGCTTTAGCAGCGGCAGCATTGTAGCTACGTATCTGTTTTATGTATTGTCAGCTTCGGGAATAGGCGCGACAGTTGGTTTTCTGGCAGGCTGCCGCTTAATACCGCCGCTTGTTTACGAAAACTTCCTGTTTGTACTGCCGCCGCTTGAGACGCGGTACAACTGGACGATGTTTTTTGTTATGTTAGCTGTAGCTCTGGCCGTAATGACAGCCGTCACGCTGACTGCTTGCTCCAAAGCGCTAAAGCTAAGACCGGCAGCCTTGATGCGTCCGGCTGTTCAGGAAAAGGGACAGCGCATTTTGCTAGAGCGGATTTCCTTCCTATGGTCCAGGTTTTCGTTTAACTGGAAAATTACCGCACGCAACCTGTTTCGCTACAAAAAAAGAGGGTTTATGACCATTGTTGGCGTTGCGGGCTGCACGGCGCTTCTGCTGGTAGGCTTCGGCCTGCGTGACAGCATGAACGGAGTCGTTCAGAAGCAATACGGAGAGATTTTTAAATACAGCAATATGGCGATATTGAAGCAGGAAAGCGAAGCCATTGGCGGAGAACTGCGGCAGCTGCTGGAGGGTGAGCAAATGCTTGATCCTTTGCTGATCAAGCAAACGGCGTTTAAGTCTGAAGCGCCCGATCGTTCTCTTGAGGTTTATATGATTGTTCCGGGGGATGAAGGTCGCTTCTCGGAATATTATTCCTTAAAGAGTGCCGCAGATGGCAATGAAATCAAGCTTGGCGATAAAAAAGCAACGTCCGACGGTATGGAAAAAGAGGGCAAAGAGGAAGGCGTAATAGTCACAAGCAAACTAGCGGATGTCTGGAATGCCGGAATTGGCGATTCCATTCAAATCAAGGACCGTGACAACCATGCCTACACGATTGAAATTGCCGGTATTGCTGAAAATTACGCGGGACATTATTTGTTTCTGAGCAAGGAGCAATACCAGCGCGTATTTCAAAAGGAAGCAGCCTATAATGCGGTCGTATCCCGTTTTTCCGGAGATGAAGGAGCGCTGGCGGAGCGGCTGATAGAGAGCGGACAGGTGCTGAATGTCAGCTTTACCAGCGATATATTGGGGAAAGCGCTGGATAGCAACAAAAGCTTAAACGGCGTAATTGTGCTTATTATAGTTGTTGCGTCGCTGCTGGCGTTTATTATTATTTACAATTTAACGTCTATCACGATAAGCGAACGGACACGGGAAATCGCAACCTTAAAAGTGCTGGGCTTTTTCGACCGGGAAACGAATGGCTATATTTATCGCGAGGCTGCCATTTTGACGGCGTTGAGCATTGGAGCCGGATTGCTCCTGGGCATATTCCTCCATAGCTACATTATTGATGTTATAAGCGACCAATCTTCTTTGATTCTGTTTAAAAAGATCAACTGGCTCAGCTTTGCGTTTGCCGCCGTACTGACCGTCTTATTTTCAGCAATTATGCAATGGATTACGTATTACAAGCTCCGCTCCATCAACATGATTGAATCGTTGAAGTCGGTGGAATAGGTGAGGAGCCTTATCTGCTGAACAAAACAGCTTCGGCGGCGTGGGGTGACGTGTGAAAAGTGGAAAGGTTCTTCTGATCGCAGTTGTTCCCGGATTTCACTCAAAAAAATGGTCTAATAGCGAAATCCGGGAACACAAATTTCGGGTAAACAAGCGAACGATTGGAACATTCCGGAAGAAAGTTACTTTGGTTGCTTCGTAAGCCCATGCTTTTCTCCAGAATCCTTCACACTTTGGCACGATGCTGCTTCTTTTTGTTCAACTACATTATTTTTGCTTGAAATTGTTGTCCTTTTATCGTATTCATCATGGTATTCCATGCCTCAAATGGGAAGGAGGGGGACTCCGATTGTCTTAGTGAATAAGCGGTGCTTCCTTCGAAAACCCAGCCGTATGGCTCTTTGCGCACCCATTTGCGATCATAGCTCTCCCAAAATTTCGGATCCTCGAACTCCTTCTGCCTGGGCCAACATTGCAGCTCTTCTTCTGTAAAAAGGCCCGAAATGCGGCGCATGTGGAGCTCCCAGGCAAAAACGGAGTCATAATTAGTGCAGCTCTCCACGCCAACGAATCTTCTTAGCAGCAAAGACGGAATCCATATTTCAGTTTCATATTTTTGGGCAAGATGTGCGGAGATCAGTTTCCATTCCTCGAAACGAAGGACAAAAGGATGGAAATGGGCTTGGTCATCCCAGGCGATCTCAATATCTTCATTGTTTCTCTCTTGAAGCGCCAGCGAAATATAACAAAAATCATCGCCAGGATCAAGCAGCAATGCAATATGATCAGTGACGTCCATGCGAATAGGCTGATCCTCCAGGCATTCATACAAAAAGTCATCCTCCAGCCGCCATTCATAACGATCCCAAAAGATGCGTGATTGCGCCAAATCGGATTGCAGCAGCATAGTAACCCCCTCCTTTTTCATACTTTCGTAACGGCAGTGCTTGTCTAACAAGAGTATACCAAGAGAGTTTTTTTGTGAAAAGTTTTATGGCCCAACAGTCTTATGAGCCGTATCGTATTGCATAATTGGTGCTGGTTACGAGCTAGCTTTAATGGACAAAAATGAGTGTTACAGGGCTGATTAGCCATGTTTAAGGCTTCTAACAGACATAAGTGTCCGGTACAGAGGGATTTTTACGAAAAGTAGCCTCTTTTAAGCTTCTGACGGACATTTTTTTCCGTTACAGTTTAATTTTGATGTAAATACACGTTCTAACGGACATCGCTGACCGCCTAGCGTCAAGCTAGACGGGATGTCGCCTCGACTGCCTGGCGTCAAGCAAGGCGTAGGCTATCTGCCACGCTTAATGAGCGAGCTGGAATTCACGATATCGCTTTTTATCAGCGTTGACGGCCATCAGCAGTTGATCAGAAACAAGCTTGTTCAAAATTCGTCGCGCCTGTCTGTCGGAGAGCTGCAAATACATTGCGGCTTCTTCACAATTGAAAGGCCGCAGAATTCCCCGAGCAAAACGTAAAACCTCATTTTCAGCCCAGCCTAAGGATGGGGATGCAGGTATGGATATAAACTTGCCGATGAAGGAAAGAACTAACTGCTTGCATACTTCAGGCTCATCTACGATAGACAAATAGGCGATGGGAAGAAACATCCAGCCATCTAGCGTTAAGTAGGCTTGCTTCATACACAAATCTTTAAAGCGCCATGCCTCAATATCTCTGGCATGTGATCTGTAGCCATGGATTTCAATACATGCTTTGGCATTTCCGGGCATGTAGGCCAAATCCAAATACCGGTATTTATTGCTGAAATCTCGCAGTTCCCATTCCGGATACAAGTGATCCAAATTGCCGACTGCAGGATACCAAATGGTTTTAAGAAATTCTTTTGTCCCATGGCCTAGCCCCTTCTCAAGCAGTTCCTGTCTCCGCTTATTCCTTTCTTCCGTTATTTGCTTGTCCAGCCAATCATCAAATACATCATCAAAGCTTTTCATTAGACAACTATCCTTTCAATATGATAATTAAAGGAACAAAAAAGCCGCTTTGACCAAGAACCTGTCATTCAGGTTACCTTGATTCAAAGCGGCATGTGCTTCACGCCGATTATATAACTATGCGAATAGTATAAAGCAGCCTTGCTGCGAAGTCCAGCAATGGATCTGCATTTATATAAGGGCTGTAAGTGACGAGCGTCATAGGCATCTTGCGACACATGTATATGATGAAACTATAATTTGTTTACGGTATTTATCCAGCCCTAATCTATACTTTGACGGGTGTTTTATCTAGGTATTCTCTGGTTGTTGGCTGCATTTTCAAGCGCTATGATGTTCATACCGTATTTTTGCAGCTCGGGATTGAATGTGTTTGTGGTATTTTTCTCGTATATTTGTTTTTGGACTATGGGTTTCAAAAAAAATGAGTTAAAGTAAAAACGGGGCGTCGCTTGCTTGAATAGTAGGCGATTTTTATTTTCGTTGAAAAGAGTAAACTGTGAAAGCGAATACATAACGCGGGAAAATACGGCAATGAAGCTCCTCGTATGAAGTTTTACGATAGAAGCTTGCTTTCATAGGATGATTGCTAAACGTTTGAGCTTAAAGTTTCGATTCAGAATGGAGTTGATGATGTGCAGTCAGACCGTACCAAAGCCCAGTTGCTGTCGCAAATGGGAGTAGTGGAGAAGGACGTTATTTATGAGCTTTTATGCGATCGTTCCGTCGAAGGCGGATTTCGGGATACGCTGGTTCTTCTCACCGCAAAAGGATTGTTTATTGCATGTTCCCGGCAGGAGCTGGCAGGGGAAAAGATCTTTCGCGGCTTTCCGCTAAAAAAGAACAAGCGTTTTCGCAGCTTAGCAATGGTTACGCCCGGAGCTGGCTCATCGTCGGATGTCAGCAGCCAGGCAGAAGACAATAGCGAAGCTAAAGACCAAGCCAAAGCTAAAGCTGAAGCTGCGCTCCAAGCCAAATCCCAAGCTGCAGCCACAGCCGATGACTGGTCAACCGAGCATATCCCCCTGGAGGATATTGAGAAGTTATCCATCGTTAACCTGGTTGCCTCCGGCCTCCTGGTTGTCAAAACGAAGGAGGAGCGGGCCATAGCCGCGTTCACGAACGGCTTAATGAGCCGCGCCTCGCTGCTGTCAAAGCTGTTCGATAAGGTGAAAAAAGGCGAGGAGATCGAGCCGGAGCTGCTGGAGAAAAACGAGGCTGAGGAGAACTGTCCCGCCTGCGGAATGATTTATCCGGAGCCGGAGCGGCGTATTTGCCCAAAATGCATGAAAAAGTCGGCTATTTTTGCTAGGCTGCTTAAATTTGCAGTTCCCTACAAAAAAAGAGTCGCTATCGTTATCTTTTTGATGCTGCTTAACGCCGTTTGCGCATTAGCTATTCCTTATTTGACGGGAACGGTGCTGTTTGACCAGGCCTTGGCGGGTAAAGGAGCATTCGCCGGGCAAATCGGCCTTGTTGTTGGACTTATTATTTTATTCCGTACATTGTCGCTGCTGTTTGGCATCTTATATGGCTACCTGAATGCAAAAATGGCGATTAGCGTCGTGTTTGATTTGAAGTCGGCGGTTTTTACCTCCATGCAGCGGCTGTCGCTCAGCTTTTTTCAGCGCAGGCAGACCGGTCATCTGATGACTCGAATCAACAACGATTCCAGCGATCTTCAATACTTTTTTATCGACGGCTTATCGTATTTTATTGTCAATCTGATGAATATCATCGGAATAACCGTTATTTTACTGATGCTGGATTGGAAGCTGACGCTGCTTTGCTTTTTGCCGCTTCCTCTCGTTATTCTGCTCGTTCAAAAGGCTTTCCCCAAGCTATGGAGGCTTTCGTGGCGAAGTCATAGGCGCGTATCGGCGCTTAACTCCATGATCAGCGACTCCATTAAGGGAACGCGGGTTGTCAAGGCATTCGGGATGGAGAAAAAGGAAATGACGCGTTTCCACGGGGTTAACCAAAACTATGCCGGGGCAGAACAGCGTTACTCCAAATTGAGCGGCACCATCTTTCCCGTACTAAATGTGCTGACGCAGCTTGGCGGCATGCTGATCTGGGCTTTTGGCGGCTGGATGATCATGCAGGGAGAAATGCCGTTTGGTCTATTGCTAACCTTTGTTTATTACATGTATATGCTGTATGGGCCAATCGAGTTTATGAACAACATTGTGGGCTGGTGGTCGCATTGCATGTCGGCGGCTCAGCGGATTTTTGAAATACAGGATGCGGTGCCGGAGGTTCAGGACAAGGAGGACGCCATTCATCTGTCCACGCTTAAGGGCGATATCGAGCTTTCTAATGTAACGTTTGGATATGAGCCTAACAAACCTATTCTCAAGGGTATTAACCTGAAGGTGAAGGAAGGCGAAATGTTAGGCATAGTGGGGCACTCCGGAGCCGGAAAATCTACGCTGGTTAATGTCATTTCGCGACTGTATGAGGTGAATGAAGGAGCTGTCAAGTTTGGCGGTATAGACGTTCGCGACTTGTCCTCCTCCTCGCTTCGCAGCCATATCGGCATTGTTTCACAGGAGATTTATGTGTTCTCGGGCAGTATTGCCGAAAATATCGCTTATGTTAATCCCGATTGCAGCATATTGGAAATCATCTATGCATCGCGGATCGCGGGCGCCCACGACTTTATCAACAAGCTGCCGGACGGCTATGACACGATCGTTGGTACGGGTGGTTATGATCTGTCGGGCGGCGAAAAGCAGCGCTTGTCCATTGCGCGGGCAGTGCTGCATAATCCACGGCTGCTGATTCTCGACGAAGCAACTGCTTCGCTGGATACCGAAACCGAGGTGCAAATTCAGGAGGCGCTGGAGAAGCTGATCCGGGGCCGTACAACCATTGCGATTGCCCATCGTTTGTCAACGCTGCGAAACGCCCATTACCTTGCCGTCGTGGAGGAAGGCAAAATCGTGGAGGAAGGCTCACACTCCGACTTGTTGGCGAAGGACGGCTCCTATGCCGGATTGGTGAAAAAGCATGACGAGGCTTTAAAAATGAATGAGGTGGTTTTGGCATGACGACAAAAACAATAGAGGCTACAACCGAACAAAGCGAAGAGGTTTGTACCGAACCAGCAATAACGGAGCTTGCCGAAGCGGCGGCTATCACATTTCTGGATCGGAGCAATGCGTCCTTTCGGTTGACCGAAGGAGGCATGCTGGCGGTGGAGCATGATGGAAAACAGCATGAGGCCGTTTACGTCCATAGCTCCTTTCCTCACAGCAATCGGGTTTCTTATCTTTCCATTCGCACCATTGAAAATAAAGAAATAGGCATTGTGCGGCAGCTTGAGGATTTTGACGAAGCAACGGCGAAATTGCTGGTGCAGCAGCTGCAGGTACGGTATTTTGCGCCGCAAATAAACAAGCTGCTCAAGGTTAAGGAGGAGTTTGGCTATTCCTATTGGGAAGCGGAGACGGACTCCGGCATTGTTAAATTCACAGTGCGCGGCGGCGTGGGACAAATCAAGCTGGTAACGCCGGTGCGGCTTCTTATTACGGACGTGGATGGCAATCGCTTTATTATTCCCGACTACACGGCATTGTCGGACAAAGAATACAGGATGATCGAATTGTATATGTAGCAAGGGGGAACCAAGGAATGAATTTGAATTACAGTCTTCCTCCGGACGATCGGGAAGCGGGGCAAGGCGCTGTCGGAGAGGACATCCAATTTTGTATTCCCGCCAATCTTTCCCTGCTTGGCAGACGCATGAGCGGCTGGTTCTTGGTTGGAGAAAACCGCTGGGCGTATGTGGAAAACGGCGAAGTGAAGCAAAGCGGAGAAATTGCGGAAGGCTCGAATTACAAGATGGTACCGTTAATCGGAAATGTCATTTTGGAGTGCGAGTTATTCGGAGGCAAAACGATATTGGCACGTTCGACGATGGAGCATGCCGTCAGATACGGCTATTTATCGCAGGTGCTGAACGATAAGGCAAGCAATAAAAAAGTGAGGATGTACAAAAGAGAGGAGGAAGCGTCCTGCGCCACCTGCGGAGGCGCGCTAATTCCGGGAACGCGCGTATGTCCGCGCTGTATGAACAAAGGCGCTGCCTTCAAACGATTGTTCGCCGTATCGGGGAGGCATTGGAAAAGCTTTATCCTCGTATTGCTAATTTTGTTTGCATCGTCGGGACTGGCGCTATTGGGACCGTATTTTCAGAAGCTGCTCATAAATGGAGCCTTGCAGCCCGTCGCTGGGACGGAAGCGAGCACGACGCTATTTATTTACGCTATTGCGGGCATGGTGGGCTGCCTTCTGGTCGCAGAGCTGCTTGGCATTACCCGCAACCGTATGATGGCAGGCATCAGCTCAGGCATATCGGCCGATTTGCGCAAGCTTGTGTACGACAAGACTCAAAGCCTGTCGCTTGGCTTTATGACCTCGCAAAGAGCGGGAGACATGATGAACCGGATCACCTCCGATACCGAGCGGATTCGTCAGCTTATTCAGGAGCTGTGTACGACGGCGGTTTATCAGCTGATTATGCTGGTTGCAGCCAGCACGCTTCTGTTTATGGCGGATTGGCGATTGGCGATTGTGGTGCTCCTGCCGGCGCCAATTGTCGCTTATTTGCACCGGTACATATGGAAAAATGTACTGAACAGGCTGTTCCATAAGCAATGGCGAGTCTATGACAAGGCCAATTCCTTTCTGCATGATGTATTAAGCGGCATAAGAGTTGTAAAGGCATTTGGCAAGGAAGACCGGGAAATCAAGCGATTCCGCGAATACAACGCCAATTATGCCGCCATGACGCTTAAAAGCGAAAAGCTGTATAGCATTCTTTCGCCGATTACCAACTATTTAATTCAGCTTGGCCAATATTTTGTGCTGCTGATCGGGTGCAACCTGATATTGCGCAGCGAGATGAGTATCGGCGAGCTTATTCAGTTCAGTGCGTACGCCTCTATGATTTTTGGCCCTATCTCGTGGCTTATGTTTATGCCCAGATGGGTAGCCAACGCGATCGTATCTATCGAGCGGATTTTTTCGGTCATTGACGAGCGTCCCGAGGTGGAGGAGGCCCGCCAGCCAATCAAGCATGATATAAAAGGCCATGTTCAATTTAAGGATGTTTATTTTGGCTACAAATCGTATGAGGCTGTGTTAAGGGATATTAACTTCGAAATCAAGCCGGGCGAAATGATAGGACTTGTAGGGCATTCAGGCTCAGGCAAATCAACGCTGATTAACTTGCTGTCGCGGTTTTATGATGTGAATGAAGGCGTCATTACCATTGACGGGGTCGATATTCGGGAAATCGAGCAGTCGGAGCTGCGTTCGCAAATCGGCGTTGTTCTGCAGGAAACGTTCCTGTTTAACGGCTCCATTATGGACAATATTCGTTACGCCAAAACGGATGCGACTAACGAGGAAGTGATAGAGGCGGCGCGGATCGCCAATGCGCACAATTTCATTATTGGGCAAGCCGATGGCTACGATACGATGCTTGATGAAAACGGCAGCAACCTCTCCGGAGGCGAGCGCCAACGGCTGGCGATAGCAAGGGCGGTGCTGGGAAATCCGCGTCTGCTTATATTGGATGAAGCAACGGCCTCGCTGGATATCGAGACGGAATCAGCCATTCAGGAGGCGCTCCAGCGGCTGGCGCGCGGCCGTACGACGGTAGCGATTGCCCATCGTCTTTCCACGCTGCGCAACGCCGACCGCCTGATCGTATTGGAGAAGGGACGGATTGCGGAAACGGGCACTCACACCGAACTAATGCAGAAGAAGGGCATTTATTATAAACTCATTCAAGCTCAGCGCGAGATGTCGACGCGGATTGACAAGGAGTTTGTATCCGGCATATCTGACGGTGCAGAGATTGGCGCCGTTTAGGCTGCCGAAGAAAATAGAGAAGGCAAGCGGGTACGGGACTGACCCCGTCTTTGAGACGGAGCAATCCCTGGGTGCGTATCCCCGCTTGCCTTTTCCTTTATTTTGGAGGACGATAAATATGCCAGAGCTACCATCTGCTTCTTATATCTATTAAAATGTATTTATTGAAATATATGAATAATAATAACTGATAAGCTGACACAGCAAAGCTGAAAAAAGGAGAACCTATGAGCAGTCCCGTACATATACTTGTTGCCGAAGACGACAACGATATCAGCAGACTTCTATGCAGCATAATTACCAAAAACGGGTATATCGCTAAGCCCGCTTTTTCGGGAACGGAAGCGCTGCTCTACCTGGAGCAGCGTACATGGAGCCTGCTGCTGCTGGACCTGATGCTGCCAGGCATGTCGGGCGAGGAATTGCTTGAACGCATTGGAGAGCGCGGCGATATGCCGATTATCGCCATATCCGCCAAGAGGGAACCACAAACGAAGGTGTCCGTCCTGCGAGGCGGAGCCAATGATTACATTACAAAGCCTTTTGACATTGAAGAGGTGTCCGCGCGAATTGATAATCAGCTTCGCCTTTATAAACGTATCGGACAGCCGTCAACGCCGAATGTTCTGGTTTATAAAGAGCTCTTGCTGGATCAAGACGCCATGACGGTGAAGGCCGGCGAACGCGAACTGCATTTGACGGCGAGGGAATTCGAGATTTTACGGCTAATGCTATCCGCTCCCAAGAAGGTTTTTACAAAATCGAATCTGTATGAGCAGGTTTGGGGCGAAGCCTTCTACGGCGACGACAATATTATCAACGTGCATATAAGCCATTTGCGAGGCAAGCTGGCCAAGGCGGCTCCGGGCAGCGACTACATCGAGACGGTATGGGGCATGGGCTATCGGCTTAGGCCTTAATGGTTTTTTAAGCTTTTTCTTATGAACCGCTTATGATTTGATGGTTATACTTGGCCTATCTTCCCGGTTCTGAAAGCCGGAATTTTTGAACGCGAGCTTCACGGGACTGAAAGGGGCTAAGAGCCATATGGGGGAATACGTATTAAAAACCTATCAATTGTGTAAAACGTTTCAAGGAAAACGCGTTCTGTCCAATGTGAATATGTCAATCCGAAAAGGTGCGATTTATGGCTTCATCGGTCAAAATGGAGCTGGCAAATCGACGTTAATCCGGCTAGTGGCCGGCTTGGCGTATCCTTCGGGAGGCTCTTTACAGCTGTTTGGCGAATATGGGGAAAAGGGGCTGACGGAGGCTCGCAAACGAATCGGGTCCATTATCGAAGGTCCTGCGCTTTTCCCGGACATGTCGGCTGCGGAAAATTTGGAGGTTAATCGTATAGTGCGAGGCATTCCCGGCAAGGATTGCATTCCCCGATTGCTGAAGCAGTCAGGCCTGCAGGAGGCCGGCAATAAAAAAGCGAAACACTTTTCGCTGGGCATGAAGCAGCGGTTAGGGCTTGCCATCGCACTCCTTGGCGACCCGGAATTTATCATTCTGGACGAGCCCGCCAACGGTCTTGACCCTGTGGGCGTTATTGAGATGAGAGAGCTGCTCAGGAAGCTGAACCAGGAGCTTGGCATTACGATTATGATTTCGAGTCATATCCTTAGCGAGCTTCATCATTTGGCAACTCATTATGGCATTATTCATGAAGGACGGCTGCTGGAGGAGTTAACAGCTGAGGAACTGAACGAAAGGTGCCAGCGATATCTGTATATTAAGGTAGATGATCCCGGCAAAGCGGCAGCCGTTATTCAAAGTGAGCTTGGAACAACTGATTTTGAAGTGATGCAGAACGGCTCCATTAAGCTGTTTGGCAGCCTTGACAAGCCTGGCCAAATCTCAGCCATGCTATTTTCCGCCGGGCTCGAAGTGGAAGCGTTTATGCCGATTGGAGAGGACCTGGAGAGCTATTTCAAGAAGCGGATCGGCGGTGGGCGGCATGTATAATTTGCTTGCGGCGGAATTTTACAAGCTGCGCAAAAACCGTTCCTTTTGGATGATGGCTATTGTGTTAGCTGTATTATCTCTTGTGTATCCTCTTTTATACTATTATGACTATGCATACAGCGGCGGCGATCCCAAATCGGGCGTTGAACTATTAACAATTTTTTTATCGGCCAATCATCTGGTCATCAAACTAATGGTTGCTTTGTTTGCAGGGCTTTACATTTCCAACGAATATATGACCGGCGTAATAAAAAACATAGCTTCGTCGGGAAATACGAGAGTACGGGTATATGGAGCAAAGCTGATCGGATTTATGGCCGGAACGGCAGGGATGTCCGTTGTGCTTCCTACTATCAACCTGGCGATGGGAACGCTGCTGTTTGGTTTTGGCCGTTTGCCTGATGGAAGCAGCGAATTTTATATTCTGCGGGTTTTTGCTCTGACCATGCTGTATGCAGCGGCTTTTGCCGCTATCGGCGCGTTGTTTGCTGTAATTTGCGTGGACAGCGGCAAAACGGTCGGTTTTTCAATCCTTTTTTTTCTTGCAGGCGATCTGACGCTTAAGGCGTTGGGCTCCAAGGTTGAATTGGTGCACACGCTGTATCAATACTCTATTTTTAAAGGAATAGAAGATTTGGATCAACCCGTTATTGCGGCTGAAGAGTGGGGCCTGCTTCTTATTGTGCCCATTACTGCAATCATTGCGGCATCTCTTTTGGGAATGTTTGCATTCAGAAGGAAAGATATCAAATGACAGAGATGCAGGAAGGAGAGCTTGCATTGCTGATTTTGACAATTATTTTGGCAACGGCAACGGCGCTCCTGCTCTTCCGCATGCTGATGCTTCGGAGGGAAATAGGCCGGATGGTGGAGCAACTGCGACGTTACAACAATGGTGAAACCGGTAAAAAAATAGATATCGCTCTTTTCGACAGCAAGCTGGAGGAGCTGGCGGGGCAAATCAACGCCCAATCCCGGCGCATAAATGAAGCAGAAACGCAAAAAAATAGGATTCGGCAAGAGTTTAGGCAAGCTGCCGTCCATATGTCGCATGATATCCGCACGCCGCTCACCTCTATCCGGGGTTATATTCAGCTTCTGGGGCGGGATGGCATTTCGGCGGAGGAACGGAAGGATTACATCGAAATCGTCAACAATCGGACCAGCCGGCTGCAATCGCTGCTGGACGATTTTTTTGAGCTTGCCGTTATTGAATCCCCTGAGGATGATTTGAACGTCGAACGTCTTGACATGACTAGTCTGATCGCGGATATGGCGGTCAGCTATTACGACGGGTTCAACAAACGCGGAATTGTCCCTGCCATTGTGCTGCCCAATCAAAAAATTATGGCTTATGGCGAAGAATCGGCAGTCCGAAGAGTCGTTGAAAACTTGCTCGCCAACACGCTCAAGTACGGGAGCGGCACGGTTGAAATAATACTGGAACGGGGAGAGGAAGACGTTTCGTTTACGATAGCCAACGAAGCGAAGGAATTGGCCGGCAGTGATGTTAATCTCCTGTTCGACCGATTCTATACGGCTGACCGGGCCAGATCAGCCCAGACCTCGGGTCTCGGCCTGGCTATCGCCAAAAGCCTGATGGTCAAGATGGGGGGCAAGCTTGAAGCCGTAATGGACGGAGATCGCCTAAAGATGAGATGCCGCTGGAAGCCAGCTCCCGACCATTCTATATAAGTTCAACAAAATGGTGGCGGCGGTAGTCCAGGCTGCTTAAAAGCGGAGGGCTATACGAAAAGTTCTAAATAAAGGTTGGGCGGAAAACGTAATGTTTTCCGTCCAACTTTTTGTTTCTGTTGGAAAGTGCAGGGCGGCTCCTTGCCACTTTCATTAGGCTGCGGGCTAAAGCCACAATCTCCAACTTCGTGTGTATCTCCTCCATCCTTCGCACAATTCATTTCATGAACGCATAAGGCATGCTTTTCACCGCGGTTAAAAACAGGGAATTCAGGAAAACATACACTTTATTCAATCAATCTCAAAACGAAGGGATGTTGGTGAAAATGAAGGCATTTCTAGCCTATATACCAGAATACCCTGTCTTCATTCAGGCGCTAGTCGTACTAATCGTGCCAATTATATTATCCGCGGTTTTCACATGGGCTGAGTCGGAAAGGAATTGAGTGATGAGTAGGGAGCACAGCATTGAAAGCCGCTTAGTATCCATCAGAGAGCAGTTAAAGGAATACGGAGATGTCAATATACGAAACTTAGAGCTGGGTCAGACAAAGGTGAAAGCAGCCATTATGTATTGTGATGGACTGACGGACAGGCAGCAAATTGATTTGCATGTATTAAAACCATTAATGACCTTTTCGTTTGACCATCAGTTGATTTCGAAGGAGCTCATACAGAATACGCTGTTGACTACAAGTGAAATTATTGAAGTGGAAACGCAGGAAGAGATGCTTTCCAAAGTGCTTACAGGATTCACCGCCTTATTAGTTGATGGGATAAAAGAAATCATATTAATCAACGCGCTGGCAAGCAAAAGCCGCAGCTTCGAAGAGCCTATATCGGAATCACTCGTTCGCGGGCCAAGGGCTGGATTTAATGAGAATCTGTCCGACAATATCGCTCTGCTGCGAAAACAGGGTGAAAATAAAGACTTGTGCTTGCTCAAGCTTCAGGTTGGTGAGCGGGCGAAGAAGGATCTGTACATCGCATACATAAAAGGGGTAGCGAATCCTGATTTGGTAGAAGAGGTGCGCCAACGGGTAGCTAAAATTCGCATCGACAATGTACTGGAATCAGGCTATATCGAGCAGCTGATTGAGGATAATTATTTGAGCCCATTTCCGCAAATTCAGAACACGGAAAGGCCAGATAGAGTGACAGCAGCTCTAATGGAGGGGAAGGTAGCGATTTTGCTTGACGGTACGCCATTTGTTTTAATCGCACCGGTTACCTTCAGTATGCTGCTGCAGTCGCCAGAGGATTATTATGAGCGCTGGATGGCAGGTACACTTCTAAGGATCATGCGGTTTTTCGCCGCTGTTATGGCTTTGTTCGTTCCTGCTATTTACATTTCCTTCATCTCCTTTCATCCAGGCTTAATTCCAACTAAATTGGTTATTTCTATTATTGCTACGAGAGTTGGCGTACCCTTTTCATCTCTGCTAGAGGCATTGATTATGGAAACAGCCATTGAAATATTGCGGGAAGCAGGGCTTCGCCTGCCAAAGCCGATTGGTCCGGCGATGGGAATCGTAGGTGGCCTCATTATCGGTGAAGCTGCTGTACAGGCAGGAATTGTAAGCCCGATTCTCGTCATCGTCGTGGCATTGACCGCAATATGCTCGTTTTCGATACCGCAATATAGTGCAGGCATTTCTTTGCGGATGCTGCGCTTCCCGGCGATGTTCTGTGCAGCCGCCTTCGGCATGTATGGCGTTATCTTATATGCACTGCTGCTTGGTGCGCATATTTCGAGACTGCAAAGCTTCGGTGTCCCTTATGCTAGCCCAGCTGCTCCATACCGGTTAGGCGATTGGAAGGATTTTCTTATGCGCGCTCCGTTGCGGATGATGAAGCGAAGGCCAAAGCTGCTTTTTTCACAAGATTATAGAAGAAAAAGGTGAGCCAATGAGCGGTAACCAACAAGCTAAAAGTTGCCTTCCCCAAGAAAAATTAACGACAGTTCAGGTTGCAGTTATCATCTCCAACTTTATGCTAGGCTCTGGCATTTTATCTCTTCCTCGTGTAGCGGTGGATAAGGTAGGGACGCCTGATGCTTGGATTTCCGTCATTTTGGGCGGTGTTGTTGCCCTCGTGACAGGAGGCATTATGGCTCTTTTATCACAAGCTTACCCTGGCCAAACCTTCTATGAATTCAGCCGGAAAATAATAGGCTCTTGGCTGGGGCATTTGTTAGGCGCTGTCATTATTGTTTATTTTGCGGCAACTGCAGCCTTTCAAGTCCGTTCTTTAGTCGAGGTCTCCGGCTTTATATTGCTGGAAGGAACGCCGCAATGGGCCATCGTTGCCGTCTTTTTATGGGTGGGGCTGTACCTCATGCTAGGGGGGATCGGCGCTATTGCTCGTCTGTTTGAAATGATTTTACCGCTGACCATTGTCATTTATCTATTAGTTACGCTGATGGGATTCAAAATTTTTGAGCTGGATAATCTGCGCCCAGTATTAGGTCAAGGAATCTGGCCTGTATTCAAAGGTATTGAGACAACGTCGCTCTCTTTCACAGGCTTCGAGATTATTCTTTTTTTGACTGCCTTCATGCAGCATCCTGGGAAAAATATGCGAGCTGTAAGCGCAGGTATTAGCGTTCCTTTGGTTATCTATGTCGTTACCGTAGTTATGGTCATCGGGGCATTATCGATAGATGGGGTTGTGGCGAGAAATTGGCCTACGCTGGATATGGCCAGAGGCTTTGAGTTATCCGGTTTGATTTTCGAACGCTTTGAGTTTTTGCTGCTTATTATTTGGATTATGCAAATTTACTCCAGCTTCACCATTGCCTATTATTGTGCATCACTTGGTATTTCTCAGCTATATAAAATAAAAATCAGAACCAGCATCTACGGCTTGCTGCCCATAGTCTACATAATCGTTTCCATTCCAAAAAAAATGGATGACGTGTTTACACTTGGCGATTGGATTGGCAAAGTGGCGATCTATTTGTTTGGTGTACTGCCCCTTATCTTTTTGGTTGTAACGAAATGGAGGACAGGCAAGCATGCGAATAAGACATAAAGCAAAACACTTGTTTCTTTTTGTTTTATGTGTGGTACTTATGTGCCTGCAAACGGGCTGCTGGAGCAAGGATGAGATCGAGGATCAGAGTATATATGTCGGCGTGGGACTGGATCCGGCGAGTGAATCAAAGCTGGAAAAACAGTTCCGCACAGAAGGCGGCGATTATCGCAAGCGCAAGATAATGACGTCCACTTTGCAAATTATTAATGTGCAATCAGACAGCAAGAATGGCGGTGGGCAGGAGGCATCTACTTCGCAAAAGCCGTATTATAATATATCAGAAACCGGTGATTCGATGTTTCAGCTCATTCGTGAGTTTTCAACTCGGATGGAACGCCCGGTTATTGGTCATCACTTGAAGGTTATTGTCATTAATGAAAAGCTGGCACGGAAATACAGGATGAATGAACTGCTGGATTTTTTCTTGCGTGACAATGACATTCGGCCGAGCAGTCATGTGTTAATTAGTAAAGGAAGTGCGCGCAGCACAATGGTTGCGAAAGACAATAAGGTTATCCCATCTTTACGGCTTATGGGGCTGTTTGACAACCGCTACCGCTCTCTTAGTATATTGGAGCCGATGACTTTATCGAAGCTGGCAGGGAAAATGCATGGGGAGCAAAGCTATTTGCTGCAAAATGTCATTGCGGCAGATGGTGAGGTCAAATTTTCCGGCAGTTCTATCATTAAAGGAAAAACTCAAAGGCTGCAGGGGACTTTAAACGAAGAAGAAACAATCGGCTCTGTATGGATAATGGGTACCGGACAGGGGGGCTTGGTTAAAAGCTATAATGAGGATCGGCAGCCGCTTGTCTATGAGGTTAAAGGCATGAAAAGTAAAATAACTTCTAAAGTAGCAGGTGATGATATTTCTTTTCATGTACGTATAGAATCGAATGGTCGGCTCATTGAAGAATTTGCAAATACGAATGAAACAATTGATTCGGCATTCAGAAAGCAAGTGGAGGAAGCGACCGAGAAGGAGGTCGGGAGGCTGACCAGTCTGGCGCTCAAAAAGGTTCAGAAGAAATATGGAATTGATGTACTCGGCTTCGGAAAGCAGTTTAGCATTCAGCATCCTCACAAGTGGGAGGAAATAAAAGACCGTTGGGAAGAGATATTTCCTGAAATTCCGATTACGGTAAGTATCGATATGAGAATTACCGAATATGGAGCTAAAAATACCCGTTAGTACAGGTACAGGAAACGAATGCATGACTGCACGCGCATAAGTCCCAGCACCATGCCCGGCGGACCGCTTCCCAAGGTGGGCAATGAGCTATATAGCCTGTTGTGTAAAAAGCATCAAACTGACAACATCCGCGATGGCGGGAAAGAATCACTGAACGCCCTCGCAGGGCTTGAAACGGGCATTCACAGCATCCCCGGAGAGCGACGCGCCGTTTGTGTTGGAGGTCAAAATATCTCCGGTGGAGGAATAAATATAGCTGTTGCCCTTAAACTGGTTCAAAATGGTATCCATCAGCCCGGTCAGCTTGCCTTCCTTCAGTAAAAACATAACGGAGCCGTAAGGATACGGATCGTTGGGCTTGATTGGAAT
>PJUA01000293.1_pt1 | contig 35463 bp, 29 predicted proteins | sample 1512151 | NCBI WGS metagenome assembly PJUA01 (sample SAMN08177678, study PRJNA422409) | Soil metagenome, whole genome shotgun sequencing project. | isolation source: Soil enriched on filter paper: beechwood xylan treatment | place: USA: Madison | collected 2015-01-15
CCGCCCGACGGCCCGCGTGACCGCCGGCATCTCGCGCTCGACGGGCGAGAGCAAATATGACGGCGGCTCGACGGGATCCGAAGCCAATCCCAAAAGCGTCGGCATCACCGCCACCCAGCCGATCTACGACGCCACCGTCGCCCCGGCCGTCCGCCGCGCCGAACGGCTGGTCGAGGCGCAGCGCGCCACCCTGATCGCGTCGGAACAGTCGGTGCTGCTGGCCGCCGCCCAGGCCTATCTGGACATCGTCCAGAACCAGGCCATCCTGCAGCTGCAGACCAACAACGAACAGGTGCTGCGCCGTCAGCTGGACGCCGCCCGCGACCGCTTCCGCGTCGGCGAATACACCCGCACCGACGTCAGCCAGTCCGAGTCGCGCCTGTCGGCCGCCATCGCCTCCAAGATCTCGGCCGAAGGCACGCTGCGCGCCTCCCGCGCGACCTACGAGCGTCTGGTCGGCGCCGCTCCCGGCGAGCTGAAGGCGCCGAAGCCGGCCTTCCGCCTGCCGAAGAACCTGGACGAGCTGGTCGAGCTGGCCCGCGCCAACAACCCGAACGTCCTGTCCGCCTCCTATAGCGAAGCGGCGCAGCGCGAGGCGGTGGATCAGCAGTACGGCCGTCTGCTGCCGTCGGTGAACCTGTCGGCCTCCGGCAACCGCACCTATGATCCCGGCCGCTCCTCCGGCATCGACCTGAACCGCTCCGACAGCGCGCAGATCACCGCCCAGGTGACCATCCCGCTTTATCAGGCCGGCCAGCCCGAAGCCCTGGTCCGCGAGGCCAAGCAGACGGCCAATCAGGCCCGCCTGCAGATCGAGGAGGCCCGCCGTCAGGTGACCGAATCGGCGGTCAGCGCGTGGCAGGCCCTGCAGACCGCGCGTGCCAGCATCGAGTCCTACTCGGCGCAGATCAAGGCGGCGCAGATCGCTCTGGAAGGCGTCCGTCAGGAGGCGCAGGTCGGCTCGCGCACCGTCCTCGACGTGCTGAACCAGGAACAGGAACTACTGAACGCCCGCGTCTTCCTGGTCCGTGCCCAGCACGACGAGATGGTGGCGGCCTTCAATGTTCTGGCGTCCAGCGGACAGTTGACCGCCGACCGGCTCAACCTGCCGGTCCAGAAATACGACCCGCAAGCGAATTACGACAAGACGCGGGGCAAGTGGTTCGGAACGTCGGTGACCGAATGAACGAGACGGCCCGCGAAAGCGGGCCGTTTTGGTATTATGGCTTTTTTGTCAGCCCTGCCCTAGGTTTGGGTCAGGTTGACGTCTCGGGTTGCCACGATGAGCGATAAGGGCCAGCAAGAACCTTCGATGGAGGAAATCCTCGCCTCCATCCGGCGGATCATTTCCGAGGACGGCGAGCCTGCCAAGTCAGAAACCCAGGCGCCTTCGCCGCCTCCTCCGCCGCCACCCCCTCCGCCGCCCCCGCCACCCCCGCCGGTGGACGAGGACGACGACGTCCTGGAACTGACCCAGATGGTGGAGGACGAGCCGGACGACCGGCCCGACTTCGGCCAGCCGGACCCCGATCCGTGGCCGGAGGAACCGGCTTTTCCGGAACCGTCGCCGCCTCCGCCGCCTCCGCCCCGTTGGGACGAGCCCGAGCCCGAGCCGATGCCGCCGCCGCGTCCCGCCGCCCGGCGGCCGGCGCCGGTGTTCGACGAGTTCGAGGATGACGAGCCGCCGCCCCCGCCGCGTCCGCGCCGTCGCACGGTCGATCCCGATGACGGGCTGATCTCCCGCCGGACGGCGGAGGATGCCTCGCACCACCTGACCCATCTGGCGCGCGAGTTGGGCGACGATCTGTCCATCGGCCCGATGCCCATCGGCATCCGCACGGTGGAAGAGGTCGTGCGCGAGCTGCTGAAGCCGCTGTTGAAGGAATGGCTGGACGAGAATCTGCCGACGGTGGTCGAGCGGCTGGTCCAGCAGGAGATCGATCGCATGATCCGGCGGTCGCAGAAGTTCTGATCCTGTCTTTTTTAAGCCCCGGTTGAGACGTTTCTAGCGAAAGTACGTGGTGATGTTGGAAAAGACGTACCGGCCCGCCGAGGTCGAGGAGAAGCACTACCGCCTGTGGGAAGAGTCGGGCGCCTTTGCCGCCCAGCCGCAGGGGAACGGCAAGCCCTACACCATCATGATGCCGCCGCCGAACGTCACCGGCAGCCTGCACATGGGCCATGCGCTGACCTTCACCATCCAGGACGTGCTGACCCGCTACAACCGCATGCGCGGCCGCGACGCCCTGTGGCAGCCGGGAACCGACCATGCCGGCATCGCCACCCAGATGGTGGTGGAGCGCAACCTCGCGAAGGACGGCAAGACCCGTCACGATTTCGGCCGCGACGCCTTCATCGACAAGGTGTGGGAATGGAAGGCCGAATCGGGCGGTACCATCACCCGCCAGCTGCGCCGCCTGGGCGCCTCGCCCGACTGGCCGCGCGAGCGCTTCACCATGGACGAGGGGCTGAGCCGCGCCGTCCGCAAGGTGTTTGTCGAACTGCACCGCCAGGGCCTGATCTACAAGGACAAGCGGCTGGTCAACTGGGACCCGAAGCTGCACACCGCGATCTCCGACCTCGAGGTCGAGCAGAAGGAGATCAAGGGCAACCTCTGGCACTTCCGCTATCCGATCGACGGGGAGGAAGGCCGCTTCATCGTGGTCGCCACCACCCGTCCGGAGACCATGCTGGGCGATACCGGGGTCGCGGTGCACCCGGAGGATGAGCGCTACAAGGACCTGATCGGCAAGATGGTCCGGCTGCCGCTGGTCGGCCGGCTGATCCCGATCGTCGGCGACGAATATGCCGATCCGGAGACCGGCTCGGGCGCGGTGAAGATCACGCCGGCCCATGACTTCAACGACTTCGAGGTCGGCAAGCGCTGCGGGCTCGAACAGATCAACATCATGGACCGCGACGCCCGGCTGAACGACAACGTTCCCGAGGCCTATCGCGGGCTGGATCGCTACGAGGCGCGCAAGCGGGTCGTCGCCGAGCTGGAAGCGCTGGAGCTTCTGGAGAAGATCGAGCCGCACACCCACATGGTCCCGCACGGCGACCGCTCCGGCGTCGCCATCGAGCCGTGGCTGACCGACCAGTGGTATGTCGATGCCGCGACCCTGGCTAAGCCGGCCATCGAGGCGGTGGAAACCGGCAAGACGGTGTTCGTGCCCAAGCAGTGGGAGAACACCTATTTCGAATGGATGCGCAACATCCAGCCCTGGTGCATCAGCCGCCAGATCTGGTGGGGCCATCAGATTCCGGCCTGGTACGGCCCGGACGGCACCTTCTTCGTCGAGGAGACGGAGGAGGAGGCGCGCGCTGCGGCCAAGACGCATTACGGCCAGGACGTCGAACTGACCCGCGACGCCGACGTGCTCGACACCTGGTTCTCGTCGGCGCTGTGGCCGTTCTCGACGCTCGGCTGGCCCGACCAGACGCCGGAACTGGACCGCTATTATCCGACCGACGTGCTGGTGACCGGCTTCGACATCATCTTCTTCTGGGTCGCCCGGATGATGATGATGGGCCTGCACTTCATGAAGGACGTTCCCTTCCGCACCGTCTACATCCACGCCCTCGTCCGCGACGAGAAGGGGCAGAAGATGTCGAAGTCGAAGGGCAACGTCATCGATCCGCTGGAGATCATCGACCAGTACGGCACCGACGCGCTGCGCTTCACCCTGTCGGCGATGGCGGCGCAGGGTCGCGACATCAAGCTGGCGGTGAACCGGGTCGAGGGCTACCGCAACTTCGCCACCAAGCTGTGGAACGCCGCCCGCTATTGCCAGATGAACGGCTGTGAGCCAGTCGCCGGCTACAAGCCGGTTGGGCTGACGCAGACGGTCAACCGCTGGATCGTCGGCGCGCTGGCCGATGCGGCGAAGAAGGTCGCCGAGTCGATCGACGCCTACAAGTTCAACGAGGCCGCCGGCGCCGCCTACCAGTTCACCTGGGGCACCTTCTGCGACTGGTATATGGAGTTCACCAAGCCGATCCTGGCCGGCACGGACGAGGCGGCGAAGGCCGAGACTCGGGCGACCACCGCCTGGGTGTTGGATCAGATTCTGCACATCCTGCACCCGCTGATGCCCTTCATCACCGAAGAGCTGTGGGAGCAGCTGTCGCCGGCCCGCGCCAACCGCCTGATCTCGGCGGAATGGCCGGAGTTCGCCGCAGACGTCATCGATCCGGCGTCGCGCGACGAGATGGATTGGGTGGTGCGGCTGATCTCCTCGGTCCGCTCCATGCGGTCGGAGATGAACGTCCCGCCGGCGGCGCAGATCGAGCTGAAGCTGAAGGATCCGAACGCGGTCAGCCTGAAGCGGCTGGACACCCACCGCGACCTGATCCTGCGCATGGCCCGGCTGTCGAGCGTCGATCCGCTTCAGGGCGACGTGCCGAAGAGCAGCGTTCAGGCGGTGCTGGACGAGACCACGCTGGTGCTGCCGTTGGAAGGCATCGTCGATCTCGACAAGGAGAAGGCGCGGCTGTCCAAGGAGATCGACAAGCTGACCGGCGAGATCAAGAAGATCGACGCCAAGCTGTCGAACGAGCAGTTCGTCGCCAAGGCTCCGGAAGAGGTAATCGAGGAGCAGCGTGACCGCCGCGAGGCCGCCGACCAGGCCCGCGACAAGCTGCAGAAGGCGCTGGAGATGCTGGCGGGGTGAGTTGTGGGGCAGACACACTTGCCCCCACCCTAACCCTCCCCCGCTCTCAGCGGACCTTCGGTCCGCCTGCCGCGTCAGCACAAAGCGAAGCTTTGTGCGAGAGCTGGGCGGGGGAGGGGACTGGTGCTGATACGGGAAAAAGGCGGCAGTTCCTCCCCCGCCCAGCGGGGGAGGTTAGGTGGGGGGTCTTACTGCCCCGCTATACAGCGACCTTCGCCTGTTACAGCGTAAAGATCGCCAGCAGCACCAGCACCGCGATGACTCCGGCGATGCTGAGCTTCATGAATTTGGTGAAGGCGATCCAGTTCGCCTGATGTGCGCGGACGGTCTCTTCACTGACCGGGTTCGGACTGACGGCCGCCATATCGATCAACCCTCCAACAGTTTCTTTTGCCCGCAATTTTTGACGCGGACGCACGGAAACGCAACAGATTCCGAGCGGAACCGTCAACTATGCCGGAAGAGGGGTGATCGGAAGGAAGAGCGCGCTTACAGCGGCGGGTTGACCACGGCCGCAAGCTCGGGAACCGGGCCGTCGATCCGCACCAGATCGCCGTCGACTCGGGCGCGGCCCTCGGCGATCAGACGAACGGCATGCGGATAAAGGCGATGCTCCGATTCCAGCACGCGGTCGGCCAAGCTATGGGCGTCGTCGTCGGGCAGGACCGGAACCGCGGCCTGGGCGATGATCGGGCCTTCGTCCATCTCCGGCCGCACATAATGCACGGTGCAGCCATGGAAGCGGACGCCGGTGTCCAGCGCCCGCTGATGGGTGTCCAGCCCCTTGAAGGAGGGCAGCAGGGACGGGTGGATGTTGATGAGCGCGTTGTGCCACTGCCCGACGAACCAGGGCGACAGCAGGCGCATGAAGCCGGCGAGACAGACCAACTCGACACCCGACTCGCGCAGGGTGGCGTCCATCGCAGCCTCGAAGGCCGGCTTGTCGCCGGGATAGTCGCGGTGGCTGACCACCGCGGTGGCGATGCCGGCCTTGGCCGCCCGCTCCAGACCGAAGGCGTCGGCCTTGTTGGACAGGACCAGCGCGATCTCGGCCGGGAAATCGGACGCGGCGCAGGCGTCGATCAACGCCTGCAGATTGCTGCCGCGCCCCGAGATCAGGACGCCGAGCTTCAACTTGCTCATCACAAGGATCCTTAGGCGTCCCTTACGCGGTCCAGGCCGCGTCCATGCCATTGACGGTCACGCGGGCGTCGCCGTCCTTCAGCGCGGTGACGGTGCCGACGGTGTAGACCGTCTCGCCGCCCTCGCGAAGGATGTCGATGGCCTCCTGCGCCTTGTCGGCCGGAACCACGACGACCATGCCGAGGCCGACGTTGAAGGTGCGCGCCATCTCGTACGGAGCGATGCCGCCGGTCTTCATCAGCCAGGAGAAGACGGGGGGCAGGGTCCAGGTCGAGGCGTCGAGAACGACACCCAGCCCGTCCGGCAGAACGCGCGGAATGTTCTCGATCAGGCCGCCGCCGGTGATGTGGGCCATGGCACGGACCGTGCCGGCGCGCACCGCCTTCAGCGTGCTCTTCACATAGATGCGGGTCGGCGTCAGCAGCGCCTCGCCCAGAGACTTCGACTCGTCCCACGGGCAGGGGGCGTCGTAGCCGAGGCCTGACTTCTCGACCAGCTTGCGAACCAGCGAATAGCCGTTGGAATGCACGCCGGTGGAGGCGAGGCCAAGGACCACGTCACCGGCCTGCACGGCGGAACCGGTCAGGGCATGCTGGCGTTCCACAGCACCGACGGAGAAACCGGCGAGGTCGTAATCGCCTTCGGAATACATGCCCGGCATCTCGGCGGTCTCGCCGCCGACGAGCGCGCAGCCGGCCTGACGGCAGCCTTCGGCGATACCGGCGACGATGTCGCGGCCGGCGGCCACGTCGAGCTTGCCGGTGGCGTAGTAATCCAGGAACAGCAGCGGCTCGGCGCCCTGCACGACCAGATCGTTGACGCACATGGCGACGAGGTCGATGCCGACCGTATCGTGACGGTTGGCGAGAATCGCCACCTTCAGCTTGGTGCCGACGCCGTCGGTCGTCGCGACCAGAAGCGGATCCTGGTAGCCGGCGGCGCGCAGATCGAACAGGGCGCCGAAACCGCCCAGGCCCGCGTCGGAGCCTGAACGCGCGGTGGAGCGGGCAAGGGGCTTGATCGCTTCGACAAGCGCGTTGCCCGCATCGATGTCCACACCGGCCTGCTTGTAGGCGTCGGACATGTTATAGGACTGGGTGCTGATGGTATCCTCGCTTGGGCTGAGCTATATACCGGGCCTTGGGCTCGGGCCGAACATACTCGAATCGGAAGGCTTTGCAATGCTCCACCGCCGCCGCGCGCCGCTCCTCGCCGGTCTTGCTGCCATGTCCACCGCTCTGGTCCTGACCATGACCGGGCCGGCCGGGGCGCAGACCGGTTCCCCGCCGCCGGCCGCCGTCTCGTCCGCCGCCGATCCCTTCGCCGTGTCCGGCGTGCAGGTCGACATCAGCGGCGGAAATCCGACCACCATCCGCGATCAGGCGATCCGCGAGGCGCAGGCCAAGGCCTGGGCTGAGCTGTACGGGCGTCTGGTGCCCGGTGGCGGCAATCCGCCGCGCCTGTCGGACAACCAGATCGCCAGGATGGTCCAGGGCTTCGAGATCGACGAGGAGAAGGTGTCGGCCACCCGCTATGTCGGCGCCATCACCGTGCGCTTCCGTCCCAACGCGGTGCGCGACGCGCTCGGCCAGAGCGGCGGCGCCACCCAGTATGTCGAGCCGCCGTCGCGCCCCTTCGTCATCCTGCCGGTGACCCAGAGCGACGGCCGCGTCGTCCTGTGGCAGGACCGCACCCCCTGGCGCGCCGCTTGGGAAGCGCGGCAGCCCGCCGCTTCGCTGGTGCCGCTGGTGGTGCCGGACGGCGAGCTTTCCGACGCCCAGGCGATCAGCGGCGAGGACGCGATCGCGGGCAATTCGGAGGCGCTCGCCCGCATCGCGCAGGCCTATAAGGCCGGCGGAGTCGTGGTCGCCCGCACCGACATGCCGGCGAACGGTCCCGACCCGGCGCGCGGCCTGACGGTGGACGTCACCCGCTATGGGCTGGACGGCAACCGCGAGAACCAGACGGTGCAGGTGAAGGGCGGCGGCAGTGCCGACGAACTGATGAACCGTGCGGTCGCGGCGGTCGGCACCCAGATTGACGATTCGTGGCGGCGCGAGCACACCACCGCCACCGGACCGGAGCAGAACACCATCGTCAGCGTGCCGCTGACCGCGGTGAACGACTGGGTGGAGACGCGCAAGCGGCTGTCCGCCGTTCCCGCGGTGAGCCGCACCAGCCTGATGTCGATCAGCCGCAACGAGGCGCTCATCACCCTGACCTATCGCGGCGATCCCGAGCAGCTGGCCCAGGCGCTCGCCCGCCAGGATCTCGGATTCGCGCGGTCGGCCGCCGTGCCCGCCGGCTATCCGCCAGCCTATCCCGGGGCGCCGCTGCCGGTGCAGTCGGCCGACTGGCAGCTGACCCTGCTGCCGCGCGGGTCGGGTGCGGCGTCGGCCGGTGCGGTTCCTTCCGCGGCCTCGCCGATGGCGTCGCCGACCTCGCTGGCGCCGTCGGCGCCGATGGGCGCCGGCAATATGGGCGCCGGTGCTCCGGCCGCAATGGGCGCCCCGCCGCGCAACCTGGGCACGCTGCCGGCCAAGAGCCAGCCGTGAGCGTTCCCAACATCATCACGTTCCTGCGCATCGTGGCGGTTCCGGCCGCGATGTACATGATCCTGATCGGCAACATGGAGTGGGCCTTCGCCCTGTTCGTCGCCGCCGGTCTGTCCGATGCGCTGGACGGCGCCATCGCCCGCATGTTCCGCGCGCGCACGGTGCTGGGCGGTTATCTCGATCCGCTGGCCGACAAGGCGCTGATCGTCGGGGTGTATGTGGCGCTGGCCTGGGTCGGCGCGATCCCGCTGTGGCTGGCGATGATGGTGGTGTTCCGAGACATCATGATCATCGGCGGCGTCATCCTGCTGTTCACCCTGAAGGAGACGCTGGCGATGCAGCCGCTCTACATCAGCAAGGTGAACACGGTGGTGCAGATCGCGCTGGCCGCGGCGATTCTGGCGCCGCCGGCGCTGGGACTGCCGGACATCCACCTGTATGGCTGGGCGCTGGTCGATGTGCTGGTGTACGCCTGTACGGTGACGACGGTGCTGTCGGGTCTGCTGTACGCGCGGCGCGGCGCCTTGCTGTTCAACCGGCTCGGCGGCGTTCCGTGACGGCGGCCAAGCAGCTCCGCTTCTGGCTGATCGGGCTGGGGCTGTTCGTCCTGGCGCTCTGGCTGCTGTCGGACATGCTGCTGCCCTTCGTGGTCGGGCTGGCCATCGCCTATCTGCTCGACCCCGCCGTCGACCGGCTGGAGGCGGCGGGGCTGCCGCGCTGGCTCGGCACCACGCTGGTGCTGCTGGGATTCGTTCTGGTCATGGTGCTGGTGGCGCTGCTGCTGCTGCCGCTGGTGCAGGGGCAGGTCTCCCACCTGCTGGAGGTGCTGCCGACCTATGCGACACTGGTGAAGGAGCGGCTGATCCCGGCCCTGAATCGCTTTATCCACCGCCTGCCCGCCGACGATGTCGAGCGGCTGCGCGCCGCCGCCGGCACCTATGCCGGGGAGGTGGCGGGGCTGGTCGGACGCGTCGTCACCCGCATTCTGTCGGGTGGCCTGGCACTGTTCGACATCGTCACCCTGATGTTCATCACGCCCGTCGTCGCCTTCTATATGATGCGCGATTGGGACCTGATGGTGGGCAAGGTCGATTCGTGGCTGCCGCGCCAGCATGCCGAGACGGTGCGCGAGCAGGCGCGCGAGGTGAACGTCACCCTGTCGGGTTTCGTACGCGGGCAGGCGACGGTCTGCGTCGTGCTGGGCGTCTTCTATGCGCTGGCGCTGTCGGCGGCCGGGCTGGACTTCGGGCTGGTGATCGGTCTGATGGCCGGTCTGCTGTCCTTCATCCCCTATGTCGGCACCCTGTTCGGCTTCGTCGCCAGCACCGGCCTTGCCCTGCTGCAGTTCGACGAGTTCTGGCGCGTCGCCATCGTGGTCGGCATTTTCCTGTTCGGGCAGGCGGTGGAAGGCAATGTCCTGACGCCGAAGCTGGTGGGCGACAAGGTCGGGCTGCATGCGGTCTGGGTGATGTTCGCCCTGCTGGCCGGCGGCAGCCTGTTCGGCTTCGTCGGCGTGTTGCTGGCGGTGCCGGTGGCCGCGGTGATCGGCGTGTTGACCCGCTTCGCATTGCGACAGTATCTCTCAAGCCCGTACTACCGCGGCACCGACGCGGAACGCTGATGGGTGTGTCCGCATGAGCTTGCCGGCGCAGATACCGCTCGACCTCGGGCACCGGACTGCAATGGGCTGCGAGGATTTCCTCGTGGCGTCCAGCAACGCCGACGCCGTGGCGTGGCTGGACCGCTGGCCGTCCTGGCCGGCCCCGGCGCTGACCCTGTTCGGCCCGGCCGGTTGCGGCAAGACCCATCTGTCCCAGGTCTGGCGCGCCCGCAGCCACGCGGTGGTGACCCGCGGCGATGCCCTCGATTCGGGCGTGGTGCCGTCCCTGCTGGCTCCCGCCAACGCCGTGGTCGTCGAGGATGCGGACATGGTCGCCGGCAAGCCCGAGCGGGAAGAGGCGCTGTTCCACCTCTACAACCTCGCCCGTGAACAGCAGGGCCATCTGCTTCTGCTGTCGCGCAAGGCGCCGTCGCGCTGGCGCACCCGGCTGCCCGACCTGCGCTCGCGCATCAAGGGCGCACCGGCGGTGGAGGTCCGGCCGCCCGACGACGCGCTGCTGGCCGCGGTGCTGGTCAAGCTGTTCGCCGACCGCCAACTGCGGCCGGGGATGGAGGTCATCACCTATCTTCTGGCGCGGATGGAACGGTCGCTGGATTTCGCCCGCCGACTGGTAGCGGCGCTGGACCATGCCTCGCTGGCGGCCCATCGTGGCGTGACCGTGCCGCTGGCGCGCGAAGTCCTTTCGGATCTGCAACGGACGGAACCGCAACGATCCGGTTCCAAAACGACCCTCTGATTCAAAAAGGGAAGAGACGACCATGGATTTGGGTATCGCCGGCCGCCGAGCCATCGTCTGCGCCGCCAGCAAGGGGCTGGGCCGCGCCTGCGCCTTCGCGCTGGCCCGCGAGGGCGTTCACGTCACCCTGACCGCCCGCAATGCCGAGGCTCTGGAGGCGACCGCCGAGGAGATCCGCAAGGCCACCGGCGTCACCGTCACCACCGCCCCCGGCGACATCGCGACGGAAGAGGGGCGGGCTGCCGCTCTGGCCGCTTGCCCGGAACCGGACATCCTGGTCAACAATGCCGGGGGTCCGCCGCCGGGCGATTTCCACGATTGGGACCGCGACGACTGGATTCGCGCGCTGGACGCCAACATGCTGGCGCCGATCTTCCTGATCAAGGCGACGGTGGACGGCATGATCGCCCGCCGTTTCGGCCGGATCGTCAACATCACCTCCGCCGCGGTGAAGGCGCCGATCCCGATTCTCGGTCTGTCGAACGGCGCGCGCACCGGCCTGACCGGCTTCGTCGCCGGCCTGTCGCGGCAGACGGTGAAACACAACGTCACCATCAACAACCTGCTGCCCGGCCCGTTCGAGACCGACCGTCTGCGCAAGACCATGGAGGGTGGCGCCAAGGCCGCCGGCCGCAGCATTGACGAAGAGATGGATTTGCGCCGCAAGACGAACCCGTCCGGCCGATTCGGCGATCCGGAGGAATTCGGGGCCGCCTGTGCCTTTCTCTGTGCCGCCCAGTCCGGTTTCATGACTGGGCAGAACATTCTTCTGGATGGCGGAGCCTTTCCCGGCACCATGTAATCTGCCGGTTATTGCAGGCGGCGGGGGCGGAACACCCCCGCGTCTCAAGTTTGTCCCTCCAATTCGCTACAAAATCCGCCCATCGTCACAGGCCATTAAGAAACGGCGACGGGAAGGGGTGTCGCGGCACCCTTTCCCCGGTCCGCCGATCGGCAGGCACGGACTGTGCTGCGCCGACCGGATAACGGCGTTTGCAAAGCACTGGTGCTTTGCAAGCCACTGGCACAGGAATGATGAGCATGCAGCAGAGTGTGGCGGCCCCCGCGGTCTACACCGACCTTGGCCGCGTCATGGAAAGCATCACCCGACGCTTCCTCGACGTGCTTCGGATGGAACTGGCCCGCATCGGCGTGACCGACCTCAGCCCGACGCAGGCGCTGATGCTGCTGCACATCGGCACCGAGGAACTGTCAGTCCGCGATCTGTTGGAGCGCGGCTATTACCTGGGCTCCAACGCCTCCTACAATCTGAAGCATCTGGTGGAGGCGGGCTATGTCGACCGCAGCCCGTCCCAGCGCGACCGCCGGGCCGCCCGGCTCAAGCTGTCCGACCAGGGGCTCGCGACCTGCGAGGCGCTGAAGAAGCTGGAAGCGATGCGCGCCGACAGTCTGCTGCGCACCGACAGCGACGGCGCCGATTTCGAAACCACCTATCGCACGCTGCGGCGGCTGGAACGCGCCTGGACCGACCTGATCCGCTACGACGACGCCGATCCGGCCTGAAGCTCCAAGCGTTAAACTCCACGCATTCGACACGTAACTTTCTGACCGCCTGTCCGTTCGATCTGTGTCCGGAATGGAACACCTGAGTCCGTAACGAGAACATAGACAGAACTGCGCAGTTGCCGTTCCGCGTCCGTTCTGGTAGCTCTATCAGAACAAGACGCGAACAATGGAGGGTGGCATGTCGGTTTTGGCTTTCCTGCGTGAGTGCGTGACTCTCGCCCTGTTCCTGGCGGTGCTCTATGGCTGGGCCACGGTCGGACCGATCCTGATCGGGTGATGACCGTCGAAGCGCCCAATATACGGTCTGTGGCAGGGCGGGGCGGTGGAGCCCTTCGGAAGAGGTCTCCGAACGAGGGATGCCGCGTCGGTATTATATCCGAAATCCCAGCCCACCCCGGCCGGCGCAGCGCTTACATCGGGAACACGCGGAACCGTCCCTGGCCCACCAGAGAAGCCGAAAGGGGGCCGGTTCCGCGAACGCCGACAACGCGTGGGGATTGGGACGGATGCGGAATTTCTTTCGAAAGCGTCGCTCGGCCGCCGTGGCGGACGAGCGGCTGCCGGCCGCCGGCGCTGCCGGCCTGGGTAGTCCGGGCATCACCGGCGGGGGACTCGGGTCCGGTCCGCTGACCGGCGGACCCGGCATGGCCGGCGGTATGAATGGCGGCATGAACGGACCGGGAGCCGGCGGCTTTTCCAACGCGCCGGGACGGCCGGGTGGGCTCCATCTGCGTCCGGTCGATGGGAATGCGGGTGGCAATCCTGTCGGTGGGCCTATCGGTGGCCGGGCAGGGTTCGAGGCGATGCGCGGTCCTGCCGCCCCGCGTCTGCCCGATGTCATCGACAACGAGGCCACCGGCGACCGCCGCGGCCATATGTTCCCGCAGCCCGGCGGCCATGATGCCGACGGCGAGCACGACCTGCCGCGCTTCACCATGTCGGTCAACGGCGGTTACCGCGGCGGCTTCGGGGCCAACGGAGGCGCCAACGCGCCGGCGATGCTGAAGGGCCTGACGCCGGAGCTGAACGGCCTTCTGCGCGAAGCCTTCACCCCGACCAGGCCGAAGCAGCAGCTGAACGGCCTGTTCATCGGCCGCAACGACACCCTGCGCCGCATCATCTCGGCCATCGAGGAGGAGCGGGCGCACGTCATCCTCTATGGCGACCGCGGCCGCGGAAAGACCTCCGTCGCCAACGCGATTGAGAAGATCGCCGGGCAGGCGGGCTATCTGTCGCTGAAGCTGACCTGCAGCGGCGAGCTGAGCTTCGAGGACATCTTCCGGCACTTCCTGAAGAAGATCCCCTCGACCTATTACCGCTCGGCGCTCGACAACCCGTTCGCGGCGCGGCGCAACTTCGCCAGCTTCAACGAACTGCTGCCGGAGGGCGCCTTCAGCGTCACCGAGCTGAACGAGGTGCTGTCGGGCATCCACGCCACCCATGTGCTGCTGATCCTCGACGAGTATGACCGCGTCACCGACGAGGATTTCCGCAACAAGCTGGCGGAGCTGTTCAAGAACCTGACCGACAGCTCGATCCCCGTCACGTTGCTGGTGGTCGGCGTCGCCGAGAATCTCGACCAGCTGCTGGGCAAGCATCCGTCGATCCAGCGTTCCCTGGTGCCGGTGCATCTGCCGCTGATGACCGATCAGGAGATCGGCCGCCTGATCCAGGCGGGTGCGCAGAATGCCGGCATCGAGTTTGCCGCCGACGTGGTGCGGCGGATCGCCGAGTTCGTGCGCGGCCTGCCTTATTACGCGCAGCTTCTGGGCCTGCATGCGGCGCGCAGCGCCGTCAGCCGCGGCAGCAAGCTGGTGGAACGGCCGGATCTTGGCTATGCCGTCGCCCGCTGCCTGCAGGAGGCCGAACGCGGCATCGTCGAAAGCTATGCCCGCGCGCTGGCCGCCGACCGTCGGGCCGAGCTAGAGGATGCACTGCTGGCCGCGGCGCTGTGCCCGGCCGATGCTTATGGCGTGTTCGATCCCAACGATCTGGCGGGCGACAGCGGCGAATTGCCGAGCGCCGCAACGCTCGACCTGCTGAAGCGTCTGACGCGGGAAGACCATGGCGGCATCCTGGCCCCGGTGGTGGAACCGGGACTGGAACGCTACCGCTTCCGCAACCAGATGATGCGCCAATATGTCCTGATGCGTCAGGCCAGCGAGCGCGGCCAGATCTGATCCATCCCCGATCAGGCCGTCCTTCGGCCCTTCCCCGGCAACGGGGAAGGGCCACTCTTTGGTGAGGGGCGAACGGCCGAGTCGTGGGCGGGGTTACAGGAGGGCGGGGTTACAGGAACGCCGCACGCCGCTGTCCGCTGGCCTTCTGCCACGCCCACTCTACGACGACGCTCAGCAGCCGCTCCAGCGACGGCTTTACCTCCGCCGCCAGATCAGGGCGGAAGTGATAGGGCGCGTCCTCGTCCATATAGGTGGACTGGGTCAGTTCCAACTGGATGGCGTGGATGTTCTCTTCCGGCTGGCCGTAGCTGCGGATGATGAAGCCGCCGCGCAGGCGGCCGTTCAGCGCGGCCGAATAGCGCTCCGACGCCGAAAGCACGTTCATCAGCCGGACGACCAGCGGCTGTGCGCTGCTGCTGCCGTCGCCGGTGCCCAGGTTGAAGTCGGGCAGAGTGTCGTCGAAAAAGCGCGGGACCCGGCTGCGCACCGAATGGGCATCGAACAGGACGGCGACGCCGTATCGGTCGCGGAGCGCACGCAACTCGCTGCGCAGCTGCTCGTGATAGGGGCGCCAGTAGGCGCCGACCCGCCGGTCGACCTCCGCCCGGTCGGGCTCCCGCCCCGGCTGATAGATCGGCTGATGGTCGAAGGTGGTCAGCGGACAGATTTCGGTCGGGTCGAGGCCCGGCTGCACCATGACACCGTCGGGGTCGCGGTTCAGATCCACCACGTAACGCGAACACAGCGCCGTCAGGAAACCGATTCCGAGCGCGGGGGCGAAGTGGTACAACCGATCCAAGTGGCGGTCGACGTCGGGCTGGGCCAGCCCTTCCGGCGTCATCGTGGCTGCGATGTCCGGCGGAATCATCGTCCCGACATGCGGAATGCTGAGCAGGACCGGGGTTTCGCCCGGCTGGAAGCGAAAGGTTTCCATGGCTCGTCTCGTCATCGGAACGGCTTGCGCGGGACTGTGTGCAGTGCGGCACGGCCAGTGCTGGGACTATGGAGTGCGGTGCCGCACCCCGTCAAACAGATTGCGTTTTTTTGAATGCGCCGGGATAGCGCGCCGCGGGAAACCTGTCCTAACGCGCCAGTATTCCGCTTGCGTTCCAGCGAATTGCCGGTTGACCGCGGGCCGCGCTTGCCGGAGACTTTCGCGCAATTGGCGACCGCCCGGCAGAAGGCGTCGCCCCGCACCGGACAAAGCTGTTCCCTGGCGACCGGACAAGAGACTTCCGCAGCACACGGCGCCCCGATTTCGCAGCCCCGGTGACGAAGCAACGCAGCAGGGGAGAAGCGACCATGAACACCGCCACCCGTTTTGGTGCGGCCCTGGGCACGGCCATGCCCGGCCGGCGCCAGATTCTGTTGCCGCTTGCGCTCGCTCCCGTTGCCGGCTGGGCCGTTTGGGCCGCCGGATCGGCGGATGCGCCGAGCCATCCCGCGGGCCCCTTCCACCTGCCGCTGGACGAAACCACGGCGATCTGGCGCGATCTGGGCACGGTGCGGTTCGGCGGCCTTGCCGGCAATCCGCAATTTCCCACGAAGGTTTCGGCGCTGGACGGCCGGCCGGTCACCGTTCGCGGCTTCATGGTGCCGCTGACCGACGGCGCCACCCACAACCGCTTCATCCTGTCCGCCAATCCAATGGGGTGTCCCGCCTGCGAGAATCCCGGACCGGCGACCATGATGCATGTCCACACCGCCATCGCCCTGCCGGCGACGCGGGAACCGCTGACCCTGACCGGCACGCTGCGACTGCGTCCGCAGGAAGGGCTGTTCTATCGTCTGGACCGCGCCGAGCAGCGCTGGGCCTGAGTTCTGTAGGCCCGCGTTCCGGAGATCGGCCGTGAGGGTGGCGGCCGGCAGCCTCGGCGCGCTGTCGATGACGGCGGCCATGCTGCTCTATGGCGGCCTCAGCGTCCCGGCGCCGCCCGCTTTGCGCGGGGCCGAACTGTCCATCGGCCTTCTGATCCTGGCCGCCGTCGGCTGGAAGTGGCCGCTGGCGGTGGCGAGCGGTCATGCCCTGCGGACGCCGTCGGGCGTCGGGCAGTCGGATATGCGCTGGATGCCGGTGGCGGTCGCCGCGTTCACCTGGCTTCTGTGGGTGCCTCTGCTGCGCGGGGCTGCGCTGGGGTGGGAGGCGGCCGACATCCTGCGGGACGTCGTGCCCCTGGTCTTCCTGTTCCTTCCCGCGCTTCTGGTGCCGGCGCTGCAGAGCGGCGGAGACCGGACGGTGCGCGCGCTGGCGGGTGGGCTGGCGATGGCCGGGCTGCTGCTGGCCTTGCGTTGGTGGCGGCAGGCGGATTGGGGATTCGGCGCCATCGGACGGCGGGCGATGGCCGATGGCGGCGTCTATCTGCTCAATGCCCCGTCGGTTCTGTTCGCTGCGGTGCTTCTGCCGGCGCTCGCGCTGTCGCTGGTGGCGGTGGGCGGGCGAATCCGGTATTGGATGGCGGCGATTCCCTGTGCCGTCGGTGGAGCACTTTGCCTTGGCGCGCTCGCCGGCGCGGTCCATCGCACCGCGCTGGGGCTGGCGGTGCTGTCGCTCGCCCTGACCGCCCTGTGGTGGGCGCGGCGGCGACCGTGGCTGGCGTTGCCTCTGCTGCTGGGATTCGGCCTACTGGCGATGGCCGGCGGCGATGCCCTGGTCGGCGCTTGGCAGCAGGCGGCTGAGAAGACGCGGCTGACCGGAATCAACGCCCGCTGGGAGGAAGCCGCGGCGGTGATCGACCATGCCGTCGCCACGCCCTGGGCTCTGCTGTTCGGCGACGGCTGGGGCGCGCGGATCGCCAACCCGGCGGTGGGGGGCTGGCGGGTCAGCTACACCCATACGCTGGCCAGCTACAGCCTGCTGAAGACCGGGCTTTTCGGCATGATCGCGCTGGGGGCCTATCTGGCGGCGCTGGTCCGGCCCTGGTGCCGGCTGCTGGCGGCCGATCCGCCACTGGCCCTCGCGGTGGTGCCGCCCCTGCTGATGGCGCTCTGCCTCCACACCAGCTTCAAGTATCTCGATACCGGCGTCATCCTGTCGCTGATGCTTGTGGCGGCGGAGCGCAGGAAAGGGTTGTCGGCACCTTAGTGCATCTGCATACTTTCGCGTGCAATTCCCGCATCGGTGCGCCGTGATGTTCGATCCGCCGTCCATCCTGTTCGTCAACCGGGTGTTCCCGCCGGACCGCGGGGCCACCGGCCGTTGCCTGTCGGACCTTTCCGGCCGTTTGGCGGCTGCAGGCTGGCGGGTAACGGTGGTCGCGGACGGGGCGCGGACGGACTGCCGCGCGCCGGCCGGCGTCACGCTTTGCCGCACCGGCGGCGTGGTCGCGGCAGGGGAGAGGCCGGACGCGCGCGCCTATCTCGATTCGTTGTGCCGGCTGACCGGCCGGGCCTTGCGCCTGCCGCGCCACGACCTGGTGGTGACGATGACCGATCCGCCGCTGCTGGCGCTGGCCGGTCCGGTACTGGCCGCCCGGCATGGGGCGGCGTCGCTGCACTGGTGCCAGGACCTGTACCCGGACCTGCTGCCGGTGCTGGGGGTGCGGATGCCGGCGATCCTCCGGCGAATGGCCGGCCATGGCATGACGCGCGCCCTGCGCCGGCATAGCGGGGTGGTCGCCATCGGGCGCTGCATGCGCGATCGCATCCTGGCGGCGGGTGTACCGGCTGACCGGATGACTCTGCTGCCGAATTGGCCCGATCCGGCGATCCGCCCGCTGCCGAAGGAAGAAAACGACTTCCGCCGGTCGCTGGGGCTGGAGGAGGGCGACGGCCGTTTCCTGGTCGTCTATTCCGGGACGCTTGGGCTTGCCCATCCGATGCAAGGCGTTCTGGAGGCCGCGGCCCGGCTGCAGGACAGCGATCCCGCCGTGCTTTTCCTGCTGGTCGGCGAGGGAAAGGGATTTGCCGCGGTGGAAGAGGCCGCGCGCGATCGAGGTTTGCGCAACCTGCGGCGGCTTTCCTGGCAGCCGGCCGAGCGGCTGGCGGAGTGCCTGTCCGCCGCCGATCTGCATCTGGTGTCGATGGACCCGGCTGCGGAGGGGATGCTGGTGCCGAGCAAGCTGGCCGGGGTGCAGGCGGCGGGGCGGCCCTGCCTGTTCCTGGGGCCGGCCGGGAGCGAGGCGGCGGCACGGGTCGAGGGCTGCGGTCTGGTGATCGACCCGTTCGACGGTCCGGCCATCGCCGATGCGGTCCGCGCCTATGCCGCCGATCCCGGCCGGTGCGCGGCGGAGGGTGAGCGTGCGGTCCGGCTATCCGCCGCCTGGACCGCAGACAGGGCTGCCGCGGCCTTCGCCGGACTGGCCGAACGCCTCGTGGCGGAACGCAGGCTTGCCCGGCCGGTGATGGGAAGGCCGCTGCCCCATGCCTGACGGCGTCATCTCACCAACCCACCCTCCGCCCCAGCCGGAGGCCTTGACCCTGGTCCTGCCCCAATCGGGCGCAGAGGGTGACCTGCGCGCCTTCGTTCGTACCTTGCAGACGGGGTGGCGCTGGCTGCTGGCCGGCTGGCTGGGCGGGCTGGCGCTGGCGATTGCGGGCCTGTGGACGGTGACTCCTGCCTATACCGCGGCGATGGTCATCGGGCCGACGGCGCGGGTCGGATCGGCCGCGATGGGCGCCCGGGTGCCGACGCTGAGCGGCCGGGATTCCGCCGGCGTCGCCGAACCGGGGGCGGGTGACGAATCGCTGTCGGACTTCGCCCGCTATCTGGAACTGTTCGGGTCGGGCCCTGTTGCCGAGCGTCTGGCGCGCGATCCCGACATCCTGCGTGCCCTGTTCCCCGACCGCTGGGATGCGGAGGCGGGGCGCTGGCGATCGCCGCCGGGGCTGCTGCCGATGGTGAAGCGGGGGCTGCTGGCGCTGGTCGGGCGCGAGGATTGGGTGGAGCCGGACGGCGACCGCGTGGCGCGCGCCCTGCGCGACCGGCTGGTGGTCGACATGCTGCGGTCGGGGCCGATGCGGCGCATCACCTTCCGTCATGCCGACCGGGAGACGGCGGTCGATCTTCTGGGGCGGATCGCCGCGGCAACCGACGCCCATCTGCGGGCGGAGGCGGCCCGGCGCAGCGCCGCGCAGATCGCCCACATCAAGCTCCGCCTTGGCGCCGTCACCGTGGCGGAGCACCGGCAGGCCCTGAGCGACCTGCTGCTCGACCAGGAGCGGGTGGCGATGATGATCGGCGTTGACCTGCCCTTTGCCGCCGACCTGATCCAGCCGCCGACCGCCGGCGCGCTGCCGGACTGGCCCAATCCGGCCGTCGTGGTGCCGCTGGCCGGATTGGTCGGGCTGATCGCCGCCGCCTTCGGCCTGTCGGCGCGCCACGCACTGAAGGACCATGGCATCGGCGTGGAGGCGGTGCCATGACAGCTATTCCGGTATCTGTGGTCGTGATGACGCGCGACGAGGCGGCGAACCTGCCCGTCTGCCTGCCGTCGCTCGCCCGTTTTGCCGAGTGCTTCGTGGTCGACAGCGGCAGCGGCGACGGAACGCCGGACATCGCCTTGTCCCACGGTGCGCAGCTGGTTCCTTTCCGTTGGAACGGCCGTTATCCCAAGAAGAAGCAGTGGTGCCTGGACACTCTGCCCTTCGCCCATGATTGGGTTCTTTTTGTCGATGCCGATGAACGGCCGACGGCGGAATTGGTGGAGGAGATTGGCCGCCTGATGGCGGGATCCTCAGCCGACGGACCCAGCCATGCCGCCTATTGGATCGACGGCCGGCCGGTCGTCCGTGGCCGGCCGCTGCGGTTCGGCTGCTGGAACCGCAAGCTCGCCCTGCTGGACCGCCGGCGCGTGCGTTTTCCCGAACAGCCCGATCTGGATGTCGCCTCCATGTGGGAGGTGGAGGGGCATTACCAGCCTGAGGTCGCCGGCATGACCGGCCGGCTACACCAGCCGATGGACCATGACGACGCCAAGCCGCTCTCGGCCTGGTTCGACCGTCACAACCGCTATTCCGACTGGGAGGCGGCCTTGCGCGCCGACGGCCGGATGGAGCGGCTGATCGACGGCGAGCCGGACATCGCCCCCGCTCTTTCCAAGCGCATGTGCGGAATCGCGGGCCGGCGGATGCAGAAGCGGCTGTTCCAGCGACTGCCCGGCCGGCCGCTCTGGGCCTTCCTGCATGCCTATGTGCTGCGCCTGGGGTTTCTCGACGGTGCAGCAGGGCTCGATCACGCGCTGGCGCGCGCGTTCTACTATTGGCAGGTCGGGTTCAAGATGCGATCAGCCGCACAGGCGCGGGAGGCGTCAGCCCGCTTCCCGGCGGTCGATACCTATCCTGAAAATCCACCGATCATGCGACCGGCGGACGATCCTTACTCCTCGAGCAATGCGATGCGGTCGCCGCCCAGTGCCTTCAGCAGGTCGAAGGTGCGCTTGCGCACGCCCGGATCCTCGATCCGGTAATAGGCCCGGACCAGCTCCAGCGTTTCGCGGCGCGCCATCGATTCGAATTCGTCCGTCTCGCTCATGCTCTCGGCAGGGGATTCGGCGGTGATCTGGTCAGGCGACGGCATGTCGTCGAAGAAGTAGCTGACCGGCACGCCCAGCACCTGCGAAAGATTGTAGAGGCGGCTGGCGCTGATGCGGTTCGACCCGCGCTCGTACTTCTGCAGCTGCTGGAAGGTGATCCCGACCGCCTCGCCCAGTTTTTCCTGACTCAGGCCGAGCAGGGTGCGGCGAAGCCGCAGGCGGGCGCCGACATGGATGTCGATGGGGTTGGGACCTTCGCCGCGGCGCGACAGGGTGTGGGCGGGGGCGAGTTTGGTCTTGGTCGCGCTCATAAGTCGTACCTCGAAGGGAAAGCCGGAGGGAAGGCGCCGCGAGAATGCTTAGTTCAGAAAGTAAATTCTATGCAACCATTTGTGCGTATCAATGGCCCGTTCGGGTGGAAGAGGGAGGACCTATGCAAAAGACGTTATGTTTCCGGGCACCGGAAACGTAATTTCGCGTATGCTGAGGGAAAATAATGACGCACTGCCAGCGCGACTCGCTGAGCTGCGGCTACCGCCGCTGCGCTTGCCGCTCCACAGCGGTAATGGCATCGGCGAATCGCGGTTTGCTCTCGCCGGCCCTCGGCGGCATCGCGTTGTGACAGGCCGCCGGGGGCGAACAGGCAGACGGGCCAGCGCAGCCGCACCGCCTCACCGCGGCCAAGAACGGCAAGCGTGAAGGCGTAATCGGCTGCGATCCGATAGCGGGGGTCGAAGCGAAGGTCTGCCAGAGCGGAAACCCGGTAGATCATGGCCTGATGGTGGGTGAACATACCCAGCGGCGCCCAGCGGTGCGACCGGGCGCGCTTCAGGAGGATACGTCCGTCCCCCTGCCGCTCCAGCGCATCGCCGTAGAGAAGGGCGCAGCCGGGGTGCCGGGCAATGGCCTGCAGCAGGCGCGGCCCGCTGTCCGCCGCCGCCAGCCGGTCGCCGGCGTTCAGAAACAGGGCATGGCTGCAGTCCAGCCGACGGGCGACGTCGAGCAGGTCGTTCATCGCGTCGTACAGCCCCGAGTCGGGGCACGACCGCCACCAGAGCGGACTCTCGGCATGGGCGGTCAGCCACTCCGCGGTTCCGTCGGTGGAGGCGCCATCGGCCACCAGCCAGACGACATCGCGGCCCAGTTGACCGCGCAGGCTGTCATGGGTGTCGGCCAGCCCGGCGCGGTCGTTGCGGACCACGGTCAGGATGGCGAGGCGGGGAGGGGCGGGCGCCGTCATCGGGTGATCACCGAGATCGAGGCGGCCGTGATCGCCAACTGGCTCAGGATGTTGCCGACCGCCTTGGTGGCGTCCAGACCGTCGAAGGGGCGCGGATCGCGCGGCACCACCAGGATCGAACCCGGCGGAATCGCGTCCACCCGGTGGTTCCAGGAGGACAGCGCCAGCGGCCGGGCCCGCCCGTCGGGCAGGACCAGGAAGCTCCGGCCGGTGTCGGCATCGCGGGTGGTGCCGCCGGCCTCGCCGAGATAATCGTCCGCCGTCTTGCCGCTGACGAACTGCGCGGCGGTGGGGTGCAGCACCTCGCCCGAGACCGCCACGGTCAGCGGCCGTTTCGGGATCAGAATACGGTCGTCGGGCTCCAGCAGCGGGTCCAGCTCCGGCCGGCCGCGCAGGACGGCGGGGTCCGCCTCGACCACCACGCGGCCGAGCGGTTCGGCGCTTCGGAGCTGGGCGGCGAGTTGGCGGGCCAACGCGACATTCTCCGCCTTCACCGGTTCGCCCTTCTCAACCTCCAGCGCCAGCGTCCGTTCCAGCTCGCGGGCTTGGCGCTGGAACTGCTCCTTCTCGCGGCGGCGCTCGCTCTCACGGGTCAACACCGCCCCGGCGGGATAGGCGTCGTCCAGCAGGCCGCCGGCCCGCGCGATCAGCGAGGACAGCGTCTCGCCGCGGCCGATGTCGTAGCGGCCGGGGCGGCGCACCGCCCCTTCGATGGCCACGGCGCGCGATTCCAGCGCCTGCGGCCGCGGATTGATCCGCAGCGCATCGCCGGGACCGACCGATCGTGCGCCGTCGCGGGAAAGGTCGATGCTGCTGCGTGTGCCGTTGGCGGCCGTCAGTTCCGCCACCGTCGGGTCGGCATCGGCGGACAGCCCGCCGGCCGCGGCGATCAGGGAGACCAGCGGCGTGCGGTCGGCGACCGGGTAGCCGCCGGGATCGCGTACCGCACCGCGCACCTGGACCGTCCGCTCGCCAATCACCGCGACGATGGCGGGATCGAGCACGGCCGCCAGCATGGCCGGCTCGCTTTCGCTGTCCGCCTTGTCGTCGGGCGCCGGCTCGGCGGGCTTTTCCAGGCTGCGGATGTCGTCGGCGGCGAACAGGTGGATGCGGTCGCCGTCGGCCAGTCCGCGATCCGCCCGCCCGGCGGCAACCTCCTGCGGAGAAAAGGGCAGATAGAGCCGGGTCAGGGTCCGCCGGTCGTATCGCTCGACGATGCCCAGCAACGGATAGACATCGCGCCTCAACAGCTTGCCGTCGGCCAGCGCCTTGCGCAGCGTGGTTCCGGCGGCCAGCCGGCGGGTGCCGGGGTGACGGACATGACCGATCAGTTCGTACTGCGGGGCTTGCGACTCGACGATGGTCTCGCGGGCGCCGGCGCTCTCCGCCCCGTCGGCCATGGGATAGAAGCCGGGGCGCGGCACGCCGGTCAGGCGCAGAACCGAATGGCGCAGGGCCAGAGGCAGCAGGTCTGGCACCGCGGCGAACAGCGGCGGACAGGGCGTGCGGGCGCCGGTCAGCGTGGCGGCGGCGCGGACCTGCGGTCCGGTGGCGAGCGGCCCAGCCGGTTCCGCCGCCAGGGTCCTGGCGAGCGCGACCAGTCCGGGGCAGGCATCCTGCGGTGGCTGCCGGTCGCCGCGCAGGATGGCCAGCACCGGCTCCGAGGTCAGGAAATCGACATCCGCGCTCCCCAGCACATACAGCGTGTCGCCTTCCGCCAGGTCGCGGCGGTCCTTGCCATTCAGGACGGCGGATAGGGCGACCGGCCGCAGGTCACGCGCACCGGTGGCGGGGATGGTGCTTTCCAGGGCGGCGAAGGGCAGATAGGGATCGGGGCGCAGATCGGTGCGGGACAGCAGTCCAGGCAGCGTCTTGGCCCGGCTCCAAGCGCGCGGGCCGGGACGCAGGACATGCCCCTCCAGCCGTACCTCGCCGCGGCGGTCCTCGCGCCGCGGGGCGAGCAGCAGCAGGTCGCCGTCGCCGAAGCGTCTGGCATCGGCGTCCGCGACCTCCTCCGTCATCTCCTCGCCGGTGGGACCGATGCCGAACCGGAGGAGCCGCCCCTGGCCGGGCCGCAGCGAGCCGCCGGCAAGGTCGCGCAACTCCGCCGCCGACAGCGGGCCGCCGCCGGGCGGAAGCTCGTAGATTCCCGGCCGTTTCACCGGGCCGGCGACGGCGACGGTGGCGCCCAGCGGCGGAACGAACAGGCGGTCGCCGTCGCGCAGCGGCATGTCCGCATTGCCGGAGGCACCGGCGATCTGCAGGGCATAGAGGTCTATGGCGACGCTGCCGCCCGCCCGCATCAGCCGCACGGCGCGCAGGCTGCCGCCACGCTCCACCCCGCCGGCCGCGGACAGGGCGTCCAGCACGGTGGCGAAGGCGCTGATCTCCTGCCGGCCCGGCCGGCGGACGGCGCCGGTGACTAGAACGCCGATCCGCCGCACCTCCGCCAGCGAGGCGAAGGCGTCGGTGCTGGGCCAGGTGGCGGCTGCGGCAGCGGCAAGGTCCCGCCGCAGGGCATCCAGCGTCAGGCCCGCGGCGGTCAGCGGGCGCAGGTCGTCCACCACCAGCTGCCCGTTGCGGTCGACGGTGAAGCGCTTGCTGAAGGATTTCTGGCCGCGCAGGGTCACCAGCACGGCGTCGCCGGTGTTCAGCACGTAATCGCCCTGAATGGCGCCGGGGGCTGCGTCCGCCCCTGCGGCATCCGCGGCAGGGCCGAACAGGTCATAGCCGAATTGGCGCAGCGACTCGCCGGCGCGGGCGGAGAAGGCAGCTTCGAGGGGAGAAGCGAAAGAGTTTGCGGCGCTTCCAGGCGATTGCGGCAATGGCTGGTCAGTTCGCGTCGGCCCCGCGGCCAACACGGCGCACGCCCACAGAATCGACGCCGCCCCCGGCGCCAGTCGGGCGAATATCCTGCACGCAGCAGCCAGCATCGATGTCCAATAACCCAATCCACCACCCGCACAACGCGAGCTGAAGGCAATGAACACTATTGCGTGCGTTCGGCCGAAAGGCAATGGCCCGCATCCGGGTCGCCATGCAAAAGGGCATCGTCCATCGTCCCGTCTGCGGGTCTATGATGATCCGAACTGCGCCGGCCCGGACGGCACCTGGCGGCGGAACAGTCGTGGAACAATCAGGGAAACCAGTGGCGTGATCGTCATTCACAGCGAAGAGCATCGGCTGCAGGCCGGCCGGTCCGAACTCAACGACGGCCAGCTCGTGCCCTGTTATGAGAAGCCGGCCCGCGCCGATATCGTCCGGGCGCGGATCGAGGCGGTGGGGCTGGGTCCGATCGTGGAACCCACCCGTCACGGCATCGCGCCGCTGGAACGGGTGCATGACGCCGGCTATCTCAATTTTCTGCAGACCGCTTGGGACGAATGGGTGAAGGAACATGGCGCCGACATCGACGCGCTGCCGCTGAACTGGGTGGCGCCGGGCATGTCGCGGCGCCGGGTGCCGCGCTCCATCGACGGGCGACTCGGCTTCTACTCCTTCGATGCCGGGACGCCGATCACCGCCGGGACCTGGCGGGCCGCCACCGCCGCCGCCGACAGCGCGCTGACCGGCGCCGACCGCCTGCGGGCCGGCGATGGCGGCGCCTTCGCGCTGTGCCGTCCGCCTGGGCACCACGCCGGCCATGCCTTCTACGGCGGCTATTGCTTCCTGAACAACGCGGCGATTGCGGCGCAGTCCCTGCGCGACGGCGGGGCCGCGCGGGTGGCGGTGCTGGACGTCGACTATCACCACGGCAATGGCACGCAGGAGATTTTCTGGGAGCGCGGCGACGTGCTTTTCGTGTCGATCCATGCCGATCCCGCGGACGAATTCCCCTATTTCTGCGGCCATGCCGACGAGACCGGAGCCGGGGCGGGGGAGGGAGCGAACCTGAACCTGACGCTGCCCTGGGGGACCGACTGGGACGGCTATGCCCAGGCGCTGGCCGCCGCCGCGGCGCGCATCCATGCATTCGGTGCCGACGCGCTGGTGCTGTCGCTGGGGGCGGACACCTATGGCGGCGACCCGATCTCCCGCTTCCGGCTGCTGTCGGAGGATTTCCTGCGCATGGGCGCGGCCATCGCCGGTATCGGGTTGCCGACTCTGTTCGTGTTGGAGGGCGGCTATGCCGTCGACGACCTCGGCGTGAATGTCGCCAACGTCCTGACCGGTTTCGAGCAGGGCTGAGGGCGGCGATCGCGGCATAACGGCGGTCGCACCGTTGCCGGTGCGGCCGAATCGTCCTAAATTGAAGGGAAGTTCGGCCTCTTTTCTTGAGGATGCGGGCGGTGGCTGCCGACCTTTCCATCACCAGCCCGTCCATCGGGACCTATGCCCCCCCACGCAGCCAGCCGCTGCGGCGGGATGGGAAGGCCGCGTCGGATGGCGGGAAGGACAGTGCCGAAGGGAAGGGGCAGGGCGGTGGCTCCACCGACACCGTCACCCTGTCCGACGCGGCACAGCAGCAGGTCCAGAAGCTCAAGCAGGCCGACACCAGCGTCCGCCAGCACGAGGCGGCGCATCAGGCGGCCGGCGGCGCCCAGGCCGGCGGTGCCTCCTTCACCTTCACCCGTGGGCCGGACGGCAAGAACTACGCCACCGCCGGCGAGGTGCCGATCGATGTCAGTCCCGAATCGGAACCGACCGCCACCGTCGCCAAGATGGAGCAGGTGAAGGCCGCGGCTCTTGCCCCGGCCGACCCGTCGCCGCAGGATTTGCGCGTCGCCGCGCAGGCGGACGCGGCGAAGCTGCAGGCCCAGTCGGAACAGCGCCGGCAGGGTGGTGACACCGCGTCCGGACGGGCGGCTGCCGCCTATGGCGCGGCACAGGCGCTGGGCAATTCCGCCGGAGCGGGGAGGGGGCTGACGGTCTGACGCCCCGCAGCGTCGGCACCGCCTTTCCCGATCCTCCCCGTCCGACCCGATCAGCGACGCGGCGTCGTCTCGCCGTCCAGCGTCAGCAGGGCGCCGTACAGCTCCGGACGGCGGTCGCGGAAGACGCCCCAGGAGGCGCGCTGTGCCGCGATCCGGTCGAGGTCGAAGGTCGCGGTCAGGACCGTCCGGCTCTCACGGTCGGCCTGCGCCACGATTTCCCCCTGCGGCCCGGCGATGAAGGACGAGCCGTAAAAGGTCAGCGCACAGCTTTCCCCCTGCTCCACCCCGACACGGTTGGAGGCGACCAGCGGCATCAGGTTGGCGCCGGCATGGCCCTGCATCACCCGCGTCCAATGACCCTGGCTGTCGATCGAGGAATCCTGCGGCTCCGAACCGATGGCGGTGGGATAGAGCAGGATCTCCGCCCCCTTCAGCGCCATGACGCGGGCGGTCTCCGGGAACCACTGGTCCCAGCAGATGGCGCACCCAACGGTGGCGTAGCGGGTCTTGAACACCTGGATGCCGGTGTCGCCGGGGCTGAAATAGAACTTCTCCTGATAGCCGGGGCCATCGGGGATGTGGGACTTGCGGTAGACGCCCAGCAGGCTGCCGTCGGCATCGACCATTGCCATCGAGTTGTAATAGGCGTTGCGCGCCTTCTCGAAGAAGCTGACGGGAATCACCACCGACAACTCGCGGGCCAGCGCCTGCATGCGTCCGATCACCGGATGCCCCTCGGCCGGAGCGGCCAGTTCGAACAGCGACTGCTTCTGGTCCTTGCAGAAATAGGGGGTCTCGAACAGCTCCTGCGGCAGGATGATCTGCGCGCCCTTGGCGGCGGCCTCGCGAATCAGCGATTCGACGCCGTCGACGTTGGCGGCACGGTCCCAACTGCAGGCCATCTGGGTGGCGGCGACGGTGACTGTACGGGACGAAGGAACGGTGGTCGAAGCGGTCATTGCGGGCTCTCGGCTCCTGTGTGAAGGCGGTTTGCGTACTCGTGTGACCAAAGGCCGCATCCTATGCAAGCCGGTGGAAGGGGTTTATCAACAATTTAGCGAAATATTCACATTGCCCGATCGGTGCCGCACGAACTGCCAAGTAATACCGATCCAATTGGCAATGATCATATCGATCATCATATGCGGATATGGTGTCCGTTGGCCGTGCCAAAAAGATGGAGGCGACACAAGGCGGCCATGAGAAGAATCGAATGAGAGGTTCTGCTTATGCTGACGGTGTTCGGCGGGGCCGGGGGTGACATATCATTGCATGTCGGTGATCGCAGACCGCGCAATTGATTTGCGCTTTGCACACAACACGTTATGATTGGATGACGCAGCCATGCCCCTTCGTGTCAAGGTGGTGTTACCAGACAGGCATGGACCCGACGGACACGATGCCGCAGCGTCGCCTCGACAGGTGACTGCCCGGCGGTCGGCGCCGGTCGGCGTGGATGGTTGTGGGCACGGGAACGACGGCAGAGAGATTGTCGGTATGGAGGCGTCTGTCAAGGGGTGGGGGCCCGAACGCCCCGGCGAGTCGGAGGACCAGGCCGGTTCGGCCGACGGTGCTTTATCGTTCGTCGTCCGGGAAGTGAATCGCGCCTTCGCCCGCGCCCTGCAGACGCGCATCGCGCGGTCGGGGGTCAGCATGGGGCAATGGTTCTTCCTGCGCGCCCTGTGGGAGGAGGACGGCCTGACCCAGCGGGAATTGAGCCACCGCGTCGGCATGATGGAGCCGACCACCGTCACCGCGGTCAACGTGATGGAGGCGCAGGGGCTGGTCCAGCGCGTCCGCAACAGCCACGACCGCCGCAAGATGAACATCTTCCTGACCGACAAGGGCCGAGCCCTGCGCGACACGATGATGCCCAGCGCGTCCGAGATCGCCCAGATCGCCATTGACGGCATCGCGCCGGAGGAACTGGACGTGACGCTGGACGTGCTGCGCCGCGTCGGTGCCAACCTGAACGCCGCCTCCGCCGCCGCCCGCGAGAGCGAGGAAGAGTAGCGCCGGTGACGGCAGACGGCCGTCGCCGCTACGGCGGATCAATCGCCGTCCAGATCACACGCCGTCGGATCAGTCGTCATCCGGATCCGGCGGCGGCGGCAGGCTGGCGCCGGTCAGATTGGCGCCGGAGAATTTCGCATCCCGGATGTTGGCGTCGCTCAGGATCGCCCCGGTCAGGTTGGCATTGCTGAAGTCGCAGTCCGACAGGTTGGCCCCGCGCAGGTTGGTGCGGACGCAGGAACTGCCGGTCAGCCGCGCCCCGGTCAGGTTCGCCGCCCACAGCCGTCCGGTCGGCTGGCCGTCCGGCCCCTTGATGTCGACCCAGCCGACTCCGGCCCCGTCCAGCCGCACACCGTCCATGTCGGCGCCGCGCAGATTGGCGCCGTCCAGGATCGCCGCGCTGAAATCGGCGCCGGCCAGCACGGCTTCGGAGATGTCGCACATGATCAGCAGCGCCTCGCGCATCTTGGCGCCGCTGAGATTTGCCCGCTTCAGGTTGGCGCCCGACAGGTTCACGCCGGTCAGGTCGATGTGGCTGAGGTCGGCGCCGGTCAGGTCGGCCCGTGCCCCCATCGTGCCGTTGGTGTTGATCCAGGTGTAGTGGCTGTGAAGCGCCTGCTGGATTTGGACCGAGAAATTGTCCGCCGACCGCGCCAGATTGGCGCCGGTGGTGTCGGCGCCGGTCAGATCGGCGCCCTCCAGCTTCGCGCCCTGCAGATCGGCGTTGCGCAGGTTGGCGCCGGCCAGCATCGCGCCGGTCAGATTGGCGTCGCGCAGCACCGCGCCCTGCAGGTTCACGCCGGACAGGTTGCTGCCGCGCAGGTCGGCGCGGGCGAGATTGCAGTTCTTCATGCTGGCGCGCATCAGCGTGGCGCCGGTCAGCAGCGCGCCCTCGCAATCGGCGCCGTTCATCGACACGTCGGTCAGGTCGGCGCCGGACAGGTTGGCGTTGGTCAGCGACGCATCGTCGAAATCGGTTCCCGACAGGTCGGAGCGGACGAAGTCCAGCCCCTTGCCGCCCTTGCCCCCCTGCCCGCCATAGAGCAGGGCGCCACCGCGCAGATCGGCTTCGCGAAGGATGGCGCGCTTCATCTTGGCGCCGCGCATGTGGGCGCCGCGCAGGTCGGCGCGGTACAGGTTGCAGCCGGACAGATCCGCCTTCGTCAGATGGGCGGCGAACAGGTCGGCGGTGCTGAGATTGGCGTTTGACAGGTCGCAATGGGACAGGTTGGCGCCGGACAGCTTGCCCTGCGCCAGGTTCACCCCGGACAGGTTCGAGCCTTCCATGTTCGCCATGGTCAGGTTGGCGCGCGAACCGCCCGACTTGTTCTTCAGCCAGCGCTCGTGCTTTTCCAGCACGGCAACCAACTCGTGCGGTGTCATCGGTCCTGCCCGGTCTGCATGGTTGCGTGGTCCATCGATAGACCAGTGTCCGGAAATAATCTATGCCAAAGGTTAAAGCCGCCTCCAGTGCCGAGGCGGCTTGGCGACGGCGGCGGCGGGCCCCATCTGCGGGGCGTCGGGCGCAGCACCGCCTGCAACAGGCCAGTCATAATGGGGAGTTGGGGATCATGTCGGGTGGACACACGCTTGCGGCTTTCGACACCGAACTGGCGGCACTGCGCAGCGCCATCGACCGGATGGGCGAACTGGTGGAGCGGCAGGTCGGGCTGGCGCTCGATTCGCTGGCCGGCCCCGACGCCGGGATCGCGGGCGAGGTGCTGAAGGGCGATGCCGAGATCGACCGGCTGGAGATGGAGGTGGAGGCGATGACCGTCCGCCTTCTGGCGCTGCGCCAGCCGATGGCGAAGGACCTGCGTGAGATCGTCGCGGCGCTGAAGATCGCCTCGAACCTGGAGCGGATGGGCGATTTCGCCGGATCGGTCGCCAAGCGGGCGGTCACGCTGGCCACCCTGCCGGTGGCGCCGCCGGTCGCCTCGCTGGTTCGCATGGGCCGCATGGTGCAGGCGATGATCAGCGACATGCGCCGCGCCTACACCGAACAGAATGCCGACCTCGCCGCCGCCGTCCGCGATTGCGACGGGGAAGTCGATGCCGCCTATACCGCTCTGTTCCGCGAATTCCTGACCTACATGATGGAGACGCCGGCGCAGATCACCGGCTGCACCCATCTGCTGTTCGCCGCCAAATCGATCGAACGCATCGGCGACCACGCCACCAACGTGGCGGAGAACATCAGCTTCCTGGTCAAGGGCCGCCTGCCGTCCGACGAGCGCCGCAAGGAGGACCTCAGCAGCTACGCCGTCGCCCCGCCGCCGGCGCGGGCGTAACAGGGAGTGCCCAATAGGGAATGCTTGACAGGCGGCCCCGCCCTGTGTTGCGGTTGCTGCCATGAACATGTCCTCGCCCCTCCTGTCGCAGCATTGGTGGTGGCCCGTCTCCCACGGGCCGGCCTGGCAATGCGCGTAAGCGTGGATTGAGAAGAAAAGGCCGCCCGGTGCATCCGGAGCGGCCTTTTTCCTGACCCGACACAGCGGGTCATCCAGCGGAAGAACGGACAGGCAGGCGGAAGCACCGGGCGGCGTCACCGAAAAGACGCCCGAACCGGAGCACCGCCGTCATGATCCCGTCCCACCTGTTCCTCGCCGACCCCGTCTTCCTCGAACCCGTCGCCGCAGTGACCGGCGGTGGCCTCGGCCTGCGCCGCACCGCCGAGCCGGTGGCGCTTGCCGAGTCGGTCGATGCGCTCGTCACCGTACTCGACGAGCGGCGCGGCCTGCTGCTGTCCGGCGGGGTGGAGGCACCCGGCCGCTACCGGCGTCAGGCACTGGGCTTTGTCGATCCGCCGCTGTCGGTGACCGCGCGCGGCCGGACCGTGCGCATCGACGCGCTGAACCCGCGCGGTCGGCTGCTGCTGCCCGCCGTGGCCCGCGCGCTGGATGGGCACGGGGCGCTTATCGGGCTGGAGGTGACTGCCGGGCGTGTCACCGCCCTGGTGCGCCGCCCGGCCGGGGTCTTCGCCGAGGAGGAGCGCAGCCGCCAGCCCTCCGTCTTCAGTGTACTGCGGGCGCTGATGGCGCTGTTCGCCTGCCCGGAGGAGCCGTTCCTGGGGCTCTATGGCGCCTTCGGATATGATCTCGCCTTCCAGTTCGAGCCGATCCGGCGCCGGCTGGAGCGGCCGGACGACCAGCGCGACCTCGTGCTGTACCTGCCCGACCGGTTGCTGGTGGTCGATCACGCCGCCGGGGTAGCGCGCCGCTTCACCTACGAGTTCGTGGTCGATGGCGTCTCGACGGAAGGCTTTGCCGGCGGCGGGCGGGTGCACGCTTATCGTCCCGACACCAACGCCGCCGCGGAGTGCGACCATGCCCCCGGCGAGTACCAGCAGGTGGTGCGGGCGGCGAAGGAGGCCTTCAACCGCGGCGACCTGTTCGAGGTGGTCCCCGGCCAGACTTTCGCCGAACCCTGCGCCGACAGCCCCGCCACCATCTTCCGCCGCCTGCGCACGGCCAACCCGGCACCCTATGAAGCGCTGATCAATCTGGGCGACGGCGAGTTCCTGGTTGCCGCCAGCCCGGAGATGTATGTGCGCGTCGGCGGCCGGCGGGTCGAGACCTGCCCGATCTCCGGCACCGTGGCGCGCGGTGGCAACGCGCTCGACGACGCATCGCAGATCCTGACGCTGCTGAACTCTGCCAAGGATGCGGCGGAGCTGACCATGTGCACCGATGTCGACCGCAACGACAAGGCGCGGGTGTGCGAGCCCGGTTCCGTCCGCGTCATCGGCCGGCGGATGATCGAGCTGTATTCCCGTCTGATCCATACCGTCGATCATGTGGAAGGGCGGCTGCGTGACGGCTTCGACGCGCTGGACGCCTTCCTCACCCACACGTGGGCGGTGACCGTGACCGGCGCGCCGAAACGCTGGGCCATGCAGTTCCTGGAGGATACCGAACGGTCGCCGCGCCGCTGGTATGGCGGGGCCTTCGGCCGCATCGGCTTCGACGGTGGGATGGACACCGGGCTGACCCTGCGCACCATCCGCATGAAGGACGGCATCGCCTTCGTCCGCGCCGGCGCCACCCTGCTGTCGGACAGCGATCCGGATGCGGAGGATGCCGAATGCCGGCTTAAGGCGTCGGCCTTCCTCGACGCGGTGCGTGGCGAGGGCGCTGGGCCGCGGCTGTCGGTGGTCCAGGCCGGGGCGAAGCGAAGCGGGGAGGGCAGGCGGGTGCTGTTGGTCGATCATGACGACAGCTTCGTCCACACGCTGGCCGACTATTTCCGTCAGACGGGGGCGAGCGTGACGACGCTGCGCCATGCCCACGCGCGGGCGGCCCTGCGCAGCGACCCGCCCGACCTGCTGGTTCTGTCGCCGGGGCCGGGGCGGCCGGCCGATTTCGATGTCGGCGGCAGCCTGCAGGCGGCGCTCGACCTCGGCGTGCCGGTGTTCGGCGTTTGCCTCGGGCTGCAAGGAATGGCCGAGCATTTCGGTGCGGAACTGGAGCGCCTGCCGGAGCCGATGCACGGCAAGGCCTCACTCCTGCGTCACCAGGGTGGCGGGCTGCCTATCGGGCTTTTCGAGGGGCTGCCGCAGGGGATGCGGGCGGGGCGCTACCATTCGCTGGTGGCGCGTCGCGACAGTCTGCCGCCGGAGCTGCGGGTAACCGCTGAGACGGAAGACGGCACCGTGATGGCGATCGAGCACCGGACGCTGCCGCTGGCCGCGGTGCAGTTCCATCCCGAATCGATCCTGACCCTGGACGGCGCCACCGGTGGCGGTTCCGGGCTGGCGCTGGTCGCCAATGTGATGGACCGGCTGGCCGGGCGCGTCAGCGCGGTGCCGGAACGCGAAGCGGCGGCCTGAAGGGGCCGCCGCTGCGTGACTTCGATGGAGGAAGAGTGACGGGGAAACCCGTCACTCCACCATGCCCAGCGCTTCCTTGTAGAGCTCCAGGATGGCTTCCTGCTCCTGGCGGTCGGCCTTGTCCATCTTCCGCAGGCGGATGATCTGCCGGATGATCTTGGTGTCGAAACCGGTGCCCTTCGCCTCGGCGTAGACTTCCTTGATGTCTTCCTGCAGACCGCGCTTTTCCTCTTCGAGACGCTCGATGCGCTCGACAAAGGACTTCAGGCGATCCGCCGCGATGCCGCCGACGTCGGACATGGCAAAACCTCAAACGATGGGGGTGTTCGGGAACGGGGCGGGACAATATCGGCGGGCGGGGGGAATGGCAAGCCGGCGATGCGCCGCGGGAACGCACGGCAGAGGTCCGGCTGCGTCATCGCGTCGCGACCATCCCTTCGTACAAGCGTCACCGTCGCCGGAGTTTGAACAGCTCATGGCTGATTTGTCTTAATGTATGAAACAATCGTACGATGGGCTTAAGCAGCCATTCCCTTTGTTGCGGCGCACCTAATAGGCTGGTATTACCATCGGTGGGTTCGGCTTCACAAAGGCGCATGGATACGGCATGTATGCACGTCGTCTGGGCCGATGACCCATGGGGGATGCCGGGATCGGCGTATCTGAGGCAGGGGAGTTTTATCTAATGAAAGTCGCCATTCCAAAGGAGCGACGTGCGGGCGAACTTCGCGTGGCCGCCTCACCGGAAACGGTGAAGAAACTGAAGGGTTTGGGACTGGACGTGGTGGTGGAGAGCGGGGCCGGTCTCGGTTCCAGCATCACCGACGCGGCCTATGAGGCGGCGGGGGCCGCGATTGCAGCCGACGAGGCGTCGGCGCTGGCCGATGCCGACATCGTGCTGAAGGTGCAGCGCCCCTTGATTGCCGGTGAGGGCGATGTCGATGAACTGGCGCTGATCCGCAAGGGCGCGCTGCTGTTCGCCATCCTCAACCCCCACAACAGCCGCGACCATGTGAAGGCCTACGCCGATGCCGGCGTGAACGCCTTCGCGATGGAGTTCATGCCGCGCATCACCCGCGCCCAGGTCATGGACGTGCTGTCCTCCCAGGCCAACCTCGCCGGCTACAAGGCCGTCGTCGATGCCGCTTCGGAATATGGCCGCGCCTTCCCGATGATGATGACCGCCGCCGGCACCGTTCCGCCGGCGCGCGCCTTCATCATGGGCGTCGGCGTCGCCGGCCTGCAGGCCATCGCCACCGCCAAGCGTCTCGGCGCCATCGTCTCGGCCACCGACGTGCGCCCGGCGGTGAAGGAGCAGGTGCAGTCGCTGGGCGGCAGCTTCGTCGCCGTCGAGAATGACGAGTTCAAACAGGCGGAGACCGCCGGCGGCTACGCCAAGGAGATGTCCGACGACTATAAGCGCCAGCAGGCCGCCTTGGTCGCCGAGCACATCAAGAAGCAGGACCTCGTCATCACCACCGCGCTGATCCCCGGCCGCAAGGCGCCGATCCTGGTGACGGCGGAGCATGTGGCGTCGATGAAGCCGGGGTCGGTCATCATCGATCTGGCGGTGGAGCAGGGCGGCAACGTCGAGGGCGCCAAG
>PJUA01000294.1_pt1 | contig 35426 bp, 27 predicted proteins | sample 1512151 | NCBI WGS metagenome assembly PJUA01 (sample SAMN08177678, study PRJNA422409) | Soil metagenome, whole genome shotgun sequencing project. | isolation source: Soil enriched on filter paper: beechwood xylan treatment | place: USA: Madison | collected 2015-01-15
GAAGACGGCGGCCTGCGCATCATCGCCCAGAAGCGCGTCCAGCTGTCGAAGGCCCAGGCCGAGCAGTTCTACGGCGTGCATCGCGAGCGTCCGTTCTTCGGCGATCTGGTCTCCTTCATGATCTCCGGTCCGGTGGTGCTGCAGGTTCTGGAAGGCGAGAACGCCATCGCCCGCAACCGCGAGATCATGGGCGCCACCAACCCGGCCAACGCCGCCGAGGGCACCATCCGTAAGGAGTTCGCCGAGTCGATCGAGGCCAACTCGGTCCACGGTTCGGACGCCCCGGAGACCGCCGCCCAGGAGATCGCCTTCTTCTTCGCCGGCATCGAGCTGGTCGGCTGATCCTGCGCGCTTGACCTTCGTCAGGCTTGCCGAAAGGGCCGCTCCCGAGAGGGGGCGGCCCTTTTTGCGTTTTGCGTCAAGCTCTGGCAGTATCGGGGGCCATGAACATGTTGCCCCGCAGACGCCGGGGCCGATCCCGACAGGAGTTGCCCGCGATGGAATCCCAATCCGCAAAGCCGATCATCGCGGCGCTGCTGCAACCGCTGCCGGTGCTGACCCAGCCGCAGGCCCGCAACGACCTGTCCGACGAATCCGTGGTGCGGCTGCTGGTCCGCCAGTTCATCGACCTCAGCCTGGACGCCTTCAATCAGGTTCTCCAGGGCAAGCTCGACCAGGACGAGGCGGTGGACGGCATCAACCGTCAGGCCATCGCGCTCAACTCCGTCTTCCTCGGCACCAGCGGCTTCGAATCCGTCATCACCCATCCGTGGAACACGCCGGAACAGTTGGGCGCCTTCCTGAAGGATGTGGTGGCGCTGGAATATCCGGAGGACGACTGCGTCCGCGCCATGCTGATCCATCTGGCGACCCAGGTGATGCACGCGCTGCGCCTTCCCGACGAGGAGCGCAACGAGGAGGTGGAGGCGCTGACTCTCGACGCCGCCGACCTGCTGCTCGGCCGCGCCCCGGAAGACGACGGCGAGATCGACATCGACATCGACGTCTGAGCGGTCGCCTCCAGCATCCCGGCGGCTTCACCCCGCCGGGTTCAGGTTCACCTCGATCAGCACCGTGTCCTCGATGAAGTCAGCGCTGTGCCAGGCCTCGGGGTCGAAGCGGATGACCATCCCAGGCCGCAAGTCCACCGGGCCGGCTTCGCAGGTCAGCAGGGCGCGGCCTTCCACGACGATGACGAACTGTTCGTGCGCATGGGCGTGGCGCGGGGCGGCGGTCCCGGCCTTGATGACGATGTGCTTCAGCGACGCACCGGTGCCGGGAAAGCTGCGCCGCTCCACGCCGTCCGCCGTCTGGGCCGGCAGGTTGCTCCAGGTGATCACGTCGGCCTTCGGGGCGCCAGTGGGAGTAGCGGGGGGAGTGGCGGGGGGCATGGTGGGGTCCTTCCTTGCGAAACTCACCGGCTTTTCAACGTCAACCCGTTGATACGGGCACCGTCGCATCCCGGATCTCCCGCCGGTCGCCGGAACTGCTTCAGGCTGTCGCATCCGTGCCAAAGCTGGGGTGCTAAACCTGCTGTTAACGCCTGACCTTCTAAGACGGGACAGTTCGGCGGCATTGCTGCCGGACGATCTTCCGGACCGACGGAGGCTTTGTGGACGTTGCAGACACCGACCGACCGCTCCGCACTGCGGGTGCCGCTGAACCGGTGACCGGGCCGTCCCGTCTTTCCGCCTCGCTTCCCGGCGCCCTGGCCGGGCTGACCGGCATCGGCACGCTTCTGGCGTTGTCCGTATCCGGCCGGATCGATCTGCCGGCCGCCGCCGCGCTGGCGGTCGCCGGCGGGCTGTCCCTGTGGAGCGCGGTTCGTGCCGGGTCCGCCGCCTCGGCCCTGGCCCGCTCCGACGCCGCCCTGCTCCAGGCGCGGGACGAGTTGGAGGGGCTGCGCGCCCGTTCCCGCGACTTTGCCGCCGTCTCCCCCGGCTGGTTCTGGGAAACCGGGTCGGACCACCGTTATCTGTCGCTGTCGGGCGGGCTGACGGCTCTGCTCGGCTGCGATCCGCGGACGGTGTTCGGCGATTCGCTGTTCGACCTGGGGACCTTGGTCGCCGACGAGGCGACCTGGGCCGAATACCGTGCCGACATCGAGGCCGGCCGGCCCTTCCGCGACCTGGAGGTCAGCTTCGAGGGGGTGGACGTCCGCGACCTCGTGCTGCGGCTCAGCGCCGATCCGGTGCGCAGTGCCGACGGGCGCTTCCGCGGCTATCGCGGCTGCGGCGTCGATGCCACCGTCGAAACGCTGGCGCTGGTGGAGGCGCGCTTCATGCAGGCGGTGGTGCATGATGCCATCGACAGCGTGTCCGAAGGCTTCGTCCTGTTCAGCGCCGACGGCCGGCTGCTGATCTGCAACGAGCAGTACCGCCGCGCCTATCCCACCATCGCCGACATGCTGACCCCCGGCCGCAGCTTTGCCGAGATCCTGCGCGCGGCGGCCGAGCGTGGCGGTTTGGAGGGCGCGGACGACATCGGCGCCTGGGTGGAGCAGCGGCTGACCCGCCACCTGCAGCATTCCGCTCCGGTCGACGGCCGGCTGTCCGACGGGCGCTGGTACCGTATCAGCGAGCATGCCACCGGCACCGGCGGCGTGGTGAAGATCCTGATGGACATCACCGAGCTGAAGACGCGGGAGCAGGAGCTTGCCGACCAGACCGCCCGCCTCGAACGGACCGTCGCCGCCCTGCGCGAAAGCGAGTTGCGCTACCGCCAACTGGTGGAACTGGCGCCCTACGGCATCGTCATCTGGGACCGCGCCGCCATCCGCTTCGCCAACGGCGCCGCCGCCGCGATCCTGGGCATGGCAGCCGAGGCGTTGGAAGACCTGCCGCTCGCCGGCTTCCTGGAGGATGGCGACGCGCTGGCGACGATGCTCTCCGGTGCCGCCGACGGCGAGGAGCAGCGGCTGGAATGCGACGCCCTGCGCCCCGACGGCGAGCGCCGCCGGCTGGAGGTCGCTGCCAGCCAGGCCGTCTATTCCGGCGGGCCGGCGGTGCTGCTGGTGTTGAACGACATCACCGACCGTCGCCGGGTCGAGGGCGAGCTGCAGCGCGCCCAGAAGATGGAGGCGGTGGGCCGGATGGCCGGCGGCATCGCCCATGAGTTCAACAACATGCTGACCGCCATCGGCGGCTTCGCCCGGCTGGCGGAACGCAACCCCGCCGATCCCGACCGCGTGCTGACCTGCGTGCAGGAGATCGCCAAGGCATCCGAACGGGCGGCGGCGCTGACCGGCCAGCTTCTGGATTTCTCCCACCGCCGCGTCACCGACGAACGCGAGGTGGTGGCCGTCGCGCCGCTGGTGCGCGACCTGCGCGTCTTCCTGAAACCGCTGCTCAGCGCCGGCATCGATGTGGCGATCCTGGCGGAGGATGAGGGCGCGCATGTGCTGGTCAACCCGGTCACGCTGAATCAGGCGCTGCTGAACCTGGCGCTGAACGGGCGCGACGCCATGCCCCACGGCGGTACCCTGACCATCGCCCTGGCGGTGGAGACGCCCGACGACGCCTTCTTCGCCCGCCATCGCAGTCTGAAGCCCGGCCGTTACGTGGTGATCCGCGTGACGGACCGGGGCACGGGCATCCCGGCGGAGATCCGTGACCGCATCTGGGAGCCCTTCTTCACCACCAAGGAACCGGGGAAGGGCACCGGGCTCGGCCTGTGGATGGTCTACGGCACGGCGCAGCAGTCGGGCGGTGCCGTTGAGCTGGAGGACATGGCAGGGGAGACCGGGCACGGCGCCACCTTCGCCCTTTATCTGCCGGCCGTCGATACGCCCGCCGAACCGGCCGGGCTCGACCCGCTGCACGTCGCCGAGGGAGAAGGGGCGGTCATCCTGCTGGTCGATGACGAGGACTCGGTCCGCCGCTATCTGCGCCTCGTGCTGGAGGAGGCCGGCTGCACGGTGGTGGAGGCGTCTGACGGGCAGGAGGCGCTGACCCGCTACGACGAGGCCGGCGGCCTGTTCGACGCGGTGGTCAGCGACGTGTCGATGCCGCGGATGAACGGTCTGGAGTTGGCCCGCGCGCTGGAGACCCGCAACCAGCTTCTGCCCATCCTGTTCCTGACCGGCTATGCCTCGCGCGAGACGGCGGCCGGGCTGACGGCGCAGGAGGGGCGGCAGATCGTGATGAAGCCGGTGACGCCGGAACGGCTGCTGGCCGCGCTCCGCGATCTTCTGGCCTTGTGAGGGCGGGGATGGAGGCGTCCCGTCACGACTCTCCGGCAAAGGGACCGGCAGCGGAGTCAGCGCCGGACGAGGCGGAGGGGACGGCCTCCGCCGCCTGCCGCGAGCCTGCCGACTTCTACACGCCCGCCGGCCGCGACGGCGTCGGCCGCTTCTGCCGCCGCTTCCTGGACGAGAACGCGCTGACCGCGACGGAACTGCTGCACCACCCGCGCCACCAGACGACGCTGTCCAACACCGCCACCTTCGTCGCCATCCTGACCCAAGCCGAGCGGGCGATGGACCGCAAAGGCGCGATGACCCCGCTGGTCAACGAGATCGCCCGGCTGTCGCGCGAGCGGCTGAAGGAAAACCCGCCGCCCGACTTCCTGCCCGACGCCTATCCCGGCACGGCGGCGGAACTGCTGTCGGTCGGCGGCTTCCTCGGCCGCTTCCTGCTCGACGCCGCCGTCACCCAGCACATCGCCACCTGCCGCAACTTCGCCGAGAAGGCCGAATCGCTGCTCGATCTGGCGGAAACCACCGAGCATCCCGACGCGCTGGCGCCGCTGGAACGGCTGCTGGGCGAAATCCTGCTGAGCGATGCCGGCACCGCCTCCTGCGCGCGCGATGCGCCCTTCGTCACGCTGATCGACCTGATCGTGACGCTGATCGCCGCCGACCGGCCGATGCCGGACGAGGCCCCGCCGGTGTTCCGGCGGCTCGACGCGCTGATGCGCCGGGTGCCGATGCCGGGGCTGCGTGACGCGCTGGCCGCCGCCTTCCGCCGCGAGATGGCCAAGCCCGCCTGCTTCACCATCGCCAGCGCCGGCGACATGTTCGGCATCGAGGCGGTGCAGCGCGAGATCCTGGCGCTGAGCGACCTGTCCGCCCGCCTGCGCGACCGCGAGGGCGCCTATGTCGGCGGCGCCCGCACCGAGGCGGCCCTTCAGCGCCGCACCGCCCTGCTGGTCAACGAGGATACGGTCCCGGAGATCACCCGCGGCCGCAACTTCATGCAGAAGCTGCGCATCCTGTTCGTGCTTCAGAAGATGCCGCTGTCGCCCTCCGCGGCCAAGGCGGTGACCGATTACCTGAAGAGCTTCTTCGACAGCCGCGACTTCGCCGGCCGCCTGCTGGACTGCTGGAAGGACCGGAACGAGAAGCTGAAGGGGCTGGCGGAGGTGCAGCGCATGGTGCTGTCCAGCGCCTTCCCGGAGGAGGAGCGGGAGTATCTCGGCGGCCAGCTCGACGACATCCAGAACGCCTTTCTGCGCACCCAGCGCGTGCTGGCCCCGCTGATCCAGGCCAAGGACGATCCGCCGGTGGACAGCGTGCTCGACATCGTCCGGCTGGCGGGGGAGGGGGCGATCTGCAGCGGCAAGAGCCGGCTGGCGGTGGCCCGTGTGCTCTACCGCCACTGCCACCGCCCGCGCTTCGTCCGCCATGTGCTGCTGAACGCGCCGGGGGCGAAGGAACGGACGGCGCGGGCGAACTGGCTTCGGCAATCGCTGGCGATGGTGGGCGTGCCCTTCATCGACCTCGCCGCGCAGCGCGTTCTGGTGGTGGATGACGAGGCCGGGCCGCGCGCCCTGGTCGCCTCCGTCCTGCAGGACCTCGGCATCGGCCATGTCGACAGCGCCGCCGACGGGCAGGAGGCGCTGGAGCGTTTCCAGACCGATGGGACCGCCTACGACCTGATCATCTGCGATTGGATGATGCCGCGTCTGAGCGGTCTCGACCTGCTGAAGCAGGTCCGCGAGTCCCGCAGCGACCTGCCGTTCCTGATGGTCACCGCGCTGGCGACGCTGGAGGCGGTGAAGAAGGCGCTCGCCCATCAGGTCAGCGGTTACATCGCCAAGCCCTTCACGCCCGACCAGTTGGAGGAGAAGGTCTTCCTGGTGCTGGCGCAGAAGGGGATCGGCGACTAGGGGACTTCCGTCGCGCCGGGCTGTTGTGGTGTGCGAGACCCTATCGAAGGAGCCATCCCATGGCAGACCAGAAACCCGCCAGCAGCAATGTGCTGTCCAACGAACCCGACCGCGACATCGCCGATCCGCTCGACGCAGCCAAGGCGGTGTCGGACACCGGCAAACCGATCACCCCCGATACCGAATCGGCCAAACACATCGACCGCCCGGCGGAAAAGGGCAAAGCTGGAAAGACTGCCGGAAAAACGAAATGAACGGGAAGCTCTCTCCCGGGGCGGGAGAGAGGCATTGGGCTCAGCGCAACTCCAAGCCGGCCTGTTTGAAGGCGCGGGCGAGGGCATCGACGATGGCCGGGTCGACCTCGCCCGTTCCGTAATCGAGATTCATCACGGCGTACCACGGAACGCCGGCCTTGTTCGCCAGCATCCGTGTCGACCAGCCAAGACGCAGGCGTGCCTCTTGGCACTGCGACCCGGTCATGATGCGTCGACTCCACACGTTAGCGTTTGCCTTCCATGGCATTGCCCCGATCCCGCCGCGAGAAGCCTGAATGGCCGATCCCGCCCGCAACCTGGGGCTATCCCCAATATTGCAAGAATTTGCCCGGCTTGTCATGTGTCGGGTTGTTGCAGAGCGAAACGCTCTGCTTTGCTGGATTGTCATGGAAGGCAATTTGCCGACATTCGATGAAAACCGCGGGAAGTCCGCAAGGCCATCAATATGACCTTATCGACGATGGGGACTTGCCCGGACTGCCGGCTTTTGGGTCGAACCGTAAGGTCGACAAGGCATAGATGACGATTTTTTGAAGTGAGTTTTGCAGAGTGCGCTGCCGCTTCCGGTTGCGTCTTTTCGAAAGCCTTCAGCCCCGCGGCCCTCAGCCGATGCTCTTGGACAGCAGGATCAGGTTCCGGTCGCCCTCGCGCCGGTAGCTGGCGTGGTCCATCGTCTTCTGGACCAGGAACACGCCAAGGCCGCCGACGCGGCGGTCGCCGACGTCGCTGGTCAGGTCCGGGGGTGGGGCTTCGGCGAAGGGGTCGAAGGCGTCGGCATCGTCCTCCACCTCCGCCCGCAGCTCGGTGCCGTCCGCTTCCATCCGCACCAGAATCTCGTGCGGGCCGGCATCGCCATAGCCGTAGGACACGGTGTTGGTGATGAGTTCGTCGAAGCAGAGGTTGAACTTGAAGGCGAGGGCGGGGGGCAGGTCGTTGCGCTCGATGAACTCGTCCACCGCGGCGGCCAGCCGTTCCAGTTCGGACAGGTCATTGCGCAGGACCATCTCCAGGCGGTTCGTCAGGGTGTCGTTCATCCGCTCCTCTGCCTCCATTCCGCCCGTTATGCCGCCACGCCGGCCACTGCCCAGCGGCGCAGGGCCGTCAGGGCGATCCGCTCCACCTCGCTCCAGCCGAGCCCGCTCGCCATCTCCGCCAGCGCCACCAGACGGCTTCGTGCGCCGGTGTCGCCGACCGGCGCATTGCCCAGATCGGCGGTCAGCCCGGCGACGAGGCCATACAGCATGGTCGACAGGCTGTGCATCAGCGCCGCGCAATCGGGCGCCGTCAGCCGGGTGGCGAACAGATAGAGCTGGCCGACGCCGCGCAGCCGGGCGGCGAAGCTCTCCGCCGTGCCGGCTCCGGTCGCGACCTCGCCGCGCAGCTCTTCAACCGACAGGCTGGCGAAGCGGCCGGCGGCGGCGATGAACTCGGCCACCGCGTCCTGAGGCAGGCCGCCGGTCGCTTGGCCGCCGGTCTCGAAAAGGCGCTGCGCCATGACGATCAGCTCCTCGATGTTGGCGAGGATGATGGCGACGCCGAAGCGGGCCAGCCCGTCGTTGCCGTCGGTGCAGGCGCGCAGGATCTGCGTCACCTTGCGGATGACCTGCACGGCGAACATCAGCATGGCGCTGCGGCTCTGCGCCAGTTCGGCCTCGGCGCCCAGCTCCTCCAGCGCGTGCTGCAGGATTTCCAGCCGCAGGAAGTCGAGCGACAGCATCTGGATGTCCGGGTTGTCGCCGTCCATCAGCACGCGGTTGAGTTCGCCGGAATAGAGGAAGAAGCGGCCGGACAGGTCGAAGGCGATGCGGGCCGCCGCCATCTTCGCCCGATCCGCCGCCGGCGTGCCGGCCAGCGCGCGCGTCATCGCCGCGAACAGCCGGACCATCGGCATCCAGTCGCGCCGCTGGCTGGCAGGGGCGGCGCGCGGCGCCGGGGTGGAGGCGACGATCAGCTCGGTCAGCGGCTCGATCCCGGCGCCAAGCAGCACCGATTGCCAGCGCTGGGCGTCGCCGCCGCTGCCCGCCTGCCAGTCGGCCAGCATGTCCAGCAGTTCGGTCAGCTTGCGGGCGTCCAGCGGCTGGCCGGGGATGGCGCGCAGGGCCGCTTCCAGCGCGGCGGCCAGCGCGTCGCGGTCGCGCAAGGGGGCGACGGTCGGAACCTCGGCATTGAACAGGGTTTGCTCGGCTGTGGGTACCGCCACCCGCATGGTGCTGGCAACCGCCAGCGCGTGGCGCAGCGCCTCGGCGAACTCCGCGGCGCTGGCGTAGCGATCGGCTGGTGCCTTGGCCAGCGCCTTCAGGATCACCGTGTCGAAGGGCGGCGGCAGTTCCGGATTGCCGTGCGACGGCGGCGGCGGCTCGACGAACAGGATCTGCTGCATCACCGTGGCGACGGAGCCGGAGAAGGGCCGCCGCTGCGCCAGCAGGTAATAGAGCACCACCCCGGCGGAGAACAGGTCACTGCGCGCGTCGGCCTTCTCCCCGCGCAGCACCTCCGGTGCCATGTAGGCGGGGGTGCCCAGCAGGTCGCCGGCCTGGGTCAGGTCGGAGGAGGAGATTTGCGCGATGCCGAAATCGGCCAGCTTCGGCGTCAAATCCTCCTGCACCACGATGTTGGCCGGCTTGATGTCGCGGTGGATGACGTTGCGGGCATGCGCGAAGGCCAGCGCGTCCAGCACCGCCGCCATCAGCGCGCCGCCCTGCTGCACCGACAGCGGGGTGTCGGCCTCCAGATACTGCTTCAGCTCCCGCCCCTGGATCAGCTCCATGGCGAGGTAGGGCGCGTCGCCCTGGGCGGCGTCCAAGGTGCCGTAGTCATGGACCCGGACGATGTTGGGGTGGTCCAGCTTCAGGCCGATCTGCGCCTCCCGCCCGAAGCGGGCGAGGACGGCGTTGCGTTCCGCCGCCGCCAGCAGCTCAGCGCGCAGAAGTTTCAGCGCGACCGGCTGTCCGGATCGCCCGTCGGTGGCGCGGTAGACCACGCTCATCGCACCCTGGCCCAGCACCCCCTCGACCCGATAGGGGCCGATGGGGCCGGGAAGCACGCCGCCTACAGCGCCGTCGGGCATCGGAAACTCTCCAGCAGGTTCTTGCCGAAGGGGTTGTTCACGCTGTCGGCCCGCAGGGCGAAGACCGCCTTGCGGGTGCCCACCGTCACCGAGAAGGTGAAGCGGTCGGGCTGCGGCGTGGACTCCAGCTTGCCGTCGGCGAGGAAATGGAACAAGGCCCAGGGACCCTGACGCGAGATGCCGGCCGGTTCGCCCGGCAGCGGCGGGCCGAAGCCGAGGCGCACGCTGCTGGTGCCCTCCGCCCCCGGCCATTTCATCACCTGCGGGCGGGGCGGGCCGTGCTGATAGATCAGCGTCTGGCCGTCGATGTCCATCGCCACCTGGGTTGCCTTGGCGTCCAACTCCACCGGCGTGATCTCGAACACCACCTTGGCGGCGGTGGCCCCGGCCGGGAACAGGCTGTCGCGGATGCGCGCCGCCCGCTCGAACTGGTCGAGCACGGCGGGTGGGATGCCCAGATCGACCTGATCCACCTTCTGCCACGCCCAGGGGCTGACCGTCATGTCGACGAAGGGGCGCAGGTTGGTGTTGAAGAACTGGTCGATCATGCCGCCCGGTGCGAACAGCTTGGCGAAATCGGCCGAGGTCACGTCGACCGGGCTGTTCGGCACCATGGGGAAGCGGTTGTCGAGCGCCGCCCGGCAGAAGGGCAGGACGGTTGACTGCCACGCCCTGTTGATCTGCGTCCGCGCACCGCCGGCGCTGACCGTCGCCGCGCTCTGCGCCACGGTGGCGACCATGCCGCCGACCGGGTCGGGCAGGTCGCGGGCGAGAGTGCGCAGCTGGGCCGCCACGGCTCCCTTGTCGCCACCGCCGGCCAGACCGGCCAGCAGCGCGCCGTTCTGGTCGGGCGCGTTGGCGGCCCGCGCGATCTGCTGATACAGCTCGCCCAGCAACTTCAGTGACTCGTCCAGCTTCGGCGGTGCGCCGCCTTCGCCCTGCACCAGTTCGCGCAGAGCCTTGAAATGGTCGTTGATCGGCTGGCCCGGCGGCGGACCCTCCGGCTGGAGCGAGACGCCGGCCAGCCGCGCCAGATAGGCGGCGTTGGTGCCGGTGGACTCCACCGCCTTCTCACCCGCCTGCGCCTGCTGCGCCACCCCAGCCAACGGCCCGCCGGCCACCGGCCCCTTGCCGTCCGCCGGTTTGTCGTTCGGGCCGGGCGCCAGCGTGGTCTGCCGAACCACGGCGGTCAGCCACAGCTTCAGCGGCGATTGCGGGCCGGACAGCGTGTTCAGCACGTCGGCGGCTTGGTTGAGGCTGCGCAGCGGCACGATCACCACGTCGCCCAGCATCTCGTCCCACTGGCGGGCGTAGCGATCCAGATAGACGGCGAGGATGCCCTGTTCCAGCCGCTGCGCGCTGGCGAGGGCCTGCGGTCCGCTGCTCGGCTGGCCCAGCACCCAGTTCTCGGCCACCAGCGCCTTGGCGACCTTGGGAAGCGCCGGCAGCACCGCCTTGTGGAAGCCGTCATAGGTGTAGAGGCCTGGGACGCCGTCCGACAGCGGCTTGCCCGACGGGCGGATCAGCACCCGCCCGGCCAGCGGCCCGGCATTGTCGACCAGCCGCCAGTCGGCCAACGCCTGGATCTCCGGACGGTCGCGCAGGATGGCAAAGCCGCGTTCGGCCAGCGGATAGTTGGTCAGGCTCTGACGTGCCTCATCGACCAGCGCCTCGTCCGGCGACATGGCGGGCAGCGGCGCGGCCAGCATGGCGTCGAGATGGGTGCGCAGGTCGCGCCGGATGCCGTCATAGGCGGGGCCGGGCAGCGACGCCATCCAGTCGAGCGCCATCCATTCCGACACCAGTGCCTTGTCCATCGGCCCCTTGCCGGCCAGCATTAGATAGACCTTCAGCGCCTGGAACAGATATTCGGGCCGGCCGCGCTCGTGGCGCAGCTGCCCTTCCACCCGCAGGAAGACGCGCGGCAGCAGCACGGCGTTCAGCGCCCGGCCATAGACCGTCCCGCTCTGCCGGCCCAGCCGGTCGCCCTGATAGAGGCCGCCGGTCATCTCCACCGGCGGCGGTTCGGTCCAGCCGGCGGGGATGGCGCGCAGCGTGTTCAGCGGCGGCACGATGGTGATGAAATCGGTGTCGTCCACCTTGGTCAGCGACCGCGGCGCGACGGCGAGCGGCTCCAGCTCGGCCTGCGCCTTGGCGGCGGCGGCATCCACCCCGGCGACCAGCGCGGTGTTTCCGACGAAGCTGTTCGCCCAGAAGGCGGCGACCGCCAGCCCGGCCAGCAGCATCGCCGCCATCGCCCCGCTGCGCAGCAGTCGCCGCCGCCGCTCCAGCCCGCTGTCGGCGCCGACCAGCCCGGCCTCGGCGAACACCACCTCGCGCAATGTGCGCGTCAGGAAGAAGCTGCGCCCGCCGCTGGCCGCCGGCAGCACCGGCCGCTCCAGCCCGAAGGACCCCGCCACCATTTCCGACAGCCGGTCCACCGGCGCGCCGTCCTGGGTGCCGCTGGTCAGATAGACACCGCGCAGCAGCGCCCGCTCCTCGTAGCGGTTGGGCTCGAAGATCACCATCAGCAGGTCGGCGATGGCCGGCTTCAGCGCGGCGATCTGCGCCGGGAACAGCGTGTCGAGCGACCGGCGCTGGATGTCGGATTCGCCATGGACGCGATCCAGCACACGGCGGGCGATACGGCCGGTCAGCGCGTCGAACTCCTCGCCGAAACGATAGACCGGGGCGTCGTCGCCCTTCCTGCCGTCGTCCAGCGGGAAGGTGACGCCCCACACCTGTTCGCGCTCCTCGCGGCTGAGGTCGTCGAAGAACTCGGCGAAGCCGGCGATCAGGTCGGCCTTGGTCAGCAGCACATAGACCGGCACGCGCGATCCGACCTGTCCGCGCAGCTCCTTCAGCCGCAGCTTCAGCTGCTCGGCATGGCCCTTGCGCTCCGGCTCGCTCCAGGCGGCAAGCTCGGCGAGGCTGACGGCCAGCAGGATGCCGTTGACCGGCTGGCGCGGGCGGTGGCGCTTCAGCAGGGCGATGAAGTTCTTCCACACCTTGCCGTCGATGGCCGGCTGGCTGTCCTGGGTGATGTAGCGGCCGGCGGTGTCGATCAGCACCGCCTCGTCGGTGAACCACCAGTCGCAATTGCGGGTGCCGCCGACGTCGCGCAGCGCCGCCCGCCCCATCTCCGCGGCCAGCGGGAAGCGCAGGCCGGAGTTGGCGAGTGCCGTCGTCTTGCCCGCCCCCGGCGCGCCGATCAGAAGATACCAGGGAAGCTGGTAGAGATAGCGCTGCCCCCATTTACCGCCGAAGCGCGCCTTGCGCAGCTGGTCCAGCGCCTCGCGCAGCCGGCCGCGCAGCAGGTCGGTCTCCTGGCCGACCGCTTCGGAATCGGGATCGCCCTTGGCGGCCGGCGTCGCCTTGGTCAGCGCCTGTACCATGCGGTCGTTGGCGCTGCGGTGGCGGTACAGCGACCATTGCATCGCCAGCGCCCACACCAGCAGGATGCCGAACACCACCGCCAGCCGGATGGTCGCATCCTCCAGCGGGAAGGTGCCGGACACGGCGACGAGCGGTCCGAGGAACCAGACGATGGCGCCCAGGCACAGCGCCGCGGCCAGCGTCAGGAACCAGCGGGAGGTCAGGGCGGAGAGGATGGATTTCAGCATCGGTGTTTCGCCATCGGTCAGGGCGCCAGCACGATGTCGACGCGCCGGTTGGCTTGCCGGCCCTCCGCCGTCGTGTTGGGGGCGATCGGGTCGGTGTCGCCGCGCCCTTCGGCGCTCAGGCGGCTTCCACCGTCCTTCGCGGCGTCGGCGCCCAGAATCTCGGTCATCAGCCGCTGCACCTTGTCGGCCCGCGCTTCCGACAATTCCTGGTTGGACGGGAAGCGCAGCGAACGGATGGCGACGCTGTCGGTGTTGCCGATCACGGCGATGCGGCCCTTTTCGGAGCGCAGCGCCTCGGCAACATGCTTGAACAGCTCGACATAGCGGGGTTCGATGCGGTCGCTGCCCGATGCGAAGACGTTCAGGCGGGTGCGAACCAGCACGCGGCCATCGGTGCCGCCGCTGACCTCGACCAGCCCCGCCTTGATGTCGGCGGCCAGCGCCGCGGCGACGCGGTCGGCCACGGTCCGGCTGGGCGGCGGGGCGGGCAGGGTGGCCGGCGCCTCGATCCGCACGACCTGCACCGGTTTGTCCGGGATCAGCCCGGCCAAGCGGCGGTAGGCGGCATCGGACTGGTCGGCGAGCGCGAAGACGAACCAGGCATAGAGCGCCGCCAGCAGCGCCACGATCACCACCGCCGGAACCCATAGCGGGATGGTGGCCGCCAGCGGACGGAAGCCGTCGGCCTGCCCGCGCCAGTGGGGCGACAGGTCGCGCTCCGCCTCGCCGCGCTGCTTGCGGATGACGCGGTACAGCCGGTCGCGCAGCTTCGCCAGATCGCTATAGCCGCGCGGCAGAACGCGGTACTTGCCCTCGAACCCCAGCGAAACGCAGAGGTAGTAAAGTTCCAGCTCCATCAGGTGGCGGTCGGGCGCCTCTGCCATCTGGTCGAGCAGGTCGAAGAAGCGCTCGCCGCCCCAGGTCTCCTTCTGGATGGTGGAGACCATGCTCTTGTGCGCCCACAGGCTCTGGTTGCCCCAGGAGGTCGCCAGCACCACGTCGTCCACCGTCGCGCACAGCGCATAGCCGGCGCTGCGGATCTGGGCGGCGGGTAGCCCGGCGCGCACCGTCGCCGCCTCGAACCGCTGCATCTCCGCGATCACCCGCTCGCGCAGGGACTCCACGTCGCGGTGCTGGGGCAGGTCGCGCAGCCGCACCACCGTCGCCAGGATGGGGGCGGCGGCGGTGACCAGCGGGTTGTCGCTGACAGCGGTCAGCGCCGCCAGCGTCGCATCGTCGAGCGGCCGGAAACCGGGAGAGAATGGAGCAAAGCCGGAGGCGGCAGGGGCGGATGCCGCCGGAGTGGATGGCTTGGCCGACGCGAAGGCGGGCGGCGAGAAGGCTGTCGGCGAGGGGGACGGGGCGTAGGACGCAGCACCCTGGCCGAAGGCGGGCGGTACCAATCCGGCCGCCGGAGCGGCAGCGGCGGCACCCCCGGCCGGTGCGGACGGGCGCTGGAACGCCATCGGCTGCATCACCGTGGCGTCGATGTCGTCCGGTTCGTCGAACGGGTTCTTGTCGGGCGGCGGCCGGACGCTCATGACGGCCCCTTCACGATCAGGTTGTGCTTGGCAACGGGCGGCTGGTCGGTGGAGACCTTCGGCGCAGTTTCAGCCTTTTCGGCGCTGGGCTTTTCCGCCTTCGGCTTTTCGGCATCCGGCTTTTCAGCGGCGGGCTTGTCCGCAGCTGGCTTCTCCGCGTCGGGTTTGTCGCCCTTGTCCTCGCCGTCGGCGGCTGTGGCGTCGCCGTCCTCGCCATCCTGCCGGACCAGCGAGATGGTGCTGCCCTTGGCGGTCAGGACGAAATTGTTCGCCTTGTTCGGCTCCACCGGCTGCAGGGCGCGCCAGCCGGCTTCCTCATAGGCGCGGAAGGCGGCAGCAATGGCCAGCGTCTTGACGTCCGGCTTGGGCTGGATCGTCACGGTCTGCCGGCCGTCGGGCTGCACCGCAAGTTCCTGCCGGTCAAGCAGGGTGGGGCCGAGCGTCGCCTTGTCCTGGTCCATGACCTGGAAGAAATCGGCGTTGGCGAAGGCGTCGCTGGGGCCGAGCTGGTAGAGCCGCAGCATCACCGGCGACGGCCGGCCGCTGGGATCGGGGTTCAGCGCCTTCGCCCCCACCACCGTCAGCCGGATGGTGGTCGGCGGCGGCGGCTTCGGGGCGGAGGAGCAGGCGGCCAGCGCCAGCGCTGCGGCCAGGGCGGCAGCGGACCATGTCGTCTTCCGGATCCGCATCCAGCCGGCAATCCTCTGCATCACCACACCTTTCCCCTTATACGTTCGGGTATAGCAGGGCACGAACGGATGGTCATCCCTAACCAAAGGCGCCGGCGTGACAATTCCTCGACCGCCGGCTGGAGAGGTTGAACCGGGACCGCCAGCGGGACAGACTCGGGGCGACGGGACGGTCCACAACGAAGCGGCAAATGGAATAAAGCCGGTTCGCGCGCTGTTCGTGTTGCGGATCCCCGGGGGACAATTGACGAAGGTAACGGCGCCATGTCCACGCTTGCCATGCCCACGCTTTGGACCCGGATGAGAGCAGAACTGGGCGACAGCGACGCGCAGTACCGGCTGGCGGAGATGCTGCGAACGTCCGATGTCGTCGCTTCCGTGCCCTGGTACCGGCGCGCGGCCCGTCAGGGCCATGTCGCGGCGCAGACCATGCTGGCCTTCCTGCTCGCCAACGGCATCGGCGTGCCGCCCGACCCGCGCCGGGCGGTGTCCTGGTACCGCCGTGCCGCCGCCAAGGGCGATGTCGGGGCGCAGAACAACCTGGGCTTCATGCATGAACATGGCGCCGGCGTGCCGTGCGACCCGGCCAAGGCGGCGTTGTGGTACCGGCTGGCCGCTCTGCAGCATTCGGCCCCCGCCCAGGTGAACCTCGCCCTTCTCCTGCTCGACGGCCGCGGCGTCGACCGCGACGAAGTCGAGGCGGTGCGCTGGCTGCGCGCCGCCGCCGAACAGGGCCACCCCGCCGCCCAGTACCGCCTGGGCCTCTGCCTGCGCGAGGGCGTCGGCTTGGAGCGCGATGCCGCCGAAGCCGCGCTCTGGCTGCAGGCCGCCGCCGCGGCCGGCGACCGCGAAGCGCTGGTCGCGTTGGCCGAGCTGCGCCAGACCGTCGTCCCGGCCTGGGCCGGTGGCGCGGAGGAAAGCGGCGCGGAGGATGAGGACGAGGCGATGGCGTGGCGGCATCAGGCGGAACAGCGTCCCATGCAGGACGCCCGTGCCGGAGCGATGCCGCCGGGCTGACGCCCGCCCCAACCGGCCCCTGTCATCCGATCACGCCCAGCTTGCGCCAGACCGGCAGGCTGTTGCGCAGGCACCAGTCCATGCTGTCGGTGATGGCCTTGCGGCTGGCGTCGTCGGCATTTTCCGGCGCGGCCAGACGGCGCATCGCGTGGCCGACCAGCGCGTCCAGCGTCTCCGGCACGCCTTCGCACAGGCCGTCATAGAGCAGCGCCTCCATCGTGCTGACATGCAGGCCGGCCCCGCCGATCGAAGCGGCGAAGGCGCTGCTCTTGCGCCCCTCGCTGGTGGCGAGTTCGTTAGCAGCAGCGCGGTTGTGGGCCAGCACGCCCGGCAGCGGCGTCGCCCGCTCTGGTGGGTTCGGCACCGGGATCGCCTGGTTGGAGCCGGTCAGCATGCCGGCGATCTCCACCGCCGACAGGTTGCCGCCTGCCCGTCGCACCTCCGGCAGGTCGATCAGCTCGGCGATGCGGCGCGGCCCGTCGGCCAGCGCGTCGAAGATCGGTTCGTAATGCTTGGCTTCCAGCGTCGCCTCGCCCAGCGGCACCTGGATGGTGGTGCGGGCGTCGGCCCGCGGGATTGTCAGCGCCATCGCCATGTCCATCAGCATCGCGTCACGCTTGGCCACGCTGATGCGCCGGGCGCCGCGCACGAAGACGTCGCGACGGAAGGGCCGGCCGACGCAGTAATCCTTGAAGGTCTCGCGCAGGCTGGGCACGCCGATGCTGTCGAGCGCCTTGCGCTGGTCGGGCGTCAGGGCGAGGTCCGGGTAATTCTCGAACAGGGTGGCCGAACCGGCATAGGTCAGCTTCGCCTCGCCCAGTTCGCGCGCGACATCCACATGATAGAGCGGCTGCCAGCTGCCATTCAGATACTCGTGCGCCAGATAGACCGACTGGTCGGTGGCGCTCTGCGTCTTGGTCTCGCCGCGCAGCTTGCCGAACATCGCCTCGTCGCCCAGGATCTTGGCGCCGGCCTTGTAGAGCTGTTCGGCGAAGTCGAGCCCGGCCTTGACCTGCCGGTCGCTACGCTCGTGGACCAGCCCGGAATATTCGTAGAGCAGCCGCTGCAGCGGCATCATCGGCGCCCAGCCCGGCATGGCGTTGTAGCTGACATAGACCAGCCCGCCCGGCTTCAGCTTCTTCGCCAGGAAGCGCGCGATGGCGCCGCGGTTCATCGGGCTGACCCAGCTGTAGACGCCGTGCAGCGTGACGAAGTCGAACTCCGGCAGCTCCGGCCCCTCGCCCTCTGCCATTTCGGCGAAGCTCGCCTCATGGAAGCTGATGTTGGTCAGGCCGGCCGCCTCGGCGGCATCGCGGGCGCGGGCGATGTGGGCGGGGTGGAAGTCCACCGCATGGAACCGCCCCTGCGGGTTGGCCGCCGCGAACAGCGCCACCGTCGTGCCGTGGCCGCAGCCGAGTTCGCAATAGTCGAACCCGTTCGCCGTGGACGGCGGGGCGATGCCGTTGATCAGGCAGCTCAGCGTCAGATGCGCCGGCCCCTGTTCACGGTAGAAGCCCGGCAGATATTCGATGTCCGACACATAGCCGGCGCTCCAGTCGCTCATTGGGTCCTCGTTTCAGCTCAGGTCGATACCCCCACCCCGACCCTCCCGCGCTCTCGGCGGACCGTAGGTCCGTCCGACACGGGGGAGGGGGCAAGCTGTCCCTCCCTTGCGAAGCGGGGGAGGGAGGGACCCGCGAAGCGGGAGGGTGGGGGCAAGCGGGCAACCACTCACAAATCCTGCATCGGAAACACCGCGTCCTTGCGTTCGACCGGGCTCGGCGCGTGCAGCACCCAGCCGTTCCAGCCCAGCCGCGTGGCGTCGCGGTCGTCCTCCCCGGCAGCCAGCCGGGCGCCCGGCACCTCCGGCGCCTGCAACGTCACCTGAAGCTCGAAATCCAGTTCCGGCCCGACATACATGCGGACCAGATCCTGCAGCTTCCGGAACTCGCGGCCTTCCGGCATGAAGTCGCGGAACTGGTCGTGGTTCAGCGGGCCGATGCGCAGGCGGAACTTGCCCTGGACGTCCCAGGCGCGGTCGCCGGCCAGCGCGTCGATGCCCAGCCGGCAATGCCGGCCTTCCGGCTCGGCCATCGTCGGCAGCCGCGTCTGCCCGTCCGCCGCGATCGGCAGCCAGCCGCCGACGAAGCTCTCCACCGTCACCGGCCGGCCGAGGAAATCCGACAGCATCTCCTGCAGATCGACGGCCGAGCGGGTCCCGCGCGACAGCAGCCCGGAATAATGCAGAAGCGTTTCGTCCTCCACCACCAGCCGCTTGGTCAGCGACGGCTGGCCGATGCCGACGAAGCTGGACAGGGTGGTGCTGACCGGATCGGGCTCCCGCGATCCTTGCCCGCGCTCGAAGGACACCGGCAGCCGGTATTTGGCCCAGGCGCGGTAGAACAGCGAGAAGCTGCGGTGATGGAAGACGTCGAAGAAGTCGCGCAGGGACCGGTTCCGCTCGCGCAAGGAGCGGATCATGATCTCGGTGTAGTGCTGCGGCAGCACGCCCAGCGGCCCGACCAGCCCCATGAAGGCGCCGATCACCGTCGGCGGCCGGCCGTCCTGGCCCGGCTCCGTCCCCGCCACCTGATTGCCGGGGAAGGTCAGCGAGGTTTCGGCGCGCAGACGCACCACCTCCTCGCGCGGGTCATGGTCGTGGCCCACGGCGTGGCGGCGGGCGTTGCGCGGGTCGCGCGCATCGCGCCGGGCCTGCCATTCCAGCACCCGAACCGCCTGGAAGAAGTCGAAGCGGTGGGGGGTGCGGAACAGCCGGTCGATCACAGAAGCGGGCGATTGCCGGCGCGGGCGGGCCATGTGCGGAGCACTCCGGTGCGGCCCTTGACCGTAGCGGTCAGCCGCGTGAAGGAATTGATCGAGCAGTACAGCCCCAGGAAATGGTCGAGGATCATCGCCAGCAGGAACATGCCGCTGCCGCTGAAGCGCTGCGGGTCGAATTCGATGCCGACATCGATGCCGCGGCAGATGGCGTCGCCCCAGGCGACATCGCCCGGCCGCGATGGCGCCCGCGCGGTGCCGCGCTTGGTCGTGACCTTGACGAGGCCGTCGGCGATGCCGCGCGTCTCGGCCGAATCGCGGAAGTCGTAGAGCCGCAGGATTTCGCGCAGCGCCTCCGTCCCCTCCGCCCCGCCGGAGATCGACAGGTGATTGAGCAGCAGGTGGGAGACGAGGCGCCAGCGGTGGCCCTTGCGCTCGGCGATGCGCAGCGTCGGCGTCGGCGGCGTCAGGCAGGCGACACCGGACACCGCCGCCATTCCCTCCATCAGCTTCAGGTGCGGATGGCCGCCGCCATAGGGCAGTTGCGAGGGCAGGTCGCGGTTCAGGCAGGTCGTCTCGACCGACAGCACCGATTCCGCCGGGCTGGACGGATCGAAATCGAGATCGACCAGCGCCAGATGCACTTCCGTTCCCGGATCGCGCCCGCCGGCCGGGCGGCGGCTGGCGGTGTAATAGGTGCGGCTGACCGCCTCCATCCCGCCATGGCGCAGGCCGTAGAAGGGCAGGAACCGCCGCTGCTTGCCGTCGGGATCGGTGGCCAGCACGCTGTCGACCGAATAGACTTCCAGCGCGCCGGGACGGCGGGCGTCGGGGACCACCCGGTGCTCGTGCTGGGTCTGGGTCAGCGCCACCGGCTCCGCCCGCTGGCGGAACAGATTGACCACCGGCGTGCAGCCCAGGGCGAAGTTGTCCTTCGACACCGCGCGCTCCAGGTCGCCGTCGGTGCTGTTCAGATAGATGAAGACCTCCAGCGTGTTGCCGGCGCGGCGCAGCACCTTCGGCGAGATGTTCAGGTCGAAGAACAGGAACTTCTCGGGAAAGGCGAAATATTCGGTCAGCAGCCGGTAGCCGCCATGGGAGCGGGCGGGGTAGGGCAGCATGCCCTCCTCGTCGCCGAATCCGACGGGACGGATGGCGTCGGGGCCGAGGATCACCGCGTTCGGGTCGTGCGGATCGTCGGCCAGCGCCACCGAGACGGCGTTGTTGAAGATCAGTTCGTGCAGGGCATAGACCTGCTGCGGCTGGCCGCGCAGGAAGAAGCGCAGGGTTTCCGGACCCAGTTCGGTGAAGGTCATCTCCGGCACGCGGCAGCGCAGGGTCAGCCGCAACGCCGCCACCGCATCGCCCGCCCGCGGATTGGGCGGCGCCACCAGCGGTCGACCGCTCAGCACCGCCTGATCCAGATCGACCGGCCACAGCGTCGCCGGATAGACGGTGCGGAAGCGGCAGGTCTCGCCCCGCAGCGCCTCGGTCTCCAGCTCCGTCCCCTTCGGCACGGTGTGGGCGCCGGTCAGGTCCGCGCTGCTCCGCATCTGCACCACCGCCATCGACGGAATCGGCGCCAGATAGTGCGGATAAAGCACGTCGAGCAGCGTGTCGACCAGCTCTGGATACTCGTCGTCCAGCTTGCGGCTGATGCGAGCGTTGAGGAAGGCGACGCCCTCCAGCAGCCGGGCGACATGCGGATCCTCCACCGCGTCGGCGCTGAGCCGCAGCCGGCCGGCGATCTTCGGATGCGCCTCCGAGAACTCCGCCGCCATGCGGCGCAGATAGGTCAGCTCGCGGTTGTAGTATGGGAGGAGTTCGTCAGCCACGGGCCTTGCTCGTCACGGTGACCATGTTGGAGGTGGGATCGACCACCGAATCGAACACCATCGGCTCCGGCGCCGGATCGGCATGGATCAGCGCCTCGATCCGGAAGCGCAGCGTGCGGTCGGCCGGGTCGCTGTTCTCGACCATGCTCACCGCCAGCTGGGCGAAGCGCGGCTCCCACCGCCGGATCGCGGCCTCGATCTGCGCCACCACCTCGCGCCGGCGGGATTCGGTGCCGACATTCTCGACCAGCAGGTCGTGGCAGCCATAACCGAGGATCGAGTCCGCCAGCTCCGTCAGATCGTCCGGCCAGCCAAGCACCCGACGCCGGGTGTTCAGCAGGTTCTCCAGGTCGCGCCGGATCGCCGCCCGCAGATCCGCCACGGTGTGCGGCCGCGGCGCCATGTGCTCCGGCGTGTCGTCGAGCAGACGGTCCAGGACGGACAGGGTGATGGATTGGTTGCGATCCATGGTGACCTTCGGAAGGTGCGTTCTCGCTTGCCCCCACCCTAACCCTCCCCCGCTGGGCGGGGGAGGGAATGAGTGCTTGTTTGGAAGGGCAGCGGCAGTCCCTCCCCCGCCCAGCGGGGGAGGTTAGGTGGGGGCACCGGCATCAGGAGCCTCACACCGCCCCAGAGAACTCCAGCGTGCCCAGCTGCATCATCGGCACCGCCTCTTCCCCCACCAGGAAGCAGCGCTGGCCTTGCCCGCGCACCGGTGCGTCCTCCGACCATTCCGTCACGCGGCCGAGCTTCACCGCGGCGTCGGCATCGGCGGGGGCGCCGCCATACAGCGCCGGCAGATAGACCTCGCCGTCCGGGCCGCCGCGCACCGTCATGTGGGCCGGGCGCCACAGCAGGTCGCGCGGCCGTTCGGGCGCGCGGAACTCGACCAGCTCCACCGTCTCGGTGGCGATCCAGAAATACTTGCCGGTGCTGGTGAAGACCTCGAAGAAGCCGCCGGTCAGGTCGTCCAGGTCGCGGAAATCCTCGAACGGCGTGCCGTCATGGCTGCCGGACACCGGCGGGCGCATCTCCTCCGCCTGGGCCAGCTTCGTCACCGCGTCGACGGTGTCGCCGGCGCGAAGCGCCACCAGCGCCTCCAGATGCAGGCGCAGATGGTCGGCGGGCTGGTCGATGAACTCGGGCACCCGGCCGTCGGCGAACAGCTGGCCCCGAGCCTGCTCGGCGCGCACCAGTTGGCGGAACAGCGCCATGGTGACGGCGACCTGCGGCTCCTGCGTGCCGATGGTGTCGAGCTGCAGGTCGGCGCGCTCCAGGTTGCCGGCGAAGCTCAGCAGTTCGGCCAGGAAGACGCGGCGGTCGAGGTCGGTGGGCTTCTTCTTGATCTCGCCGTTCAGCGCGGTGATCGCCTCGTCGAGGCGGCCCGCCTGGAAGAGCTGGGCTGCGGTTTCGCTCATGATCGGTTTCTCCCCTGGATGGCGCGCCCGATACGGATCAGGCTGCCCCGCCGGTTTGGGCCAGCTCCGTCACCAGCTTGAAGGTCGAGAAGACCTGATCGAGCTGGAAGTGCGGCCGTAGATGGATGACGCATTGATAGTTGCCGGGCTTGCCCGGGATGGCGCGGACCTGGATGCTGCCCTCGCGCAAGGGATAGCGAGCCTTCTGGTCCAGGCTGGCGTCGTCGTTGCCCAGGCAATAGCCGTGCAGCCAGCTCTGCAGGTCGCGCTCGCATTCCTCCGGCGTGACGAAGGCGCCGACGCGGTCGCGCACCATCACTTTCAGAAAATGGGCGAAGCGCGCCACGCAGAACATGTAGCGCATCATGGCCGACAGCCGGGCGTTGGCGGTCGCCGTCATGTTGGTGTACTGCCCGACCCGCTGGACCGACTGGTTGCCGTAGAAGACCAGATAGGGCGTGTCCTTGCAGCGGCTGATCGGGATGAAGCCGAGATCGTCCAGGTCCCGTTCCAATTGGTCGGAGATCGAAACCTCGACCGAGAATTTCTGGGCCACCTTCGTGGCGTCGGTGGCGAAGTCCGGCACCACCAGTTCGGTCACCAGCCCGCCGCCGACCACGTCGCGCTGGGCGCCGCGGATGTCGGCGAACCAGCCATGATGCAGGAAGGAGCGGATCAGCACGGTGCCGAAGGCGTATACCGCGTTGCCCCAGCAATGGTCCTCCAGCCGCATTCCGCCTTCCCCGCCGAGGGACTCCTCGCGGTAGCGGAAGCCGTGGCGGGCCTGCGGATCGTCGCCATAGGGCTCGCGCATCAGCACGCGCGGCAACGCCACGCCGATGAAGCGCGAATCCTCGGTCTCCTGGAAGCGGTGCCAGCGCTGGTATTCCGTCTGCCGCAGCACCGATTTCAGGTCCAGCGGCAGGCCAAGCTCGTGGAAGGTCTCCAGCCCGAACAGCTCCGGCGCAGCCCCGACGATGGCGGGGGCGAAAGCCGCCGCGGCGACCTGCGCCAGCCCTTTCAGGCCGGACACGTCGTCGGTCGGCCGCTCCTTGGTCGGGCGATGCTGCACCGCGTAGTCGCACAGCAGCACGCCGAACGGACGGCCGCCGGGCATGCCGAATTCGTCGCTGTAGACCTTGTTGAACAGCTGGCTCTGGTCGAACTCGATGGCGCGCTCCTGGTCGCGGCACAGTTCGGCCCAGGTCAGGTTCAGCAGCCGCAGCACCACCGTCTCGGCGGTCTGCGCCTGCTTCACCAGCGTGCGCACCCCGCGCCACGACGCCTCCAGCGATTGGAAGCGCTTGTGGTGCAGGATGGCGTTGACCTGCTCGGTCAGCAGCGCGTCGATGGCCGCGATGTCGCGGTCGAGCGCGGCGCGCAGCGTGTCCAGGCTGTCATAGACGGGAAGGGTGATCCCGAACCACAGGCGAAGCGCCTCGCCCGGCCCATCCGCCGCCAGGAAGGCGTCGAGCAGGCCGGGGTCGTCGCGGCCGATCGCCATGTCGACCGCCCGCAGACGCAACGGCCGTTCAAGGACCGTCGCCTCCGCGTCGTCGGCATGAAAGTCGGCCGCTGCCTCGCTCATGCGGCTATCAGCCGGCCTGCGGGATGCGGGCGACCATGCGCATGGAGGTGGTCAGTTCCTCCATCTGCAGCCACGGGCGCATCCAGGCGACGGCGTTGTAGGAGCCGGGCTTGCCCGGGATCTCCTTCACCTGCACCTTGGCTTCGGCCAGCGGGTACTTCGCCTTCATCTCCTGGCCCGCGGCTTCGTTGCCGTTGACGTAGTTCAGGATCCAGCGGTTCAGCCACGCCTCGCAGTCGCTCGCCTCCATGAAGGAGCCGATCTTGTCGCGCGCCATGATCTTCAGGTAATGGGCGAAACGCGAGGTCGCCATGATGTAGGGCAGGCGGGCGGAGATCGCGGCGTTCGCGGTCGCCTCCGGCCGGTCGTACTTCTTGGGCTTCTGCGTGGTCTGGGCGCCGAAGAAGACTGCGTAGTCCTGGTTCTTGTAGTGGCAGAGCGGCAGGAAGCCCAGCTTCGACAGCTCGGCCTCGCGACGGTCGGTGATGCCGATCTCGGTCGGGCACTTGGCGTCGCTGTCGCCGTCGTCGGAAGTGAAGGTGTGGAAGGGCAGGTTCTCGACCTTGCCGCCGCCCTCGGCGCCGCGGATGGCCGTGCACCAGCCATACTGCGAGAAGGCGTTGGTCAGGCGCTGGCCCATCGCGTAGGAGGCGTTCATCCAGCAATAGTCGTTGTGGGCCATCGGCCGGGCGATGCCGCCTTCGTACGGGGCCTCCTCGTACTCGAACTCCTCGACCGGCTTGGTGTTGGCGCCGTAGGGCATGCGGGCCAGCACGCGCGGCATGGTCAGCGTGACGAAGCGGCTGTCGTCGCTCTCACGGAAGCTGCGCCACTTGGTGTACTCGACGCTGTCGAAGATCTTCTCCAGGTCGCGCGGCTTCGACAGCTCGGTCATGTCCTCGAAGCCGAACAGCTTCGGGCTGGCGGCGGAGATGAACGGCGCGAAGGCTGCCGCCGCGACGTTGGAGACGCCGGTCAGCAGCTCCATGTCGTCGGGGTGGTTGGTGAACTCGTAGTCGCCGATCAGGGCGCCGTAGGGCTCGCCGCCGGCGATGCCGAACTCGTTCTCGTAGATCTTCTTGAACAGGTTGCTCTGGTCGAATTCGACCGCCTTCGAGATGTCCTTGTACAGGTCCTTCTTCGGGCAGTTCATGACGCGGATCTTGAGCGTCGAGCCCGTCTCCGAGTTCATGACCAGATAGTTCAGGCCGCGCCACGATCCTTCCAGCTTCTGGAACTTCTCGTGGTGCATGATGGCGTTGAGCTGCTTGCTGATCTTGGCGTCGATCGCGGCGATCGCCTTGTTGATCGTCTGGCCCAGGTTCTTGTTGAAGGTGACCGTACCGGCCAGCGCTTCCTGGGTCAGGGTGCGCAGCAGCTCCTGCGCACGGTCCGGCTCGGTCTGCTTGGTGGCGGCGATGGCCTGGTCGAGGATCGAGAGGCCGGTACCTTCGGCGACCGCGCCGGCGGCGGCAGCGCCCTGGGTCTGAGCGTCGCTCATGGGATCAGCCCTCCTTCGTCTCGGTGCCGAGCTCACCGCTCAGCGCCTTCAGCTCGTCGGTGTTCTGCAGCACGCGCTCCAGCAGACCTTCCAGCTCTTCCGAGCGGTCGGCCTTGCTCAGCAGGTCGCGCAGCTGGTTGCGGGTCTCCAGCAGCTTGCGCAGCGGCTCGACCTGCTGGACGACGCGGCCCGGCTCGAAATCCTCCATCGACTTGAAGGCGAGATCGACCGACAGCTGGGTGCCGTCGTCGGCCAGGGTGTTGTCGACCTTCATCTTCAGGCCGGGCGTCATGCGGGCCATGACGTCGTTGAAGTTGTCGCGGTCGATCTGAATGAACTTGCGGTCCTTCAGCGGCTTCAGCGGCTCGGTCGGATCGCCCGAGAAGTCGCCGAGGACGCCCACGACGAAGGGCAGCTCCTTGACGACGGTCGCGCCTTCGGTCTCGACGTCGTAGGTGATGTGGACGCGGGGCTTGCGCACGCGATCCAGCTTCTGGTGGATACTCGCCATGTGATCGGACCTCCCTGCTCACGCCGTAGGATAGGCGATGATCGTCAATACCCGGATTGTTCTGCCGGCGGCGGCGCCTTGGCGCCGGACGCGATGAAGAACTGCCGCCGCGTTTCCTCGTCGGTGATGAGCTCCAGCAGGAGTTCCTGCAACGACATGCGGCCGCGGCGGACCACCTCCTCCAGCGTGTAGGAGATGGGGGAATGGGGTTCCGTCTTGCGGAAGAAATCGGCGACCTGCAAGAGGACCTTGAAGGCCTCCTCGCGCGTTGCAACGGCCCCGCTGGCCTGGACCTTCGCCGTCGCGGCCACGGCCCCGCCGCCGGCCGCCACCAGCTCGGTCGATCCCGAGGGGCTGTCGGCCGCTGCCTCCGGCTCGTCGCCGGACAGGGTCGCCAAACGGTCGCGCGCGGCGTAGTTCACCGCGTCCAGCGCCGCCGCCAGCACGTTGCGGATGTTGCCGGCGGGCGGCGAATCGTAGCCGGCCTTGTCGTAGAGGATCTTGCCCAGCGCCTCGAACTCGTCGATGGCGCCCTGGATGTCCTCGACGAGCGTCTTGAATTCCGACGCCGGCGTCTCGCGCACGCTCTGCTCGAACTGTTCCCAGGTGACGGCACCGTTGTCGATTCGCGCCTGCCGGCGCGCTTCGTCGGTGATCTTCGCCAGCTCCACCGCCTGCTCGTACTGCCAGAGTGAATAGGGGATGTCCCCCATCGTCAGCGGCACCTTGCGGATCGGCTGGATCAGCGTGCCGTCGGCCGATTCACCGTTCAGTCCGGTCAGCGGGCCCACGCGGGTGGCGATGCCGTCCTCGTCCGGGGCGGGATACAGCCCGTCCCAGAACCGCTCCACCAGGCCGCGGGCCAGCGCGAAGCCGTCACGCAGGCCGGCATAGCCCTCCGCCCGCAGCAGCGCCTCGATGTACCAGGCGGTGACCTCCAGGTCCTTGGCCTGGGTGCGCAGGATTCTGGGGCTGACCTCCAGGATGGTGCGCCATTCCGGCAGCAGCCCGCCGGCATCGTCCTCCACATCCATGGAGCGTTCCGCGGCGCGGGCGGCGCTGCGCGCATCCTTTACCGTGTAGTAGTCGGCCGAGGCATTCTCGCGCAGGTCGATTCCGGACTCGGATTCACCTTCGATCGGCTGCAGAAGCTCTTCAATGTCGAAAATTTGCGGTGACGCCATGTTAAGGAGAACACCCTTTCCGCATTCATATGAAAGAAGCAATAGCCGACCGCCGGCGCTCCCGCCAGTTTGGGAGTAAGCGTTCAAGCCGCAAAATTGATAGCGTTACTTACAACGTTTCGACAAGGCTATTCGTCATGGCAGCCCTGGACGAACGAAATATTGCAATTGCGTAACAAATTAGCCGGTGGGCTAGCCCGACAAGCTTGACGAAACGCAATTGCGGATGAATGCTGCCGGTCTGACATCGGAACGAAGCTCCTCGGGATGCCTTTTGCGATGACTCCTGGCGCCAATCCGTACAACCCGCAAGGCATCGCCATCGGCCTGCCGGCCGATGTGGCCGTGCCCGAGGAGACCGGCATGCCTGTGCTGGTGGAAAAGCGCGACCCCTCCGGCCGGCTGCTGGCGCGGGTCGGCATCGCCGCGGGGGTGCTGGAGGGACCGTGCCTCTTCTTCGCGGAGGATGGCGAGACGGTGGTGTCGCGGATGATGTTCCGCGCCGGCCGCCCGCTTCTGCCGCAATCGCCGGGCGTCCCGTCGCCCTTCCTGTCCGGCTGCCCGGTGGCTGCCGGCGAATCGCCGTTCTGACCGGCCGGAGTCACCAGGATGCCGCCCGCTGCCCGCCTCGGCGACCTGATCAAGCAGGACACGCCGCACTGCCACGCACCGATCCACCCGCCGGCCCCGGTGCCGGCGCCGGCACCCCATCCGGGCCTGCCGCTGGCGATCATCCTGGGCAGTCCGACGGTGCTGATCGGCAAGATGCCGGCGGCGCGGCTGACCGACATCTCCGCCCCCTGCGTGCTGCCCGGCTGCGTTCCCGCCGGTCCCGGCATGATTTCGCAAGGATCGGGCACCGTTCTCATCAACAGCCTGCCGGCTGCCCGGATCAACGACATGACCGCACACACCAGCTGCGTCGCCCCGATCCCCGCACCGGTCGGCAAGGTGCTGCCGCCCGGCTGCCCCACCGTCATCATCGGCGGCTGACCGCATGCGCCTCGGCCATTTCGAGAGTCTGCGCCCGGTCTGCCCGCGCTGCCTCGCCACCCGCGGAGCCGCGGTGCCGTTGGCGCTGGGCATGGTGGAGCAGGCGACGGCGGAGGATGTGCGCTGGGGCACTCTGGTGTGCGGCAACGACGCCTGCGCCATGGAATATCCCATTGTCGACGGCGTTCCGATCCTGGTTCCCGACCTGCGCGGCTGGATGGCGGCCAACGGCCATCTGCTGACCACGCGCACCGACCTGCCGGCGGCGATGGAGGGTGTGCTGGGCGATGGCTTCGGCCCCGACAGCGCCTTCAACGCCACGCGCCAGCACCTGTCCAGCTATGGCTGGGACCATTACGGCGACCTTGACCCCGCGACGCCGCCGGGCGGGGCTGGGTCGGTGGTGCGCTGTCTTGACGCCGGGCTGGAGCGCCTGGGCGCGCTGCCGGCCGGGCCGGTGCTGGACCTCGGCTGCGGCGCCGGACGGACCAGCTTCGAACTGGCGGACCGGACCGGTGGCCTCGTGGTCGGGCTCGACCTGCACTGGCCGCTGCTGATGCTGGCGCGGCGGGTGATGGAGCGGGGGGAGGCGGTCTTTCCGCTGCGCCGCTCCGGCATCGCCTATGACCGCCGGCGGATCGAGGCCCGGTTCGCCGGGGCGGAGCGGGTCGATTTCTGGATCGGCGACGCGCTGTTCCCTCCTTTCGCCCCGCAGCGATTTGCCTTGGTTGCGGCGATGAACGTGCTCGATTGCGTGGCTTCGCCGCCGGCGCTTCTGCACGCCATCGACGGGGCGGTGGCGGACGGTGGCGGCGCGATTCTGGCGACGCCCTTCGATTGGTCAACCCAAGCGACGCCGGTGGAGGCTTGGCTCGGCGGCCATTCCCAGCGCGGCGACGATGCCGGCCGCTGCGAAGCGGTGCTGGCCCGGCTTCTGACGCCGGGGGCCCATCCGCAATCGGTCGGGAGGCTGCACGCTCAAGGAGAGCCGATCGATGTTCCTTGGACAGTGCGTATGCATGACCGCGCATTTATGCAATATATGACGAATTTGACGATGTTGCGCGCATGTTCCGAGAAAGATGCTGGAAAGTTTCATTCGGCTTGAGAAGCATTGCTGTGGATTTTTCGAAATAGCTTGGCCAGAGTTCGCGGTACAGCCACAGGACGAACCGGCCGGCCGGTCGAGATGGAGCGGACGCCAAGGGCGTTCTGCTCGCATGGGTTGAAGATTCGAAAGCACGAGAAGGGGGTGGAGCCATGGTGGCGGTCGATCTGCAGAGCATGATTTCCCGGCTGAATCCTCTGTGCCGGCGGGCGCTGGAGGCGGCGGCCGGTCAGACGCTGTCGCGCACGCATTACAATTGCGAGATCGAGCACTGGCTTCTCCAGCTGATCGGTGCAGCGGACGGCGACATCTCCGCCATCCTGCGCGTCTATGAAATCGACGCCGGCCGGCTGTCGGCCGACCTGACGCGGGTGCTGGACAAGCTGAAGACCGGCAACAGCCGCGCCCCTGCGCTGTCGCCCAACCTCGTCCAGCTGATGCGCGAGGCGTGGGTGCTGGCCTCCCTGCAATATGGCGAGGGGGCGGTGCGCTCCGGCCATCTGCTTACGGCTCTGCTGTCCGACGAATCGCTGTCGGCCCAGGCGCGCGACATGTCCGGCCAGTTCGCGAAGATCACCGCCGAGGCTCTGCGCCGCGACCTGCCCAAGATCGTCGCCGACACGGCGGAGGCGCGGACCAGCGCCCCGGTCGCGGCTGCCGGTGGCGGTGCCGCCGCGGCGTCGGCCGGTGGTGCGCCGAAGGCGGGCGGGGCAACCCCCAACCTCGACCAGTACACCATCGACCTGACCGACCGTGCCAAGAACGGCAAGATCGATCCGGTGCTGGGCCGCGACGCCGAGATCCGCCAGATCATCGACGTGCTGACCCGCCGCCGCCAGAACAACCCGATCCTGACCGGCGAGGCCGGCGTCGGCAAGACGGCGGTGGTCGAAGGCTTTGCGCTGCGCATCGCCGCCGGCGACGTGCCGCCCGACCTGCGCAACGTCCGCCTGCTGTCGCTCGACCTCGGCCTGCTGCAGGCTGGCGCCGGCATGAAGGGCGAGTTCGAGAACCGGCTGAAGGGTGTCATCGACGAGGTGAAGGGCTCCAGCCAGCCCATCATCATGTTCATCGACGAGGCGCACACTCTGATCGGCGCCGGCGGGCAGGCCGGCCAGAACGACGCCGCCAACCTGCTGAAGCCCGCCCTGGCGCGCGGCGAGATGCGCACGATCGCCGCCACCACCTGGGCCGAATACAAGAAGTATTTCGAAAAGGACCCGGCGCTGACCCGCCGCTTCCAGGTCGTGAAGGTGGAGGAGCCGGCGGAGCCGGTCGCCGTCGACATGATGCGCGGCCTGACCGCCACGCTGGAGAAGCACCACAAGGTCCGCATCGTCACCGAAGGGCTGATCGAATCGGTCCGCCTGTCCAGTCGCTACATCCCGGCGCGCCAGCTGCCCGACAAGGCGGTCAGCCTGCTCGACACCGCCTGCGCCCGCGTGGCGATGAGCCAGACCGCGACCCCGCCGGCCATCGAGGACCGCCGCCGCACCATCCAGCTGACCGAGACCGAGGTCGCGATCCTGGAGCGCGAGGAGGCCATCGGCATCGACCATGCCGAACTGCTCGCCGCGCTGAAGGACAAGATCGCCGCCACCCAGGCCGATCTGGCGACGCTGGAGGCGCGCTGGACCAAGGAACTGGAGCTGGTCAAGGCGATCAACGAGACGCGTGACCAGCTGGTCGCCGCGCACGAGCAGGCCAAGGCCCCGGCCGCGGAGGGTGCAGCTCCCGCGGAGCCGCTCGACGCCGAGGCGCTGAACGCCAAGCTGAGCGCGTTGACCGCCGAGCTGACCGCGCTGCAGGGCGAGGACCCGCTGGTCAAGGTCGCGGTGGACGGGCAGGCGGTGGCCGAGGTGGTCGCCAACTGGACCGGCGTTCCGGTCGGCCGCATGGTCTCCAACGAGATCAAGACCATCCTGTCGCTCGCCGACCGCATGAAGGAGCGGATCATCGGCCAGGACCATGCGCTGGACGCCATCGCCCAGGCGATGTGGACCAGCCGGGCCAAGCTGACCGACCCGCGCAAGCCGATCGGCGTCTTCCTGATGGTCGGCACCTCGGGCGTCGGCAAGACCGAGACGGCGCTGACCCTGGCCGACCTGATCTATGGCGGCGAGCAGAACGTCACCACCATCAACATGACCGAGTACAAGGAGGAGCATAAGGTCTCCCTGCTGCTCGGGTCGCCTCCCGGCTATGTCGGCTTCGGCGAAGGTGGCGTCTTGACCGAGGCGGTGCGCCGCCGGCCCTACAGCGTCGTGCTGCTGGACGAGCTGGAAAAGGCCCATCCCGGCGTGCAGGACATCTTCTTCCAGGTGTTCGACAAGGGCACGATCAAGGACGGCGAAGGCCGCGACATCGACTTCAAGAACACCGTCATCATCATGACGTCGAACGCCGGCACCGACCTGATCCACAAGCTGTGCGCCGATCCGGAGACCGCGCCGGACGCCGACGGGCTGCTGGAGGCGCTGCATCCGGAACTGCAGAAGAGCTTCAAGCCGGCCTTCCTCGGCCGCTGCACGGTCATCCCGTATTTCCAGCTGTCCGACGAGAATCTGGCGAAGATCGTGGTCCTGCAGTTGAACCGCATCGCCAAGCGGGTGGTGCAGAACTACAAGGCCGCCTTCTCCTACTCCGACGATCTGGTCCAGAGCATCGTCAGCCGCTGCCAGGAGGTGTCGAGCGGCGCCCGCAACATCGAGACCATCCTGAGCCGCACGCTGCTGCCGGAAATCTCGTCCCGCATCCTCGCCCGCATGGGCGACGGCGAACCGATCACCCGCGTCCACGTCTCGGTCGATGGCGAAGACCGCTTCGTCTACGACATCGCCTGACCCATCCGGAAGCGGGAGAGCCGGGGCGGGGGCGAGAAAAAACAGGCGGGCGGTGACGCCCGTCACAGCACCCGCCTCAATTCTTTCGTAACCATACTGCACAGATCAAGCTTACCCGTTAAGACCGACCTTCAAGAGAGAGCGAGGAGACCAACATGGCGATCTACATCAAGTACGAAGGCATCGACGGCGAGGCCACGCACGAGACCCACAAGAAGTGGCTGGACGTCGGTTCGCTGCAGTGGGGCGTCGGCCGCGCCATCAGCACCCCGTCGGGCTCGACCACCAACCGCGAGGCGTCGGAGCCGTCGGTGTCGGAAGTGACCATCACCAAGCTGATGGACAGCTCCTCGCCGAAGTTCTTCGTCGAATCCTGCACCGGCGCCATCGGCAAGAAGGTGCAGATCCACCTCGTCACCACTGGCAGCCCGGGCAACACCTATGCCGAGTACACGCTGACCAACGCCCTGGTCTCGGCCTACTCGATGTCGTCGGGCGGCGACCGTCCGTCGGAGTCGATCTCCATCAGCTTCACCAAGATGGAGTACAAGTTCATCCCGTACGACGACAAGAACAAGGCCGGCACGCCGATCTCGGTCTCCTACGACCTGTCGACGACCAAGAGCGCCTAAGTTCGGCTCCGCTTGCCCCCACCCCGACCCTCCCCCGCTGGGCGGGGGAGGGAATGTCCCCCTCCCCTGCGAAGCGGGGGAGGGTAGGGGTGGGGGCAATGCCTTTCCAAATCAATCTCTTCCACACACATAGGACCAAGCCCGCATGTCGGATGCGCCCACCATCTCGCAGACCGGCCGGCTTCTGTCGCTGACCTCGCCGTTGGGCGCGGACGTGCTGATCCCGGTGGCCGTCGAGGGGGAGGAAGGGCTGTCGCGCCTGTTCCGCTACACCATCACGATGATCTCTCCGCGGATGACGATCGCGCCGGCCGACATCCTGGGGAAGTCGCTGACGCTGTCGATCGCGCGCAAGGGCGGCGATCCCCGCATCGTCAACGGCATCGTCAGCAGCTTTTCCGCCGGGCCGCTGGCCCTGCGCGGCTATCGCCAATACACCGCCGAGATCGTGCCGACCCTGTGGCTGGCCACGCTGCGCTCCGACTGCCAGGTCTTCCAGGAGAAGAGCGTCGTGCAGATCGTCGACGCCATGCTGTCCGACTGCGGCGTGACCGAGGTGAAGAAGCAGGGACTGTCCGGCACGCACAACGCCCGGCCGGTCTGTGTCCAGTACCGCGAGACGCATTTCGACTTCATCGCCCGCCTGTTGCAGGACGAGGGCATCTATTTCTATTTCCAGCACGAGGCCGGCAAGCACACGCTGGTGCTGAGCGACAGCGCCTCCGGCTACACCGACTGCCTGGACAAGGATGTCATCCACGCCACCTCGGTGCAGGGCAACACGCTGGCCATCGACGGCTGGGCGCATTCGCAATCCTACGTGTCCGGCAAATGGACGCTGAAGGACTATAATTTCGAAACGCCCAGCACCGACCTGACCGCCAGCACCACGACGGTGCTCAGCGTTCCCGCCTTCAAGTCGCACGAGATGTTCGGCTATCCCGGCGGCCACATGGTGAAGGCCGACGGCACCACCCTGTCGCGCCTGCGCATGGAGGAGACGGAGACCGGATACGAGCGGGTGGAGGGCAGCGCCACCTACCGCGGCCTGTTCGCCGGCGGCAAGATCTCGATGACCGGCCATGCGGTGACGGCCGAGGTCGGCAAGGGCTATGTCCTCACAGAACTGGCGTTGAGCGCACAGGACCAGAGCCATCTGGGCAACGGTGGCGTTCCGCCGTCCTTCTCCTGCCGCTTCGCCGCGATCCCCGACGCCACCGTGTTCCGTCCACCGCCGGTTCCGCGCCCGCGCACCCATGGGCCGGACACCGCGACCGTGGTCGGTCCCAGCGGCGAGGAGATCTACTGCGACAAGTACGGCCGGGTGCGGGTGCAGTTCCATTGGGACCGCAAGGGCACCAACGACGAGAAGAGCTTCGTCTGGCTGCGCGTTGCCCAGACCATGGCGGGCAAGAACTGGGGCACCATCTTCACCCCGCGCGTCGGCATGGAGGTGCTGGTCGATTACATCGGCGGCGATCCCGACCGTCCCCTGATCGTCGGCTGCGTCTACAACGCGGAGAACATGCCGCCCTACACGCTGCCGGACAACAAGACGCAGAGCGGCATCAAGACGCGCTCCAGCAAGGGCGGCGACACGGCCACCTTCAACGAGCTGCGATTCGAGGACAAGAAGGACGCGGAGGAGATCTACTTCCACGCCCAGAAGGACTTCACCCGGATGGTGGAGAACGACGACACGCTGACCGTCGATCACGACCAGACCATCACCATCAAGAACAACCGCACCGAGACGGTGTCGGAAGGCAATGAGTCGGTCACCATCGCCAAGGGCAACCGCAGCGTCACCGTGTCGGAAGGCAACGACAGCCACGAGGTGTCGACCGGCAACCAGTCCCTGACGGTGGGGGAAGGCAACCGGACCGTCACCGTCAGCAAGGGCAACGACACCCACACGGTCAGCCAGGGCAACCGGACGGTGGAGGTCGGGCAGGGAAACGACAGCCTCACCGTCGGCCAGGGCAACATGGCGATCGACGTGAAGCAGGGCGACTATGCGCTGAAGCTCGGGCTGGGCGACGTGTCGGTGAAGGCCAGCACCGGCAAGATCACCATGGAGGCCACGACCTCCATCGAACTGAAGGTCGGCGGCAACAGCGTCAAGATCGACCAGACCGGCGTCACCGTCAAAGGCCTGATGGTCAAGGTCACCGGCGACAGCCAGGTGCAGATCAAGGGTGCGATGACCCAGGTGAACGGTGACGCGATGGTCCAGGTCAAGGGCGGCGTGGTAACCATCAATTGACGAAACACCGCCCAGAGTGGGGCGGTCTTCACAAGCGGGGTTTGGGACGGTGGACATCGGGTTGTTGCCGAAGTTGCGCTTCGCCCGCGCGGCCGAAGCGGTCGCGGGGCTGGACCTGTCGGCGGAGGCGAAGGCGCTGTTCGCGCCGAACGCCCCGACATCCGCCTACCTGAAGGCGTTGATCGACGCCGAGTTGTATGCGGACGCCATCCGTCTGCTGGGCATGGCGCTGCCGCGGCGCGAGGCGGTGTGGTGGGGCTGTCTGGCCGCCCGCGGCGCGCTTCCTCCTGAACCGGCGCCTGCCGACGGGGCCGCGCTGGAGGCGGCTGAGGCCTGGGTCTTCCGCCCGACGGAGGAGAACCGCCGCGCCTGTTTCGCCCCCGCAGAAGCGATGAATTTCGAGACGGCCTGCGCCAATGCCGCCATGGCCGCCTTCTGGTCCGGCGGCA
>PJUA01000295.1_pt1 | contig 35294 bp, 31 predicted proteins | sample 1512151 | NCBI WGS metagenome assembly PJUA01 (sample SAMN08177678, study PRJNA422409) | Soil metagenome, whole genome shotgun sequencing project. | isolation source: Soil enriched on filter paper: beechwood xylan treatment | place: USA: Madison | collected 2015-01-15
ATGTCTACACCCACGGCATGTCACGTGGCGGCACAAGCGCTGCGACAGACCAAAAAGCGGCTATGAAATCCGCCAACGGCTCCGTCGCTCTGATAAAAAAAATGGAACAAAACCCTGGCAAATACGCCAGCCATATCCTGAATATTTCCTATAACGGCACGTCCGTTCCCTCCACAGAAAATGTTAAAAAGGTTATAGACGACCTGGTTGCCAGCGGCGATGTAAACCCGAATCGTATTTACGCGGCAGGCTTCTCATGGGGCGGCCAATATACGAACACATTAGTTAACGCCTACCCTGGCTTCTTTGCGGCCGCTGCACCTATGGCACCGGTAAACGGCTCGCCCAACGCAAGCACCAACGACCTTCATGCAGACCTGGCTTATTGGATGTTCATAAATGCTCATAACACCGGCATATACCAGACTAACCTCAACAACTTCATAACCAACAATATGCCAAAAATGACTAACGCTCGGGCATCGCGCTTTGAGAGCAACGAGGCTCTTACGTGGCCCTACAATCAATTTGATCAGCCGAATCTGAGGCCTAATCCAGCCAACACACCTGCCCTGCCTGATTATATAGCGCACGAGGTTGAAGCGGCGGTTCTTTACAACCAGATCACGATGGGAACGTGGAGCATAGCTCCCACAGCGCAGTCCTCTAATTTGCCGGCTTGGAACAATGACTACACAGACGTCTTTGATTGGATGTTCGCGCAGAGAAAACCGGGTGCCCCATCCGCTCCAGGCGGCTTCAAGGCAACGGCGGGCAACGGACAGGTCAAATTAAGCTGGACTGCTCCGGCTGACGACGGCGGCAGTGCAATAACGGGCTACAAGGTCTGGCATGGCAACGGTACGCCAGTCACATTGGGTGCTTCGGCAACCGAATATACCTTCTCAGGCCTGACTAACGGCCAAGGCTACACCTTCAAAGTCATTGCGGTAAATGCAAAGGGCGAAAGCGCTGAGGCAAGTGCGACGGCGACGCCCACGGCGCCCCCTCCTTCTGGCGTCTACATCAGCAATCCGGGCAACACCAGCAGTACAGACACCGAAACAAACGCAGGACCATCGAATTCGACCTACACAGTGACTACACCAAAGAATAAGCCCGCGCTCACAGACAAAAACGGCAACACCACTCTGCCCGGCGGCGGCGAAATTGTGACCAAGGGCGGAACAAAGATTATGGTACCCGAAGGCACAACTATAGACGCAAATGGTAAGGCGGCCATTCCGGCAGCCAAAAATGCTAAAGTGACATTACCCGGCGGCAGCGGCACAGTGACCATTCCCGGCGGCTCGACGATAGCGGGCGACGGTACGATCACAGTAGGCAGCGGAGACGCGCATGTAGCTCTGACGAACGGCAACCATGCAGTTCTCTTCAGCGGTTCGAAGATACGGAGCGGCGGCGCAGTTGTGGTAGGAGCTAGCGGCGCGAAAGTCAGCTTCGATGACGTCATGTCGCTAAACATCCGTGAGGGCACAGAGCTTGCCTTCGCCGATGACGCCCCGCTGGGTTTCCTTGTGGTAACGGGCAATCCTTTCGGGGACGTCAACATGGACGGATGGTTCTACAGCTACGTAAACTTCGCCTACACATACAGTTTATTCAACGGCACTACTACCACAACGTTCTCGCCGGACTCCTCCATGACGCGCGCGATGTTTGTGCAGGTACTGGCCAATCTTGAGAACGCAGACCTCTCTGGCTACGCGAGTTCCCGCTTTAGCGACGTAACGGATGGACAATGGTACACGGCGGCAATCGGGTGGGCGGCTGAAAAAGGCATAGTCAACGGCATAAACGCAGACCAGTTTGACCCCCATTCACCGATGACTCGCGAGCAGATGCTCGTGATCCTGTACAACTACATGGACCACAAGGGCTATGAGATGCCTGAGGGCCAATCTGATTCCTTTGCGGACGAAAGCGAGATCAGCTCATGGGCGTTAGAGGCCGTTCAGGCGCTGTCGGATATCGGTATTGTATCAGGCAAGCCGGACAATCTCTTGGTACCCAAAGACACCGCCACCCGCGCGGAAGTAGCCGCGATCTTTGCAAGGTTTGTCGAATATCTGGCTAAGTAAAAGCGCATAGAGAAAATGTGGACCCTTCCCGTTGGACAAAATCCAGCTGGGAGGGTCCTTCTATTTTACAAAAATCTCCGGCCGGGTGCTGCAGGTCTTGATTAGGACGTTACGTCACAGCTTAACATGTAAAACACAGCGCTTATGATTGTTGATATGGCGGAATTTTTCAATAAAGCGCTCCATGTATTCATATCAATCCATTACGAAGCAAAGGAGAATAAAGGATGAGTGGCAGGAGTGAATTAAGCGCTCGACAGCATAATAAACTGTTGCTTCAAATTTTGTTAGGCTTAATGCCCTTTTTCTTTTTAGGTCTAGTACTTATTGCGATTTTTAAGCGGGGTAAAATCATCCCCTATATCCTTTCATTGTTTATTCCCAATGAGATGTCTTTTCTTGATGCAACCTTGCTGGGTTTAATAACGGGTACGGTTGTGGTAATTGTTTCTGTTGCTCTCATCATAAAAACAAACACTAAACTTCCTCAATCGGAAGGCGGGGAAATGATCCTTAATCTAATGAAAACCCCAAGCGGTATTGCGGTAAGCTCACTGGGGGGCGGATTTTTTGAAGAGTTTTTCTTTAGGGGAGTATTAATAGGATTGTTTATTGGATACAACCATTTTGTAGATGGAGTGGTGATCTGCATAAGCACTTTTTTATTTTGGATTATTCATATTCCGCAATATAAAGGGGTTTATTTAACCTACGGATTAGTATTCATTAATGGGCTGATATTTGCATTATTGTTTTATTTTACGGGTTCGTTGATTGTCCCCATCCTTGCCCATGCTATTTATAATCTAGGCATAGGAATATACTTTATGAGAAATCGCTAGCCACCGTAACGCAATACACGCGAAGGGCTGCGTCAGGTCAAGTCAAGAAACCTGCACAGCCCTCTTTGTGCCGTTCAGTTGTCCGGCTGCTCGCTTAACGGTTATTACCGTGGAAAAAGCCAGGCCGAAGAAGCCATCAAGAGGAAACTCGTTGACCTTCGCCTTGCGCAGCAGGAGCTTGTACATACTGGAGATATTGCAACTGGCTCTGCTCCAATTGCTCCTCGGTTACATGTGACGCATCATGAAGCGAATATGGAGGCAGATAATCTGCACCAACATAACGAGCCAGCGCCTCCAAAGGTCTTAAGAGTTCTTCGATCGTGAAGCGATTGGCTCCGGAAGACTGGTAAGATTCAGCCGTACCATAAGTTGAGACGGCAGCGCCCATCTGCTTTCCTTGCAGCTTGCTTCCGTCCGGCCCATAGGCAAATCCTGCCTGGAGCACGGTATCATACCACCCTTTCAGCAGCGGCGGGGAACTATACCAATACAACGGGAACTGGAAAATGATACGGTCATGCTGCTCCAGCAGCAATTGTTCATGGCTCGCATCGATATTACCGGAGGGATACTGGCGATATAAGTCGTGCACGGTAATATGATCATGCCGCTGCAATTCTTTCACCCAAGCTTGGTTAATCCGTGATGAGGCCAGATCGGGATGAGCTACAATAATCAATGTTTTCATGTTCATCTCTCCATTCTGCAAAATGATGTGTTTACCCCTTACATCATAGCCAATCGACTTTATAAAAGTAAGTACGCACTTTTCGGGTGAATACTTACATCATAGAAAGCAAGCTGAAAAAGACAGCCTGGCATGTTGTTCATGCGCAAGGCTGCCTTTTTGCTGTATGTTTGCCGGGAAGCTAGAAGCGTTCTAGTTTTCCGCTGATAGTGGAACGGAGATAGAAGCTGGAGACTCAAGGGGAAGCTCCGTTCCGAACTGGCTGCCCCATTGCTGTAAAAGCCGTATGGCTGGCTTTAATTGTTCGCCCAGTTCGGTTAAAGCATATTCAACCTTGGGAGGCACGACAGGGTAAACCTCGCGATGAACAATTCCTGCCTGTTCGAGCTCGCGAAGCTGCTCGGCAAGCATCTTATGGTTAATCCCGCCGATGAGCTTCTTCAATTCCCCGTATCGCTTTGTACCGTCCATTAATTTACATATAATTGTTGTTTTCCATTTCCCAGAGAAAAGAGAGACTGAAAGCTCGATTGGACATTGGTACTTCTTCCCATTGAACACATATTGAATAGCAGGCGTTTTCATGGCGACACTTCCCTTTTGGTAAGTATTGTTCGAAAAAGTGTGTACTTATCTATTGTAAGTATATTTTGTATGATTAGTGTTGTAAATAGAGTTTTATGGAGGTTAATGAGATGCGCAAAACGTTTTTGGTTTATTTGGTTTCTATAGCAGCGTTTTTTGGTCCATTCACACAAACCATCTATTCGCCGTTGCTACCGGAATTAGCAAGGCGGCTTCAAGCTTCTCAAGACGCTGTCAATTTAACGATCGCCATCTATCCGATTTTTTTTGCTTGTATGCAACTCGTTTATGGCCCGTTAATGGATCGATTTGGAAGACGAAAATTATTGTTGATTGGTTTTATGTTCTATGTATGCGCTACGGTTGGCGCAGCCTTGTCTGAGACAGTCGCGCAGCTGATTTTGTTTCGGGCGCTACAGGCCATGGGGGTTGCTGTCGGGTCGGTAGCAGCCATTACGATCATCGGAGATTTGTTTGAAGGGCACAAACGGGGACGCTCTATGGGGATTTATCAAATGCTGGTTGCGATGGGGCCCGGTCTAGGGCCTGTCGTGGGCGGTATTGTGGGACAGCATTACGGCGTTGATCGTTTATTTTGGTTTCTGTTTGCCATTAGTTTAGCGTTTTGGCTGGTTTTATTCTTTGGTTTGCCGGAAACCAGGACTGACCATGCCGGCGGCGGTCAATTCCGGCTTCGGCAGATGACTGCGGTTCTGACCCACCGCATCGGACTGGCCATTGTTGTATTGGGTTCTGTTCAATACGCGGTGTTCTATACGTTGCTTGTTCTGCTTCCAAACATTATGGTCGATATATACAACCTGACGCCAAGCCGCATCGGGTGGCTGTTTCTGCCCATATCAGTCTGTATCGTTATCGGCAGCATGATTGGAGGACGTGTGCAGGAGCATGTCGAAGCCAGAAAATTGCTGTTGCTGCTAGCATCGTTTAATATGATGTCCGTACTTCTGTTCGTGATAACGGCGTCGCTCTCGATTCCTGCGATGACGATTGCTTTGGCCATGTTTGGTTTGAGTCTCGGGCTATCGCTGCCCGTTCAAATCACGATACTATCCAATGAAATGCCAAATCATCGAGCAAGCGCAACGGGAGTCTACAATTTTTTTCGCTATGTCTGGATGACGATTGGGCCAATAGCAGGCACGTTTTTTTATCGCTTTGGCTACAAAATCGAATTTCTCGTTTTTGTTTTCATTTTTATCGCGGTCCTTTTCTTTATGTATTATCGTTTTTTCGGAAGGATGGAATTGTCATCTTCTGATAAAAGCTATTCATAAAAGCATTTTAAAATATCAGTGCATATCCAATAAAACTTAAGACTACCATGATTAAACCAAATATTAACAATCCCTTACCTATGCTTTGCTTATCTGGATCATCATTAAATGCAAAAATCCCTCCAACAATCAGACCAACTAAAGGAATAAAGAAGGTAGCGATAAAGAGCAATACAGTCGCACAGCCAAAACCATCGCCTCCACCTTGGTTGTTTTCATAATAGATTGATGTTGTACTCGTCTTTATTTTGCTCGAATACGGAGTACCGCAATACCTGCACTTCGTCTCATTTCCATTGAATTTTTCGTTGCAGTGTGAGCAGATCCTTGATGACTTCGATTTTGATTTAAGGTCCACTTCTTCGATTTTTTCTGAATTCAATGTTCCAACAGGTTTTACATCTTTAAGTGAACTGCTACAACCAACACATATCGTAGCGGATTCGCTATTATCTTCTCCACATTGGTTACATACCTTAACCGCCATTATCCGGCCCCCTGTAGATTTTAAACTATACTTATTCATATTTTTTGGCTCAAACCAGAAATCAGCGCTTGACTTCAACCGAGATAAAACGCTACGGGACAGAGGGTTCTTACGATCGCTGTTAAAGCCCGATTCCTTTTATTTTTATGACGACTATGGTGGGAATCGGTCTATAAAGGCGAACACTGACGTTTCTCCAGAATCCCTCCGTCCCTACGCTAAGCGCTGTTTTCTGTCATGCACTGATTATTAGGTTGGGCCTATTTTTTGGAGGTATTCTTTCTTATAACTGATTCTAACTAAATCTGTGATGTCATTTCATTTGCCGAATTCAATTTTTGTATAGATCCTCCTTGAATATGACCATATATGGTGTAAATTCACAAAAGTTACAACAACATGTTACTACTTTCCGTCGTTCCTGAAAAGGTTAATTTTTTTCTTTCAAATTTAATCCGCCTTCCACGGGCATGGCTGAATCCTGATCATAGGCTGACGAAGCCAGCCCGACGAGGGCTTTTAGCGGTCTATTCAGACGCGCGCGCTATGACTACTCAAGATCCAAAACTTCACGAAGCCACTCAGCCGCCTGATGTGGAGCTTCCAAAGGGTATTGATGACCATATGGGATAAAGGTTGTATCGATGTGCTTAAATCGTTCCGGAATATGATGTGCTGCATCCCGGTCACCCCAATGGATTCGTACTTTTTGGGCGTTCCATAATTCAGGTTTTAGCTGGAAAGACTGGGCTTGCGTTAACGCTGACATGACCATTGCGTTGGTTGAACGAATACGAGCCGACTGCAAATCATGAATGACGTAATTCGAATAGTGATCCAGCCGTTCGCTGTCCTCGATAAAGTCATTGGCTTTCAGCAGCGTTTTTTTGAACGCGGAGCGAGATATATGTTTTATAATCGACCTGGTAACACCTGCATACTTATATTTGGCATGAATGGGATGCAGTACAGGCTGCAATAGCAAAAGCTGCTTGATCTGCGGCTCGATTCTTTCCATGACCTTGGCAGCGATAAGTCCGCCGAACGAATGACCAATCAAAATAACAGGGCGATTCAGCTCGTTAATCATTTCGATCACAGCCTCTACATAGCCGTTCATCAGAGAAGGATGATGATGACGCGGTGAATGGCCGAATCCGGGAAGGTCCACCAGCCAAGTATTGACATCATTTAATTGTTTCGCTATTGGAACAAAACAATCGGCCCCGCTGAATGTTCCGTGCAGAAAAATAACCGGTGTACCATGACTCTCTTTTTCCAACGAAATCAGTTTGGATCTTCTGCGTTGCACAAACCCTTCGTGGTGGTGCTCGGTTGAGGGGTGGCTTAACCGGAAATCAAGATCGGCGATTACGTAAGGAAGCGTGGTTGGAACAACGGATGTCTGTACCCCGTTCTTGCGATCAAGTTCAAGCTTCGAGGTAACCGGGAATTCCGATTTTACGAGAAAACTCATCGATTCTTTGGGAATCCCTAATCGCTTGCCGATGCCAAGACTTAATAAAAACTTCAACAGAGAAAGCGGAATTGTGCCGAAAGGCGGCGTCACTCGCATCTCTATCGCAATTTGCCTAATCAATGAACGGATCGACGGGCTATCCTGCTTAGTATCCAATAAAGAATACGTATTACTCACAGGCTCCTTTGTTTGCACTAAGTTAACAATGAATGAAGCGACATGATCAATGTGTACCATCGGCAGCCAGTAGTCCTTGCCTCCTGGAACGAGTGGCATAAGATTCCTTCTCACAGAATCCACCAGTATACTAAGACCGCCAATTTGCTCCGTCATTCCCGAGTAAGAATGGCCGATGACGGTACTGGGATTAACCGTGGACAGAGGAATGCCTAACGGTTTTAGTGCTTTTCGTATATAGGAGTCCGCTTGAAATTTCAGCTTCTCATACGGAGGAGCTTCCTCAAGAACGGCATCCAGATTGTGATCAGCATTTTGCTCATTATATGGACTCATATAGCCAACAACATGAATAAATTGCTTCAATCCTTTTTTCATATGGATTTTTTCGGAAAGCTCGGCCAATTCAATTGCAGGATTAAGAAAAGCTTGCTCTGCCTCAGTCTGGTTTAACTCAATATTCATGGGACCGCCCGCATGAATGATGATATCGGAATGTTGTATTCGTTTGTAATCGTTCGCGGATAGTCCTAATTTCGGTTTCGACAAATCTCCTATTACTGCAGTAACGTTTTGCGCCTCAAGCAATTGTAAACGCTCGAGGGTCTGTTGAAAGCGATCGAAACTACGTACGAGTACAATAATGTCGTGTTGTTTGGATATTAACTCGGCAAGAATATGGGTACCGATATACCCTGTCCCGCCAGTCAGGAATATGTTCAAATGAATCATCTGCCTTTCGATTTTTTAATAGTACTGATCGGTGCTAATAGGTGTAAAAAAAATGACTTAAGTAAATAATTACTTAAGCATTGAAGCAAAAGCTTGAATAAGATTTTGAACAAGCATTGGATTGTTGGTGGCCTTGGTTAGGAATAGAGCTCCTTCGATGGAGGTGACAATCAATGCCGCTGTCTCATGGACGGGAAGGTTCCGGCTCAATTCATTTTTTTCTATGCCTTCTTCCAGCAGCTTCTCAACAACTTGTAGTTGTTTATCGAAAAATCCTTTTATTTTTGCTCTCGCTTCCGAAGAGGAATGGGAAGTCTGCGTATAAAGTGTCAGGAACGGACATCCGCCAACATAATCGATTTGTTCATTATCCTCTGTGAGGATTGTAAATAATCGCTCCATTTTTGCAGGAATGGACATGTCTTGCGTCAAGATACGGGATATTCGTTCTTCATACCGCGAGATCAATTGGTCAACAATGGCTAACAAAAGCTCCTCCTTGCTTTTATAATGGTAATAAATGTTCGTTTTTGAAACTTTGCTACTGGCAACAATTTCGTCCATGCTTGTCACTTGATACCCTTTTGTTAGGAATAAGGTCGATGCGGTTTGCAGGACGATATCTTTGTTTGAAATGCTTGATCTTTTGTTTTTCATATTGCTACTATACAGTACTAAAACGGATGTGTCAAACCGTGGGTGTGGTTGGAAATGACGCTCGAACACAATGTTGTTGGATTATTCGCCAACAACATTGTTAAATCAAAAAAACACGCCGGATTGGCGTGTTTAAAAGTTTATGCATGGTAAAGCCTAGAGGGATCGCCACCTGACCTCCTCGCTGCCAGTAGAGAGATGGGTTTCTGAAACGCCTTTGGCTTGAGCCTCAATCAATTGATTTATAAGAAATATGTTCACTATTACTATCATCGTTCCATATGAAGATGTGCCACAAAAGAAAAACTTATTACCAAAAGTGCGACCACGCTAACTACGATGTTAAATACTCTCTTACCCTTACAACTTTTTCTTTATAATTTAGAATAAAGTCGCTTTTGTTTAAATCAAAAATATCATACTCTGACCGTATACTATATGCTAATTCATATCCTGCTGGGTCAATCCATATACATCTTTCTTGCTTAATTATAGGATATACCTTCCAGTCTGTTACTGAATGATTTTGAAAGTCTCGTAGTAATTGAATTGGTATTAGATTTAATGCCAAGTCCTTTCTTTTTGAAGATTCAGCAAGATTAAACTGTACCCAATTTCGAATTTCAACTGCATTATAGACATCATTAGATAGTTTTTCTGCATACTCGTAATATTCTTTTGCCAGTTTAAGAGCTGTTTTTCTTGTATCACTGAAGCCCCGAGCTAATAAATATGCTGCCACTGGGTCTAAAGTTCCCCAGCTAATCATTTCTTTAAGCCAAAAAACAACCCATGGTAATTCTGTATCACTCCAACTTTCAAGACTTGTTGGTATTAATTCACCATCATAGACCTCATCTAATATTAAGGATAAAACTGTTCCTATTCCCCAATTAAACTGATATGTAAAAGTAAAATTTACATACTTTGTCCATGCTGAAAGCTGTGAAGCATCTGGCTTAATTGCTGTTTGATTTGGATCTAACCACCAAAGCAAAACTTCATCCATTACTTTAATATTTTTACCTTTTCCAATAGTTCCCTTAACTTGAAACTTTTTCAAAGAGAATATTAATCGTACTATTTCGAGTATATATTCGAATTTTTCATTTGTATTCCATTCATAATATTTTTCACCTTTCAACAAATATTGTTTTATAGTTGGAATAGCTAAGATTACTTCATGAGCATATCTGGGAGATAGACTTGTTTTATATATCCTTCTTCTTTGCTTGGAATTTGTATAAATTTTTGTGGGAATAGCTATTCCTCGTTTTAAGAATATATCTTCTAGGCGTTCTTTTTCAGAACTCGCATAAAAAGCATAACTTTTCTTCCACATATCTTTCAAACTTTCTTCAAGTCGTATCGGTGATATATTATTAACATCAATAAGTTCAAGTTCCACTAATGAAGATAATAATATTCCATCAAATGTATCAAGGATTTCTTCAACATTAAAACTAATATCAAGTGTATCTTTATCATTCTGCAAAGGAATTGTATCCTCAAGCCATTTTATAAATTGCACTTCATCAGTTGAATTAAATGCCAGGCGCCATTTTTCGTATAGTTCTCTCATTAACTCGGCCATCGGACTTTGTGTATAGTTAACCGAAGATACACTATTTAAAATTTGCTCCAACATTGTTAAATAATGCTCTTTGGGCTGGATATCATTCCATTCTTCAGCGTTTTCTTCAAGCATAATCAATGTTCTGCCTTCAGTCGCGACACCAGGTCTTCCTGCTCTTCCTATCAAATTTGCGAATTCTCTTGTAGGCAATAATTCTCGATTTCTAATAAGTGTGGGAATAATTACTGTTTCAAAAGGTAAGTTTATTCCTTCTGATAATGTCGACGTAGCGAGAACTATCGGCACAATTTTCTTGTTAATTACTTCAACAAGTAGTCTTGCAGTTAATCCTGGCATGTTTCCATAATGTACTGCAACACCCATCTTCAATAATTTATATTCAACAGAATCTGCCCCAAAATAATCCTCACACGATCGAACACACTTATCCCAAATCACTTTATTTTCACCAATAGGCTCATCAAAAAACTTAGGTAATTTGACTCCTTTTAGTATTTTTTCGATAATAATCAAAAAATCCTTAGCATAGCCACCTATCTGTTGTGTTATTGACACAAGTACTGAACTTTGGTTTCCAGATTCATCTTTTGTAGCCATTTGAATAGCTGCCCAAACAAGATAGGGCCGTAACTTCTTTGATGGCCCTTTCCCTGTAAATGCTTTTGGCAATAAAGAAAAATCTATGGGAAATGAATTGAAAGGCCTGGGGATAAATGGCCTATTTTCCCCTTCTTGTTTTTGATTAAATCTCAATGCAGCACCATTCATTACATCATAATAAATTTTGTAATCACCAGATATGTTCCAATTCAATCTGCCTATTAATTGACGTGTACTACGATACGAGGCAGTCTCTGCTTGTGATTCAAAATCCCCACTTACCCATTGGGCAAGAGTATTTGAACCTCCAGCTGCGACAGCTGACAATGCAATTACTCGTGATTTTTGATCATTCAAATGAATCAATAACCTATTTGAAAGCGCCTCAAGCCTAAGAGATCTATTGTCAGCTGTAATAAGTGTTTCTCTTTTCCCATCAAATTGAATAGAATGTGCTTCATCGATAACAACTAAAGACACACGAGATAAAAAAAGAGGACCTAAGAATCGTATTAATGCTTCAGCTTTTTCATACGTGCAGACCAACACTGTTCTCTCATCTGAAGTTATCCACGCATCGGTTGGCCCCCAATCAATACCTCCATACAATCCTGTAACCTTTATTGGCTTATCACCAATTTTCCTAAAAATATTGTTTAACTTCATTTCAATTTCTGTGGCCAATGCCCTTGAAGGCACTAAATAAATCGCAATAGGGGCAGGAAAAAAATCTTGAAGCCAATCAAGACCATCAGTAAGTTCGTTCTTGGAAAACAACTCTTTAATTATTGCAAGCTCAGCAATAGTAGTTTTTCCCGTACCAGTGGGTGTACAAAGTGCAAATGATTTCTTATTAGTAAGTTGAAAAATGCCTTTTATTTGAGAAGTCCATACCAATGATTTTTTGGCTAAAAAACTATTACGCAAATAGTTTTCTAGCGCGTGCTCACCCTCAATATTCATTTGACTAATTATTGGTTGAGTATGTGACCTTAAAGAATTTGTTATGTAATCGACAATTAACTCCGTGCAAAGTCTTGCTAGAAGCCATGAAAGCGGATCTTCGTGATATATCTGCAACTTACTGATTGCCATAAGCTTATTTCTAACAATATCTATACGTGAATCCTCTCCCCAACGCATATACATACTAACTATTCCTACTGATCTAATTAATTCATGAAGTACCGCTTCTTCAATTGGAATATCTGTATTCGTGAAATCGTAATCCGACCAGTACTCCTGTAAACATTTCTCTAACTCTGGAAAATCTGCTGCAAGTAATAAGCGCAGAATAACTGATTGTTCGCTATCTCTGTCACTATTATTCAACAATCCCAAAGCCATTGCTGGATACCCAGCAAGTTGATACGTTGCAGCTGATAGAAATAGAATAGGCAGTTTCACTTCATTTAAATGAGGATGTGATAACCATTCTAAAATCTCTCCAGCACGTTTAAGTGTACCACTCCACTTTTTTCCATGTTCTTTTTTATCATACAACCCAATATTTATGAGTTTAATAGCATCATTTAACCTATTAGTAAATTCAATCTGTCCATTCCACCCTGACAACCCCGTTTGATTATTACTCAATCTGGTGTATTGACTATAAAGTTTAGCAAAACTTGGGATAAGTTTATCTCCAGCAAATCTATCTTGATAGCTATCAATTTGGGCTGTTAAATTATCATATTGATCATTACTCATGGATGATTCACCGCCGATTTCTCATATATCTCACAAATTAAATCTTCAACATCAAAAAGATGAGCTTCTACAACCTTTAATTTTCGACCCCCAGTATACAATTTTGATCTTTCGGTTTTGGATACCCAACTTTTAGCTTTAACAGGATGTTGACCACAAACATAGCTAATCAAATCATAACGTTCACAATCATTATTTTCATCAAAATAAAGGTTTCGAAGAGCAGTCACCCATTTTTTTGACAGTTCGCTATTGTAATCTTCGAGTATACTAATTATTCTGACTGTCTCAACCGGAACTTTAATGTTATCACTAATTTTATTATACGCATCATCAATCAGTCCTTTGTCATGAGATGCTGTGCATTTAGCTTCACAGAATAATACTTTAATAATTTTGTCATCATCATTAAGAACGAAAGCTAAACAATCGTCACCAGTTCTTCCCATAGTAGCCTTTTTTATTTCGCCAGTTCTTTTGTATTTTTCAAGTACATCAAAAGCTTGGTGATGATTACGAAAATAAAACACAGGCACCCTCCATCTTTTTTCGTTAAAAGGCGAAAAGTTTTCGGCAACAATAGCTGAAAACACTTCGCCAAAATAGCCCTTTAAAGTCGTCATTTGTAACAATTCAGGATACCCAAATGCCGGGTCTTTTACATCTTTTGGATTTAATGGGTCTAGTGAGTATTTCATTAGCTTCCTATAGTACATTCGATAATCTTCATGAGCATCTTTATAAAGCTGCTTAAGTTGGTCCATTATTGCTGAACGTCCTTGTTTGTTTTCATTTAGTGTAAGATGGTAATAATCAGAACTCCCTGAATGACTACGATTTTCCGTAATCCATTTATTTATATCCTTTACCTTATTTGTTTTTATCATTACAACAGTCCTCTCATAGGTACTTTCATGTAGTTGTATATTATTTACTCAATATATTTATAATGGATATCTTCATTATACTTCTCACTGTCAGATTTTACATCTAAAATCACTTTGAGAGTTATAAATTATAATCAAGTTAGGCTTGCACCATGTTTATTATGTGAAAAAGCCGAACACGTCACAAGCGTGCTCGGCTTTTTGATATCGAAAAAATATGAGGAGGTGCTATGTATGAATCATTATCAAAGCAAAAACTTATAATCTCAAAATCATTTAGAAACGCACAGACAGCTATACTATTCAGCAATTATTTGATCACTTCCCAACTCCAAGGGATTTACTAGGCGCATCAGAGCAAACTAGTTCATATTCGGGGTGTGACCATGACCCAAAATTGGCTCCCTTTCGGATATAAAAAAAACCGCCAAACACTCGAAATCCCTTGTGTTTAGCGGATTTCTTTTGTATGGAGCCTAGAGGCATGTCCGAATCCTGATTATAGGCTGACGAAGCCGACTCGACGAGGACTTTTAGCGGTAGATTCAGACGCCGTGCTCGTTCGTTTGATGCTGTTTCTTCGTAGCATCCCAACCACTTCCTCCGCGCGGACTGAACCCCGGGGTTCGCCCCCTGGGCAATCCATACAAAAAAACGCCATCACATTACGTGATGGCGTTCCTTTTTTGTATGGAGCCTAGGGGGATCGAACCCCTGACCTCATCGCTGCCAGCGATGCGCTCTCCCAGCTGAGCTAAGGCCCCGTAGTAATTTTCCCAACAGAAATAATATATCACGTATGATCTGACAGTGTCAACGGATTTCACAATATTTTTTACCGAATATTACATGAGGTAAAAGCCTGTAATTCTTCCGAAGGTTCAACAATACCCCTCGCATGCCTCTCCATTCCCCCCAAAGCCAAACAGCCCTCACGCCTTACCTTGGCGCAGGGCTACGGCTATTGCCATTGCGTAAACGCGGGTCTTGCACAAGATGCAAGTCGCTTATGCTCAAGATAAATCCTGCCAGACATTTTTGACCGTTAGCGGCTGTTTTCTGCCCACTTTTGATTTGTAACGGACACGGGTGACCATCACAGCGATTTTTGAGGTGGAAAATGAGTCATTTTGCTTTGTAACAGCCACGAATGACTGTTAAAATTAGTTTTCACCCCATTTTCTGTGTTGTCTAACGGACATTGGCGTCCGGCAAACGTAACGCCCCATTGTTTGACCTTAAATCAATCGGCAAGCCTCATTGTTTGACCTCAAATCAAACGTAACGCCTCATCTCAAGGCCGCCTTCAACATACACACTCCCCCAAACCTAATCAACCAAACTTGCCGGTAATGTAATCCTCGGTTTGCTTGTGGGTCGGGTTGGTGAAGATTTTGCTGGTGACGTCGGTTTCGACGATTTTGCCGTTCAGGAAAAAGGACGTGATGTCCGAGATCCGTGCCGCCTGCTGCATGTTGTGTGTAACAATAACGATTGTATAGGACTGCTTCAGCTCGTTAACCAGTTCCTCCACCTTCAACGTAGCAAGCGGATCAAGCGCCGATGTTGGTTCGTCCATCAGGACGATTTCCGGCTCAACTGCGAGTACGCGCGCGATACACAGACGCTGCTGCTGACCGCCGGACAAGCCCAAAGCGGAGGAATGCAGACGGTCCTTGACCTCTTCCCACAAAGCGGCTTGCCTCAAGCTGCGCTCAACGATCTCCGTCAATTGGCTTTTTTTCTTGATGCCATGCGCTCTTGGGCCGTATGCGATATTGTCAAAAATACTCATCGGGAACGGATTCGGCTTTTGGAACACCATGCCAACCTTTTTGCGAAGCTCAACCACATTGACGTTTTTGTCGTAGATATTTTCGCCGCCAATACGCACCTCGCCTTTAATACTTACGCCTTTAACGAGATCGTTCATCCGGTTAAGTGTACGCAGGAAGGTCGATTTGCCGCAGCCGGAAGGGCCGATCAGGGCCGTAATTTGCTTTTGCGAAATATCCAGATTAATGCCATGCAGAGCCTGAAAGTCGCCGTAAAACAAATCCAGTGTTTTGGCTTCAATCTGGAACTGCTGACCTGCGGACGAAGCAGTCGCCTGCGATGGGGATGTTTGTTTAACCTCGGTTATAGTCATGGGATCAGTCCCTTTCTATCGTATATAGGAATCATTTTACGAAAACCGTTTGACCAATCTGCGGAAGAACCAGCTAGCCGTAATGTTGATGACCAGGATTAACACGATTAATACCGCTGCGGTGCCGAAGGCAACGTCCATAGCACCCGTTTCCATAGCTACCATGTACAGATGCAGCGATAACGTCCGGCTGCCGTCAAATAACGATTGCGGGATAAGAATCGTTCCGCCCAACGTAAGCAGGAATGCCGCTGTTTCTCCGACAACGCGTCCGATGGAGAGAATGATGCCGGTAATGATGCCGGGCATCGCTGTTGGCAGAATCAGCCCTTTTATCGTTTGCCATTTGGTTGTTCCAAGAGCCAAGCTTCCTTCGCGAAGCGAATCCGGCACGGCCTTCAGCGCTTCCTCCGCCGTGCGGACAATGGTAGGCAGAACCATCGTAACGCCCGTGAGCGATGCAGACAGAATAGACCATCCGCCGGTGACCGGCTTGAGCAAAATAACGAAAAACGCAAAGCCGAACAAACCAAAAACGATCGAAGGAATGCCCGCCAGCGCTTCCGTTGCAAAACGGATCATGGATGTGATTTTGCCGCGCGACGTATATTCATTCAGATAGATAGCTGCGCCAACTCCAATCGGCGTAGCAATAATCATTGTAGTCAACACCAGGTATACCGTTCCGACAATCGCCGGATAGATACCGCCCTCGGAGCCCATTTTTCTAGGCTTCGTGGTCAAAAATTCCCAGCTGATCATATGAAGGCCTTGACTGACAATGTAGCCGATGATGTAGATGAGAATACAAACCGTCAGCAGGCCAAGGACGCTGAGACACGTAAAGGCGATTTTTTGATTGCGGGCTACGTTGTTCATTTATTTCCTCCCCTTGCGACGAACCAGCAGCGTGGTTAATGAGTTCAGCACAATGATAAAGACGAACAGGACAATACCCGTTGCAAACAAAGCCTGCTGATGCTCGGGACCTGCATAACCCATCTCAAGCGCAATGTTGGCGGTGAGCGAGCGTGCCGGAGCGAACAACCCCGTCCAATCCAATGCCGGGACAAGCGGCGTATTGCCGATAACCATAATAACGGCCATCGTTTCGCCAAGCGCTCTGCCTACGCCCAGAATAATCGCGGTAATAATGCCGGATTTTGCGGCTGGAACAAGCACTTTGTAAATGGTTTGCCAGTGGGATACTCCCAGAGCAAGCGAACCTTCTTTATATTCACGCGGTACGGCTTTAAGCGCATCAAGCGAAATATTTATAATTGTAGGTAAAATCATAATGGCAAGAATAATGCCCGCTGTCAGAACGGAATAACCCGTCTGATAGTTGGAAGGCAGATAGTCGGCGAGCGGACCGCGCTCAAGCTCTGCGATAATGCTGCGAACGGCAAACATGCCGAACAACCCATAAACAACGGATGGAATACCGGCTAGCAATTCAACGGCCGGCACGATAACCTTTGCTATCCGCTTATTTGCGATTTCAACCAGATAAACCGCAACGCCAAGCCCCATTGGTGCGCCGATCAAAATAGCGATAAACGTTACAAAAATCGTTCCAACAATCATTGGCCAGATGCCATAGACCCCACTGGAAGGATTCCAAACGGGACCGAATAACACATCGGTAATCCCATATTTCAAAAAGATGGGCATGCCCTCCATAAAAACAAAAACACCGATTAACAACACGCTAAAAACGGCTGTAATCGCGGTAATGAACAAGAAAACCTTCACGATTTTTTCTTCCAGAATCCGGTTCAACTTTATCCCCCCATGACATAACGGCCTATGGCATCTGCTTTTTATACATAGCTGGAGGATAGCCTGTTGTTGGGCTATCCTCGCCATTTTTCAACCGCAGAGTGCTCTATTCAACCGTAACGTAACCGTGATCTGCTACAACTGCTTGACCTTCTGGACTCAACACATAGTCGATGAATGCTTGAGCAATGGCAGTTGGGTCAGAGGACTCGTTCACCAGGAAGTTGAACGGTCTGGAGATTGGGTACGAATGTGCTTTAATGTTTTCTTCCGTTGGTTCTACGCCGTTAATGTTAAGAGGTTTAACGGAATCGTTCAGACCGCCGAAGGAGATGTAGCCAATAGCGTTAACGTCTTGGCTAACCGCTTCACGTACAGCGCCTGTGGAGTTTTGGATAATGGCTTCCGCTACGAACTCGTCTTCGCCAAGCACCAGCTCTTTGAAGGCATCGCGAGTACCGGAACCATCTTCACGGTTTACAACAACGATGTTGGAGTCGCTGCCGCCAACGTCTTTCCAGTTTTTGATTTTGCCGCTGAAAATTTCTTTAACTTGCTCCGTTGTCAGGTCAGCCGCAGCGTTGTCCTTGTTAACAACAACAGCGATACCGTCGATTGCGATAACAACAGGTTTGATTCCTGTTTCTTCGGATTTCAGTGCACGGGAAGCCATGCCTACGTCAGCCGTGCCGGATTGGGCAGCTTTAACGCCTGCGCCGGAACCTCCGCCAGCTACTTCAATACGAGCGTCTTTGTTTACTTCCATATAGGAAGTGCCGAGCTCTTCTGCCAAAGGCTGAACGGAAGTGGAACCAGCAAGAGTAACGGTGCCGCTAACGGACGGCTCTGGAGCTTCTGTTGCAGCTTCTGTTGGTGCGTTTGTTGCTGCATTTGTTGGAGCGTTGGTAGCACCTTGTCCATTATTACCGCCGTTGTTACCGCCGCCGCAGCCTGTAAGAACGAGTGCAAAAGCCATAACTGTAAGAACTGCCCCCGAATAAAGCTTCTTTCCAACTAATCTTTTCATGATTTCATTCCTCCACCTTGTTTTTGAACCCATAACGAATTATAGACCCGTTTTTTTAAGCCAATATATGCGAAGTGTTAATTCCATGTAAAATAAAATGAAATGTGTAAACAAAAAAAGCCGCCGCGGTTACATACCGCAGCAGCTCTTGTCAGCGACCTTATTTCCAGACAACATCCTCGCCATACCGTTTTCCCCAATCATACATCAGACGCAAGACCGGCATCAGCGTGCTTCCGTATTCACTCAAGGAATATTCCACCCTTGGCGGCACTTCGGCGTACACCTTACGCTCCACCAGCAGGTCCTCCTCCAGCTCACGAAGCTGATTGGTCAGCATCTTTTGGGTGATGTGGGGAATCATCTTTTTCAGCTCACTGAATCGCTTCGTCCCTTCAAGTCCCAGATGCCATAAAATAATCAGCTTCCACTTGCCTCCGATGACAGCAAGCGTCAGCTCCTTCTCGCAATTAATTTCCTTCAGGTTAATCCGGGCTTTTAGCTGTTGAGCCATATCGTTCATCCCCTCCCCCATCAGTATACATGGTTTATTCCAGATTGGCGTGTTTTCCGTACATATTGGCCGAATCCTGACCCTTTAGCTCCATTAGCTTTAACACAAGCGCATCGTAAAATAGCAGCAAGCTTTGTTCAAAAAGTGAAGCCATAGGCTGAATGCTGCCCCGCTGCCCATTATGCTGCTCCTTGGTCGCACCTGGCAAAACAACCGTAACATCCGCGAATTGCCCTAGCGTCGATTCAGGCTTTATCGTAACAACAGCTACTTGCGCGCCTGCCTGCCGGGCCTTCTGCGCCATGGCCACCAGACTTCCGGTTTCCCCGGAGCCGGAGCCCAGCACCAGCCAGTCTCCTTGTCCGATACCCGGCGTTACCGTCTCGCCAATGACATGGGAGGTTACCCCCATATGCATGAGCCGCATGGCAAACGCCTTGCCCATCAGGCCGGATCGTCCCGCTCCCCCGACAAACACGGAAGCCGCAGCCGATAATTTCTCTGCCAGGAGGTCTCCTGCATGCGTTCCGGCATCGGAGATAGCCACGCTGGACTGCTTCAGTTCCTCTAAGATATGGTCAAAATAATTCGCCGTAGTCTTCATAGTCTCTTCTTATCGCTGAGCAATCAGCTCTTGCATTTGGGATGCCGTCTTAGCCATATCCGCTGCGCCGGTAATACCTCCGCCTACAATGACAAGATCAGGAGCCGCTTTGATCGCTTCAGGCAGCGTATCCAGCTTGATGCCGCCGGCAACAGCCGTTTTGGCATTTTTTACGACAGATTTGATGATCGCAAGATCCTGAAACGAGTTGATGCCTTCCGCTTGATGATCATATCCGGAGTGTACACAAATGTAGTCTACCCCAAGAGCATCAATTTCGGCCGCTCTGGCAGCGATATCCTTAACGTTGATCATATCTACCATTACTTGCTTGCCCTGACGACGCGCTTCCTCTACAGCTCCGCTAATCGTGGAATCTGCCGAAACGCCCAATACCGTAATAATATCAGCGCCAGCTTCCGATGCTTTCATCACTTCATAGCCGCCGGCATCCATTACCTTCAGATCTGCCAATACCGTCATGCTTGGAAAAGCTTCTTTAAGAGCTTTGACCGCATGAAGCCCTTCATTAATAACAATCGGAGTGCCAATCTCAACAATATCAACAAACGCCTCAACGGTCTTAACGACCTCAAGCGCTCCCGGAATATCCACCAAGTCCAATGCCAATTGCAATTTCATATTGATCTCTCCCTTTGTTCTCATAGTTGTGTCTATATAAGTACAACTAATAATTGTGGGCAGCAGTCCGCCGTGGGAATGGTTCTTCCGATCGCAGTTGTTTCCAAATTTCCTGATTATAAAAGCGCTCCGCTTCTCCAGAACCATTCCCACTCTGTCCTCTTTATGCCGATTCATTAGTTGAACTTATATAGTTTAGGCACAAAAACGTTGCTCCCTCATTGTAGAGGCAGAGGATCAATATCGGAAGTACGCACTTTAAAGTGGTGTAGTTACCTGCAGGATACTATTGGACCATTGCTGGCCTAACGTGCTGAATCGCCGTTCCAATGTCAAAAACCCGCTGCCACATAGCTGGCAACGGGTTATTCAAACGATTGAACGGCTATATGGCGGCTATTCCCGCTCCATCCCGTTTATGGGATGCTTCAACAAGCTGTTTAATTCCTTCATAAACATATCGATATCCTTGAATTGTCTATAGACCGAGGCAAATCGGACATAAGCCACTTCATCGACAGGATAAAGCTGCTTCATCACGATATTGCCGATTTCACTGCTGTCCACCTCGGCCAAGGCGGTTGTACGCAGCTCCTTTTCCACCTCGGAAACAATCACTTCCAGACGCTCCACCGGCACAGGACGTTTCTCGCAGGCGCGAATTAAGCCCCGCAAAATTTTATCGCGGCTAAATTCCTCCCGGCTTCCGTCCTTTTTAATAACGATTAGCGGCGTTTCCTCAATCATCTCAAATGTGGTAAAGCGCCTGCTGCATTGCTCGCATTCTCTGCGGCGTCGGATGGACTTGTTTTCGTTGGCGGGCCTGGAGTCAAGCACCTTCGTTCCGGAATAGTCGCAATATGGACATTTCATAAATACAAACGTCCTCCCTTTCCATAATAATTGCCAGCTGTTTCCTGACATGAACTTTGAAAATACGCACATAATAAAGTTACCAACCGCAAGGAGGTGAACATCAATGAGCTCATCCCGCAGCAGCAACCAACTGGTAGTGCCGCAAGCGACTGCCGCTTTGGATCAACTGAAATACGAGGTTGCCCAAGAACTCGGCATCGCGATTCCGCAAGACGGGTATTATGGCAACTTTACGACCAGAGACGCAGGCTCCATCGGGGGTTTTATTACTCGCCGCCTGGTACAAATCGCTGAACAATCTCTGGCCGGCCAAAAATAATGATTCATTAAGTTTGTATGAATAACAGTTGCTTTGGAGAGCTTGTCCCTAAAAAAGACAAGCTCTTCGAAGCATCCTTCATGTCCGATGGTTAAAAGCCTGGATACAGCTCTTTATATTTATTATAGTAATAATTGACCTTTTGTACATAACGGCGCGTTTCCCCGAAGGGTATGTCATCTGCGGTTTCCAGCTTGCCGTCCCATCTGCCTTCATCCAGCCATTTGCGCACATTGCCCGGTCCCGCGTTATAAGCAGCAACCGCAGCAAATACGTTTTGATCAAATTGCTCCTTAAGCGAGCTCAAATACCAGGACCCCATCTCAATGCTGACATCCGCCCGATGCTTGAGCATCTCCTCATCCACAGACTCAAAGCCAGCCTTCTCTACAACCCAATCCGCAGTAGTAGGCATTAGCTGCATAAGCCCCAGCGCGCCTTTATGCGATTCTCGGCCTGTTTGAAAATTGGATTCCGCGCGTATAACCGCCGCCACCAGATGAGGCTCAAGCCCATAATTGGAGGCGCTTGCTCTAATATCGTTCTGATAATGAATGGGATAAAGCCATTTGCCAACCATATCGCTTTTCAAAAAGAGAAAACCCACTATCGTCACAACAGCCAGCAGGAAAAAACGCCTTCTCCATTTCGCTCGTTTACGCTTCATAAATGTACCTGATTCTCCATAAAAAATTGCACTTGCTTCTCTGTTTCCTTAAGCGTACCGCCGTTGTCGATGATCCAATTGCCTCGTCGCCGCTTTTCCTCCATGTCCATCTGAAGCCCGATTCGCCGCTTGGCCTCTACCTCGTCCATGCCGTTTCTCTTCATTAATCGGGAAAGCTGCACCTCGAATGGAACGTAGACAACAAGAACGCCTTCATACATCTCATCTTGCTTCGTTTCAAAAAGGAGCGGAATGTCCGCCACAATGAGACGTTTTGGCCGCTCTTCTTCATAGACGCGGATCTTGTCCCACATACGCTTTCTGATGGCCGGGTGTGTAATAGCTTCCAGCTGTTTAAGCTTTTCAGCATCCCGAAAAACGATTTCGCCTAACGCTTTGCGGTTTAATGCTCCGTCATCCAGCAATACAGCTTGTCCAAAGCAGGAGGCGATTGCCTCAAGCGCGGGTTCCCCCGGCTGGACAATCTCTCTTGCGACCGCATCGGCATCAACCAGTCTGGCTCCCCGCTCGATAAGCATTTCGGCTACCGTGCTTTTTCCGCTGGCGATCCCACCGGTCAATCCTATGATCATGTCCTCACCTCAGATTTTTAAAAATGTATGTTTAAATAGCCTTAAACCGTTTGATCAGCCTTGATATGTTGCGATCTCATCTTAAAACGGATTCAGAGGAATGACATTCCCGCATTATTCCAGCGTATTATGTTCTAGCCTCTACAGCATTTTCATGATGCCCATCATGATGAGAAGTATCCCTGGCAGCACAGACAAAGCATGCCTGCTCCGCTTTGCTGAAAAGCGAAGGCCGACATAGGTGCCGCTAATCAGAAAAAAGGCGCTGGAGAGAGCAATTACTGCCGCTGTCAATAAAGCTGGCAATCCCAACAACGCAGCTCCAAGTCCCGCTCCAAAGGCGTCAATCGACAAAGCGACGCCCAGCATCACGGCCTCCGATGAGGAAATGCTTCCCGAACGGTCCACGTCCGCCACCTGCGGCTTACGCAAAATCTGAATGACCAGCCCCAGCGTTTTCAGCTCCACCTTCATAACTTGCGTAGGCGCGGAAAAAGTCTCGTTAGCCTCATCAACTGGCGGCAAGCCGTTAGCAGGAGTCATCGCCTTCAACCTATCGGTCACTCCATTAGCAGGAGTTGGCGCCTTGTCAGTTTTCGGCATCCTTTTTCGGCCATCTGCCTCGGCCGGCATTTTCCGATCGGCGGATGTTTCCGTTCCCTCATCGTTCCCTTTGCTTAAACCGAGCTGAATTAACGCCCAGCAGCCAATGCCGATCAGAATAGCGGCTCCGATAAACTTGGCCGCCGTCTCGGACAGAAATCCGCTCAGCCAGCCACCCGCTTGCATCGACAGCCAAATGACAAGTCCCGAGCAGCAGGCAATAATTAAAATGGACAAAAAAGGAATTCGGATTTTGCGCAAGCCATACGTAACGCCAACCCCAAAACCATCCAGGCTTACCGCAAACGCCAACAGGATCAAGGACAGCATATGTGCAATCAATTCCAAGCCTCCCCGCAGAGTCGAAACATCCCGGCTCAAATCGCAATGCGCGAAAGCGCGCAAAAGCCATGGACGTTCGCCCATACATCATGACTTCATCATATGCGGGAAAGTCTCGGCGGTGCACAACCGCCTTGCTTGAAGGCAAACGTCTAGTTCAGAATCTGCTGCTACGTGGACTCAAACCTGGTTCGTACACGCAGCTAACTTGCTACTTGCCCTACAACTTTGACAACTTGCTTCTTATTACCTTCCTACTCTGCGGCTTTAGCCATTTTTCTGCCAGCCTTAAGCGATTGGCAAGCCGGGCAAAAATGGGTGCCCCTGCCTCCTACCACCGTTTTGTGAATGGCGCTTCCGCAGGTCGGGCAAGGCTCGTCCTTGTGACCGTACACCAGAAGCTGGTGCTGGAACATGCCCATCTCGCCTTGTCCGTTGACATAGGACTTAATTGAAGAACCGCCCGCATCCACCGCCTTTTGCAGCGTCGAGACGATAGCTTCGTGCAATCGGCTCCACTCCGCGCCAGTCAGGCTTTCCGGCGAACGCTCCGGGTGGATTCGAGCCTGAAACAAAGCCTCATCCACGTATATGTTGCCAAGCCCCACGATATGCTCCTGGTTCAGGAGCAGCGGCTTGATACGGCTTTTCCGGCGCTCCAGCCGGCTTCGCAGCTCCTTAAGCGTAAAACCTTCCTCCAACGGCTCAAGTCCAAGCTTGGACAACGGCGGCTGAGTAAATTCATCGCCCGGCGCAAACAAATGCATCGTTCCAAACTGTCTGACATCCTTATATCTCAAATCTGTGCCATCCTCAAAATGAAACAACACATGCGTATGAAGCTCAACATCTTCCTCTGAAGGAAATACGCCATAACGGCCCTCCATGCGCAGATGCGAAACCAGCACCAGCCCGTCCAGCACAATTCGCAGAAACTTGCCCCTGCGCTCCACCGTTTGGATGGTATGTCCAACAAGCGCGTCGGCAAACTGCGCCGGATCCGCCGGCTTTTGGATAATACGCGGCAGCCGGACCGTCACGGAAGCAATTTTTTTCCCGGCCACCAGTTCAATCAACGTTCTTCTGACCGTTTCTACCTCCGGCAGTTCAGGCATCTTTTTTCACCTCTTGCAAATTTCGCTGTTTTTATTTCGCCTCGTACCAGTTATCGCCAAAGCTGACATCCGCCTTAAGCGGCACGTCCAGCTTGAGCGCTCCCTCCATCACCTCAGGCAAAAGCCCCTTCATCAGCTCAAGCTCATCCGGCGGCACCTCGAATACGAGTTCGTCATGGACCTGCAGCAGCATGCGGCTTTTCAGTCCGCGGCTTTTTAGCGCTTCATCCATTTGCACCATCGCCAGCTTAATGATATCCGCCGCAGTGCCTTGAATCGGAGTATTCATCGCCGTCCGCTCCGCAAAGGAACGCAAATTGAAGTTGGAGGATTTGATTTCAGGCAAATAACGTCTGCGGTCCAGCAGCGTCGTCACATAGCCGTCCTTCTTCGCGTTGGCCACGATATCGTCCATATATTGGCGAACACCTTTGAATACATTAAAATATTGCTCGATAAACGAAGCCGCATCCTTCCGGGTTATGCCCAGATTTTGCGACAGGCCAAAATCGCTGATGCCGTACACAATGCCGAAATTGACCGCTTTTGCGGAACGGCGCATATTGGCATCGACTTTGTCGGCCTCAACGCCAAATACGTCCATCGCCGTTTTGGTATGAATGTCCATATCATGAATAAAAGCTTCTTTCAGGTTTTCATCGCCTGAAATATGGGCGAGCACCCTCAGCTCGATCTGCGAATAGTCCGCGGCCAAAATGCTCCAGCCAGGCTCCGACGGCAGAAACGCCTTGCGAATTTGCCTGCCTTCCTCCAGACGGATCGGAATGTTCTGCAGGTTGGGGAACTGGCTGGACAGCCGGCCCGTAGCTGCAATCGTCTGGCGGTAATACGTATGCACCTTGCCCGTTTCCTCGCGTATTTCCTTCAGCAACCCCTCTACATAAGTGGATTGAAGCTTGGAAAGCTGACGGAAATGAAGGATAAGCGGAATAATTTCGTGATAGGGAGCCAGCTCCTCCAGCACCTCCGCATCGGTGGAATAACCCGTTTTTGTTTTTTTGCGCGCAGGCAGGCCAAGCTTGTCAAACAGAATTTCGCCAAGCTGCTTGGGGGAATTAATGTTAAACTCGGTGCCCGCAAGGGAATAAATGCCGCTCATGATCGTCGATAGCTGGGATTCTAGGCTTTTGCCCAATTCCTCCAGCACGCTGCGCTCCACCTTGATGCCTTGATGCTCCATGTCGGCAAGCACTCGGGACAACGGCTGCTCCAGCTCGAAATACAGCTTTTCCATGCCCGTTGCCTTCAGTTCCTCCGTCATTTTGGGCGCAAGCCGCAATACGGCATGAGCCTTCAGCGCCAGGTGGCGGAACAGCGTTTCTTCATTAGGAACCTTGAACTTGGCTCCTTTGCCATAAACGGCTTCGTCCGTAGGCACACCCGTAAAGCCTTGGCGTTCATTGATGGAGCTTAACGCCAACTGGTTATCGGTGGGGTCAAGCAAATAAGCCGCCAGTTGAACATCAAAGGCCGCTCCGCCCAGCCGATGCCCCGCCCAACGCAGCGCAAGCTCCGATTTGTGCAGGTCAAAGCCGTATTTAGGCTTGGTCTCATCTCCCAGCCAATCATTCAAGCGATCGCAAAATGAAGCTTGCAGCGCCGACGCAGGCAATACAAACACCTCATCAGCCGTAGCGATAGATACCCCTAGCAGCTCCGCATGATGCGGATTTTCGCCCACGGCTTCAATAAACAAGCCGTGCTCGCCGCCAGACTCCAGCGCCGACATCAGCCGGTCCATGACTTCGCTGTCTTCATCGCCGCGCAGCGAAGTAACCGTCAGCTCCGCCGCGGCGGCTTGCGCCTTGGACTCGTCTGCGCCAGACTCCGCTCCCAGTTGCAAACGCTCCAGCAGCGACTTGAATTCCAGCCTGCGGAACATGTCGCCCAGCTTGGCGTCGTCGTGCCCGCTATACGTCATTTCATCTATACTTTTTTCCAGAGGCACCTCGCGGAAAATTGTAGCCAGCTTTTTGCTCATGACGGCGTCTTCCTGGTGATTCTGGATATTTTCCTTCAGCTTGCCTTTCAGCTTGTCCAGATTGGACAGTACATTTTCGACGGAGCTGTATTCGTGCAGCAGCTTTAACGCCGTTTTTTCCCCAACGCCCGGCACGCCGGGAATGTTGTCGGAGGTATCTCCCATAAGCCCCTTCAGATCAATGATCTGCTGTGGCTTCAGGCCATATTTTTCATTAATTGTATCCGGTGTATACAGCTCCACCTCACTTACGCCTTTTCGCGTAACCGCGACGGTAACGCCGCTTGAAGCCAGTTGAAGCATATCCTTGTCGCCCGTAACCACTAACGCAGGAACGCCTTGCTTGTCCGCCTCCAAAGTCAACGTGCCGATGATATCATCCGCCTCGTAGCCGTCCAGCTCAAACTGGGCGATGCCAAAAGCGGCAATCAGCTCCTTCAATACAGGGAATTGCTCCGACAGCTCTGGCGGCGTTTTTTGGCGGCCGCCCTTGTATTCCGCATATCCTTCATGCCGAAATGTAACTTTGCCCGCGTCGAAAGCAACCAGCACATGACTGGGCTTTTGCTCCTCCAGCAGCTTTAGCAGCATCGTTGTAAAGCCGAATATCGCATTAGTATGCAACCCGGCCGAATTGGTTAGCGGCGGCATTGCAAAAAAAGTGCGGTAAGCAATGCTGTTTCCGTCAATCAACATCCATTTTTTCATGAAGACGGCCAGTCCTTCCCTTTAAGGGTGTCAAAAAAGTCTGGTTTCGGTTCCGGAATGGTGGAACGGACTTTTTGCACAACCACTTTAAAATTTTCTTTCAAAATAACAAGATGTCATAAGTCCAGTATAACACAAAAAAGGCCTCGCCAAGCATCGTAAGCCGATGTCCAGACTTAAGCCTTTTCACTTCCCGAAAAGCGGTTACGGCAGAGGGAACGGCGCCGGTTTTCCCAACAGATAGCCTTGAGCGTAACGCACGCCCATCCCTTTGAGCTCCGCCAGCTCCTCCTCCAGCTCGATGCCCTCCGCAATCAGGGTGGCTCCGATTTTTCTGCCCGTTTCTTGAAGGGTGTGCAATATATGAGCCTTTACCTCATCGTTGTGAATGTTCTGAATAATGGAGCGGTCAATTTTCAAATAATCCGGGCGCAGCTCCACCACCGATTGCAGCGATGAATAACCTGCTCCCATATCATCAATGGCAATTTGATAGCCCTGGCTGCGATAATGCTCCAGCGCCTTTTTGATGGCAGGGTAATCCTGAATGGAGGTGCGTTCATTGATCTCGAACACAACCTGGTGCGGGGAAATGTGGTGCCTCTCCAGCAATCCGATCGTCCGGCCGGGCGAGAAGTCGGGGTCCTCCATAATTTGCGCCATGACATTAATAAAGAGCTTTTGTCCAGCCCCAAGAGAAGCGCAGCCGTTAATCGCCAGCTCCCGGACCACGCGGTCAAGACGGTAAGCATCTCCGATTTCTCCGGCAAAGAGAAACAGCTCAAGAGGACCTTGAAAGCTTTCGTTGGCGGGAAAACGGGTTAAGGCCTCATACCCAAACACGCTGCCATCGTTTAAATCCACAATAGGCTGGTAATAGGGAAACAGCACTTTTTGAGACAACATCTCTTGAAAAACATATCGTCTTCGCCCCTGCTCCGCACCGCCCTCCACATTGACCTGAAGCAGCGCTCTTTTGGCGGCTTCATATGCGAGATCGCTCCTGTAACGGCCTGTGGGATTAGACACGCAGCCAATTCCCGCCCTCCAGCCGTAGTCCGCTGCCGTATTTTTAAGCTCCAGCCGCGCATATTCGCTCCATCTCTTGGCTGCCCCGGGCGCATGCGCCGCCAGCTCCCATTCGGGATGCTCATCGCCGTCCACGGTTATCAAGGCGGAAAGAAACAAATCGCCGCCAAGCCAGCGGCTTTTGACAAGCTGAACATTTTTGTATGTAAAAAATTCCGAAAGCGCCGCTTCCGCCAACAGCCGCTTAGTCTCCGCCCTCGCTTCAAACTGCCTCATGTCATCTTGCAAGGGCAGAATGGGTATCGCGTTTCGCGTCAGAGTAACGACCGCCAAATAATGCTGTTTCATGATTGTCCTCATTTCCTGCTTGGTTGTCTGCTCGTCAAATGCCCGGTTACGCAGGAGCTTCCCACTATCGCTTTCGCTTTTTTCTTCAGGCGCGCAGCGGACAACGATATATCCTCCGGCGCCAGTCCTTCTCCCCCGTTGCAAATCAACAGGGAAAGGGATACGGTTACGCCCTCCAGACCTACTGGCCGGCCTTGCCGGTCCTCTACAGCCAGATTTTGACCTCCGCTATAGAGCCGCCTTGCTCCTTCTTCGAATTGGGCAAGCATTTCCCCGCAAGCAAGCTCCGCCACCTCCGGCTTGGCCACCCCGATAAAATCATCGCCCCCGACATGTCCAACAAAAAAATGCTCGTCGCGGCTAAAGCATTTAACCATCAGCTCGCCTAAAAACCGGATAAGCTCGTCCCCCCGCGCAAAGCCGAAGCAATCATTAAACCACTTGAAATAATCCAGATCGGCATAAACAACTGCAAAGGTCTTGCCTGCCTCCAGCCGTTGCGTCAGCTCCGCCTGAATGCCGGCGTTGCCCGGCAGCCCCGTTAGCGGACTTGCTGTTCGCGCCTCCTCCGTACGAAGCGCTGTCATGCATTCCAGCAAAGCCTGAACGGTAACCGCTCCGGTTACTTTGCCATCCTTGACCGTAACAACCATGTCGTACAGCTGATCGTACTCCCGGGACATGGCAAGCTGCGCCGCCAATTCGACGGGATCGCTGTCTTCCAGAATAAGAGGCTGACCATCCATGATGACCTCCAGGGGACGATTCGCGTACAGAGAGAACCCGAATTGGCCGGCGAGCAGCTTATGCAGCCTTTGCTTCGTCACCATGCCGACCGGCCGCTCATTTTTAACAATAACGGCTCCGTAGGTTTTAGGCTGCGAGTCAAACAGCTCGGCAAGCTGAGATACCTTTGCACTGCTTTCAAAAACCGGAACAGGCACGGCAAGCTGGCCTACGTTATACCGTAAGCCATAGCCGCCCGCTTTAACCAAACCGCTGCCCCGCATAAGAGGAAGCTTTGACACCTGCTGCTCCATGAAGGATTGCTCCATGAGCTGGACAAGCTGGGAAAACAGAGCCTCCTCCGTTCCCGTCTCATCATGAGGCTGAAGCAGGGGAGCAGAGCCTATATTGTATAAGGAATGCCCGGCGGCATCCCGGGCAGACAGGCCGCAGATGACTTCATCCAGCCATTTCTGCAGCTCCTAGGCATATTGCATGGCGACCAGACGCGCACCCGGCCCTTCACTCCCGCACCCGATATAATAAAAGCTGATCATGCCCAGGTTATGACTCCAAATCAGGCCGCTTACCCTGGTTTGCCAATCAGCAAGCACAGCTGCAAGCTCCGGCGCGGAGTTATGCAATCTCACATAAACGACAGCCACCTCGCCCGCCTTCCAGCTCTGCTCCAATTGCCGCAGTAATCCCTCATGCAAAAGCCCTACTCCTGCCTGCTTCACGGAAATCCCCTCGATTATTGGTTCAAGTCAGGACGGTTGCCCGTCACAAGATAAACGACACTTTCTCCGATGTTTGTCGCATGATCGCCGAAACGCTCGATGTAACGGCCAACAAAGCTGAGCAATGACGCCTGCGCGATATTGCGCGGGTTTTCCATCATAAGCAGCATCAGCTCTCTCGTAATTTGGCTGTACAGCGCATCCACCTGATCGTCGTCCTTAGCCATTTTGTAAGCAAGATCTACGTTTTCCTGAACAAAAGCCTGTATGGACTCATAGGTCATCTGACCGATAATTTCCGCCATGCGAGGCAAATCAATCAACGGCTTGATCAGCGGCTGGCCTTCCAGTCTCAATACCGTTTTGGCGATGTCGACGGACAAATCGCCCATCCGCTCCAGATCGCTGGCAATGCGGAAGGAGGACAAAATACGACGCAAATCCTTAGCTACGGGCTGTTGAGTTGCAATCAGGCGCGCACCCAGCTCCAGGATTCTTTCCTCCATGGCATTCAACTGGGGGTCCTTTTCAATAACGCTGTTTGCACGCTCCAAATCGACCTCTCCCAGTGCCCTCATCGATTCGGACAATGCGTTCTCCACAAAGCTGCCCATCTCTACGATCCATTGATGCAGCTGCTCCAGGCCGAGATCAAACTCTTTTCTCACACTCATCATTTTCCCGTTCCTCCCTTTTCCTCTTCCTTGTATCGCCGAGCTTCGTCCGACGTATTCGAGGCTTGACGGGCGGCGCTCCCCAGACCGTATACTACTGCGGAATTGTTATTGGCGTATACCTGAATTGTTAAGGGGGTGTAAAAAGAGAAAAAATACTCACATTTTTTATTTTCTCTGATGGAGCAGCGACATCTCCCCCGCTACCTGCAAGGCTTGCTTGTGGGCCTGACCAGCTTGCTCGCCAATTGCGCCGACGCTTGCACGATTGGCCGCCGCTGCTTTGAAAATACGATGGTAAACCTCGTTTGCCGCTTCGACATGGAAGCTGCTGGATGCCGTCTGCCTTCTTCCCTCTTCAACCTGTAAGCCTGCCGCTTCGATGGATTGAACAATCGAGTTTGTCATTCCCGTAATTTGCACAGCCGATTTTTTGGTCTGTTCTGCAAGCTTCATGAATTCCCCGGCGACAACGCCGAAGCCCCGGCCGAACTCTCCCGCCCGAGCCGCCTCGATGGAGGCGTTGATGGAGAGCAAATTGCACTGCTCCGCCAGCTCCTTGATCAACTGGGACACCGTTTGTATGGAGTCCGTTTGCCGCTGCAGCTCCTTCATTCGTTCCTCTTGCAGCAAAGCGTTTTGCTCCAGACGGCGAAAAGCCTGTTGAACCTGGGTCAGCTCTTCTTTTCCTTGCAATGTCAATTCCACCATTTGACTTGAAAGCCCATCGCCTGCTGCGGAGGACTCCTGCACCTTGCTGACCGCGTCCGCTATGCCCTGAATGAGCGCACTTGCGGATTGCACCGCTTCGCTGCGCGATTTTTCAGCCTCCTTCTGGAGCACGGTCAACATGCCGAGCAAGTCGCCTACCGTCAAGATGCCCGCATAACGGCCTCCATCCGTCAGGACGATACAGTCGTACAGGCTGTCACCCTCCCGCGACATGGCAAGCTGTATTAGCTCCGAAGGGTTGGCATCCAGACTGACCATTATCGGGTTCTGATCCACCAGTCCTAAAGCCGGCTTATTGTAAAATAAGGCGACGCTGTACCGGTGAGCCAGCTTGTACGAAAAACGATGGCGCATTGCCAGGCCCGCAATACCTCCGTTTTCATTTTCAAGCACGATGCATTCGCATTGCGGATGATGCTGAAACAAGTCCAGCAAATCCTTGCACAGCGATCCGGCAGGCGCAACAGGAACATGTCTTGCGTAATCGGCCAGCTTCAAACGGCCGCCTTCGTTTTCGGCTTTTAATGCTGCTTCAGCGCCTTGCTCCGCTTTGTTGCGTTTTCCCGGATTTTCAAAAGTTGTCTTCTCGTTATGTTCTGACTTCTTGCCGCGAATCTCCGTCGTCCTGTTTTCATCGCGCGCTGCTGTCCTGTTCGGCTGGCTTATCTCGCTTAACGCCTCCGAATCGGCGCTTGCTTTAGGCCGATCTTCTATTATTGTCGCCATTTCGCTTCATCCCTTTCGGAAGGTTTAAAATCCAGGACTTCCTGATGCGCCAAAGCGTTTTCTGGGTAAATGTTCCTATAGGGGACTATACGCCTTTCGCATTATCCCAAATTCACCGTTCTGTTAACGCAATGTTAAATGTTCTGCGACCCCAATGTGGTATAATACGGATAGAGGATGTTCAAAAAGTACGCTTCCCATTACAGAACATGACTGACGTCATGGCATGCATCGAATATGGCATTCAGCCGAAAGAAGCATAGGCTTACGAAGTATGTTTCTTTCAGAAACATTTGAGGTTCTCACGTAGCTACCACTACGCTACGGTCCTCAATTTCTAGCTTCATGCCATCTTCTCGGTACTGAAAACCGAACTTTTTGAACCGCGATTTTAAAAGGTCATTCAAAGAAATAAGAACTTGAGCGATAACACTTTACGGAGGCGGGTATGATGACAGGCAAACAATTGGCGATGGATACAATCGACCGGCATGCGGAAACCTTCAAGCGCATTTCGAGGGAGATTGGAAAACGTCCGGAACTTGGACATGAGGAGCATTTCGCCTCCGGCTTGCTGTGCGAGGAGCTTTCAAAGCTGGGTTTTCAGGTAGAACGAGGCGTATTGGGCCTTCCTACTGCATTTATAGCGACCTATGATTCCGGCAAGCCGGGAGCAACGGCCGCATTTCTGTGCGAATATGACGCGCTGCCGGAGCTGGGGCATGCTTGCGGGCATCACCTCATCTGTTCCATGAGCGCGGCAGCGGCAGTGGGTTTGAAGGCAGTGCTTGACGATATCGGCGGAGTCATTCGTATCTACGGTACGCCTGCAGAGGAAACAAAAGGAGCCAAGGTGCCGATGTCGGAGGCAGGCCTTTTCGATGATTGCGATTTTGCGCTGATGGCTCATCCTTATCATTGCTTCGAGCGCTCTGGACAATCGCTTGCGCTGGATGCGCTGCAATTCCAGTACAGAGGCGTAGCGGCGCATGCCGCCGCAAGTCCCCATGAAGGCGTCAACGCGCTGGATGCCGTGATCAATCTATTCAACGGAGTATCGTTCCTGCGCCAGCAAACCCGCAGCGACGCTAGGATTCACGGCATTATCGACCACGGCGGGCAAGCGCCCAATATTATTCCCGATTACGCGTCGGCCAAGTTCTACGTTCGCTCCGCGACGCGCGCGTATACGGACGAGCTTGTGAGCAAGGTGAAAAATGTTGCGGAAGGCGCCGCATTAGCCACAGGCTGCAGCCTAGAAATCAGCAACTATGAATATTCCTACGACGAGCTTGTAACGAATGAAACGTTGTCGGAGCTGTTTCAGGCCAATCTGGTGGAATCCGGCATTTCGCCGGATGAAATTGAACACGGCAAGGACAACGGCTCGCTGGATCTGGGCAATGTATCGGCCCGCTGTCCAGCCATCCATCCTTATGTCAAGGTTGTTGAGGATCGCTACATGCTTCACACGGAGGCGTTCCGCGATGCCGCCATGACGGAAAAAGCGCTGGATCGCATGTTGTTTGGCGCCAAGATGCTGGCTGCTACCGCTTATGATGCGGTATCTGATCCCGTTATTCTGGCTGCTATCCGGGCTGAATTTGCCAAACGGGATACCAAAGGGAACATAAACGGAGGCTGATGAATGTGAACGGCTTGAATGGAGGTCTTTCCCCCGTCCCGGGCGAGGTGGCCTTGCCCTCCGCTCCTCCCTCGGAAAAGCCCGGGCCGGAATACGGCGACCGTCTACACCGCATTACCGAGGTCTGCCTGCTTGCGGGGAAAATTATCCTTCAAAACGGCGGCGAAACACAACGCGTCGAGGATACCATGATGCGGATTGCTGCGGCCTATGGCATCGAGCGGTCTCATAGCTTTGTTATGCCGACCGGCATTATTTTTGCCATTGACAGCGGCTCCTACACAACCCGTCTTGTTCGGATGGCGGACCGCAGCACCAATCTGAAAAAAGTATCCATGGTGAACCACATTTCGCGCAGAATAGTCCGTGGAGAGCTGGATGCCGAGGAGGCCGGTAAGCTGCTCCAGGAAATTCAGGATTCTCCCCATGAATATCCCAACACCTTGAAGGTATTAGCGGCGACGGCTGCAAGCGGCTGCTTGCTGATTATGTTCGGCGGCGTCTGGCAGGATTGCTTACCCGTCGGCATTATAGCCGGCATTGGCTTTACGCTGTACCTTTTACTGAGCAAATATGTCCAGATTCGATTTTTTTCTGAATTTGTCCCTTCCCTTGCCATCGGCCTATTGGCTATTCTGGCAGTCAACTATGGGCTTGGCCGGGACTTGGACAAAATTATAATCGGTTCCGTCATGCCGCTTGTACCAGGCTTGCATATTACAAACGCGGTGCGCGATTTGATGGCGGGCCACCTTGTATCCGGCTTGTCCAAAGGCGCGGAAGCGTTTCTGACCGCCTTCGCCATAGGCTGCGGCATTGCTGCCGCCCTTGCGCTTCAATAAGCAATGTATTATGTCTTTGAAGGAGCCTTTTGTTCATGGATTTG
>PJUA01000296.1_pt1 | contig 35235 bp, 33 predicted proteins | sample 1512151 | NCBI WGS metagenome assembly PJUA01 (sample SAMN08177678, study PRJNA422409) | Soil metagenome, whole genome shotgun sequencing project. | isolation source: Soil enriched on filter paper: beechwood xylan treatment | place: USA: Madison | collected 2015-01-15
ATCAGTCGTCTGAATGCGACGCAATGCCGTGTTTGCGCAGTTTGGCGTAAAGGTTTGTGCGCGATAGGCCGAGCCTCCGGGCGGCTTCGAGCTTGTTGCCCCGGCAATCCTCCAGGGCTTCCAGAATGAGCGACCGTTCCAGCTCGTCCATGGCGGCGGTCAGGGACCGCTTCCGGTCGGGTGGGGCAGGCGGCTGGATTGCGGCGCTCGGAAGGATGTCCGCGAAATCCTCGGCCCTGATGCGCTCACCTTCGGTGCGCACATAGACCTGTTCGATGACGTTGGCCAATTCACGGACATTGCCGGGCCAATCATGCTGTCGCAGCGCATCCAGTGCCGCAGGCGTGAACTCGCGCATCGGCTGATCAAGACTGATGGCGATCTTCTCTGAAAACAGGGGGGCGAGGATCTCCAGGTCGTCCTTGCGGTCGCGGAGCGCCGGCAGCTGTATCGGAAAGACATTGAGCCGGTAGTACAGATCCGACCGGAAGGCGCCGCTGCGCACCATCTCGGCCAGGGGACGGCTGGTTGCGGCGATGATGCGGACATCGACCTTGATGATTTGATTGGATCCGAGCGGCTCGACCTCGCGTTCCTGCAGGGCACGCAGCAGTTTTGCCTGCAGTGGCAACGGCATGTCGCCGATCTCGTCGAGGAACAGCGTTCCACCATGGGCAAGCTGGAATTTGCCGGGGCGCGGCTGGCGGGCGGCGCCCGTATATGCCCCCGGTGCGACGCCGAAGAACTCCGCTTCCAGAAGATTTTCGGGAATTGCGGCGGTATTGACGGCGACGAAAGGGCGGTGGGCGCGATCCGAGGAGGCATGGATCGACTGAGCCACCAGTTCCTTGCCGGTCCCGGTTTCACCAAGCAGCAGGACCGCCGACCGGATCTGGCCGGCCCTGCGCACCAGCCGCTTGACCTGCAACATCGGCTGGCTGAAGCCGATCAGGTTCTCGACCGTGTATTGGGAGGCCCGGCTCGCCGCCAACTCCTGCTCCACACGGGTCAGGCGCGACTGCAGCTTGTTGAAACGGTCGGCGATGGGCCGAAGATAGGTCAGGCTGTTCTTCAGGGCGAAGGCGATGGCGCCGATGACCTGTCCTCGCTCATCGCGCAGGGGCAGGCGGCTGACCAGCAGCGTGTGCTCGCCATAGCGCATGATGTCGAGCGGCAGCGACCGGCCCGTTTCCACAACCTCGCGCATCCGGCTGTGTGGAATGATGCGTTCCACCGGCTGGCCGATTGCGTCCGCCGGCGACCGGAAGCCAAGCATCGCAATCTGTTTGTCGCTGAACCAGACATGCTTGTCGTTTGACCAGACGAGGCGCGCATCCTGATCGACCAGGATGGCGCCGTCGATCATCTCATCGATCATCACCATCAGCGCACGTGCCGCAGCGAAATGACCGGCCGGATCCTTCTGCATGCCATGCTCCTTGGCGTCACTGATTGTCAATATGTCGTACATTGTCTGTCAGAAAAGTGAACACGGGGAAAGTGCTGATTTGCAGCCGTGTTCCGCACTTTGCGCCAGTCGACTGTCAGCGATCGCTGAATCCTGCGCCCCCGCATGTTGAGCGTCTCTTTGAAAATATTATTTTCTTTCAAATAGTTATCCGTATGGCACGCGTGTTGCTAGCCATCCCTTCCAAAATGCACGCCATCTGAACAATCCGCCACGCGATCCTGAGGGCCTTGGCAGGAATAGGGTGGTGGGGCACAGGCTTCAGGTCAGGCAAAGGGGGATATGCACGCGCCATGACAAACCAGCGCATCGCGATCATCGGCGGCGGACTGATGGGGCACGGGATCGCACAGGCCTTTGCCGCCGCCGGACATCGCGTCGCCATCCAGGAACCCGATGCCGAACGGCGGTCCGCGATCCCCGACCATATCCGCCGCAATCTGCAGGTTTTGGGGGAAGACGTCGCGGCCGCCGACCTGATCGACCTGCACGAAACGCTGGCGGGGGCCGTTGCCAGCGCCGACATCGTTATCGAGGCGGTGCCGGAGGACCTCGCCCTCAAACAACGCATCGTCGCGGCGATCGAAGCGGAGGCGCCATCCCACGCGCTTCTGGCCAGCAACACGTCGGTGATCCCAATCACGCGGATCATGGAGCCGCTTTCCGACAAGACCCGCGCCATGGGCACCCATTGGTGGAACCCGCCCTATCTGATCCCGCTAGTCGAGGTGATCCAGACCAAGGACAGCAGCGATGCCGCGATCACAGCGATGATGGGCCTGCTGACGTCCATCGGAAAGACGCCGGTGCATGTCCGTAAGGATGTTCCCGGTTTCATCGGCAATCGCCTGCAGCACGCGCTCTGGCGCGAGGCGATTGCCCTGGTCCAGAACGGCGTGTGCGATGCCGAAACAGTCGATGCCGTGGTCAAGGCGAGTTTCGGCCGGCGGCTCGCCGTGCTGGGACCGCTGGAAAATGCCGATCTTGTCGGCACCGACCTGACGCTCGCGGTTCATGAGCATGTCCTGCCCGATCTCGACCGCAGTCCCGGTCCATTGCCCCTTCTGCGCGATCTGGTCGCGTCAGGGCGGCTGGGCATGAAGGCAGGCGTGGGCTTCCGGACCTGGACGGAAGCGCAGCGGGAGGAGGTCGCCACCACCCTTGCCACGCATCTTCAACGGCTGGATGGCCTGGAACGCCGGTAGCCGCCGCCGCAGCCGCTCGGCGACGTTCAATCTTCAATCGTCCGCAACCCTGACGGGCGGACTCACACAGGAGGGCCTTGCATGGCCGCATCAGGCAAGAAAGTCATCATCAGCTGCGCGCTGACGGGCTCGATCCACACACCCACCATGTCGGACGCCCTGCCGGTCACGCCCGACGAGATCGTCGAGCAGGGGGTCGGTGCGGCCGAAGCCGGGGCGGCGATCCTGCACCTGCACGCCCGCGATCCCCGCACCGGGCAGCCGACACCGGATCCGGCGGTGTTCATGCAGTTCCTGCCGCGGCTGAAACAATCGACCGATGCGGTGCTGAACATCACCACCGGCGGCTCGCTCAACATGACGGTTCAGGAACGACTTGCAGCCCCGCTGCAGGCCCAGCCGGAAATGTGCTCGCTCAACATGGGATCGATGAACTTCGGCATCTTCCCTCTGGCCGACCGTTACAAGAACTGGAAGCACGACTGGGAAGAGCCCTATCTGCGCAGCACCGACGACTTCATCTTCCGCAACACCTTCCGGGACATCGCCTATATTCTGGAACATCTCGGTGAAGGCTGTGGCACGCGCTTCGAGTTCGAATGCTATGACGTCGGCCATCTGTACAATCTCGCACATTTCCTCGATCGCGGGCTGGTGAAGACGCCGCTCTTCATCCAGACGATCTTCGGAATCCTGGGCGGCATCGGGGCGGAGGAGCGCAACCTCGTCTTCATGCGCGAAACCGCTGACCGCCTGTTCGGCAAGGATTACGAATGGTCTGTGCTGGCCGCCGGCCGCCATCAGATTCCCTTCACGACCATGGCCGCGGTGATGGGCGGCAATGTCCGGGTCGGGCTTGAGGACAGCCTCTATCTTGCAAAGGGCCGGCTGGCGCGGAACAGCGCCGAGCAGGTGGCGAAAATCCGCCGCATCCTGGAGGAGCTATCGCTGGAGGTCGCCACCCCGGAAGAGGCGCGCGCCATGCTCCACCTCAAGGGCGCCGATCAGGTGGCGTTCTGAGCCGCCCCATTTCCCATATCAAGGACCGATAGATGCAGAACAGAAACGCCGTGGTTACCGGTTCCACCAGCGGAATCGGGCTGGCGACCGTGCGGGAACTGGCCGGCCGGGGCTGCCATGTGATGGTCAACGGCTTCGGCGACCGTGCGGAGATCGACCGGACCTGTGCCGAGATCGCGGAGCGGAGCGGGACCCGGATCGTCTATTCAGGCGCCGATCTCAGCCGGCCAGAGGAGGCCCGCGCCATGATGGCGGAGGCCGCGAACCTGCTGGGACCGATCGACATCCTGGTGAACAATGCCGGCATCCAGCATGTCGCCGCCCTGCACGAGTTTCCTGACGACAAATGGGACCTGCTGCTGGCGGTCAATCTCAGCGCCGCGTTCCACACGATCAAGGCGGCTGTGCCGGCGATGCGGGGGCGGGGCTGGGGGCGCATCGTCAACACGGCCTCCGTGTTGGGCATGGTCGGCGCCCCGCACAAGCCGGCCTATGTCGCCGCCAAGCACGGCATCATCGGCCTGACCAAGTCGGTGTCGATCGAGGTCGCCGGTCATGGCATCACCTGCAATGCGGTGTGTCCCGGCACGGTGCTGACCCCGATCATCGAACGGCAGATCGCCCAGCAGGCGCAGGTCACCGGCCTGCCCGAGGATCAGGTCCTGAAGGCGGTGTTCCTGGAGAAGATGCCGACCGGCCGGTTGATTGGCCCGGAGGAGGTCGCCGCCGCCATCGCCTTCCTCTGTTCCGACGCCGCGGCATCAATCACCGGCGCGGTCCTTCCCGTCGACGGCGGCTACACCACTCATTGAGCCCACATCCCGCTACCCTCCGGGCGGCGCCGTCGCCGGCGACCGCCCCAATCACCAAGAACTGTCAGAATTGGGAGTGAAAGATGCGCAAGTTCCTTCTCGCCGGCGTCGCCTTCGCCACGCTGGCCGTGGGTTCGGCCCCGATCCAGGCCCAGGCCCAGATGTCCGACTCTGTCATCAAGATCGGCATGCTGTCCGACCGCTCCGGCATCTATGCCGACATCAACGGCGAAGGATCGGCGGTGGCCGCAAGGATGGCCGCCGAGGAGTTCGGCAACGCCATCAACGGCACGAAGATCGAGATCATCGTCGGCGACCACCAGAACAAGGCGGACATCGCCGCCAACCTCGCCCGCCAGTGGATCGATACGGAAAAGGTGGACGTGATCGCCGATGTGCCGAATTCGGCCGCCGCGCTGGCCGTGCAGGGGATCACACGGGACAAGAAGCGCCTGTTCCTGATGTCCGGTCCAGGTTCGACCGATCTGACGGGCAAGGATTGCAGCCCCTACGGCTTCCAGTGGACCTGGGACAACCATGCCGTCGCCTCTGCCACCGCCCGCGCGCTGGTCGAGCAGGGCAGGAAGAGCTGGTTCTTCATCACCGCCGATTACGCCTTCGGCCATTCGCTGGAGGCCGAAGCGGCCGACACGGTCAAGCAGCTCGGCGGGACGATCAAGGGCAGTGTGCGTCATCCGCTGGGCGCATCCGACTTCTCCTCCTACCTGCTTCAGGCTCAGGCATCCGGCGCCGACGTCGTCGCCTTCGCCAATGCCGGCGGCGACACCATCAACGGCGTCAAGCAGGCCGCCGAATTCGGCATTCCCCAGAGTGGGCAGACCTTGGCCGGCCTGCTGCTGAACATCAACGACATCAAGGCGCTCGGGCTGGAGACCTCGCAGGGGCTGATGCTGGCGAACTCCTTTTACTGGGACATGAACGACGAGACCCGCGCCTGGTCGAAAAAGTTCGAGGAACGAACCGGCCGCAAGCCGTCGATGAACCAGGCCGGTGTGTATTCGGCGGTCCGCCATTACCTGAAGGCCGTGCAGGAAATCGGCACCGACGATGCCGACAAGGTGGCTGCCAAGATGCGCAGCATGCCGGTCACCGACATGATGATGAAGGAGGCGAAGATCGCCGATAACGGCCGCGTCTTCGACGACATGTATCTGGCACAGGTCAAGACACCGGCCGAATCCAAATACGCCTGGGATTACTTCAAGATCATCAAGAAGATCCCCGGTACGCAGGCCTACATCGACCCGAAGGCCAGCGGCTGCCCACTCGTGAAATGACGGAGAAAGGGGAGCGTTCGGGCTCCCCTTTTTCATTGCTCTGCGTCAGGCGACCCTCGGCGGCGGGGGTTGCAAGCCGACGGCCTTCCGAAAACATCGGGACTGGGCTTGAACGGCAGGCATGCGCCATCCATTTACCATCCATACAGATGGTGGAAGGATGGACGACCATGAGCGACGTGGCGCGAGACCTGCGGCCGAAAGCCGGAGACAGCGAGAAGATCACGATCAATCTCGGCTACGTCGACCTGGGTCACATCGACCTGTTGGTGGAGGAGGGGTTTTATTCGAACCGCACCGACTTCATCCGCACTGCCATCCGCAACCAAGTCGACAAACACGCTGACGTGGTCCGCCAATCGGTGACGCGAAAGAGCGTCGATCTGGGCCTTCGTCATTTCAGCCGCGCCGACCTGGAAGCCGTACAGGCCGAGGGGCGGATGCTGGATATCCGCGTCCTCGGGCTTGCCGCCATCGCCCAGGACGTGACGCCCGAGCTTGCCCGCGCCACCATCGCCACGCTGACCGTACTTGGCGCGCTCCATGCGCCGGCCGCCGTCAAGGCGGCGCTCGCCGACCGCATCCGCTGATGCGTCCCGCAGAGCCGATGCCGGCGTCATCCCCGAACCGAGAAAGCACCCACATGTCCCAAACACGCCCCACCGGCTTTCCGCCCGGCATGGACGAGGTCGCCCGCCTGACCCGCGCCGGCCGGCTCGCCGAAGCGACCGGTCTGGTCCAGCGCCTGCTGCGCGGAGAGGGCGCGACCGAACCTGCGGCAACTCCGGCCACCGTGCCAGACCCGACTTTGCTGGAGGGAGAGTTCGTGAACCTCGATGCTGCTCCCGGACCGCAGGCTCGCAGCGACACCTCGGACCGCGCGCGACCGGCCGGCAAGATGCCGGGAGGCCGGTCAGGAAAGGGCGCGAGGACCGGCCTGGGCGAGACCCTGCGCGGCCTTGCCGCGCGCCTGCAGCCGACGGGATTGCTAGGCGGAACCGGTGCGCCGCGCCTGCCCGCCGAACCGCTGCCGGATGGCGCGTCCTTCGCGACGGCGTCCCACAGCGGGGCAGCGGGGACGCGGGCCTATAAGCTCTATGTGCCGGCCAACCGCGGCGACGGGCTGCGTCCTTTGGTGGTGATGCTGCACGGCTGCACCCAGTCGCCCGACGATTTCTCCGCAGGGACCAGGATGAACGCCTTCGCCGAGCGGCACGGCGTTTACGTCGCCTACCCCGAACAGCCGGCCTCGGCCAACGCCCAGCGCTGCTGGAACTGGTTCAAACCCGAAGATCAGCGCCGCGGACATGGGGAGCCCGACCTGCTGGCCGGGATCACCCGCCGGATCATCCACGACCACCCCATCGACCCGAACCGGGTTTACATCGCCGGGCTGTCGGCCGGCGGTGCCGCCGCGGCCATCATGGGGGAAGCCTATCCCGACCTCTATGCGGCGGTCGGCGTGCATTCCGGCCTGCCTGCCGGCGCCGCACACGATCTTCCCTCCGCCCTCGCCGCCATGCGCCAGGGCGACGGCGGAGCCACAGGCAGGGCAAGAGCAGGAAGAGCGGGTGCCCGCCAACCTGTACCCACCATCATCTTCCACGGCGATCGCGATACTGTCGTCCACCCGCGAAACGGCGATCATGTGGCCGCCCGCGCGACGGCCGCCGCGGCCGGCCTCGACACTGAAGTGCAACATGGCGAAGCCCCCGGCCGGCGTTCCTACAGCCGAACCCTGCACACCGCCCCTTCCGGCCGGGCGCTGTGCGAGCTGTGGGCCATCCATGGCGCCGGACATGCCTGGGCGGGTGGGAGCCCCAGCGGCTCCTACACCGACCCGCAGGGTCCAGACGCCACGGCGGAGATGCTGCGCTTCTTCCTGGGACACCAGTTGCGGACCGCGTCCGCCTGAACGCCACCGGCATCATAGCATGTCCACCTACAGGGACCATCGGCGCCACGCTGGACGCGCCGATGGCCCGAGGCACCCTCAAGGGCAGGGCGGAGGTCCGCATTCCTCCGCCCCGACCGCCCTGGCCGCCACTTCAGGCCAGATCCCCGTCCTGATTGTCTTTCTGCCGAAATCGCTGCGCTATCTGGTCGCTTTCGCCCCGACCGATAGCAGCACAGGACTTCATCCCATCGAGTGGGTCTGAGCCTTGATCGGAGGTGCAGCCTTGGTCGCATTTCTCCCCTTCTCTGCCTTCATCGCCCAGCAGTAGGTGACCACCGCACAGGGGATCAGGGACGCGATGGAGTATCCAACGCCGGCAAGCGGATTGCCCGTCCAGTTAACGAGCGTCAGCGAGATCAGCGGCAAAAACCCGCCGAACATGACATTGCCGACCTGTTGCGCCAAACCAAAGCCTGTCGTGCGGCTCTGCGGCGGGAAGCATTCCGAAATAAAAGCGGGGAGGGGGGCCATGATCATCGCCGTCAGCGCGGCCAGCGCCGTGATGAGAACGGTGACGAGGGTCCACGAGCCCGTCTCGGCACCCGCCGCAATGCCGGAAAAGGCCGGATAGGCGGTGATCATCCAGGAGACGATGCCGATCAGCATGGTCCTGGCACGGCCGATCCGGTCCGAAAGTCCGCCGAAAACCGGGAACAGCGGCGCGGTCACCAGCACCGCGACCGCGACGCACATGTTGGCCTGCATGCTGTCGACCTTCAGGACGCCTTGCAGGAAATACAGCATGTAGACCACCGACGTGTACAATGCGACCGATGTCCCGCCCTGCGCGCCGAAGATCGCCAGCAGGATTCCCTTCCAGGCTGCCCGGCTCGTCAAGGATTCCGCGAGGGGCGACGCGGAGAGCGTTCCGGATCGCTTGAGTTCCAGGAAGACCGGCGTCTCCGTCATCTTCAATCGGATGAAAGTCGCCACGATGACGATCGGTGCCGACAAAAGGAACGGTATCCGCCAGCCCCACAGATCGAACATCTCGGCGCTAAGGCTGGTCTTGAGGGCGGCGACGATGACAAGGGCGATGAGCAGCCCGACCCCGGCGGTGCCTTGCAGCACGCTGGTGTAGAGTCCGGCCCGTCGGGCTGGGGCGTGTTCCATCACGTACACCGCCGCCGAGCCATATTCGCCGCCCAGTGCGATACCCTGCACGACGCGCAGAGCGAGCAGCGCGGCAGGGGCGGCGACGCCGGCGGTGGCATAGCTCGGCAGGCACCCCATCAGGAACGTCGCCGCCCCCATCAGCGTCAGGGTCACGACAAAGGTCTTCTTCCGTCCGACCCGATCCGCCATCGGACTGAAGATGAGCGTGCCGATCGGTCGCGCGAGGAACGCCGCGCCGAAGCCCGCGGCGCCGACCAGAGCGCCCACCGCTGGATCCTCTGTTGGGAAGAAGAGCCTGGTGAAGGTTGCCGTAAGGGCGACGTAGACGAAGAAATCATAATATTCCAGCATGGTTCCAAGGCTGGATGAGAAAACGATCGACAGCATATTCGGTGGCCGCGATTGGACCATTTCGGTTCCTCCCCTGCGCATCCGGTGTTTCAGAATGCGGATTGTTCGTGACGGTGACCGCTCATGGTTCGGGGGCGGGCCGAAAGGCTCCTCCGTTGCGAACGGCATGGCTTTCGTTCCGGTCCCCAGGGGTCTTCGGAGCTGTATTTTCCTGGGCGATCAAAGTCTGGCTTGGACATCCGCGCCTTGGATTCCGGGCGCGCTCCGGACCGGCAGTGGATTTGTCCACGGAGCCACGGCGGCTCTGTCTTCGCGGACGGTAATGAAAATCGCGCAGACCGACCAGCAAGTAAAATCGCGCAACTGTTGACCTGAGGGAAACAATCTCCGGAGACGCGGTGGGCGGGGCCGCGGATGTGACGGTCGAGCTTCCGATCCGCTAGGCGGCGTCGACCGACGTCAACCAGCGCTGGAGTTGATCGAGGACGGTGCGTTTCTGGCTCCGGACATCGGACACCAGATAGTAGGTGACGTTTCGGCGATCGAGCGCGAACGCGATCGGCGCCACCAGATCGCCGGCCGCCAACTCGTCCTCGACGAGCACGAGTTGCGCCAGAGCCACCCCATGCCCTTCGAGCGCCGCCTGATAGGCCAGGGCGGAACTTTCCAGTTCCCTGCGGCGCTTGAGCCCGGTCATGTCGATGCCGGCGGCATCGCACCAGAGTGCCCAATCGTCGGGGCGGGCGCGGACAAAGAGCAGCGTTTGTCGGGCCAGCCAGGAGGCGTCTTTCGCCTCCGATCCTTTCAGCAGAGCCGGGCTGCAGACCGGGCGCAGTATGTTCGGCACCAGCGGGACGGCACGATGCTCGGGCCATTGCCCGTCGCCGAGCCGGATGGCCGCATCGAAGTCGCCCAAGTCGCTCCATAGGGATTCCGTCGTCAGACGGACATCGATTTCCGGATGGGCCAATTGGAAATGCGACAGGCGGGGCAGCAACCAGCGTGTCGCGAAAGTCGTGTAGGAGCGTAGCTTCAGTACAGCCCGCCCGGACGACGCGTGAAGAAGCGCGCTGGCCTTACGCAATCCGTCGAAGTGGCTGGTGACCCGCTCGTAATAGGCGGCACCGACAGAGGTCATGGTCAGACCACGACCCTGACGGGCGAACAGCGCGACGCCGAAATGCTCCTCCAACAGACGGATCTGCCGGCTGATGGCACTCGGCGTCACCAGCAACTCATCCGCGGCCGCCCGGACGCTGCCCGTGCGCGCGACGATCTCGAACGCCAGGAGCGCATTCAGCGGAGGCAGGTCTCTCATGATCGACCGTGCAGGTTTCCTCAACAGTTGCGCAAGATTACTCGATTGTGGCGGAAGCGCAATCGGCGGCACATGGACACCATCACGGGGCGATACCGCCCATGTCCATGGAGTCATTGAATCCTATGCTCGCACAGTCTCTTACCGGACTCACCGTTCTCGATTTCGGCCAGTTGATCGCCGGACCGGTCTGCGGGATGTGGCTTGCGGACATGGGCGCGACCGTCGTCAAGATCGAGCCTCCAGGCGGCGAACTTGCGCGGCGGCTCGGTCCGCCCTGGCAGAACGGCGAAAGCCTGACCGCTCTGACGGCGAACCGGAACAAGCTGGCCCTCAGCATCGACCTCAAACGGCCGGAGGCGGCCGGGGTGATCCGCCGACTGGTGGAGCGGACCGACGTCGTCCTGGAGAATTTCCGCCCTGGCGTCACCGCCCGCCTCGGCATCGACCATGCGTCGCTGTCCGCGGTCAAGCCGGACCTCATCACCTGTTCGCTCTCCGCCTACGGGCAGACCGGGCCATGGTCCGGCCGCCCCGGCGTGGATGGGATCATCCAGGCGGTCACCGGGCTGATGGCGGGGATCTCGGCCCCAGACGGCGGGCCCGGAAAGGTGCCGCTGCCACTGGCCGACATGACGGGCGCACTGTTTGCGACGGTCGCGATCCTGGCTGCCCTGCGGCGGCGCGATGCGACGGGAGAAGGCGGACATCTCGACGTCAGCCTGTACAATTCCATGCTGATGCTCCAGCAACTGAACCTTGCCGCCTATCTCAACTCTGGCACGGTGCCGGAGCCGACGGGCAGCGCCGCTCCCTACGCCGCGGTGAACGAGGCGCTGCCGACCCGCGACGGTTGGATCATGGTCGCCGCCTACCAGGATCGCCGGTGGCAAGCGCTCTGCAACCTCGTCGGACGTCCTGATCTCGTCGCGGATCCCCGCTTCGCGACGAACGCCGGGCGCGTCGCCGAACGGCCGGCGCTGCTTGCCGTACTTCAGCCGCTTTTCCGCCGGCGGACATCCGCCGAGTGGTTGCCGCTGTTGTGGGAGGCCGACATCGTCGCCGCCACGGTCGCCGATTACGCTGAAGTCGCCGGCACCGAACAGTATACGGCCAGTGGCATCGAGATCGAACTGGATCACCCGCGGGCAGGCCGCTTCCGCACCCCGGGCTTCGCGCTGGGCACCCCCGGCGCGGCGCGGCCGACCGCACCACCACCCCTCACGGGTCAGGATTCGCGCGTGGTCCTGCAACGCTTCGGCTTCGCCGAAGCGGAGGTGGACGCGCTCATGTCGGATTCCGTGGTCTTCACCGGAGCAACATCGTGATACGCCCATTTCTGAGGATCGAACGGGAAGGCGGACTCGTCCTCCTGACGATGGACGAGCCTGCAACCCGCAACGCTCTTTCGCGGCCGGAGCAGTGTGACGACTTCATTGCGGCCATCGAGGCCATCAATGCCGACAACAGAGTCCACGTGGCGATCCTGACCGGCGCCGGACCGGCCTTCTGCGCGGGCGGCAACGTCAAGGATATGCAGTCGCATCAGGGACTGATGGCCGGTGGGCCAATTGACATCGGGGAGCGCTATCGGCGCACGCTGCAACGCCTCGCGCTCGCCCTTTACGGGCTGGAGGTGCCGGTCATCGCGGCAGTGAACGGTCCGGCGATGGGGGCTGGCCTCGATCTCGCCTGCATGTGCGATCTGCGCATCGCGTCGCCGTCCGCCACCTTTGCGGAGACCTTCGTCAGGCTGGGACTGGTGTCGGGGATCGGTGGCGCGTGGTTCCTGCCCAGGGCGATCGGGCAGGTCCGCGCGGCGGAACTGGCCTTCACCGGCCGGATCATCGACGCCGGCACAGCGCTCGACTACGGGTTGGTGTCGGAGATCGTTCCAGCCAACGGGCTGATGGATCGCGCCCGCGCCCTGGCGGACGAGATCGCGCGGAACTCGGCGCCGGCCCTGCGCTACACCAAGCGACTTCTTCGCATGTCGGAGCGCAGCGATCTGGCGGGCTGCCTCGACGCGACGGCGGCGCTTCAGACGCTGGCGCATTTGTCGCCGGAGCATGCGCTCTCGGTCGATCGCTACCTGGAAGAACAGGCTGCCCGACGGGCGGCGCGCCGGCAATTGCCGGCTTGATCGCGGTTTATCGGCGCTCTCCGGCGCAGCATTTCGGAATGTGGGAAGAACAGTCATGATCAAGGTCTACAATCCTGCCGACGGCTCGCTGGTCGGCAAGGCGCCGGATATGGGCATCGACGAGGTGCGGGCTGCCATCGGCCGGACCTGCGAGGCGTTCAAGCCGTGGTCCCGCAGGCTGGCGAAAGAGCGCGGCGACATCCTGCGCCGCTGGTTCGACCTCGTCCGGGCGGACAAGCAGGCGTTCGCCGAAACCATGGTCCGGGAAAACGGCAAATGCCTGACCGAAGCGATGGGGGAGATCGACTATGGGCTCGGTTTCATCGAATGGTATGCCGAGGAAGCCAAGCGCGTCTATGGCGACACCATCCCGACGCACGCGAACGACGCCGCGGTGATGGTGGTCAAGGAGCCGGTCGGCCCGACCGCGGCGATCACGCCCTGGAACTTCCCCTTCATGATGATCACGCGAAAGGTCGCGACCGCACTCGCGGCGGGTTGCACGATGATCATCAAGCCGTCGGAACTGACGCCTCTCACCGCCTACAAGCTGCTCGAATACGCACGGTTGGCCGGCATTCCCGAAGGCGTGTTCGAGATGGTGACCGGCGACCCCAGGGCCATCGGCGAGGCCTTCACCAGCGATCCGCGCATCCGGAAGATCTCGTTCACCGGATCGACGGGCATCGGCCGGCTCCTCGCCAGGAACAGTGCGGAAACGCTCAAGACGATGACGATGGAACTTGGCGGCAACGCTCCCTTCATCATCTTCGACGACGCTGACATCGAGGAGGCGGTGAAGGGACTGGTGGCCGCCAAACTGCGCAACTCCGGGCAGGTCTGCATCTCGCCGAACCGCATCTATGTACAGGATGGCGTTCACGACCGCGTCGTCGATCTGCTGGCGGACAGGGTCGCGTCGATCCGGGTCGACCAGGGACTGCAGAGCGATTTCGTGGTCGGCCCGCTGATCAACCAGTCGGCTATCGACAAGGTGAGCGCCCTGGTGGCCGACGCCGTCGAGCGGGGAGCGGCCGTCCGCAGCGGTGGGAAGCCGCATGCCCGCGGCGGCCTGTTCTACGAGCCGACCATCCTCACCGGGGTGGATGACGCGTTCCGGATTGCCCAAACGGAAATTTTCGGGCCGGTCTTTCCCATTTACCGCTTCCACCGCGAGGACGAGGTGATCCAGCGGGCCAACGACACCGAGTATGGGCTGGTGGCCTACGCCTACACCCGCGATGCCGGCCGGTTTCTCCGCCTATCGCGCGATCTGGAAGCGGGTATGGTCATCCTGAATTCCGGCGCCGTTGGAACTGCGTCGGTGCCGTTTGGCGGGGTGAAGCAGTCAGGCTATGGCCGCGAAGGCAGTCATTTTGGGATCGAAGAGTATGTGCAGGTGAAATACGTGCTGATGAGCGGCATGGGAAAATAGGTCGGGTGGTGGCTGCTGCCGGAGGCCTTCTGGTAAAACGGGGGGAGGTGTCAAGCTGACGTGTGAGTTGGTCCCCGTTTCCCGGACAGTTTGGCGGCTGGAATAAGCTTGGCTCAGGTTCGTGTCACGCCGCCAATCTGATCTGGTCCTGTGTGCCCTGGTAGGCCTCTGCCGGGGTTCTGCCGCCGAGCGCCGAGTGCGGGCGTTCGTCGTTGTAGCAATCGATCCAGCGACTGATCCCGGCTCTGGCCTTGCTGCCCGTTTCGAAGGCGTGGAGGTAGACGCATTCGTATTTCATCGATCGCCACAGCCGTTCGATGAAGACGTTGTCCATCCACCGGCCGGGCCCGTCCATCGACACCCGAATGCCAGCAGCGGTCAAGAGGCCGGTGAAACGTGGGCTGGTGAACTGGCTTCTCTGATCGGTGTTGAAGATGTCCGGCCGGCCGTGCCGCGCCATCGCCTCCTCCACGTCTTCGATGCAGAACTCGACCTCCATGGTGTTCGACAGACGCCAACTCAGGACCTTGCCCGATGCCCAGTCCATCACCGCCACCAAATACAGAGAGCCGCGGCGCATGGGAATGTCGGTGATGTCGCTGCACCACACCTGATCGGGGCGGTCGATGGTCAGGTCGCAGCGGCTTCAGCCTTGCCGGAAAATAACCGGCCATCCCCGCTTCTTCCAGGCGTTGATCAGCGTCTGGTATACGCCGTCCTTGGAGACCAACTGCGACACCGTCAACTCGCCCCTGGATCGCCTCCAGCGCCACCTTCGGCTTGAACTCTGCCGAATACCGCTTCCGTTTCCCCGTCATCGGGTCCGTCCTTCTTCCTCGGCGAACCAAGCTTATCCGACTGTCCGGGAAACGGGGACCACCTCACCCGTCGCACCCTGCGCACCTTCCGGGCGCAGGCCAGGGTCGACTGGCAGGCAGCGACTGTCGCGGCGTGAGCCTGTCGGGAAATCGAAGCATGCTGCACGCAGGCTCAGTTATCGCGACAAAGCTCGCTGTCGCATAGTCCACGCGATGCAACTCACGGCGTCGTCTTGCCCTCATTCACCCTGTGGTACGAATCCTGACACAACCGGTCAGTTGTCGACATAATCGATCCGCCGCATCACCTGGGCGATGGATCGCGCGACCGCAGCCACTTTGGGATCGTTGACGCCGGTTCGATAGCAGATGAAAAGCCGGCCATTCTCCACCCGGGGATCAGACGCCACCAACTGGACTTGGCCCAGCGCGATGAACCGCTGCGCCATCGGGATGGGAAGCAGCCCGGCGCCGACCCCGCTGGCCACCAACTCCGCGATCACCGCGACGCTGGTGCAGGTGCTGAGACGGCTGGGAAAGAGGCCTGCCGTCGCGAACCAGCCACTGATCTGCCGGTGCATGGCCGAAGGGGGAGGGTTAGAGAAGATCGGCTGCGACCACAGATCCCGCGGCGTCAGCGGACCGGTCTGCCCCCAGGATTTCGGAATAACCCAGCTCGTCGGCTGGGCGCCGAGCGGCTGGAGGTGGAGCTGCTCGTCGCCGATTGGGTTGAGCAGAACCGCCACGTCCAGCGCGTCACGCAGCAGGGCGTCCTCCAACGTCGTGCTGGTGGACACCACCCATTCCGGCTGCAGCTTCGGATGATCCACTTGAAGCCCGGCCAGCAGGGGCGAGAGGCACGTGACGGCGAAGCCCTCGGCCAGGCCGACCCGGACGCGCCCGGCGACGGTCCGGGATTCGTCCTGTCCGCCGATGGCCCGCAGCTCGGTCATGATCGCGGAGACCCGCGGCAGCAGCAGGCGCCCTTCCGGCGTCAGCCGCAGACCGCGCCCCGTCCGTTCGAGCACGTCGCTTCCCAGGGCTTCCCGCAGATCCTTCAGGCGCAGTGACAGCGTGGGCTGCGCCAGGTTGAGGTGCTCGGCCGCCCGCTGTGCGGAGCCCAGCTGCGCGGTCCAGAAGAAGGCCTCCAACTGCGCGATGGTGATCCGCATGTTCGTTTTGCTGGCATCAGTTTTTCCAATATCAGATGTTAAGTACATCCTATTTGATTATCAATGCCAATGAACGGACACTCTTGGACATCCAGGCAAAGCGTGGCGAAGTCTGCGTAACTCGGAGGAAACCAAGATGAAAGAGCGATCCGACGTCATCGCCAAGGTGGGATGGCGCATCCTGCCGATTTTGATGGTCTGCTATTTCGCGGCCTTTCTTGACCGCGTGAACATCGGCTTTGCCGCGTTGACCATGAACCAGGACCTGGGCTTTTCTGCGTCCGCGTTCGGCTTCGGTGCTGGCATTTTTTTCCTCGGCTACGTCCTGTGTGAGGTTCCCAGCAACCTGCTGCTCGTGCGTTACGGCGCGCGGCTGTGGATCGCCCGGATCCTGATCACCTGGGGGCTGCTCTCGGCGGCGACTGCGCTGGTCTGGAGCCCCGGCAGCTTCTATCTGGTGCGCATCCTGCTGGGCGCCGCCAAGGCCGGCTTCTTTCCCGGCATGATCTTCTACATGACGCTGTGGTTCCCGCGGGAATACCGCGCCCGCATGTTCGGAACCTTCAACATCGCCGTGCCGCTGTCGTCGGTCATCGGTGCGCCCGTCTCTGGCCTGATCATCGAGCATCTGAACGGTTGGAACGGTCTGGCCGGCTGGCAGTGGATGTTCATCCTGGAAGCCATGCCCGCCATCGTCATGGGCGTCGTCGTCGCCCTCTTCCTTCCTTCCTCGCCCGAGAAGGCCGGCTTCCTGGCCGAGGACGAGCGCCGCTGGCTGTCGGCCCGGCTGGACGCCGAGCGCGCGGCCCAGGAGAAGACGGAACGCTTCACCGTCGGTCGCGCCGTCCGCGATCCCCGCGTCCTGCTGATGTGCCTGATCGCGGTCGGCCTCGTCATGGGCACCACGGGGATCGCCATATGGATGCCGCAGTTCGTCAAGGCCTTCGGCCTTAGCACCGTGCAGACCGGCTTCGTCGCCGCCATTCCCTCCGCCTTCATGGCGCTGGCCATGCTGCTGGTGGGCCGCCACGCCGACCGCACCGGCGAGCGTGTCTGGCACGCGGCCGGGCCATTCCTGGTCAGCGCCGCGGGCTTCGTCCTCGCGGCACTCAGCAGCGATCCACTGACCGGACTGGTCGGACTGACCATCGGGGCGGCCGGCATTGGCGGCGCCTCGCCAAACATCTGGATCTTCCCCACCACCCTTCTGACCGGCACCGCGGCCGCGGCCGGCATCGCGCTGATCAACTCGGTCGGTAGCACCGGCGGCTTCTTCGGCCCCACCATCATCGGCTGGGTGCGGGATGCCACCGGTGGCTTCGGCGGCGCGCAGCTGGTCCTCGCCGGCGCGATGGCGCTGACGGCCTGCGCGATCCTGCTGCTCGGCCATCTTATGCGCGACATGATGCGCGGCGGTGTCGTCCCCGCATCACGTTCCGCTCAGGAAAACGCACAGGAAAGCAAGGCATGAGCATCGCCGCCGTCCGCCTCTATCATCTGGTCGCCCCGTTGCCCGAGGTCATCGGCAACGCGCTGGTGTCCTTCGACCGCCGCGAGACCCTGTTCGTCGAGATCGTGGACCGCGACGGCCGATCCGGCTGGGGCGAGGCATGGCATACCCCTGCGGCCGATCATGCCACCATCGCCACACGCCTGGCCCCCCGCCTTCTCGGGCAGGATCCCCAGCAGATCGGCCGGCTCTGGCAGGAGATGCGCGCTGGCGGAGCGATGGGCGCCGTGGCCGCAGTCGACATGGCGCTGCACGATCTTGCGGCGCGCCTGCGCGGCATTCCGGTCAGCACGCTGCTGGGCGGTGCCGTGCGGGACCGGGTGGCCGCCTACGCCAGCGGTCCCTTCTTTAAGCCCGGCGGCCATCCCTACCGTGACTTCGAACGCGAGGTGGAGGGCTATCTCCGGGCGGGATTCAAGGCGATCAAGCTGCGCAGCGGCTTCGCCCCGGCGGACGACGCGGCCGTCGTCGACGCCGTACGACGACTGATGGGACCGGACGGCACGCTGATGCTGGATTTCAACCAATCCTACGCGCCGCGGGCAGCGCTGGCCGCCGTATCGAACATGCGGGAAGCCGGTCTGCTCTGGGTGGAGGAACCCACAGTTCCGGGCGACCTGCAAGGATACCGCATGCTCTCCGGCCTCATGACGCCCGCACTGGCCGGCGGAGAGACCTTCACGGATGCCCGTGCCTTCCGTCCCTTCCTGGAGGCCGGCTGCATGGACGTGCTGCAGCCGGACATCGCCGTCTGCGGCGGGTTGACGGGTGTCGGACGGGTAGCGGCCCTGGCAGAGCTATACGACCGGCCGGTCGTTCCCCATGTCTGGGGCGGCGTCGTGAACTTCCAGGCGGCCCTTCACCTGACCGCGACCCTGCCCGCGCTGCGCAGCGGCGGTGCTGCCGGAGGCTATCCGTTCCTCGAATTCGATGCCGGGCCCAATCCCCTGCTGGATCTCTGCGGCCGTCCTGCCGTCAACAGCGACGGGACCGTTACGGTGCCGGACGGTCCGGGCTTCGGCATCGATCTGAACGCCGACGTCTTATCACCCTTCATTGTCGCACAGCAGGAGGTGACGGCACGATAGGTTCGCCCCAATCCACGGGCCGCAACTGGGCCTATGCCGAGTGGTGTGTCGCCATGCTGGGGGCGGCCGAGCATGGGGCTTTTCCGGTCTTGTTCGCCGATGACCCGCTCGAGGTCGCTCCCGGCCCACTGTCCCCGCCGGCCGGAACCGCCTTCTTGACGCCTTGCGGGCACCCGGAACCTCGAAGGCTGAGCCGCGCAGCCGACCCGTCGTTGGGTACGCTGCAGCCTCAGCGCCTGTAAGTCGGCTGCGGCAGGTGCAGAGGAGCCGGGTTCAATGCCACCCAGTCGACGGCGAGCGCTCGAAGTCGGGCGGTGTCGTCGCCGATCCCGGCCTTTGCCTCGGCGATCCTGCAGTCGGGCTCCGACAGCGCTGACGCGGGCAGGGGAGTGGTGGAGCGGATGTGATGCAGAAAGGCGGCGGCCATCTTCCGGTAATCCGCATCCCAGTTGACGTCGCCGTTGCGTTCGAGTTCATCGTCTATTCTGCGCTGCAATGCAGGATGACTTCACCCTGCACGGTATCCGCGTGGCCGGCCGAGGGAACCAGCAAGTCGCAAAGCTCCTGGAATCGGTCTTCCCAGCGGGCCGCGGCGGCGGTGTCCGTCGGATGGAGTCTGCGGATCGGAGCCGGCCGGACCGTGATGGTGCAAAGATCCGGTGCCGATGCGCTGGCATGGTCCAGCCCGTCCGACAGAGTCCGGTTGGCGGAGGTCCGGGCGGATCCGCTTCCGGCAGGCCGGTTCGCCGCCGGCCGGTCCGGGAGAAGGCATGGCTGCTCCATCCGACGGACGACCGACCCTCGCACCGAATCATGATCGCGGGGGGCGCCAGCGCCAAATTGGACGACCCTGTTCCCGGTGCGGCGGAACTGCTCGGAGCTGTCCGCCGGGGAGCGGGGTCGGATCATGCGCCAAGTTGCAAGAAACATGGCCATTCTCCGACACCCCCCTCCGGGCGGAGGTCAGCAGGTCACGCTGTCATGGAGATGGTCGAAATGGTGGAACGGCGTCACTGCCAGATGGCCCGGCAATGACGCGGGTTCCGGATCGCCGAAGCCGGTCGCGGCTGATGGCGTTTCCGTCTGGAACGGCTCGCCGCCGTGACGCGCGGCGATATGGCTCCACAGGTCCGCGGTGCCGTCCTCGGCGGCCGCATAAGCTCCTTTGACGGCGCTGGCAGGGAACAGACCCTTGTCGGCGGTGATGACCAACGTGCCGTTCCACCACAGGCCGGCTTGACCCTTAACCATGTCCTTCCCGTCGAGAAGGCCCCTGTCATAGACGACATTGCCATCGGTCGGAGAAACCGCGACGCGGTTGATCGTCACCTTGTCGATGTACAGGGAGCGGTCCTGGCCATTGATCACGGCGTCGTTGTCGTACTGAATCTGGACCTTGTGGGCCTGGTCCTGTGCCAGCGTGGTGGTGAAGGAGAAATCCTTGGCCGTCGTCCCGGCGTTGCCCTCGCCGATCTTCCGGCCGTCCACCAGCAGGGTGAAATGCGCATTCACGCCGCCGGCAGGGGTTCCCCTGGCGTTTACCAGGATCTCGGTCGTACCGGCGGTGGGGGCGGTCGGCGGTGGCGACGGTGCGGCGCCGGCATCCTGGTTCAGATCAAGCTTGACGTTGGCGCTGCCGATGGTAGCTGTCTTCGTCGTGGTTCCGGCCAGCCCGCCGCCGGAGAAGGACACGCTGTAGGTCCCGGCCGGCAGGTCGATCTGATAGCCGCCGGCATCCCAGCTGGTGGTTTGGTAGGTGGCCCCGGTGGACGACACCGCCTTGACGAGCACGACTCCAAGACTCTCGCCGGGATCGTAGAAATTGTCGCCGTCCTTGTCGTCGAAGGTGACGCCGGTCAGGAAGGGCATGCCGGCCGTCCTGGCGAAATCCTGCGTGCCGGTCATGCCGGCCGACCCCTGATAGTCGCCGGTCTGGAGGCCGATCCCGACCTCGCGGAAACTCTCGCCAAGGATGTTGGTCCGGTGTCCGGCGGATTTGAACAGCCCGCTCTCCATCGCCTCCACCGTGCTGGAGGTTATGGCGGTGCCGGCGCCCCAGCGGATCGCGATGTTTTCACCCCATGACCAGCTGCCGGAAAAGCCGTAGCCGGCGTCCGTCATGCGGTCGCCGGGCGAGCTGCCGCCGACGCCGGTGTGGCTGAAGCTGTCGGTGTCGAGCATCCACTTGGAATGCGCCCGCGCCGCGTCGATCAGCGACATGTCCCAGGCAAGCGGTGCCTTGGCGGCGGGGGAGATGGTGTTCGCGCTCAGCCCCTGGTTCAGGTCGATCCCCTGCCTGGCCGCCTCCGCGGCCGGATTGGCGCGGGCCCGGTTGATCAGCTCCAGCATGTATTGCTCGTACGCGGTCGGCGTGGCCATGGGCTCGTCCCTGCCTTGATCGATTGAGGTAAGGGCACTGCATACAGAGTGCGGCCGGCAATGATCGGTGAGAGAAAGGAGTCAAATGCAGCGTTGGCGTTAGGAAGACCGACCGCCGGGGCAAGGCCCCCACGGGCTATGCAGGGTTCGTGATACCCCGAATTTCTCGACGCTACCTCCACGTGGGTGTGGTTTGTCTGGCACGCCCGCAACTACGCTGGAGAAGCACCGATGCGCGGTTCAGAACCCGAAATGAAACGGAGATGAGCCATGGAGCAGTTGCGACGATCCTGAATTGCCGAGCCCCGATACCGGCGCCCGCCTGCGGGCGATAACGCCGAGGGGCGCCGTGTATTTCCCGATCCGGGCAAGATGCGCCGGCTTTCCTTGGGGCCGCAGCCGGCAGGAGGACAGTGGCTTCTGCCGCATTGGCGACCCTCGGATGCCCCGCCCGACCGGTGGAACGGGTCGCCACCGATTAGCCCGGAATCCGCGCATGTTCCCGTGTCCATCCGGCTGATGGCGCCGTGCTTCGGTCGACGCCCGAAGAACACGGGCCCAGAACCCGTGGGATGACCAAACGAGCAATACAAAGGGAGGAAACATGAAGACCGGTCTGAACACCGCGATTTTCTTGGCGGTTGCATGCCTGACGATGCCCGTCGGCGCCCAGGACTACCCGCAGCCGCCTGGCAACCTCGAGAAGCTGCAGCAATTCAAGACCACCGGCGACGTGACCGAGATTCCGGTTGTTCCGCAATCCGGCCCGAAGGCCGCGGCAATCAACAAGACCCTTTCGAGGATCAAGCTGCCGCAGGGCTTCAAGATCGCGCTTTATGCCATCGTGCCCGATGCCCGGCACATGGCCGTCGGGCCGCAGGGCGTGGCTGTCTTTGTCGGAACGCGCAAGACCAAGGTCTACGCGGTCACCGATCGGGACAAGGACCGGGTCGCCGACGAAGTGAAGGTCTTCGCGCCGACGATCGGCTTCTCGGTGCCGAATGGGGTCTGCTTTTCGAAGGACGGATTCCTGTTCGTCGTGGAGCAAAACCGGGTGCTCACCTTTCCCGCCGCCGAGTTCTTCTATGAGGGTGCCGACGTCGCCGCCTTCCAGGTGGCCAAGGGCGGCGAACTCATTCCCAAGGAGGAGGAAAGCTACAACCACACCGCCCGCGTGTGCCGGGTGGGCCCGGACGACAAGCTCTACATCGCGCTCGGGCAGCCCTTCAACGTGCCCGCATCGGACAAGCTCGACCTCTACAAAAAGTGGGGGATCGGCGGCATCATCCGCATGGACCGCGACGGGAAGAACCGGGAGGTCTATGCCTGGGGGGTGCGCAATTCCGTCGGCATGGACTTCAATCCCAAGGACAAGGCGCTCTGGTTCACGGACAACCAGGTGGACGGCATGGGCGACGATGTCCCGCCGGGCGAGTTGAACCGGGCGGAAAAGCCGGGCTTGAACTTCGGCTTCCCGTATTTCGGGGGTGGCAAGATTCGCACCGTCGAATACAAGGATCAGCAGGCACCGGGAGACGCGGTGTTGCCGCAGGTCGAATACGATGCGCATGCGGCCGATCTTGGCATGACCTTCTACAGCGGCACCCAGTTTCCGGCGAAGTACCGCGGCGGCATATTCGTCGCCGAACACGGGTCGTGGAACCGCACGAAGCCCATAGGGGCGCGGATCATGTTCACCTCCCTCAAGCCGGACGGCACCGCGGACAAGACCGAGGTCTTCGCCGAAGGCTGGCTCACCTCGGACGGCGAATATCTGGGGCGGCCGGTCGATGTGGCGGTGCTGGCCGACGGCTCGCTGCTGGTGTCGGACGATTTCGCAGGAGCCGTCTACCGGATCTCCTATGGGCAATGAGGGGTGATGCGGACAGGAAGCCGATCGCCCCGGGCGGGGCGGTCGGCCGGGAGGATGAGGATGCGATACCGGTGGAGCGTGCTGATCCTGCTGGGACTGGCCGGCTATGCGGCCGGCGCCCACGCCGGAGATCCCAGGGCGGGAAGGAGAAAGGCCATCCAGTGCCAGACCTGCCACGGGCTGGACGGGCTCTCCAAGATTCCGGAAGCGCCCAACCTGGCCGGGCAACCGGAAACCTACCTCCGGAAAGCGCTCACGGATTATAAGACGGGGGCTCGCAAGAACGAGATGATGTCGGTGGTCGCCCCATCGCTGAGTGAGGCGGACATCGACGATCTCGCATCCTATTTCAGTTCCATCCAGATCGAGGTGACGCCGCCGTAGCGCCGTGAGCGTTAGTGCTACATACGCCGTCCTGTCAATTGGCGCAGCACACGCGACATGTCGTCAAAGGCATAAGGCTTGTGCAGCTGCTCGAAGCCGTGCTGCCCCTCGTCGGCCAGGGCATGGCTCCAGTTGGAGGTCAGCACCACCGGAAGACCTGGATTGCACTGCAGGATTTCCTTCCCCAACTCGATCCCACTCATCCCCGGCATAACCACATCCGAAAACACCACGCCGAAGCGAGCAGCATCCTTATTAAGGAGCGTGAGAGCCTCGCTGGCATTCGCCGCCCAGGTTGTTTCGTAGCCCAGGTTGTTTCGTAGCCGAGGTCGTGGAGAGGCTGGGTCGGCTTCGTGATCGGGCTGGAACCGCAGGGCCGCGATTATTTGACCCGAATGTTCGGGGCGCGCATCGTCATGGTGTTCGCCCGCGCCGAAAAGCTGCCGGAGGTGCTGCCGACCTTCTACCTGCGGCTATCGACATGATTTAATCTGCCACACCGCTTCGCTGATGATCCCGGCCGGAAAGCGGAAACCGCGATAGGGCTTGGAGGCCGTGCTCATGTTCGGCAACCTGCCATGCCGGAGCGGCCCATGCCAACCCGACAACACCTCGGAGGGCCGTGGTGCGGCGACCACGGTCCTTCGACGCGACGCGCGTGGTGATGACCTGTTAATGCCCCAGCGCGCACCCGTCCTTCCGGTGGTCAGAGCCGCCCAATAGGGTTCCATGCTCCCAATCGATGCCGATGGCCTGGGCACCGCCGATGGCCGAGTTGGGTGCCGTCACGGTGAAGCCGCGGCGGGCCAACTCCGCCCCCGCCTTGGTGCGGATTGCCGTCTCCGCTTCCACGGTGCGGGTGCCGGGCAGGGGGAAGAGGCGCGGCAGGTCGATGGCGCTTTGGATGTCCAGGCCGTGGTCAAACAGCTTCGATAGGAAGTGAGCATGGCCCATCGCCTGATAATGCCCGCCCATGACGCCGAAGGTCAGGCTGACGCGCCCGTTTTCGGTGACCATCCCCGGAATGATGGTGTGCATCGGCCGCTTGCCCGGTGCCACCATGTTGGGATGCCCGTCAACAAGGGAGAAGCTCTGGCCCCGGTTGTGGAACAGCACCCCGGTGCGGGGCGCCATCAGTCCGCTGCCATAGGGATGGAAGTTCGAGCTGATGAAGCTGACTGCCGTCCGGTGCTTATCGACCACGGCGATGTAGACCGTGTCCTTGTGCTCGACGCTGTCGAACACCCCACCGATCTCCAGCGCGCGGGCGGGATCGATCCGAGCGGCCAGCTGGTCGGCCAGCGCATCGGACAGCAGATGCTCCACCATCGACAGTCCGGTTTGCGCCGGATCGGCCAGGAAGGCGTCGCGCGCGGCATAGGCGAGCCGCGTCGCCTCGATCTCCACATGCAGGCTGTCAGGGTCGAGCGGATCGCCGGACCGCCGGAAGCGCTTGAGGATGTTCAGAATCATCAGGGCGATGATGCCCTGTCCGTTCGGCGGGCATTCATGGATGGTGCGGCCGCGATAGTCGGTGCTGATCGGCGTCACGTACTCACCCTTGGCCCCAGCGAAATCCTCCAGGCTGTGAAAGCCGCCCGCCGCCCGCAGGGATTCCGCCATGTCGTTGGCTATGGCGCCGCGGTAGAAGGCGTCCGGTCCCTCGCGCCCGATTGCCTCCAGCGTGTCGGCCAGCAGCGGCTGGGTCTGGACGGTGCCGGCCGTGGGGGCTTCTCCGTCCACCAGGAAGGTGGCGGCGGCGGCCGGATCCCGGCGCAGCAGATCGGTTTGCTGGGCGAGGTCGTGTGAGACCCGTGGCGTGATGACGTAGCCCTCGCGCGCCATGGCAATGGCCGGGGCGAAGACCTCGTTCAGAGGCAGGCGGCCATGGTCGGCGACCAGCCGCGTCCAGGCATCCACCGCGCCCGGCACCGTGACCGCGTGGGGAGAGTGGCGGTCGATCGCAGTGACGCCCGCCGCCCGCAAGCGCTCCAGCGTCAACGCCGCCGGGGTGCGGCCGGAGCCGTTGTAGGCGCGGATGTCGGTCCCGCCCAGCGGAGCGACCATGGCGAAGCAGTCGCCGCCGATCCCGGTCGATCCAGCTTCGACCACGCTCTGGACCGCGCAGGCCGCCACGGCGGCATCGATCGCGGTGCCGCCAGCCTTGAGGATCTCGACCGCCGTCAGGGTTGCCGCCGGGTGCGAGGTGGCGGCCATGCCGTTGCGGCCCATGGCGAGCGAACGGCCGGGTTCTTCGAAGTTGCGCATGGTCTCCGTCGGCTCCCCGATGTTGGTCTTTCGCGGTGAAGGGCCGGATGCGAGGGTATCATCCACCGCGCCATCGATATGGTATACCAAATCCCACCCGGGCAAGAAGATCTGAAAGAGGGATCGGCGGCCGGCACTCTCCTCTCGTATCAGGGTCATGTTTGGAGCAGCGCACAACTGGAACTCTACAATCCCCGCACTTATCAAAATGTTTCCTTGTTGAGATCATCAAAGCGCAAACATCGCACTGACCTGCAAGCCGAACATCGCCGGACGGCCGGGCCGATCATCCTGCCTTTACAGCTTCGGCTGGATGATCTTATCTCCGCATCATGGATCGTCGCAGGCTCCAGTTTTTTGTCGCGCTCTGCGAAGAGCTGCATTTTCACCGTGCCGCCGCGCGGTGCCACATCACGCAGCCTGCCCTCAGCCAGCAATTGCGCCAACTGGAGGAAGAGCTGCAGGTTCAGCTGATCCACCGCAACAAGCGGCGCGTTTCCCTGACGAGGGCTGGCGAGACTTTCCTGGGCGAAGCCCGGAAGATTTTGAATCAGATGGAACGCGCCGCGCAGCTCGCGCGTCAAACGGATCGCGGCGAAATCGGGCAATTGTCGGTCGGTATGACCGCACCGGCGCTCTACATCGTCTTCCCCGAGATCATGCACCGGTTCCGCATGGCATTGCCCAATTTCGGCGTGAACGTCCATGTCATGACGACGTCAGAGCAGGAAGAAGCCTTGAGGGCCGGAGCGATCGATGTCGGCATCTTCCATCCCCCGCTCGACGATCAGTCGCTGTCGTCACACCCGATCGCGCGCATGCGCTTCAATGTCGTGCTGTCGGACCGCAACCCATTGGCCGAACGGCCGCGCCTGCGGCTGGATGATCTCTCCAGGCAACGTTTCATCATCTTTCCGCGCGTGATCGGCCCACGCCTCTACGATGAGATCATCAGCCTGTGCCAGCAGGCGGGATTCAGCCCGGAGCTGATTCTCGAAGCCTCCCCGGCGCAATCCATCATCGCGCTGGCCGCAGCGGATTTCGGAATCGGCCTCATCGCCTCCGATCTTCAGCAATTCGCACGGCCTGGGGTGGTCTATCGTCCGCTCGACGGGCCGGCACCCCACCTGACGCTCGGGGTGGCCTACCAGAGCGACGACACCTCTCCCGCCATTCAGACATTTCTGGACGTCGCGACCGCGGTGGGCGAACTGGTCTCCTGAACGGTCAGCCTTTCACCCCAATCACCGACGGCGCAAACGCCAGTCGGTGAAAACTATTACTTATCAATCAATCACTTTTAAAAGTTGGACCTACTCAATCCGTTGGCTCTATCGTTCGTGCAACGGAGGATAAAGCCAATGAAAGTCTTCATGATTGGGGAGGCTGCCAATCACAAGGACAAGCTGGCCGCTTTCCTGACCACTCCCTGCGACATCATACCTCTTCCCCGTGAAGCCGCCCACTCGTCCCAGTTCGATTCCGCGATCACCGCAGACGACGTGGTCGTGTCTTTGCGGTTCTCCCGAGGCGGCAGAGCGGCACCTGAGTTTCGCCTTTTGCATGTACCAGGGGCCGGACTGGACGGCATCGACATGGCTTCACTGCCATCCGGCGCCAGCATCTGCAACGTCTTCGAGCATGAAATTCCCATCGCCGAGTTCGTCATGGCGGCGATGTTGAACTGGGAAATCCGCCCCGACGCTCTGCGCAGCTCCTTCGCCACGGACACATGGTCCGATGTCTACCGGGCGCGGGTGCCCCACGGGGAGATCCACGGCCTGACACTGGGCCTCATCGGCTTCGGCCGGATCGGGCGGACAATAGCCCGGCGGGCGGCGGCTTTCGGCATGCGCATCCTCGCGGTCGACCAGTTCGCCACCGACACCGATGGCTTGACCGAGGCGATCTTGCCGCCGGAACGCTTGCCGGATTTGCTGGCGCAATCCGATTTCCTGGTGATCGCCTGCCCGCTAACCGATCAGACCCGCGGGCTGATCGGGATGGCCGAACTCGCCGCCATGAAGCCGACGGGCGTGTTGATCAACATATCGCGCGCGCCCATCGTCGACGAGGAAGCGCTTTATGATGTGCTATCGCGCCGGACAATCGGCGGTGCGGTGCTCGATGTCTGGTACGGCTATCCGGCAGGAGCCGACGACCAGGTGGCGCCCGCCAGCTTCCGCTTCGAGGATTTGCCCAACGCCGTCTGCACCCCGCATTCGTCGGCCTGGACGAGCCGGCTGCCCGAACGCCGCTATGCGTTCATTGCCCAAAACATCGACCGGCTGGTGGCCGGCGAGCCGCTGCTGAACCTGGTGCGGGCACCTGCTCCGGTATCGCCTCCCGCCATCCAAAACACGAGCATTCCATGATCCGAGACACCGAGGACCTCGCCCGCCGGAGCGCCGGCGTGCCGATCAAGATCACCGGCGTGAAGACCTTCGTCGTCAACGCCGAGATGCGCAACTGGATCTTCGTGAAGGTGCTGACCAACCAGCCCGGCCTGTATGGCTGGGGCGAGGCCAGCCTGAACTGGAAGACGCGGGCGGTCACCGGCGCCGTCGAGGATCTGGAACCGACCGTGCTGGGACGCGATCCGCGCGACATCGAGCAGTGCGTCCGCGCGATGAACAAGTTCAGCTATTACAAGCTGGGCATGGTCGGCGTGACGGCGATCAGCGGCATCGAGCACGCGCTCTGGGACATCTTCGGCAAGAGCGTCGGCCTGCCGGTCTGGCGCCTGCTCGGCGGCAAAGTTCGCGACCGCGTGCGCGTCTACACCCATCTCGGCCTTGGCGAGATGAAGTCGGTCTACGAGACCTTCGACGTGGGCTCGCTGAAGGAACGGGCCGAGGCGGTGACCGAGAGGGGCTACGACGCGCTCAAGGTCGTGTTCATTCCCTATGGCGCCCACAGCGCGCCGATTCCGGCCCAGCGCCATGTCGGCAAGATGATGCAGGCGCTGCGCGACACGGTGGGCGACGGCGTCGACATCATGATCGACTTCCACGGTCGCCCCGGCTCCATCGCCGCCGCCATGAGCTACATCCGCGAACTGGAGCCCTACCGGCCGATGTTCTGCGAGGAGCCGGTCCAGCCCGGCGATACCGAGGCGCTGCGCCGCATTGCCGAGCAGGCGGACTGCCCGATCGCATCCGGCGAACGGCTGGTCGGACTGAAGGAGTTCCAGCCGGTCTTCGCCCAGAAGGCGGTCCATATCGCCCAGCCCGACCTGAACCACACCGGCGGCCTGCTTGAAGGCAAGCGGATCGCGGCGCTGGCGGAAGCCGACCTGATCGGCATCGCCCCGCACAATCCCAACGGTCCGCTGGCCGGCGTCGCTGCCCTGCATTTCGACATCTCCACGCCGAACTTCGTCATCCAGGAGGAGATGAGCGGCGCGGTGCCCTGGTACGACGACGTGGTGCAGACCCCGATCCGCCGCACCGGCAGCCATTGGGAGGTGCCCGACGCACCCGGCTTCGGCATCGAGGTGAACGAGACGGAAGCGGCGAAGCACCCGTTCAAGCCGGAGGTGATGCACACGACCTCGGCCATTCTCGACGACGGCACCATCGTCGATTGGTAAGCGCCGCCCTCACCGACCTATCGGACGGATTTCCATCATGAGAGAATTCAGCACCCCCGGCGACGTGTTCAACGCGCTGCCATCGCGGGTCGTCTTCGGAGCCGGGGCCATTGACCGGATCGACGCGGAGGTGGAGCGGCTGGGCGCAAAGCATGCGCTCGTCGTCTCCACTCCCGGCCGCAGCGCAATGGGTGGGCGTGTTGCCGACCGTCTTGGAAGCCGTTGTATCGGCATCCTGCCGGAAGCGATTTCCCAGGTACCCATCGAACTGGCCATCCGGGGCCGGGCCAAGGCGCGCGAAATGGGCGCCGACTGTTTGGTCAGCGTCGGCGGCGGCGCCTCCATCGGCTTGGGCAAAGCCATCGCGCTGGACCTCGGGCTGCCGATCATCGCCGTGCCAACCACCTATTCCGGCTCCGAGATGACCGGCTTTTGCGGGATCACCATCGACGGCGTCAAGCGGATGCACCAGAGCCTGCGCATGCTGGCCGGCACCGTTGTTTATGACCCCTCGCTGACGCTCGGGCTGCCGGTGGACGTCAGCATGGCCAGCGCCATGAACGCGCTCGCCCATTGTGTCGATGCCATCTACACCCCCACCATCAGCCCGGTGATCGTGCCGGCGGCGATGGAGGGCGCGCGGGCGATCATGGACGCGCTGCCGCGGGTGGCCGACCGTCCGGACGATGGGCAAGCGCGTGCCGACCTGCTGTACGGCGCCCATCTCGCCGGTGCGGCGCTGGCCGGCGGCTTCGCGCTTCAGCATGGCGTCGCCCATGTCCTGGGCGGCACCTACGGCGTGTCGCACGGCTTGTCCCATGCGCTGGTGCTGCCCCATGTCGCAGCCTACAATGCACCCTTCGCCCCCCAGGCGATGGACCGGCTTGCCGCCGCCATCGGCGTGGAAGACATCGGCGCCGCCATTTTCGACATGATGGAAACGGTCGGCCTACCGACGCGGCTGACGGAGGTCGGCTTTTCCGCCGACCGGATCGAGGAGGCCGCCCGGATCACCGTCGAGACGGACAACAGCTACAACCCCGGACCGGTGACCGAAGAAGCCGTGCGCGGCATCCTCGCGGCGGCAGTGGAGGGGCGTCGCCCAGGATCGCCGTCGGGCCGGTAAGGGCTGGCCGGCACGGAGGGCAAACCGGACGAGAGAACACAAAAAGGGAGGGAACCAAGATGTTGATCAAGCGTAGGCAGTTTCTGGCCGCTACCGCGGTGGGCGCCCTGGCCGCACCCTTCATCTCAAAGGCGCATGCCGCGGAATTCGCATGGAAGTTCGGCCACGGCTTCCCGGCGAGCCACCCGCTGCATGTCCGCGCTGTCGAAGCGGCCGAACGCATCCGCAAGGAGACCGGCGGCAAGGTCGACATCGCCGTCTTCCCCAACAGCCAGCTCGGCGGCGACAGCGACCTGCTGGCGCAGGTGCGCTCCGGCGGCATCGAATTCTTCAGCACCGGCGGCCTGATCCTGTCGACCCTGGTTCCGGTTGCGTCGATCAACGGCATGGGGTTCGCGTTCAAGGACTATGACGCTGTCTGGAAGGCGATGGACGGCCAACTCGGCGGGGTGATCCGCAAAGGCTTCGACAAGGCCGGCCTCCACGCCTTCGACCGCATCTGGGACAACGGCTTCCGCCAGATCACCACCAGCACCAAGCCGATCACCGGGCCGGCCGATCTGGCGGCCTTCAAGATCCGCGTCCCGGTCAGCCCGGTCTATGTGTCGCTGTTCAAGGGGCTGGGCGCGTCGCCGACCAGCATCAACCTGGGCGAGGTCTATGCCGCACTGCAGACCGGCGTGGTCGACGGACAGGAGAATCCGCTGGTGGTGGCCGACACCGCCAAGTTCTACGAGGTGCAGAAATTCTGCTCCATCACCAACCATGTCTGGGACGGTTCGTGGATCGTCACCAACGGCCGCTCCTGGCGTGGGCTGCCCGAGGATTTGCGGCAGATCGTCAGCCGGAACCTGAACGACGGCGCGCTGCAGCAGCGCCAGGACATCGCCAGCCTCAACGACGCGCTGCAAGGTTCGCTCTCGCAGAAGGGGCTGACCTTTAACAAGGTCGACCCGGCGCCGTTCCGGGAAACCCTGCGCAAGTCTGGCTTCTACGGCGAATGGAAAGCCAAATACGGTGAAGAGGCCTGGAGCGCCCTGGAAAGTTCGGTAGGGGCGCTGACATGACGGCGGTGGTGGATCACAAGTCCACCGCCGGCTCGCCCGACAGTGCCAGCCGGTGGCTGGCGCATGCCGACCGGCTTCTGGGCTGGCTATCCGAACTGCCGGTGGCGCTACTGGTGGCCGCGGAAGTGGTGATTCTCTTCACCGGTATCGTCGCCCGCTACGTGCTCCACGCTCCGATCACCTGGTCGGACGAACTGGCGTCGATCCTGTTCCTCTGGCTGGCGATGTTGGGAACTGTTGTCGCCTTCCGCCGTGGCGAGCATATGCGGATGACCGCTTTCGTCAGTTGGGCATCGCCACGCACGCGGGCGTTCCTTGATGTCTTCGCGGTGGCGGCGGCACTCTGTTTCCTGCTGCTGGTCATCATGCCGGCCGGCGAATTCGCCTGGGAGGAGCTGGAGATCACCACCCCGGCTCTGCAGATCTCGAACATGTGGCGCGCGGCTGCCTTGCCGACCGGTCTCGGATTGATGATCGCGGCGGCTCTGATCCGCCTCGCACGGGTGGGCGATCTCAAGCTGGTGGTGGGTGCTGTAGCGGCGGTTGCGACGATCGCCGCATTGTTCTTCGTCCTCCAGCCTATGCTGGCCGATCTCGGCAAGCTTAACCTGCTGGTCTTCTTTGTGCTCGTGGTTGCAGGGGCCGTGTTCGCCGGCGTGCCCATCGCCTTCGCCTTCGGACTGTCGAGCTTCGGCTACCTCGCCCTGACCACCAGGGTGCCGCTGCTGGTCGTCGTCGGCCGAATGGATGAGGGCATGTCACACCTGATCCTGCTCTCGGTGCCACTGTTCGTCTTCTTAGGATTGCTGATCGAGATGACCGGCATGGCCCGCGCCATGGTGGCGGTGCTGGCCAACCTGCTCGGCCATGTGCGCGGCGGCCTGTCCTATGTGCTCATCGGCGCGATGTATCTGGTGTCCGGCATCTCCGGTTCGAAGGCTGCCGACATGGCGGCAGTTGCCCCGGTTCTGTTCCCCGAGATGAAAGCCCGCGGTGCCAAGCCGGGCGATCTGGTGGCGCTGCTGGCGGCGACCGGCGCGCAGACGGAGACCATTCCGCCCAGCATTGTGCTGATCACCATAGGCTCGGTCACCGGCGTTTCCATCGCTGCGCTCTTCACCGGCGGCCTGCTGCCCGGCTTGCTGCTGGCGGTGATGTTGTGTCTGGTTGTCCGCCACCGCTACCGCCATGAAAACCTGTCGGGAGTACGTCGGCCGACCGGTCGTGAGTTGGGCCGCAGCCTGGTGGTGGCGCTGCCCGCGCTCGCCCTCCCTTTCGTCATCCGCACCGCGGTGATCGAGGGCGTCGCCACGGCGACCGAGGTTTCGACCATCGGCATCGTCTATGCCGTTGCCGTTGGATTGTTGGTCTATCGCCGCTTCGACTGGGGGCGGGTGGTTCCCATGCTGGTCGAGACCGCAGCGCTGTCGGGGGCGATCCTGTTCATCATCGGCACCGCGACGGCGATGGCCTGGTGCCTGACACGCTCGGGATTCTCGACCGATCTGGCGCAGTTCATGGCCGGCCTGCCGGGAGGCGCCTTTACCTTCCTTGCCGTATCCATCGTCGCCTTCATCATCCTCGGCAGCGTGCTGGAGGGGATTCCGGCCATCGTACTGTTCGGCCCGCTGCTGTTCCCCATTGCCCGCGAGATGGGCGTGCATGAGGTGCAGTATGCGATGGTGGTGATCCTCGCCATGGGCCTCGGCCTGTTCGCCCCACCCTTCGGCGTCGGATTCTATGTCGCCTCCGCCATTGGCCGGGTCAACCCGGATGAGGGCATGCGCCCGATCCTGGGCTATCTGGCGGCTCTGCTGGCCGGACTGGTGCTGGTCGCCGCAATTCCCTGGCTTTCGACCGGCTTTCTGTGATCGCTGTTCGTCGTAGCCGCCCGAAGCCGGCCCCGGTTCGCCCCGGGGCCGGCTTTATCGTTTCAAGGCGGTCCGCGCGGAACAGCGCCTACACCGGCGCCAGCAGATGGTCGGACCCGATGGCCGACAGGTTGCTCACTCCGCACAGCGCCATCGGAATGTCGAGTTCGCGACCCAAGATGCGAATGGTGTGGGTGATGCCGGCTTCTCCACCCGCTGCAAGTCCCGAGAACTGCGACATCAGCACTGTCATGCGGCGATCCCGAACAGGCCGGCGAGAAAGGTTTGAACCGCACCGGGTTCACTGGAGGCCCCATCTTCTGAGAGAGTGGGGTCATCATGACGAAGCAGGCATCCCCCGAATACGCCCCTGAAGTCCGGGAGCGCGCGCTTCGGATGGTGTTCGAGCACGAAGGCGAGCACGCCTCGCAGTGGGCAGTGATCGGCTCGATCGTGGCGAAGAACGGCTGCAATGCCGAGACGCTGGGGAACTGGGGTCGGCAGGCCGAGCGTAATCAGGGCAAGCGTTCTGGTCCGACAACGGACGAACAGGAGCGGATCAAGGCGCTGGAGCGTGAGGTGCGAGAACTGCGCCAAGCGAATGAAATTCTTCGCAAGGCGTCGGCGTATTTCGCCCAGGCGGAGTTCGACCGCCCGTTCAGGAAATGATCGCCTTCATCGACGAACACCGCGCCGTCCACGAGGCCGGGGGCCTCCTTCTGGACCAGGGCCTTCAGCACCTTGGAGACGGCGAGCGGCTCGGTCGTCACGTCGGTCGGCACCAGGATGGCGCGGTCGGCACCCATGGCGAGAGCGGTGCGCAGGGTCTCCTGCGCCTGGGTCGGGCCGACGGAAACGACCACGATCTCGGTCGCCTTACCGGCTTCCTTGCACCGCACCGCCTCTTCGACTGCAATCTCGTCGAAGAGGTTCATGCTCATCTTCACGTTGGCGGTCTCGACGCCGCTGCCATCCGCCTTGACGCGGATCTTCACATTGTAGTCGACAACCCGCTTCAGGGGACAAGGAGCTTCATGAATATCAGTCCTCTTGCGGCTGGGCCGCAGATGTGGCGCGAGACAGAATGCGGCGGGCCTTTCGTGCCATAGCTTCGTCGATCATGCGGCCATCGACCACCGCAACACCCTTCACACTTTCCGCCACGATAAGGCGGGCATGGGCGATTTCGGCCTCGGTCGGCGTCAGGGTCGCGTTGATAGCGGATATCTGGCCAGGATGGATCGCCGCCTTGGCGCCGAATCCCAGAGCCAGGGCGGCGGCGGCCTCCCGTTGCATCCCTGCTGCATCGGTCAGATCGAAAAATGGGGAGTCCACCGCTTCGATGCCGGCCAGAGCCGCGGCATTGACCAGCCGCGAGCGTGCGGACAGCAGCGGCTCCCACGCGCTGGCGCAGCCCAGGTCGGCGGACAGGTCCGCGGCACCAAAGAACAGCGCAGCCAGCCGGGGCGACGCGTGGGCGATCTCCTCCGCGGCGGCGACGCCACGGGCCGATTCGATCAGCGCCACCAGCGGCACGGACCTTCCCATGCCGCTCAGCAGCGCGTCGATCCAGCGGATGGTCTCGGCACTGTCGACCTTTGGCACGATGACGCAGTCCGGCCCGCCGTTTGGCGGCCGGCGCGTCAGCGCCAGCAGGTCCTCCAACCCTTCGGGCGTCACGGGTGCGTTGATGCGCAACGCCCGCAGGATCGGAACGGCCGGCAGTGCCGCGAGGGCGGCCAGTGCCGTGTCGCGCGCCGCCGCCTTGTCGGCCGGTGGAACGGCATCCTCCAGGTCGATGATCAGCACATCGGCGCCGGATCGGGCAGCACGGTCGAAGCGCTCCGGGCGGGTCGCCGGGGTGAACAGCCAGCTGCGGCGGGGCCGCCTGTCGTTGAACGGCCCGCTCATGGGGTAACCACGAATTCGGCGGTCATGGCGACCTGACCGTCCGGGCCGACCAC
>PJUA01000297.1_pt1 | contig 35148 bp, 35 predicted proteins | sample 1512151 | NCBI WGS metagenome assembly PJUA01 (sample SAMN08177678, study PRJNA422409) | Soil metagenome, whole genome shotgun sequencing project. | isolation source: Soil enriched on filter paper: beechwood xylan treatment | place: USA: Madison | collected 2015-01-15
AGCGGGCAAGGCCGCCGACCTTGAAATTCTCGATCACCACGTCGCAGTCCGCGGCAAGCCGGCGGATGATGTCGGCCCCGTCCGGTTTGGCGATGTCGATGGCGATCGACCGCTTGTTGCGGTTGCAGGACAGGTAATAGGCGCTCAGCCGCTCCACGTCGCCATCCGCCCCGTCCGCCGCCCCATCCGCCGAAAGAAACGGCGGTCCCCAGGCGCGGGTGTCGTCGCCATGGCCGGGATGCTCCACCTTGATGACGTCGGCGCCGAGGTCGCCCAGCGCCTGCGACGCCCAGGGACCCGCCAGCACCCGGCTGAGGTCGAGGACGCGGATGCCGGCCAGCGCCCCGCCGCCTTCTGCTCCGGCTCCGGCGCCACCATGCGACTCCTCGTGGTTTTCTGTGCTCATGATCGTCCCGGCTTGAATGCTGTCCGATGGTCGCCGTCTGGTCGGCAGGCGCCACTCCGGCGCCTATCGTTTCACTGTGCGAAATGGCTTTTCATATTGATGGTAGCGTGCCGTCGGCTGGGTTACAATGCTCAACGGAAAGGCAATCGGCCGCCTGTACAATCCCGCGCGGTCCGGCTAACGTCCCCGGCCCCCGCCGGGCCGCACGGATGGCCATGATTCGTCATCGCCCATGAGTTGGAGGAACCGAGATGCCGTCCTTTAAGCCCGTGGTCGCCCTGCTGCGTGGTCTGGACGTCCTCCAGGCGGTGAATGCATCGCGGGAGGCGACGGTCGGATCGGTCCATGCCGCGACCGGGCTCGACAAGGCGACCGTGGTGCGGATGCTGGAAACACTGGAACATGCCGGCTACATCGTGCGCGTCGCCGGCCGGCCGGCCTATGTTCCCTCCTGGCGCACCCTGCAGCTCAGCCAGGGCTACGACCTGCAGCGCAGTTTGGGGGCGGCGGCGGAACCGATCCTGACGGACTTCCGCAAGTCCATCGGCTGGCCGTCCGATCTGGCGATCTGCGATCGCGGCGCCATGATCGTCGTCCAGACCAGCCGCGAACAGGGGCCGCTGTCCCTGAACCGCCGGCCCGGTTATCAGGCGCCGATCCTGTCGACTTCGCTCGGCCGCGCTTATCTGGCCTTCTGCCCGGACGAGGAGCGGCAGGCCATCCTTGCCCAGATCGCCGCCCGCCCGAATGCGGAGAGCGTCGATCTGAGCAAGGCCGACGCCATACTGGCGGAGGTGCGGGAGCGCGGATTCTCCGTGATGGACAGCACCTACAGCGACCGCGAGTATGAGGGCCTCGTCTGGGCCATCGCCGTCCCGGTGATGAACGGCGAGCGCGCCTGCGCATCGGTGAACATCCTGATGCTGCGCAACGCCATGTCCTACGAAATGGCGGTGGACCGCCTGCTGGAGCCGCTGAAGGCGACCGCCGCCCGCCTCGCCGAGGTTTTCCGCGCCCAGGGCTGATCCGGCCCGCCCTTTTCCACCGGCTTATCAGTCCAGTCGGGCAGGCCTCCCCTTGCCTGCATGCCGCCACCTGCATGCTCGGATATGCAGCACCCAGCCTCCGCCTGCCCCAGGCAATTGGTGGTGACCCTAACAAATTTGGTTGCCAACCAAACCATCCCCCTGTACGGTTTTGGTAATGAAAAGGCGTTTCATACAGTGAAACGATCTTGAACCGGCAAAGCTGGGGGGACGAAGATGAGCGAAACCGGTCGGATCCTCGTCGATACGGCAACCAGACTGTTCCAGAACATCGTCACGCCCAATGAACTGGCCCGCGCCGAAGCGGGTGAGTGGCCGGGCGACATCTGGAACGCGGTGGAGGAGCTTGGCCTGCCGCTGGCGCTGGTCCCGGAGGACCAGGGCGGCTTCGGCATCGACCCGGTGGAAGCGCTGGCGGCGGTCCGCGTCGCCGCCGCTTTCGCGCTGCCGCTTCCGCTGGGCGAGACGATGCTGGCGAACCGCCTGCTGGCCGGTGCCGGCATCGACGCGCCGGGCGGTGCGCTGTCGGTCGCACCGACCACCACCGCCGGCCGGACGGCCCATCCCCTCGCCCTTGTGCCGGATAACGGCGGCTGGCGGCTGACCGGGGTGGCGCGCCGCGTGCCCTGGGGCAGCAAGGTGTCCGGCGTGGTGGTGGTCGCCGAGGCCGCCGGCGTGCCGCATGTCGCGCTGGTTCCCGCCGGCCGCTTCGACGTGGCGCCCGGCACCAACCTCGCCGGAGAGCCGCGCGACGACCTGTCCTTCGACTGCATCCTGGAGCCGTCGCAGGTGGCGCCCGCCGCCGGTGTCACGCCGGAAGGCCTCCACGCCGCCGGCGCCGCCCTGCGCAGCATCCAGATCGCCGGGGCGCTGGCGCGGGTTCTGGAGATGACGGTGCAGTACGCCAACGAGCGGTCGCAGTTCGGCCGGCCCATCGGCAAGTTCCAGGCGATCCAGCAATCCCTCGCGGTGCTGGCCGGCCAGACGGCCGCCGCCTCTGCCGCCGCCGATCTCGCCGCGGAGGCCATCACCGCGCCCGCCGGCGACCATCGCATCGCCGTCGCCAAGGCGCGCACCGGCGAGGCCGCAAGCGTGGCGGCGGCCATCGCCCATCAGGTCCATGGCGCCATCGGCTTCACCCACGAACACAGCCTCCACCACCTCACCCGGCGCCTGTGGTCCTGGCGCGACGAGTTCGGCAACGACGCCGAATGGTCCCGCCGCCTGGGACACGCCGCCATTGCCGCGGGCGCCGACGGCTTGTGGCCGATGATCACGGCGGCCTGAGCAGCGGAGACACCCGACGATGACCGCATTCACCTTCCCCGCGCCTCCGCCCGCCGATGTGGAGGGGCTGCGCGCCGAAGTCCGCGACTTCCTCGCCACCGAACTGGCCGCCCGCAAGCCGCGCGACCGTGCCCGCTCCTGGAGCGGCTTCGACGCGGACTTCAGCCGCAAGCTGGGCGAGCGCGGCTGGATCGGCATGAACTGGCCGAAGGCCTATGGCGGCCACGAACGCAGCGCGCTCGAACGCTATGTCGTGCTGGAGGAGATGCTCGCGGCCGGAGCGCCGGTGGCGGCCCACTGGATCGCCGACCGCCAGAGCGGCCCGCTGCTGCTGAAGGTCGGGACCGAGGAGCAGCGCCACACGATCCTGCCGCGCATCGCCGCCGGCGAATGCTTCTTCTGCATCGGCATGAGCGAGCCTGATTCCGGGTCCGACCTTGCCGCGGTGCGCACCCGCGCCACCCCGGTCGAGGGCGGATTCCGCGTCACCGGCACGAAACTGTGGACCACCTACGCCCACAAGTCCCACTACATGATCCTGTTCTGCCGCACCGGCAGCCAGGAAGAACGGCAGGGCGGCACCAGCCAGCTGCTGGTCGATCTGAACACGCCGGGGATCACCGTCCGCCCGATCGCCGATTTGTCGGGCGAGCATCACTTCAACGAGGTGGTGTTCGAGGACGCCTTCATCCCGGACAGCGCCCTGATCGGCCGGATGGGCGACGGCTGGACTCAGGTGATGGGCGAGCTGGCCTTCGAACGCAGCGGGCCGGAGCGTTTCCTGTCCTCCTTCACCCTGCTGGTGGAACTGGTGCGCGCGCTGGGCGACGACCCGTCGGATCGCGCCAGGGAAGCCGTCGGCCGGCTGACCGCGCACATCGTCACGCTGCGGCGGCTGTCCCGCTCGGTGGCCGGCATGCTCCAGAACGGCGAGAACCCGGCGCTGCAGGCGGCGCTGGTCAAGGATCTCGGCGCCCTGGTGGAGCAGGAGATCCCCGAGATCGTCCGCGGCGTCGTGTCGGTGGAACCGTCGTTGCAGGCCGACACCGAACTGGCCGCCGTCCTGGCTCACACCATCCTCAACGCCCCGGCCTTTTCGCTGCGCGGCGGCACCCGCGAGATCCTGCGCGGCATCATCGCCCGCGGCCTCGGCCTGCGCTGACCCACTGTCGGCGCGAACACGCAGGGCCGGAGAAAACACAACAGGAAGGACCCGACCGCCATGACCGACGCGGTGCTTGAAGAGAATGCGGACGGCATCGTCACGCTGACCCTGAACCGGCCGGAACAGCGCAATCCCATCTCCGACGACGATGTGCTGGAAACGCTGATCGCCGCGCTGGCCCGGCTCGACGCCGACAACGCCACCCGCGCGATCATCATCACCGGTGCAGGCTCCGCCTTCTCCTCCGGCGGGAACCTCAAGAAGATGGGGGCGTCCGGTGGACTCAACGATCCGCTGCCGGCGCAGACCCGGCTGAACTACCGCCGCGGCATCCAGCGCCTTCCCCTGCTGATCGAGGCGATGGAGGTGCCGACCATCGCCGCGGTGAACGGGCCGGCCGTCGGTGCCGGCTGCGACCTCGCCTGCATGTGCGATCTGCGCATCGCCGGGGAAAGCGCCCGCTTCGCCGAAAGCTTCGTCAAGGTCGGCATCGTGCCCGGCGATGGCGGCGCCTGGTTCCTGCCGCGGGTCGTCGGCTTCTCCAAGGCCTGCGAGATGGCGCTGACCGGCGACGCCATCGACGCGCGGGAGGCGCTGGCCTGTGGGCTGGTCTCCCGCGTCGTGCCCGATACCGACCTGCTGGCGGAGGCGCGGGCGCTCGCCGCCCGCATCGCCGCCAACCCGCCGCATGCCGTTCGGATGACGCGGCGCCTGCTGCGCCAGGGCCGCAACGCCGACCTGGACAGCCTGCTGGAGATGTCGGCCGCGATGCAGGCGCTCGCCCATGCGACGGACGATCACCGCGAGGCCGTGGCGAGCCTGCTGGAGCGGCGGGACCCGCACTTCACCGGCCGCTGACCCGCACCCTTGCGCACCGGAAACCGCCGAACGGGAGGATAGGGCCATGCAAGCGATCGTCATGGAGGCGGGAGGGGTCTTCGCATTGCACGACGTGCCGCCCCCCGAACCGAAGCCCTCGGAGGCGCTGGTGCGGGTGGAGGCGATCTCGCTCAACCGTGGCGAGGCGACGCGGGCGCTGTCCGCCCGGGCGGGCACGAGGCCGGGCTGGGATCTTGCCGGCGTGGTGGAACGGCAGGCGGCCGACGGCTCCGGCCCCGCCGCCGGGACCAGGGTCGCCGGGCTGCTGGCGTCGGGCGCATGGTCCGAACTGGCCGCCGTGCCGGTCCGCCAGTTGGCGGCGATCCCCGACGGGGTGGCGACGGAACAGGCCGCCTGCCTGCCGGTCGCCGGATTGACGGCACTGTATGCGCTGAAGCGGGGCGGCGACCTGCTGGGCAAGCGCGTGCTGGTCACCGGCGCCACCGGCGGCGTCGGGCATTTCGCCTGCCAACTGGCCCGGCAGGCCGGAGCGCGGGTCACCGCGATCGTCCGCACCGCCGGGGACGTGCCGCGGGCGCTCGGCTTCGGTGCCCACCATGCCGCGGTGATGGAGGAGGATCAGGGCGAGGCCGCAAACCTCGGACCGTTCGACCTGATCGTCGAATCCGTCGGCGGACCATCCCTGGCGCGGTCGCTCGGCATGCTGGCGCCCGGCGGCCTCTGCGTCGTCTTCGGCGTCACCGGCGGCGCCGAGACCACCATCGACGCCCGCGCCTTCTACATGAGCGGATCGCGGACCGTGACCGGCCTCGCGGTCTTCGAAGAGATCAAGAGCGGCGAGCCGGCCGCCCGCGGCCTGTCCCTGCTGCTGGCTCTGGTCGCCGAGGGGCGGCTGGCGGCGGAGATCGCCGTCCGGCGCCCGTGGGCGGAAATGCCGGCCGCCGCCGCGGACCTGTTGGCCCGCCGGCACAAGGGAAAAACGGTGCTGCTCGTCCAGGACGGCGGCCGATAAAACATCGAGGGAGGTGCCAGCCATGAACAAGACACGCGGACCGACGGGCATCCTCGACGCCGTCGACCACGTCTTCTCTCTGGTCGCAGCGGCCTGCATGATGCTGATCATGCTGGTCGTCGTGGCCGACGTGGTCCTGAGGTATTTCTTCGCCATGCCGCTGGCATGGTCCTACGACGTGATCTCCCTGTACCTCATGGTCGGGATGTTCTTCTTCGGCGTGTCGGACACCCTGCGCGAGAACGGCCATATCGGCATCGACATCCTCCAGCGCAGCATGCCGGCCCCAATGCGCCATATCGGCGAGGCCGCCGGTTTCCTGCTGTCCGCCATGGTCACGGCGGCGATCGGCTGGCTTGCCTTCCAGCGCTCCCTCTCCGCCTGGCAGAACGACGAGGCGCTGTCCGGCGCCTATCTGTGGCCGACCTGGATCGCGCTGGTGCCGGTCGTCATCGGCGGCGTTCTGCTGACGCTCCGCAATCTTCTGCTGACCGCGACCCACCTCCGGGACGCCTTCGGCGGCGCCCAGGGCGCCGAGCACGTTTCCACACCCAATCTGGAGGAACGCATCTGATGGTGGCGCTCGGCGGAATCTCCATCCTCTTCCTGATGCTGGCCTTCGGGCTGCCGGTGGCGTTCGCCATGGCGGTGTCCGGCGCGGCCGGGCTGCTGATGATCGGCGGCGTCGACATGGTGATGGGCATCCTCGAAACGGTGCCCTTCTCCACCGCCAACTCCTACGAGATGATCACCATCCCGATGTTCATCCTGATGGCGGAGTTCGTGATCCTCAGCGGGGTCGCCAACGACCTGTTCGCCGCCGCGGCCAAATGGGTCGGCCGGGTGCCGGGCGGGCTGGGCATGGCGACGGCGGTGGCCGGGGCCGGCTTCGGCGCCATCTCCGGCTCCAGCACGGCGTCGGCGGCAACGCTGTCCTCCACCTCGATCCCGGCCATGCTGGCACAGGGCTACGAGCCGAAGCTGGCCGGCGGCGTGGTGGCGATCTCCGGCACGCTGGCGATGCTGATCCCGCCCAGCATCGCGCTGGTGCTCTACGGCATCATCGCCGACGTCAGCATCGGCGCGCTGCTGGTCGGCGGCATCATCCCCGGCATCCTGGTGACGCTGACCATCGTGCTGACCGTCTATCTGCTGGTCATCCAGGACCGCAGCCGCGCTCCCGCAGGCCGCAGCTATACCCTGCGCGAGAAGATCGCCTCGCTCAAGGTGTGCGGCGCGATGATCCTGCTGTTCTCCGGCGTCACCGGGACGATCTATGCCGGCATCGCCACCCCGACCGAGGCGGCGGGCATCGGCGCCTTCGGCGCGTTCCTGCTGGCGCTGCGCTCGGGCAACCTGACCGCCGCGACCCTGCGCGCCGCCCTGGTCCGCGCGGTCCATGCCACCGCGATGATCCTCATGATCATGCTGGGTGCCCATGTGTTCGGGACCTTCTTCACCCTGACGCAGATCACCCAGGACCTGGTCCACTGGGTCGGGTCGCTCGACGTGTCGCCGTGGGTGATCATGGCGCTGATCCTGTTCGGCTATGTGCTGCTGGGCTGCGTCATGGACCAGATCGCCATCCTGATCCTGACCGTGCCGGTGGTGTTGCCGGTCATCCTGTCGCTGGGCTTCGACCCGGTCTGGTTCGGCGTGATCGTCGTCATCACCGCGGAGGTCGGCATGGTGACCCCGCCGATGGGACTGAACGTCTTCGTCGTCGCCCGCTACACCGGCCGGCCGCTGGAGGAGATCTTCGCCGGCGTGATGCCCCATGTGGTGGCGCACCTGATCCTGATCGCGGTGCTGACCGCCTTTCCGCAGATCATCACATGGCTGCCGTCCACCATGCGCTACTGACCCGCGGCCAAACGACAACAACCCGCTGAAATTCCGGAGGAAACCCATGAAGCCGACCACCGTCACGGCCCTGTTCGCGCGCACCCTTCCCCTGGCCCTTCCCATGGTCTCCGCCGTCGCGCTTGCCGTCTCGGCGGCGCCCGCGGCGGCACAGCAGACGAAGCTGCGCGTCGCCGATTCCTTCCCCGCCGGCCATTATGTCGTCGAATACGGCACCAAGCCCTGGATGGACGAGATCAAGCGCCTGACCAACGGCAAGGTCGATTTCGAATACTACCCGGCCGAACAGCTGGGCAAGGCCAAGGACCTGCTGTCCCTGACGCAGAACGGCGTGGCCGACATCGGCTATGTCGCGCCGGCCTTCGTGACCGACAAGCTGCCGCTGTCCACCGTGGCCGAGTTGCCGGAGGCCTTCAGCTCGTCCTGCGCCGGCACCAACGCCTACTGGCAGCTGGTCAAGCCCGGCGGCATCCTCGACAAGCGCGAGATCGGGCCGGCGGGCATGCGGGTGCTGTGGACGATGGTTCTGCCGCCCTACCAGCTTTACATGGGCAAGACCGGGATCGAGGGCATCGACGTCGTCAAGGGCAAGAAGATCCGCACCACCGGCGCCGCGAAGGAACTGGCGATCCGCAAGATGGGCGCCGTGCCGGTGCAGATCCCGACCCCCGACGTGATGGAGGCGCTGTCGCGCGGCACCGTCGACGGGATGCTGTTCCCCCATTCCAGCGTGCTGTCATACGACCTGCAGAACACGGTGAAGTCGGCGACCGTCGGCGAGAATCTGGGCAGCTTCGTCATCACCTACATGATCAGCAAGCGCAAATGGGACCAGCTGCCCGCCGACGTCCGCGACGCCATGGACAAGGCCGCCGAGACCATCAACCACAACGCCTGCGAAAAGACCGACCACGACGAGGCCAACGACATCGAACGGCTGAAGAAGGCCGGGGTGACCATGGTCCATCTGCCGGAAGCGGAAAGCGCGAAGCTGAAGGACATGCTGTCGTCGGTCAGCAAGGAATGGGCGGCCAACCTGGACAAGCGCCGCCTGCCCGGCAGCGAGGTGCTTGCCGCCTTCCAGCAGGCGCTGAAGGACGGGAAATAATCGCCCGGACCTGATCCCACGGCAATCGCATTTGGGAAACCCGATCCTGTCCAGGGAAGCCCGCCATTCCCGCGAAGGCGGGAATCCAGCCATCTAAGCCGCTTTCCAAAAGCGTTTTCTGGATCCCCTCCTTCGCGGGGATGACGGAAGTCCCTGTCCGGGAACCTGTGATCTCGAATGCGATTGCCCTGGACCTGATCCCCGCCCCGCTTCACAGGAAAGCCGATGACATCCGACCAGTCGTCCCGAATCTGGTGTCCGCTGGCCGGCACCAGGGTGGTCGATTTCTCAGCCCTGCTGCCGGGTCCCTTCATCTCCACGGTGCTGGCCGATCTGGGCGCCAGCGTCGTGAAGGTCGAGCCGCCCGGCGGCGACAGCGCCCGCAGCTATCAGCCGGCGATGTTCGCGGCGGTCAACCGCGGCAAGCGTAGCCTGGCCCTCGACCTCAAGAACCCGTCAGCCGAGCCCATCGTGGCGCGGCTGGCGGGCTGGGCCGACGTGGTGATCGAATCCAGCCGGCCCGGCGTCGCCGACCGGCTGGGCATCGGCTATGCGACGCTCAGCGCCCTGAACCCGCGGATCGTCTACTGCTCCGTCTCCAGCTTCGGCCAGTCGGGACCGGCGCGGGACCGTCCGGCCCACGACATCAACATCATGGCGGCAGCCGGCGCGCTCGGGCTTCCCGGACATTGGAGCCGCCCGCCGTCCCGCCCCAGCATTCCCGTCGGCGACTTCGCGGCGGGGGCGCTGGCCGCCGCCTCCATCACCGCGGCGCTGGCGGAGCGCGACCGCACCGGACACGGCCGGCATCTCGACGCCAGCCTGTTCGGCGCCGTGCTCTATTGCGCCGGCCTGCGCCATGGCACCGAGCCGCAGCAGGATCCGCGCGCCCATCTCAGCCCGGCCAACGACATCTACCGGACCGCCGACGGCCGCTGGATCGCGCTCGGCCTGATGGAGGACCATTTCTGGCGACGCTTCCGCGCCGCGGTGGCGACCCAGCCGTCCGGCCAAGCTGCGGAGGCGCTTTCCGAGCCGGCATTCGACAGCCATTCCGGCCGTCAGGAGCATGGCGACCGGCTCGCCACCCTCCTGGCGGAGGTGATTGCCGGCGACAGCGCCGACCGCTGGATCGCAAGGCTGACCGAGGCCGACGTGCCGGCCGACATCTGCCGCCTTCCGCATGAGGCCGCCGCCTCTCCCCAGGCGGAGGCGCTGGGCCTGTCGGTCACCGGTCCCGACGGGCGGCAGGTCGGCTTTCCCGTCCGCGCCGCCGGGCGGACCTCTCCCCTGCATGCACCGGCGCCGGCCCTGAACGGCGACGCCGAAGCCATCCTGGCGGAAATCGGAGCCGGCGCTGCCGCTCCGACCCCGTCCAAATTCCCCCCTCACGGAGGCCCGGCATGAACGGCCCGCTGAACGGCGTTCGGATCCTCGATCTCACCTCGGTTCTGGTGGGTCCCTATGCGACGCAGATCCTGGGCGATCTCGGCGCCGATGTCCTCAAGGTCGAATCCCCGGCCGGCGACAATGTCCGCGGCATCGGGCCGATGCGCCATCCCGGCATGGGGGCCATCTTCCTGCACGCCAACCGCTCCAAGCGCAGCATCGTGCTGGACCTGAAGGCGCCGGACGGGCGGCAGGCACTGCTCGATCTGGCCCGTAACGCCGACGTCCTCATCCACAATGTCCGGCCGCGCGCGATGGCACGGCTCGGGTTGTCCTACGACGACCTCGCCGCGGTCAACCCGTCGATCATCTACGCGGCGGTCACCGGGTTCGGCCAGGACGGCCCCTATGCGGAAAAGCCGGCCTACGACGACCTGATCCAGGGCGCGGCGGCGATTCCCACCCTGATCGCCGACTCCTCCGGCGGCGATCCGCGCTATGTGCCGGCGACCATGGCCGACCGCACCGTCGGGCTGCACGCCGTCTATGCGGTCGCCGCCGCCCTGTTCCACCGCGAGCGCACCGGCGAGGGGCAGGAGATCGAAATTCCGATGTTCGAGGCGATGACCGAGTTCGTCCTCGGCGACCATATGGGCGGCATGACCTTCGAACCGCCGCTCGGTCCCACCGGCTATCCCCGGCTGCTCGCCCGCCACCGCCGCCCCTACCGCACCAGCGACGGCCACATCTGCGTGGTGATCTACAACGACAAGCAATGGCGCAATTTCTTCACGCTGATCGGGCGGGAGGGGGAACTCGACAGCGATCCCCGCTTCGCCGACATCGGCAGCCGCACCCGCCACATCAACGAGCTGTACGGGCTGGTCGCCGACGCCATCGCCACCCGCAGCACGGCGGACTGGCTGGCTGATCTGACGAAGGCCGACATCCCGGTCATGCCGCTGCACACGCCCGACAGCCTGATCGACGACAGCCACCATGCGGCGACCGGCTTCCTGCGGACGGTCGAGCATCCCCATGAGGGGACGGTGCGCTCCATCGGCGTGCCGACCCGCTGGTCCGGCCGCCGTCCGGAACCCGTCCGCCAAGCCCCGCGCCTGGGCGAACACAGCGTGGAACTGCTGCGCGAAGCCGGATACGACGAGGAGCGGATCGCCGACCTTCTGGCGCGCGGCATCACGCGAAGCCCCGCAGCGGTATCCCCCTCTCCGGCCGCCACCGCGGCGGAGGGTTGAGCCTTGCCCTTCGGCAACCGGATCGGCGGGGGTCCGCGACGGAGCCCGACGCTGGTGCCGGCGCTGCTCGTCGTCCTGTTCGCCTTCCTCTTCAATTTCGTGGCGCGGGGGGTTGCCGATGCCTACACGGTCTTCCTGGTTCCCATCGAACAGGAAACCGGCTGGCCGCGCAGCACCCTGACCAGCGTCTATGCGCTCTACATGCTGGTGCAGGGCCTCGCCGCTCCCATCAGCGGCATGGCCTTCGAACGGTTCGGCCCGCGCGTCGTCTACCCGGCGGGTCTCGTCCTGCTGGCGCTGGCCACGCTGGGCGGCAGCATGCTGGAGGCGCGCTGGCAGCTCTATCTCTGTCTCGGCATCGTCACCGGGCTCGGGGTCGCCGCCATCGGCATGATTCCGGCGGCGGCGCTGATCGGCCGCTGGCACCGCCGGCATCTCGGCACAGCCATCGCCATCGCCTATGCCGGTTTCGGGTCGGGCATCCTGGTGATCGCGCCGCTGGCGCAGCTGCTGATCGACAGGCTCGGCTGGCGCGGCGCCTATCAGGCGATGGGCCTGCTGCTCGCCGCGCTCGCCCTGCCGGTGCTTCTGCTGCCGTGGCGCCGGCTGGCCGACGGCCGTCCGGCGGAGCAGGAGAATGGCGGCGCCACCCCCGTCCGCCGCGCCGGGACCGGATGGCGCCTGCCGGAGGCCATGCGCACCCTGCCCTTCTGGGGGCTGGTCCATGTCCTGTTCTTCACCGCCTTCGGCATGTACATCGTCATCGTCCAGGTCGTGGCGATGCTGGTGGAAAGCGGCTATCCGCCGATCGAGGCGGCGGCGGCCTTCGGCTCCGCCGGCATGCTGTCGGTCGCCGGGGTGATCGCCGCCGGCGGCCTGTGCGACCGCATCGGCTTCCGCACCACGGCGCTGGCGAGCTTCGCCGGCACGCTGGCCGGCATCCTCTGTCTGATCGGGCTGTATGGGCGGCCGAGCCCCATCCTGCTTGCCGGCTACACGCTGCTGTTCGGCATCGCCCAGGGGGCACGCGGTCCCATCGTCTCCACCCTGACCAGCCGGATTTTTGTCGGCGGCTCGGCGACCATCTTCGGGAGCATCTACGCCACCATGTCGATCGGCGCGGCGCTGGGGGCATGGCTTTCCGGTCTGCTGCACGACATCACGCAGGGATATGGGGCCTCGCTGGTGGTGGCCGCCGCCGCCATCAGCGCGGCTCCCCTGCCCTTCCTTCTCAGCCCGGCGATTGCCGGAGCGATCCCGGCCCCGCCACCGCTGCGGGCCGGAACCGCCATCACCGCAAAAGGGGACACACCATGACTGCCAGCCAAAATCCGGAAGGCCCCACCATCGGGCTCGGCTTCCATTTCGAGGATCTGCCCGTCGGCACGCGCTTCCGCACGGTCGCCCGCACGATCACCGAATCCGACCTCACCGCTTTCGTGAATCTCAGCTGGTTCACCGAGGAGCTGTTCACCAATACCGCCGACCGCGAGCATATGGCGATCGCCGGCCGGGTCGTGCCCGCAGCCCTGGTCTATTCCTTTTCCGAAGGCCTGCTGACCGCCAGCATGCAACGCACCGGCCTCGCCTTTCTCAACGCGGAAATCGACGTGAAGGCGCCGACCTTCGTCGGCGACACCATCCATGTCGCCTGCGAGGTGATCGAAGCCCGCCCGACCTCGAAGCCGGGCCGCGGCCTGATCCGCACGCTCAATCGCGTGACGCGGCAGGACGGAACCGTCGTCCTGACCTACAACCCCCTGCGCATGCTGCGGACCCGCGACGGCGCACCGGCATAAGGCGCCATCCTCACGGCACAGTGCCGGCCATCGCGGCCCCGGCAGGCGTTGCCTCCCCCTCCTCCTGCCGGCGCGCATAGACCTTCGGCGGCACGCCGACATGGCGGGTGAAGGCGACGCTGAACGTGCTGGCGGAGCTGTAGCCGACGCGCTCGGCGACATCGGCGATCCCGCCGTCGCGCCGGCGGAGCATGTCCTTGGCCAGGGCCATGCGCCATTGCAGCAGATATTCCATGGGGGCGACGCCGACCGCCTGCCGGAACCGCTCGAAGAAGGTCGAACGCGACAGCGCCGCCTCCTTTGCCAGTTGGGCGACCGTCCAGGGCGCGGTCGGCCGTTCATGGATGTGCCGGAGAGCGACGGCGAGCCGGTCGTCGCCCAGCCCCCGCAGCAGCCCCGGCGATCCCGTGGACACCGTCGTGGACCGCAGGGCCTCGATCAGCAGAATCTCCAGCAGGCGCGCCAGGATCATCTCGCGTGCCGGCCGCAGCGCGCGCGATTCCTCGTTCACCATCCGCACCAGCGCGCTCAACCGCTTCTCGCCACGGACATGCACCAGTTGTGGCAGCAGCGACACCAGCAGGTCCGCGTCGGGCGACGCGAAGGCGCAGTAACCGACCAGATTGCAGACGTCCGGTGACCGGTCGGGACTGCCCAGCAGATACTCTCCCGGCCGCAGTTCGACCGGACGGGTATCGGCGGCCCCGGGCGGCATCGGTTCGATGCTCGCCACCGTGAACTCGTTGGCGGCGGGGATCAGCACGAAGTCATCCGCCTCCAGGGTGATCGGATCGCCTCCGCCAAGGCTCAGCCGGCACGAGCCGTCGAGGACCACACAGTAGAATGGCCGCCCGGCCTCCGTCCGCCGGACCCGCCAGCAGCCGGCCCCATAGGTGAGCTTCGAAAACGAGGCGCTCGGACGGAGCAGGCTGACCACCTGCGCCAGGGGATCGACCATGTTCGGACTCCTGCAAATGAATTCCGGATTTCCGATTGTAGATGGTCCAGCCGTCGCGGTCTATCTTCCGCTTCGCACCATTTCGCCAGGAGCCATTCCATGAAAACCATCCTCATCACCGGCTGCTCGTCCGGCTTCGGCCTGGAAACGGCCCGTCATTTCCTCGACCGCGGTTGGACGGTCATCGCCACCATGCGCACCCCGTGCGAGGATGTTCTGCCGCGCTCGGACCGCCTGCGCATCCTCCGCCTCGACGTCACCGATGCGGACAGCATCGGCCGCGCGGTGGAAGAGGCCGGATCGGTCGATGTGCTGGTCAACAATGCCGGCATCGGCCTGCTGGGCGCGCTGGAAGGTGTGACGATGAACAGCGTACGCGAGGTCTTCGCGACCAACACCTTCGGCACCATGGCGATGACGCAGGCGCTATTGCCGCAATTCAGGGCGCGGAAGTCGGGGGTCATCGTCAACGTCACCTCCAGCGTGACACTGAAACCGCTGCATCTGCTCTCGGTCTACACGGCGAGCAAGGCGGCGGTGAACGCCTTCACCGAATCGCTGGCCCTGGAACTGGAGCCGTTCCATGTGCGGGCGCATCTGGTCCTTCCCGGCCGGGCGCCGGACACCTCCTTCGGCGAGAATGCCCGGTCCCGCATGCGCGACGCCATTCCGGAGGCTTATGCGCCCCTGGCGCAAAGCGTCTTCACGGCATGGCAGCAGCCGGGTCCGGTCACCAACGCCTCAGATGTCGCGGAAGCGGTGTGGCGCGCGGCGACCGATCCGTCCTGCCCGATGCGCCTTGCCGCCGGTGCCGACGCGGTGGCGCTCGCTTCGGCCTGAGGATCGCGATTGCGGAGCCCCGAAGACGGCGCCTCCAGACGCAAAATGGCGCCGATCGACAAAAGTCCGCAGTTTGTGGTGCGGCTCACATCCCGGAATCCGGGTCTTGGGTAGGGTCTGTCCATCGGCAACACGCCGCATCCCGCGGCCCCGAGACAGGAGACCAGATCATGATCCGCACCTCCCTGCTGACCGGCTTCGCTTCGCTCGCCCTGTTCGCCGCCCCGGCGATGGCTCAGAACATCTCCGACATCTCCAACACCGCGGCCGGCATCGGCAACACCGCCAACCAGAGCGCGCTGGTCATGCAGAAGTCGAAGGGTCCCTTCGCCGGGCCGAACGTCGCCACCGTGTCGAACCTCGCCGCCGGCATCGGCAACACGGCCAACCAGGGCGCCTTCGTGAAGCAGCGCAGCGGCGGCGTGTTGGGCGGCGGCTCGGCCGCGACCATCGGCAATACCGCCGCCGGCATCGGCAACAACGCAGGCCAGATGGCCACGGTGATGCAGCGCAGCGGCGGCCTGCTGAGCGGCGGCTCGGTCGCCAATGTCGGCAACACGGCGGCGGGCATCGGCAACACCGCCCTGCAGAACGGTACCGTGCTGCAGCGCTCCGGCGGGCTGCTCGGCCCCTTCAACCACAGCTCCATGCAGAACCTGTCGGCCGGCGTCGGCAACTTTGCCGGACAGAGCGCCCTGGTCAAGCAGCGCTGACAACGGACCCACTCCTTCCAGGCTTCCTCCCCAGACCTCGCTCCGGCCGGTTCCCGGCCGGAGCATTCTTTTGCCCGCTTGGCCCCGCCGGAGCCTTGCCGGAAAACGCCGGTCAACTGTGGGTCAGCTCACAGAAGCCTGCCGGGCACTTCACTAAGCTTCCTTCAAGAAAGCCGGGGCGCGGAAGCCCGAAGCCTCACCCCCCATCGAAGGAACCCACGCCATGATCCGCAATATCGTTCTGGGCGCTCTCGCCACCGCCTTGCTCGCCACCCCCGCCCTGGCGCAGCCCAAATCCGCTGCCGGCCCCGGCTTCCCCTCCATGATGGCCGTTCCCGGACTGGTCAACACCAACGTCGCCAACGCCACCAATGTCGGCGCCGGCATCGGCAACTCGGCGCAGCAGCAGGGCGCCGTCCTCCAGGGCGGCGGCGGTGCGCCCATCCGCGGCGTCAGCCCGCTGGTCAGCACCAATGTCGGAACCGCCACCAACGTCGCCGCCGGCATCGGCAACAGTGCCGGCCAGAGGCTGCTCGGCTTCCAGGGCAATGCCCAAGGGAGCGGCGTACAGGTCGGGCTGAATTTCAGCGGCCGCGGGCCTCTGGTCAGCACCAATGTCGGTGTCGGCACCAACGTCACCGCCGGCCTCGGCAACAGCGCCAGCCAATCGCTGACCGGCCTGCGCCGCTGATCCCCCACACCCACCCCCTACCTTCTCACCCGGGAGGCCACCGATGCCGAAGCTCCCGCTCAAATTCCCGACAATCCTGACCATCACCGCGCCCATCCTGCTGTTCGCGGCCCTGTCGGCCCCGGTGCAGGCCGGCTCCCTCGCCTGCCAGACGGTCAACGGCAAGACCGTCTGCATGCGGGGGTCGGGAACGCTGAGCTGCGTGACGCTCGACGGCCTGACCCGTTGCTCCGCCACGCCGTCGGACCCGCGGTCGGAGGTCGTTCCCGATGCGGAAGCCCTTCTGCTCCCCCGCCCGGTCGCCCCCGACCTGCATGGCCTCTTCGACCGCCGGGGCTTCCCCTTCGGCCATCAGGCCCGATCCCTCGAACAGGATGACGAAGACGACCCCGACATCGACTGATCTTCACCGCAACCGAACCGGAGACACCGCCATGTCCCGCCTTTTGACCCTGTCGCTGGCGCTTGCCACCATCGCCACGGCACCGGCGTTCGCCGCGACGCCGACCCTGTCCTACACACGGGCCACCTCGCTCGGCCCGCTGATCCTCCAGCCGGCCCCCGGCATTCCGAAGCCGCCGCCCTGCCTGACCTGCGGAACGCGGATCCTGCCGGGGTTCACACCGGGTCCCACCTATGGCGGCGACCGTGCTCTGAACCCGCAGCCATTGCCGCCGAAGGCGATCTTCCGCTAACCCCTGACTTTCCAACCAAAGGGCGACCGGCCAGCGCCGGCCGCCCTTTTCGTGTCCGTCCCACGCACGGACGGAGCAGCAGCGCCAACGACGGCGTACCGCCTTTGACGGAGTAAGGCGGCCCGGTTGCAGGCGTACCATTCCCTGGCTGGAGAAGCGGCCCGCGATGTCAGCCACGATGTCAGCCAGGGGGTGGCGGCCATGACCGCGATACGGATCAACTTCGACAAGGATCTCGTCCTCGCCGGGCATTTCCTGCTCAAGCATCTGGAGCGGGAGGAACGGCATCGTCTGGCCAATACCGCCCGGCTGTCCCACCACCCGCGCGGCGCCATGATCTTCCAAAAGGGCGACCCGGGCGACAGCATGATGGCGGTCATCCGCGGCCGGGTGAAGATCTGCTGCCACTCCATGGACGGCAAGGAGCTGGTTCTGAGCATCATCAACAAGGGCGGCCTGTTCGGCGAGATCGCGCTTCTGGACGGCGAACCGCGCACCGCCGACGCGGTGGCGCTGGAGGAGACCGACCTGCTGGTCCTTGACCGGTCGCAGCTGATGCCGGTGCTGACGGCGCGGCCCGATCTGGCCTTCCGCATCATCGGCGTGCTGTGCAAGCGGCTGCGCACGACCAGCGAGCATCTGGAGGACACGCTGTTCCTGGAAGCGTCCTCCCGCTTCGCCCGCGCGCTGAAACGGCTGGGCGATGCCTTCGGCAAGCCGGGGCCGCAGGGGCTGCGGCTGGACATCAAGCTGTCGCAGCAGCAGCTCGGCTGCCTCGTCGGCGTGTCGCGGGAGAGCGTCAACAAGCTGCTGAACGAATGGCAGCGTGCCGGCGTGATCGAAATGGATGCCGGCCATATCGTCATCCGCGATACCCGCGCGCTGGACGAGATCGGAGAATCCTGCGGCTGAAGCGCCCCATCGACACCATCCTGTGAGCCGCGCCACAGCGCCGGCCCAGATATCCGCCCTACCCTGCTCCCCATAGCCGGCCACCAGCGCCGGCAGCCGATCCGGAGGGAGCCCATGACGATGTCGTCCCGTACCACCCTTCTTCCCACGGTCGCCGCTCTGCTGCTGACCGCCGGGACGGCTGCAGCCCAGGTCACCGGCGGCATCGCCTTTCCGCCCGGCCCGATCCCCGGCGCCGCGATGGCGCAGGCCTTCTCCCAGGCGCCGCGCCTGCCGGTGTCGGTGAACCCGACCCCCCGTGGCGCACCCCCCGGCGCGATGGTGACCAACCCGTCGGTCCGCCGGTCTTCCGTGAACCAGCAGGCGATCACCCGCATCCGCGGCGACGCCGGCTATCTCGCCGGCTTCAACAAGGGCCAGCCGCTGGCCGCCAGCCGCCAGCCACCGGTGCAGCCCGACCCCGGCTTCACCATCATCGACGCGCCCTTCATCGTGAACAACTTCAACAGCGCGCTGAACTTCGCCTTCGGCGACGGCAACGTCAGCCAGCAGCAGCTCGGCGACGGCGCCGCCGCCGGCCCGGTGGAGACCGCCGCCCCCGCCTCGCCGGCGCCAGCGCCGGAACCGGCCCCGGCCCCCGCTCCCGCGCCGTCCGCCAAGCCCGCCGGCCCGTCGACGCTGGATCTGCTGATGAGCACCGCCGGACCACTGCCGCACCTGCCCACGGCGCTGGCCCATGGCGGGGTGCAGTTCAACAACGTGAACACCGTGACCAACACCGCGGTCGGCACGCGCAACCGCGCGACCCAGACCACCGTCACCGTCCAGCGCTGAACGCCGTCAGTTCACCTCGCGCGCCACCCGGAAGCCGTTGGTGAGATAGCGCACGTCGATGTCGTAGCTGTTGCGCACCGTGCCGTTGATCGCCTCCGGCTTGTCCCGCCAGGAGCCGCCGCGCAGCACCCGCTTGCGGCAGTCGCCGCGGGTCCAGGCGCTGCCGTCGTCCGGCGCGCCGTGATAGCTCTTGTTCCAGCAATCCTCCACCCATTCCGCCACGCCGCCGTTCATGTCGTGCAGGCCGAAGGGGTTCGCCTTGTAGCTGCCGGCCGCGATCGGGGTCAGATGCTCGTGCGGGCCGCCGCAGCCGTCGCAGTCGGCATGGGTCCCGCTCTCCCCTCCCCACCAGTAGGGCGTCGTTGTGCCGGCGCGCGCGGCGAACTCCCATTCCGCTTCGCTCGGCAGGCGGTAGCGCTGTCCGGTCTTGCGGCTGAGCCACGCCACATAGGCCCGGGCATCCTGCCAATGCAGATTGTGGACGGGCGTGCCGTCGGTGGGGTTGACCATGCGCGGCATGTCGGTGCAGCCGCCTTCCTGGATGCAGGCGCGCCATTCGCCGACCGTCACCTCATACATGCCGAGCGCGAAGGGCTTGGCGATGGTGACGCGGTGGACCGGCCGCTCCGACGGGTCGCCCTTGTCGTTCCCCATCATGAAGCTGCCCGCCGGCACCCGCACCAGCACCGGACAGGTCGGGCAATCCTGGAAGCTGTTGCCGTTGCCATGGTTGCGCGCCGTGCCGTTGCTCGGCGCCGGTGCGGGCGGCGCGGTGGCCGCCACCTGCGGCTCGACCTTGGAGGGCTCGGGCGGTGGCGGTTTGATGGCTGCCTCCACCACGGGTTCCGCTGGCGGTGCCGCCGGGGGAGGTGCCGCCGCCTGTGCCGGCAGCGGTTCGTGTTTCAACAGGCTGGCGGCAATAAAGCCCTGGGTGCCGTCCTCCAGCGCGATGCGATACCACCCGCCGTCCGGCACGCGGCCCAGCACCTGCACCGCCGATCCGCGCGCCACCCGGCCGACCCGCGCGCCACTGTTGGCCGGCGCCGCCCGCAGCACGCCGTCCACCGTGGCGGTGTAGCGTCCGGGTTCCGCCGGCTCCAGACCGGGTCCCAACGTCGCATCCTGTTTCGCCGCCTCCTGCCTGGTCTCCGCCTTCGGCGGCTCTTCCGCCCGCTTGCGGGCGAGGGTCAGCGTTTCCAGCTGGCGGCGGGCGATGGGGGCATAGCCGCTGCCGCCGAACAACTGCAGGAAGGCTTGGTAATCGCCGGGCTCCCTGCTGGACTGCACGCGCTTCCACAGGCTGTCCTCCAGTTCCGCCACCGGCGGTGTACCCGGCGGCGCGATCTCCACGCTGACACTCGCCGTGGCGGTGCCGCCGCGCCCATCATCGACGCTGTAGCGCAGGGTTCCGGCCGGTCCGGGGGCCGCGGCCTCCGGGTCGAAGGTCAGCGCGGTCAGCGCCTGGACGGTCAGTCGGTCGCCCGGCTTCACCACCGCCGTGCCGTCATGGACGCTGCCGCGGTCCGGCACGGCGGTGACAGTGACGGTCAGCGGGTCGCCGTCCGGGTCGGCCGGGGCGTCGATCCCCATCGGATTGCCGGCGACGCGCAGCTTGCGCTCCGCCACCACGGCCGGCGGCTGGTTGCTCGGCTTGATGGTGACCGGGATGGTGCCGGTGACCATGCCGCCGCGGCCGTCGGCCACCAGGAACTCGAAGGCGCCGGCCTCTCCGCGGAAGCTGCCGTCGGGCTTGAAGCTGGTCGCCGCCAGCTGCTCCACCGTCAGATAGTCGCCGATCAAGACGCTGCGTTCCCCGACGCGGACGGTGCCGCCGCGCGGCAGCCCGGTGACGCGGGCGTACATCTGGTCGTCGTCAGGGTCGGTCGGCTTGCCGGCCCCCAGCGGCTCCGGCCCTGCGTGGTCGAGTACGGTCAGCGCCCGCAACTCGCCCAGCACCGGCGGCCGGTTGGGCGGGCGCGGGTTGAAGTAGAAGGGCGTGGCGCCGAGCGACCCATAGACGAACGGCTCCTGCCGGCCGTTGGTGGCCTGCTTCACCGTGTCGCGCACATTGCGGAAGAACAGGCTCAGCTCCAGTCCCGGCGTCTGCAGATGCTGGAGCAGCGCCGCGCTGAAGGGGCTGTGGTCGCCGGTGCCGTCCTCCGCCAGCTGGTCGGCGCGGGTCGCCATCGCCACCAGCGTGTCGCTCGGCGTGTCGTCGACGCTGCCGAAGCCGGGATGCGCCTGATTGCGATTGGATCCGCTGCGGGTCAGGCGGTCGACGAAGGGATTGTTGCGGCAGGCGTCGAGGATGAGGATGCCCAGCTTGCGCGCCCCGGCCAGCTCCCCCATCGGCAGGTTCAGCGGGATCGCCTCATAGACCAGATCGCGTTCGCGCTCCAACTGGGCGTCGGCGGGCAGCAGGTAATTGACGCCGTTCACCTGGATGCCGTGCCCGGCATAGAAGATCACCGCCACGTCGGCCTGCGATGCCTTGATGCCGAACTGGCGAAGGGCGGTGGCGAAGCCGCGGGCGTCGAGGTCGTACTCCTCGTCCACTGTGAAATTCAGCCCTCGCAGCGCTTCGCCGATCGCCCGGGCGTCGTTGCGCGGGTTCAGCAGTTCCGGCGCGTTGCTGTATTTGCTGACCCCGATCACCAGCGCCAGCCGGCTTTCCGCCGCGCCGGACCCCGGCCCTGGCCCGCCGCCCGCCGAACGGGCCGCATGCGCAAAGCCACCCGGCACCGCGACCACCAGCAGGAGCAGCAGCACCGCGAAAAGCGTCCGGCAGGGTCCGACCGGTCCCATCATCCCCGCCTCCGTCCCCGAGCAAAGAGGCCCCCTCGACCACGGGGGTCCGCCGGAAAGGCTTGCGACGCATGGCGGACGAACTTGGCTGAATTTACGGAAATTGCCGGCAGCCCGCCATGGTTGGAAGAAGCATACCCATGGACGAGGCAATTGCCAATCCGCCCCTTCCGCCTAAACCCGGCAAAAGAGGGGGTAGCAGGCCGAAGTGATTACTTCCTGTATCGAGGGGTAATGCTGACGATTATCACTAGGAGCCATCGGCGTCCTCATCGTCGATCAACAGCCAAATCCGCACCGCCTTGACCTTGCCTTTCAGCGCCACCTCCCCCACCGGCAGCGCTTTGCAGCGGTCGCGCACCGCCTGCCACGTCGGATCGCCGACGATGATCCGGGCATGGTGGGAGGACCGGGCATCCACCATCTTGCCATAGGCCTCCAGCCGGGCGGCGGTGTTGGCGGTGTCGCCCAGCAGCGAATATTCGCTGTGCCGCAGCCCACCCAGGCTGCCGGCCACCAGGGGGCCGGTATACAGGCCGACGCGGATCCCCACCGGCGGCAGCCCTTCCGCCCGCCACCGGTGGTTCAGCGCCACCAGCTCCCGCCCCATCTGCAGGGCGCAGCGGACGGCGCGGGCGGCGTCGGCGTCGATCTGCGCCTGGGTGGTGCGGGCCACCGGCGCGCCGAAGACCGCCAGGATCGCATCGCCGACGAAACGCAGCACCACCCCCTCGTTGGCGGTGACGATGCGCACCATGGCATCCAGATAGCCCTCCAGCCAGCGGATCAGCGGCTCGGGCTCCAGCGCTTCGCAGATGGTGGTGAAGCCTTCGATGTCGGAGAACAGCACGGTGGCGGTCAGCTGCTGCGGGCGCGGGCGGTTGCCGGCCATGAAGGTCGCCCGCTCCCGCCAGATCTCCTCCGCCACCGGCTGGGAGACATGGTTGGCGAACAGCTGCATCATGACGCGCCGGTCGGCCCGTTCGCGCAGCGACATCTGCACGGTCATGGCGGCGATGCCGGCGCCCCAGGCCAGCGACGGTGCCACCAGCGGCACCAGCGGCCCGCCCGCCGTGAACAGCGCCGCCGCACCGGCCCAGGCTCCGGCCGGCACCAGCAGCCCAGCCCCCGCCAGCAGCCCCAGCGGCAACCCGGCCATCGCCAGCGCCACCCCCGCCGCCGCCATCAGCAGAGCCAGCGCCGCCTCCCCCGTGAAGGGAAGCCGCGGGCTGCTCCGGCCGTCCAGCAGTTGGGCCAGCACATGCGCCTCGATCTCCACGCCCGGCGTCGAGGCCCCGGCGGACGACAGCGGCGTGCGGTGCTGGTCGATGCCGGCCAGCGCCGTGCCCACCAACACCGTCCGCCCGGTCAGCCAGCTCTTCGGCAGAACGGCGACCGCCTCGGCGGGATAGATCGGAAACGGGGTGGTGGCGCCATCGGGCCGGCCGTGCCAGTCGATGCGGAACGGCTCCGCCGGAACCCCGGACGCGCCGCCCAGGCGGGCGAGCTGCACCGGCAGGCTGGGCGTGCCGTCGCCGCCGAAGGGAACGTGCCAGCGCACGGCGGCGTCCAGCCGGTCCTTCGCCAGATTGGCGTGGCCGCGCGGCAGCCCGTCGGTGAACTCGCCGAGGAAGCGGCGCTGCCGCTCGGTCAACGGCGTCTGGTCGAGTGCGGTGATCGCCACCACCGGGACCGTCGCGCCCAGCATGGCGCGGCGCAGCCGCTCGTCCAAGGCCGGCAGTGTCGGCTGGTCGAACAGCACGTCGATGCCGATGGCGCGCACCCGGGCCGCCTCCAGCACGCCGATGATGTCGGCCAGCATGCCGCGATCCACCGGCGACCGGCAGGCAAGCCCGGCGAAACTGTCCTCCCCGAACAGAACCAGCGCGATGGCCGGATGCTGCGGCTGGGGCGGGGCCGCCGTGGCAATCATCCGGTCGGCCAAACTCTCGTCGGCGGTGCGCAACGGCGGCACCAGCCGCGCGGCGGCGAGCGCCAGCAGGGCGCTGCCCAGCACGATGGCCAGGGCCAGCCAGCCTCCCGGCCAGCGGTGCCGGCCGGATGCCGGCCGATCCTCCGCCGCCGGCCCGGCGATAGGGGAGGACTGCCGCCTCCCTTGCGGCCTTCCCCGCGGTGTCGCCGGCGCACCGTCCATGCGCCCCTCACCGGACCTTCAGGAACAGTTGGGCGGAGGCCACTTCGGTCTCGCGCAGGCGCGACACCGCACGGTCGAGCTGAACGGCGGCCTCCTCGGACAGCGGGCGGAAGGCGGCGGAGCGGCCGGGCATCTCGTCGTCCAGGTTGCGGCTGGCGGCGATGCAGCGCACCTCCAGATCGGCAGGCCCCTCCCCGGCGCGCAGCGGCATGCGGTCGCCTGACAGGCTGAGCGGCACATTGCCCGCCACCCGGGCGCTCATCGCGGCGCCGGCCGGGAAGATCGGGATCAGTTGAGCGCGCGCGTTGCGCAGATAGCAATAGAGATGGGCGTCGCGGTCGGTCTGGACCAGCAGGCGGATGTCCTCGCCCGGCCGGTAGGCGGGTCCGCCGCCGTGATCCGTCGAGAGGAAGAGGTCGAGCGGCACAGTCGCGTCGCGCAGGGCCGCCATCGCCGCGGCGATCTGCCCGGCGCAGCCGGCCGAGGCCATGCCCACCGCCAGCGCCGCCCCGCCCGTCGCTCCGACCATGCGGACACGCACCGTGCCGACCAGGGTTCCATCCGGCCGCAGCGCGCCGATGTCGGTCCCGTCCGCCAGCGGCAGGGACCGCGGCCAGGGCGCCGGACCGTCGTTCGCCCAATTGACCGTCGCACGCTCCCCACCCGCCATGTCCTGCAAGATCAGGCGGTCCAGCCCCGGCTCGGCCGGGCGGCGCAGCGCGGGCGGGCTTCCCGCCTTGACGCACTGGACGCCGGACGCCGACGGGTCGATCGCCAGCGCCCGCTCCAGCGCCGCGTCCAGCGGGTTCCCAAGGGCGCGTGCCGCCCCCAGGTCGCTCTGCATGAAGCGGTCGTCGCCGGGGCCGGCACGGGCCGAAACCGCACTGTCGGCCCTGTCGTCGGGCACACCGTCATAGGGACCGCGCAGCCGCAGCAGCCGCCCATTGGCGAACAGCAGCGTGGCATTCGCCCCATCGGGGAGCCGCAAGGCCTGCCCTTCGGCGACCAACTGGCCCTGGACGAAGCCGGGCGCGCTGGACGACACGACCACGGCCTCCGCCCGCACCCCGGCGGCATGGCCGCAGCCCAGCGCAAGAACGGCGGCGCCGAACGCATGGGAAATGGATCGCTTGAACATGGTTGTCACCTTCTGGTTGGGGGGCCTGGTTGGGGGGCAGATCAGTCGCGGCTGCGCTCCCGTCCGTCGTCGGGGGAGAGCAGGCAGGCGGTGCGCGACTGCGTCACCACCGACACCGCCCCGTCCGTCGCGCCGTTTCGACGGAAGCGAAGCCCGTTCATCTGGCTGGCGATGCTGAGCGAGACGACGGCAAGGTCCGCTTCGTCGATGATCTTGTGGCCGTCCTGCCAGCATTGGACGCGGACCTTTTTGCCGGCGGGGGCGACATCGACGCCGCCGCTCGCCGCTCCGGAGGTTTCGCCATCCTTCTTGCGGACCACCGTGGCATCGGCCCCGGTGGAAGCAGCAAGACCGAGACAGACCACGAGGAGCAAGGCGTGTTTCATGGCATCCCCTCCGTTCCGGCAGCCGCTCAATGCGTCGGCTTGAATTCGACGCGCCGGTTGCGGCCGTCATAGGGGTTGGCGGCGAGCGGCGCGGTCGGCCCCTTGCCGTCGACGGTGATGCGCTTGGGATCGATCTGGTGGACGCGAACCAGATACTCGCCCACCGACACCGCGCGGCGCTGCGACAGCAGCATGTTGTAGGCGAGGCTGCCGCTGGCGTCGGTGTGGCCCTCCACCGTCAGCCCCAGGCTCGGATCCTCCTTCATCAGCGCCCCGACGGAGTCGATGTAGGAGGCGGACTCCGCCGGGATCTCGGCCGAATTGAGGGCGAAGTTGATGCGGAAGCCGAAGGCCTGCGGCGCCGCCTCCGGCTCGGCGGCCGGGGCCGGGGCGGGTTCGGCGGCTGCCTCCATCCGCACCTCCTGGCGGCGATGCTTGTGCGCGGGACGGCTCGGTGCCGGCTGCGGAGCGGGCTGGGTGGCCGGCTGCATCTCCGCCTGGGGGGCCGGCTGCGCCGCCGTCGGCAGGGGGGCCGTGCCGTAATTGATCTCGTCGATGGGGCGGGGGCGCTTGGCGGCGGCACCGGCCGCACCGCCGATGATCTCGATGCTGCGGGTGCGGATCTTCGGTTCCGGTGCCACCACCTCGCGCAGTTCCTCCACGCTGGGCGGCCGGTCGAACATCATCACCTTCGACTGGCCGGAGCCCTCCACCGTCTGGGCGGATGCCGGACCGGCCCAGACGGCCAGCATCGGCAGGGTGGCGGCCACAGCATGGAACAGAGTGGATTTGGTCATTTGAGGCTCCATGGGCAGGAGAAGGAACGGCGTTGCCCCTGGTTCTAGCGCCACCCCCTCCCCCGCGCTGTGAGCCGGCCAACAGTCGGCCCCGTTTTCCAAAATGGCCTGGGCTTCACTCCCCCTGCGCCAGCGTGCCGGGCAGCACCTTCACCGTCAGCCGCTTGGCGCGGGCGTCGCTGCCCTTCGCCGTGGCGAAGGCGTTGATGACGTCGTCCAGGGCGGCGCCGGGAATGGGCTGCAGATCCTCGCTCTTGAACGCTTCCGGGATGCGCAGGCCGATCTCGTCATGGGACAGAACGCAGGCCACCGTCTCCTCCGCCCCCGGCCGGTCCATGCGCAGGTTGAAGGGCTTCTGCACGCCGGGCGGGATCTCCACCTGCCGGCCGGCCTCGACGAAGGCGTCGGGCTGGAAGCGGTTGGGGAAAATGCGGGAGACCGTGCCGGCTGCATCGCGGTAATAGCAATAGACGAAGCCGTCCGCCGTCGGCTGCATCCGCACCACCAGCGCCTCCCCGGCGCGGTAGCGCGGTGCCGGCCCGCGGTCCGACGACAACAGCAGGTCGAGCCGGGCCGGCGACGGCTGGGCGCGCGGCAACCCCTCGCCGCCGGCATTGCTGACGCTTTGCAGCCGGGCCGGCGGCGCCCCGCCCTCGGCCGGCGGCTTGGCGAGCAGGCGCTGGTAGAGGTCGAAGTCGATGCGGCCGGTGGCGATCAGGTCATGGTCGGCCTGGAAACGCCCGACCGCTTCGGCGGTCCGCTGGTCGAGCTGCCCGTTGACCGGCCCATCGTAATAGCCCTGCGCCGACAGCGCGCGCTGGGTGAAGGTGACCCGCTCCGCCGGTGCCATGCCGTCGAACCAGCCACGCGCCTCCGCCATGAAGGCGGGGTTGGTCTGGTCGATGCCCAGGCATTGCCAGTAGGGCACGCGGGTCAGCTTGCCCAGCACCTCGATGGTGCTGAGTTCGACCAGCGTGCGCACGCCCTGGTGCAGCCCTTCCGACCGGTTCAGCGAGATGTTGAAGGACAGGCCGGCCTTGCCGATCACCCCGCCGGCATCCGCCCCGCGCCCCGACGACACCACGGCCAGCGTGTTGGACGCCGACATGCCGGGGATGATCTGGCGGGTCACCAGCTCCCCGACATTCAGGTCGACCGAGACCATCGACACCACCTGATCGGCCGACACGCCGATGTCCAGCTTGGGCAGGGACAGCCCAGCCCCCGCCGCCTCGCTGACCACATTGTCATCCAGTTGGGTGATGGCGCCGCGGATGTAGTAGGACGGCGCGCGGAAGTTCGGCTGCACGCCGATCATCCAGTACAGCGCATTGACGTCGTCCAGCGCCGGTTCGAAATCGACGAAGCGGAAGGCGTTGGAGGTCTCCGACATGCGGGAGACGGCGGTGATCAGCATCTCCTTGGTGCCGCCGGCCACCCGGCCGGTGGCGTCGGGCAGGCCGTTGGCGGTGATGTAGATGTCGCGCTTGCCGTGGGTCCACAGCAGCCTGTCCATGCAGCGCAGCGCCTCGCTGAAGCTGCTGATGGTGCGGACCGCCGGGGTCTTCGGCTGCTGCACCACGCGCGCCATCTCGCCGGAGGTGAAGCAGCCGCCCAGCGTCAGCGTCAGGCCGACGGAAACCACGGCGGAACCAAGGAACCCGACCATGCTCATCGGCGCTATCTCCTCTGGGTTGGTGCGTCCGGTCCCCGCCATGGGTTTCACGCTTTGCGGCTTCGGACCGTCACCGCTCCGACACTTGCTGGCCGCGATCGGCCCGGACCGTGATGGTGATCTTCTTCGACATGATCGGCGGGTCGTGCGGCACATGGTCGGCGTCGGCCAGGACCAGCTGCAGCGTGTGCCGTCCCGGCGGCAGTTCCAGCACCGTTTCGGTCTGGCCCTTGCCGAAATGCAGGTGCTGCTTGTCGTTGGGAATCGGTTCGTCGAAGTTCTTCAGGTCGGTGTCGACCAGCAGGTGATGGTGCCCGGTGCCGTCCTTGCGCACGCCGGCCGGCGCGACGCCGAAATTGCGCAGCCCGAACCACACCTTGAACCGTGTTCCCACCACCTCGCCGTTGTTGGGCCAGCCGATGTAGAGCCAGGCATCCTTGCGGCCGGGCGTCCGCTGCGGAGTGGCGGTGGCGTTCTGATCGGCCTTATGATCGGCACTGTGTGCGCCGGACGCTTCTTCGGCAGCCGCCGGGGTCGCCGCGCAGACCAGCGGTGCGACCGCCAGCGCAGCCCAAAGCACCGCCATCCGGGCGGCGCACGGTGCGGGACCGGTCGCAATAATTGGCAATCCTGTCTTCATGATGCCCTCCCTGGCGGACATGAACCGGATGGGACCGGTCAGCGGACGGTGATGGTCACCTTGTCCGACATCACCGGCGGGTTGTGCGGAACATGCTCGGCGTCGCCCAGCACCATCTGCAGCGTGTGGACTCCCGGCGGAAGCTCAAGCCGCGCCTCGGTCTGGCCGGCGCCGAAATGCAGGTGCTGCTTGTCGTTGGGGATCGGCTCGTCCGGGTTCGTCAGGTCGGTGTCGACCAGCAGGTGATGGTGTCCGGTGTCTGCATGGCTGATGCCGGCCGGCGCCACCCCCATGTTCTGGAGCCCCATGCGCACCCAAAGCTTCCCGCCATTGATGACCGCCCCGTTGGGAGGCCACAGGATGTAGGCACGCGCGTCTTCGGGCGCTTTCGCCCGGTCGGCCAATCCCTGCCCAGCCAGAAACAGCGGCAGAAGCAGCAGGGCGCCGACTGCGATCATGGCAGTCCGCAGCATGATGTCCCCCTGTGTTCTTCATTGCCCTTTGTCCGATGACGTCGATCTTAGTCTTCCGCCGGGAAGCAGGGTCCCCCCGAATTATTGGGTAATCCCATCCCGTTCGAAACGAAGCGGATCTGCGGCGCCTTCTTCCGAATTGGCGGAGAAATGCGGCCGCCTTCCCCATCATTGCGGCCATCGCCGCTCAGCGCCGGATCCCGAACAGCTGCTCGTTCATCGCCGCCCGGTCGGCGCCCGCCGGAGCTGCCGCCCGGCCCGACGGCGGCAAGCCGACACCCTTCATTCCCGGCAGCCCGGCGCCGGCAGCCTCGCTCCGGCCGCCGCCCATCCAGGGCGGAAAGGCACCGCCGGCACCGGCAGCGGTCGGCTGCCCGGCGCCGACCCGGTTCGCCAGCATGGAGACGGCGGCGGCCGACAGCGGGATGCCGCCGGACTGCACCTCGAACGCGGAGGCCGGACGGACGGCGGAGGAAAACGCCGCGGGAACGGACAGGCAAAGCATGACGGCGGCAAGGCGGCGCATCGGGCGTTTCCTCGACGAAAAGGGCCGGAGCCGGGAAGACGCCCATCCTGCCGCAACCGCCTGCCGCCCGCTGTGGCCTACACCACAGGTAGGATCGAAAACCGATAAGTGGTCAGGCTCTCAGGCAGTCGCCGTCACGCGGCGGATGCCCCCTCCGGAATACGGGCGATGACCTTGATTTCGAAGTCGAATCCCGCCAGCCAGGTCACCCCGACCGCTGTCCAGTTCGGATAGGGAGAATCGCCGATCACCTTTTCCCGGACCGCCATGACGGTCTCGATCTGGTTTGCCGGATCGGTGTGGAAGGTGGTGATGTCGACGATATCGCCGAAAGTGCAGCCGGCAGTTTTCAGCACATTGGTGAGATTGTCGAAGGCCAACTGAACCTGTCGTTCAAAGTCGGGTTCCGGCGATCCGTCGTCACGGCTGCCCACCTGTCCCGACACGAACAGAAGGTCGCCCGAGCGGATCGCCGCCGAATAGCGATGATTGTCATAAAGCGCATGCCGATTGGCCGGAGTGATCGCTTCGCGTTGAGCCATGGTCGTCTTCCTCTTTGGTCGCCGGGATGACCGGCTTCGGGCTTCACACTGCGGGCGCGAGTTGATATACGCCACGTATGTGAATGCCAACACACATACGTTCCGTATGTCAACTCATATACGAGGCGTATGCGAAATCAGTGGAGAAGGCGATGGCTGGCAAGCGACGCTCTGAAATGATGGAAGAAACCCGCGCCAAGCTGATCGCGTCCGCGCGCAAGGCCTTCGCCGAAAAGGGTTTCGCCGCCGCATCGATGGATGACCTGACGGCCGAGGCCGGGCTGACGCGCGGCGCCCTGTATCACAATTTCGGCGACAAGCGCGGCCTTCTCCAGGCGGTGGTCGACCAGCTCGACGCGGAAATGGCGACGCGCGCACACGACATCGGAACCCAAGCCGGAAATGACTGGGATGGGCTGCTGGCGGAAGGCGTCGCTTATATCGAGATGGCTCTCGAACCCGAGGTCCAGCGCATCGTGCTGCTCGACGGCCCGGCCTTCCTCGGCGATCCCTCGCAATGGCCAAGCCAGAACCGCTGCCTGGAGACCACCCGGCTGGCGGTGGAGCGGCTGATCGCGCAGGGAATCGTCAGGCCTCTCGATCCTGAAGCGGCCGCCCGGCTGTTGAATGGCGCGGCATTGAACGCCGCCCTCTGGGTGGCGGCCAGCGACGATCCGCAGGATGTCCTCGCCAAGGCCGTCGAGGCATTCCGCTTCCTGGCCGAAGGACTGCTGGCGCGTTCGTCCTGACGCGCTCAGAAATCCAGCATCGCATTGTCGATCACCTCCTTCATGACAAAGAAGGTGCGCGTCTGCCGCACGCCGGGCAGCGCGATCAGCTCCTGCCCGTGCAGGCGGTTGAAGTCCGCGATGTCGCTGACCCGGATCTTCAGAAAGAAATCGAAATCCCCGGCGACCAGATGGCAATCGAGCACGAAGGGCAGCTTGCGGATCGCCCGCTCGAACTCGGCGAAGCTCTCCGGGGTCGAGCGGTCCAGTTCGACGCCGACCATCACCAGCGTGCCGCGGTCGACCTTCGCCGGCTCGATCTCGGCCCGGACGGAGCGGATGTAGCCCTCGGCGAACAGGCGCTGGGTGTGGCGGTGGCAGGTGGCCGGGCTGAGATTGACCGCCGCCGCCAGATCGGCGTTGGTCATCCGGCCATCCCGTTGAAGATGCTGGAGAATCTTGCGATCCGTGGGGCTCAGTTCATCTGTGGTGACGGTTTCTCTCATTTTGCCCCGGCTTTTTGCAAAAAATGCCTTATCCGATGGCAGTTTAAAAGCTTTTGACGGCAATTCTCCAGCGAAGTTCGAGAGCACCTTTCATTTCAGCGGTGATACCGTCCCTTCACCTAGACAGTGGAGCCCCGCCATGCTGCGCCTCGATCGCTTCGAACGTTATCCGCTCACCTTCGGCCCGACGCCCATCGAACATCTGCCGCGCCTGACCGAGGCGCTCGGCGGCAAGGTCCAGATCTACGCCAAGCGCGACGACTGCAACTCGGGCCTCGCCATGGGCGGCAACAAGCTGCGCAAGCTGGAATACATCGTTCCCGACGCCATCGCGGCCGGCGCCGACACGCTGGTGTCGATCGGCGGCGTGCAGTCGAACCACACCCGCATGGTGGCGGCGACCGCGGCGAAGCTCGGCATGAAGTGCGTGGTGGTCCAGGAAAGCTGGGTCCCTCACGAGGACGCCGTCTATGACCGCGTCGGCAACATCCTGCTGACCCGCCTGATGGGCGCCGACAGCCGCATCGTTCCGGACGGCTTCGACATCGGCATCCGCCGCAGCTGGGAGGACGCCATCCAGTCGGTGAAGGATGCCGGCGGCAAGCCCTACGGCATTCCGGCCGGCGCCTCGGTCCACAAGTATGGCGGTCTCGGCTACGTCAACTTCGCCGAAGAGGTCCGCAAGCAGGAGGCCGACCTCGGCTTCAAGTTCGACTACATCGTGGTCTGCGTGGTGACCGGCTCGACCCAGGGCGGGATGATCGTCGGCTTCGCCGCCGACGACCGCGCCGACCGCGTGATCGGCATCGACGCTTCCGGCACGCCGGAGCAGACCCGCGCCCAGGTCCGCCAGATCGTCGACAACACCGCCGAACTGGTCGAACTCGGCCGCAAGGTCCGCGACGACGAGATCGTCATCCTCGAAGACTACGCCTATCCCGCCTACGGCGTACCAAGCGCCGAGACCAACGAGGCGATCCGCCTCGCCGCCCGCACCGAGGCGATGATCACCGACCCGGTCTATGAGGGCAAGTCGATGCAGGGCATGATCGACCTCGTGAAGAAGGGCTATTTCCCTGAAGGCTCGAAGGTCCTCTACGCCCACCTCGGCGGCGCCCCGGCGCTGAACGGCTACAGCTATACCTATCGCAACGGCTGAGAAGTCGAGCAATCAAAGCTCCCTCTCCCGCCCCGGGAGAGGGAAGGGGCCCATGCGGAGCATGGGAAGGGTGAGGGGTGATCCAAGGAACCATGAGGTTTGGGATTTTTGGATCACCCCTCACCCTCCCCACTTCGTGGGTCCCCTCCCTCTCCCGGGACGGGAGAGGGCGATTATTTCACCCCTCCAACCCCGCAATGGTGACCGCCAGCGCCTGGGCGCGCGGCACCAGCGTTTCGAGCCGGCACCATTCCCGCTCCGTGTGCGCCGCTCCGCCGACCGGCCCCAGCCCGCACAGCGAGGGCACGCCCAGCGCCCCGGTGAAGCCGGAGTCGGCGCAGCCGCCGGTGAACTCGCCATCGACCTCGAAACCGACCTCCGCCGCCGCCGCCTTGTAGCGGGCGAACAGATCGGCCGAATGCTGCTCCTCCAGCGGCATGAACAGGTGTCCCCGCTGATAGGACGCGCTGGTGCCCGGCACGTCTTCCGCCGCCAGGATCGCCTCCACCCGCGCCAGGATGCCGTCGAGTTGCTCGACCGAGCGGAAGCGGATGTCCAGCGCCGCCTCCGCATGGTCGGCGACGGTGTTGTGGGTCCGGCCGCCGCGGATGACGCCGACATTGGTGGTGATGCCGCTGTCATAGTCGGTCAGCGCATGCAGCGCGGTGATCTTCGCCGCCAGCGCGCCGATGGCGCTCGCCCCGTCGGCGTGGTTGACGCCGGAATGGGCCGCCCGTCCGGTCACCGTGATGTCCAGCGTCAGCCCGCCCTTGCGCGCGGTGACCACATTGCCCGACACCCGCCCCGGTTCGGCGTTGAAGGCGGCCCGCGCCCCGCGCGCCACCTCCTCGATGATCTTCCGGCCTGAGGGCGAACCGATCTCCTCGTCGGCGGTGAACAGGCCGATCAGCGGAAAGCCGGTGCCGCCCGCCGCCTTCAGCGCCCGCAGCACGAAGACGTCGACGACCAGCCCGCCCTTCATGTCGGCCACCCCCGGCCCGCGCGCAGTGTCGCCGTCGCGGGTGAAGGGCCGGGCGGCGACCGTCCCCTTGGGATAGACGGTGTCGCGGTGCCCCATCACCAGCACCGGCGCTCCGCCCTCGGCACCGGGAATGTTGGCCTTCAGCACGGCGCCGTAGGTCTCGTTGGGGATGCGCGTCACGGCGATGCCGTCGGCCTCCAGCATCGCGGCCATGATGTCGCCGACCGCATCGATGCCGGCGCCGTCGCGGCTGCCGGAATCGATGTCGACGATGCGCTGGAGCATGTCCTCCATCTCCCCGCGGCGGGTTGCCAGCCAGTCGCTGGCGCGTTGGGCGAGCGGGGTCATGCGCGGCGGGCCTCCTTGCGAGCGTCCCGGATGGCGGGGCCGGTCTCGCCCAGGTCCCAGAACAGCCCGGCCATCACCCGCAGGGCCTCCTCGACGACGGGGCCCAACAGATGCTCGTCGGGCGCATGCTGGGAGCACGCGGGGTAGGAATGCGGCACCCAGATGGTCGGCAGCCCCAGAATCTCGGAGAAGACATCGTTGGGGATCGAGCCGCCCAGGTTGGGCAGCAGCGCCGGCTTCTTGCCCGTGGTCCGCGCCAGCGAGTCCAGCGCCCAGCCCACCCAGGGGTCGTTGGGATCGAGGCGGGTGGCGGTGAAGGCCTCCATGCGGCTGGGCGTCACCTGCACCCGGTCGAAGCCGTTGGTGGCGAGATGGCCGCGCACGGCGTCGATCACCGTCGCCGGATCGGTGCCGACGACGAAACGCAGTTGCAGCGTCGCCTTGGCGATGCCCGGCACGGCATTGACCGGCGCGCGCGGGTTGCCGGTCTCGAAGGCCAGCACCTCCAGCGCGTTCCAGCCGAACACCCGTTCCTCCGGCGTCAGGCCGGGCTCGCCCCAATCGCGGTCGATCTCCGGATCGTTCGGCCCGCCGCCGACGGACAGGTCGGCGATGGCGGCCTTGACCGCCGGCGGGATGCCGGCCGGCTTCAGGGCATCCAGCTTGATCCGTCCCTGCCCGTCGATCAGCGAGGCGATGGCGTTGGCGAGGATGGTGCCCGGATTGGCGAGCAGCCCGCCCCAGTTGCCGGAATGGTGGGCGCCCTTGCGCAGATCCACCGTCAGTTCGAAATTGATGGCGCCGCGCGAGCCGAGGAACACGGTCGGCCGCTCCGCGATCACCCGCGGCCCGTCCGACGCGATCAGCACGTCGGCGGAGAGATCCTCGCCACGGCTTTCGGCCAGCGCGCGCAGGCCGGGCGATCCCGCCTCCTCGCCCATCTCGATCACGAACTTGGCGTTGAAGCCCAGGCTGCCGCCGCGCTCTTCCATCACCTGGGCGAGCGCCGCGATGTTGACGGAATGCTGGCCCTTGTTGTCGGCGGTGCCGCGGCCGTACCAGCGGTCGCCCTGCACCGTCACCGTCCACGGATCAATGCCGTCGCGCCAGCGCCCCTCATGGCCCGGCACCACGTCGCCATGGCCATAGATCAGCACGGTCGGCAGATGGTCGGCCTCGTGGCGTTCGGCGATCAGGAACGGCCCGCGCCCGGCCACCGGGTTCTCCACGATGGTGCCGGTGAAGCCGAGCTTGCCCAGCGACGGGATCATCTCCGCGTCCAGATAGGCGTGCAGCTCCGCCCCACGGTCGGACGACTGGCTTTCCGACTTGATGGCGACACGCCGCGTCAGGTCGGCCAGGAAGGCGCCGGACGCGAAATGATGGGCGGCGCGCGCAATGGCGCTGTCACGCGATGGCTGTTGGGTCATGGCGGAACTCGGGTGTGGGGGATGGGTCGTCAATTGGCGTAATG
>PJUA01000298.1_pt1 | contig 35140 bp, 31 predicted proteins | sample 1512151 | NCBI WGS metagenome assembly PJUA01 (sample SAMN08177678, study PRJNA422409) | Soil metagenome, whole genome shotgun sequencing project. | isolation source: Soil enriched on filter paper: beechwood xylan treatment | place: USA: Madison | collected 2015-01-15
GCCAACCGCTTCCGCGTGGTGCAGAGCCGCGTTCCGGTTCTGGAGGCCGCCCAATGAGCGACCGGCAGACCACCGACAAGACCATCCTTCTCGACATCGCCGACGGCGTCGCCACCATCACGCTGAACCGGCCCGACCGGCTGAACAGCTTCACCGCGGCGATGCATGAGGAGCTGCGCGAGGCCGTCGGCGAGGTGCGCGACGACAAGGCCGTGCGCTGCCTGCTGCTGACCGGCGCCGGACGCGGCTTCTGCGCCGGGCAGGACCTGTCCGACCGCGCCGTCGCGCCGGGCGCCCAGGGCCCCGACCTCGGCGTGTCGATCGAGACCAACTACAACCCGCTGGTCCGGTCCTTGCGCGCCCTGCCGATGCCGGTCATCTGCGCCGTCAACGGAGTCGCCGCCGGGGCGGGCGCCAACATCGCGCTTGCCTGCGACATCGTGCTGGCGGCGCGGTCGGCCAGCTTCATTCAGGCCTTCTGCAAGATCGGGCTGATCCCCGACAGCGGCGGCACCTGGACCCTGCCGCGTCTGGTCGGCCATGCCCGCGCCATGGGCCTCGCCATGCTGGGCGACAAGGTGTCAGCTGAGCAGGCGGAAGCCTGGGGCATGATCTGGAAGGCGGTGGACGACGACAGGCTGATGGCAGAGGCGGGCGCGCTCGCCCGCCAGCTCGCCACCCAGCCGACGCGCGGCCTCGCCCTCATCAAGCAGGCGCTCAACGCCTCCTCCGCCAACGACCTCGACACCCAGCTGGACCTGGAACGCGATCTCCAGCGCGAGGCCGGCCGCACGCACGACTACCGCGAGGGCGTCGCCGCCTTCGTCGAAAAGCGCGCGCCGAAGTTCGAGGGGCGGTGATGGCGGCGCTCGATCCTTCCGTCACCGTCGCGGTGGTCGGGGCCGGCGCCATGGGCCAGGGCATCGCCCAGGTCGCGGCGCAGGCCGGCCACCCGGTCCTGCTGGTCGACACCCGCCCCGGCGCCGCGCAGGCCGCCGTCGAGTCCATCGCCAAGGCGCTAACCGCCCTGGTCGAGAAGGGCAAGCGCACGGCGGCGGAGCGTGACGCCACCGTCGACCGCCTGCGCGCGGTGAACGGCCTGTCCGATCTCGCCCCCGCCGGTCTGGTGGTGGAGGCCATCGTCGAAGACCTCGACGTCAAGCGCCGCCTGTTCGCCGAGCTTGAAGGCATCGTCGGCGTGGGCGCCATCCTCGCCACCAACACCTCGTCGCTGTCGGTCACCGCCATCGGCGCCGGGGTGCAGCGGCCGGAACGGCTGGCCGGCCTGCATTTCTTCAATCCGGCGCCGCTGATGGCGCTGGTGGAGATCGTCAGCGGGCTCGCCACCGACGCCGCGGTGCTCGATACGCTGTTCGACACGGCGAAGGCTTGGGGCAAGAGCCCGGTGCGTTGCCGCTCCACCCCCGGCTTCATCGTCAACCGGGTCGCCCGCCCCTTCTACGCCGAAGGGCTGCGGCTGGTGCAGGAGCAGGCGGCTGATCCCGCCACCATCGACGCCATCGCCCGCGAGGCCGGCGGCTTCCGCATGGGGCCGTTCGAGCTGATGGACCTGATCGGTCATGACGTGAACTTCGCCGTCACCCGCTCCGTCCACGCCGCCTATTTCGGCGACCCGCGCTTCCAGCCCTCGCTGATCCAGCAGGAGCTGGTCGAGGCCGGGCGCCTCGGCCGCAAGACCGGCCGCGGCTTCTACGACCACAGCCCCGGCGCCGCAAAGCCGACGCCACGCAGCGCCGAGCCGGCCACCAAGCCGCAGCGTGTCACCGTGCAGGGCGACCTCGGCCCCGCCGCGTCCCTAGTCGGACTGCTGCGCGAGGCCGGCATCGCCGTCGAGGAGACCGCCGGCCCCGGCATCCTGCTGGTGGACGGCGTCACGCTGGCCCTGACCGATGGCCGCACCGCCACCGCCCGTGCGGCGGAGGACGGCATCGCTCCGCTGGTGCTGTTCGACCTCGCGCTGGACTACGCCAAGGCCACCCGCGTCGCGCTGGCCCCCGCCGACGGCACGTCGCGTGAGGCGCTCGCCGTCGCCGCCGGGCTGTTCCAGGCGCTGGGCAAGGCGGTGTCGGTGATCGACGACGTCCCCGGTCTGGTGGTGATGCGCACCGTCGCCATGCTCGCCAACGAGGCGGCGGACGCGGCGATGCAGGGCGTCGCCAGCGCCGCCGACATCGACATCGCGATGACCAAGGGCGTGAACTACCCGCTGGGTCCGCTCGCCTGGGCCGACCGCATCGGCCTGCCCCACGTGCTGGCCGCGCTCGACGCGCTGGCCCGCACCTACGGCGAGGACCGCTACCGCGCCTCCGCCCTGCTGCGCCGTCGTATCGCCGCCGCCCAACTCGCCCAAATCCCCTCTCCCCCCCGGGGAGAGGGTCAGGGTGAGGGGGTCGCACCGCGTGGCATTGCAAACGACGGAAACCCAAACGCCACCACCGACTCCACGCCGCGCATCCCCCTCACCCCAACCCTCTCCCCGGGGGGGAGAGGGGGTAAGGAGCCGCTCCTATGAGCACCAATCTCCAGGATCCCCAAAGCCTCGCCGAAGCGGTCGGCCGCGGCATGTACGAGCGTGACCATTGCGCCCAGGCCCATGGCATCGAGCTGCTGGAGATCGCCCCCGGCTATGCCCGCATGGCGATGACCGTGCGCAAGGACATGGTGAACGGCCACGACATCGGCCATGGCGGCATGACCTTCACGCTGGCCGACACCGCCTTCGCCTATGCCTGCAACGCGGCGAACGAGGTGACGGTGGCGGCGGGCTGCTCCATCACCTTCCCGGCTCCGGCCAGGCTGGGCGACGTGCTGACCGCCGAATGCCGCGAGGTGCACAAGCGCGGCCGCTCCGGCGTCTACGACGTCACCGTCACCAACCAGGACGGCACGGTGGTCGGTCTCTTCCGCGGCCAGTCGGCGCGCATCGCGGGGACCGTGATTCCTGTGGAGTAAACGCCCCTGGCGGCCACGGTCACGATCCCCATTTGATAGTTTCTGGAGCGAACCATGCGTGAAGCCTACATCTGCGATGCCGTCCGCACCCCCTTCGGCCGTTACGGCGGCGGGCTGGCTCCGGTGCGCCCGGACGACCTCGCCGCGGTGCCGCTGAAGGCCCTGATGGAGCGCAATCCCGGCGTCGAATGGTCTGCCGTCGACGACGTGATCCTCGGCTGCGCCAACCAGGCCGGTGAGGACAACCGCAACGTCGCCCGCATGGCGGCGCTGCTGGCCGGTCTGCCCGAGGCGGTGCCCGGCACCACGGTCAACCGCCTCTGCGGCTCCGGCATGGACAGCATCGGCATGGCCGCCCGCGCCATCAAGGCGGGCGAGGCCGAGCTGATCGTCGCCGGCGGCGTGGAGAGCATGACCCGCGCCCCCTTCGTCATGGGCAAGTCCGACAGCGCCTTCTCCCGGCAGGCCGAGATCTTCGACACCACCATCGGCTGGCGCTTCGTCAATCCGCTGATGAAGGCGAAGTTCGGCATCGACAGCATGCCGGAGACGGCGGAGAACGTCGCCGCCGACTACAACATCTCCCGCGCCGACCAGGACGCCTTCGCCGTCCGCAGCCAGCAGCGCGCCGGCCGCGCCCAGGAATCGGGGCGCCTCGCCCGTGAGATCGTCCCGGTCTCCATCCCCCGCCGCAAGGGCGAGCCGACCATCGTCGCCGCCGACGAGCATCTGCGCCCCGACACCACGCTGGAGGCGCTGGCCAAGCTCTCCACCCCCTTCCGCAAGGAAGGCGGCAGCGTCACCGCCGGCAACGCGTCGGGCGTGAATGACGGGGCCGCCGCGGTGATCGTCGCCTCGGCCGACGCGGTGAAGCGCTACGGCCTGACCCCGCGCGCCCGCGTCGTCGGCACCGCGGTGGCCGGCGTGGCGCCGCGCGTCATGGGCATCGGCCCGGCCCCGGCGACGCAGAAGCTGCTGGCCCGCCTCGGCCTCTCCATCGGCGACGTCGACGTGATCGAGCTGAACGAGGCTTTCGCAGCGCAAGGCCTCGCCGTGCTGCGCATGCTGGGCCTGCCCGACGACGCCGAGCATGTGAACCCCAACGGCGGCGCCATCGCTCTCGGCCACCCGCTGGGCGCCAGCGGCACCCGTCTGGTCGCCAGCGCGGTGATGGAACTGGAGGACCGCAAGGCGACCCGCGCGCTCTGCACCATGTGCATCGGCGTCGGCCAGGGCATCGCCATGATGGTGGAGCGGGTCTGAACAAAAATCGGCATCACCGGCCGCCAAGCGCCGGGCATCAGTACGAAGGGGAGAAGCGCACCATGTCCATCATGACCGATACCGGCGTTAACCAGGGCGCGAAAGCCGGCATGGACCGCTACGAGTTCGCCAGCCGCGACGAGATCGTGGCGATGCAGACGGAGCGGCTGGCATGGTCGCTCCGCCATTCCTACGCCAACGTGGCCCCCTTTCGCGCCAAGTGCGAGGCGAAGGGCGTCCATCCCGACGATTTCAAGGAACTGAAGGATCTGGCGCTGTTCCCCTTCACCGTGAAGGACGACCTGCGCCAGGCCTACCCCTTCGGCATGTTCGCCGTGCCGATGGAGGACATCGTGCGCGTCCATGCCTCCAGCGGCACCACCGGGCGGCCGACGGTGGTCGGCTACACCAAGGGCGACATCGACGTATGGGCGGAGGTCGTCGCCCGCTCCATCCGCGCCGCCGGCGGCACGCGCGGCGACCGGGTGCACATCGCCTATGGCTACGGCCTGTTCACCGGCGGCCTCGGCGCCCATTACGGGGCGGAGCGGCTGGGCTGCACCGTCATCCCGATGTCGGGCGGCCAGACCGAAAAGCAGGTCCAGCTGATCCAGGACTTCAAGCCGACCATCATCATGGTCACGCCGTCCTACATGCTGAACATCGCCGACGAGATGCGCCGCCAGGGCATCGACCCGCGCAGCACCAGCCTGCGCGTCGGCATCTTCGGCGCCGAGCCCTGGACCGGCGCTCTGCGCGAGGAGATCGAGCGCACCTTCAACATCCACGCCGTCGACATCTACGGCCTGTCGGAGGTGATGGGGCCGGGCGTGGCGTCGGAATGCGTCGAGACCAAGGACGGCCCGGTGATCTGGGAGGACCATTTCTATCCCGAGATCATCGATCCCGACTCAGGCGAGGTGCTGCCCGACGGCTCCTATGGCGAGCTGGTCTTCACCACCCTGACCAAGCAGGGCATGCCGGTCATCCGCTACCGCACCCGCGACCTGACCCGGCTGCTGCCGCCGACGGCGCGCGGCATGCGGCGGATGGACAAGATCACCGGCCGCTCCGACGACATGCTCATCATCCGCGGCGTGAACGTCTTCCCGACCCAGGTCGAGGAGCTGATCTGCAAGATCCCGGCGCTCGCCCCGCACTATGAACTGGTGGTGAGCCGCGACGGCCACATGGACAACCTCGCCGTCCGGGTGGAGATGCACGAGGACATCCACCCGTCGGAATGGGATGGCCACGCCAAGCACCTGCAGCACTCGATCAAGTCGCTGATCGGCATCAGCACCCGCGTCGAGGCTGTCGAACCCGGCGGCATCGCCCGGTCCATCGGCAAGGCCAAGCGCGTGCAGGACCTGCGTCCGAAAAGCTGAAACTCAGCCCTTCTGCGACAGCAGCGGGAAGGCGTCCAGAACACCGGTCAGCAGGATCTGGACGCCGACGCAGAACAGCAGGAAGGCGAACAGCCGCGTCAGCACCCGCACCCGCGTCGGACCCAGGAAGGCTACGATGCGGTCGGCGGAGCGGTAGGACAGCCAGACCAGGGCGGCAATCGCCAGCGCCGCCCCCGACATGCCCAGGAAGAACTCCATCAGCCCGCCGGCCCCGTGCGTCGGGCGGGTGGAGCCCAGCGCGATGGCGACCGAAATGGTGCCCGGCCCGGTGGTGAAGGGGATCGTCATCGGGAAGAAGGCCGATTCCGCCAGCCGGTCGTTGTCGCCGGTCGGGGCGGCCTGTTCCTGCTTGCGCGCCTCGTGCCGTTCCGGCGCGGTCAGCAGCGCCCAGGCCCGTTCGGCCACCACGAAGCCGCCGGCGATCCGCAGCGCCGCCATCGACACGCCGAAGAAGTTCAGCACATAGGCACCCGCCCACAGCGCGGTCAGCATGACGATGGCCGAATAGACGCTGACCAGACCGGCCAGCCGCGCCCGGTCGCGCGGACTGCTGTCCGCCGTCACCTGACTGAAGATCAGCGCCATCGCCAACGGATTGACGATGGAGAACAGGGCGGTGAAGGCGAGCAGGAAACTGTCGAGCATGGGACCCGTGCATTTGTCGGCCGTCCGAACAGTTAGCGGGGACGGGGCAGGACTGGCAAGGGTGGCGTTGTTTCCCTCTCCCGCCCCGGGAGAGGGAAGGGGCCCAAGCGAAGCTTGGGAAGGGTGAGGGGTGATCCAAGGATCAGGAATCCATGTCCGGATAGCCCCTCACCCTCCCGCCTTCGGCGGGTCCCTCCCTCTCCCGGGGCGGGAGAGGGCATATCCCCTGCCCTAAAATTCACCACCGGGACAGCCTCAGCCCGAAAATTGTGCGCTCCTCGCAAAGCACACCCGCCGGACCACTGTCCGTCCCGTCAGTTCCTGTCCCAATGGACAAGTTTTCTCTTCGTGAAATCAATCTACTACCCGCTAACTTCCCCACTACTGCACGATCTGGCTCGCTTCTTGCTCCCGTCCCCCGCGACAGACGACAACGCGAAGGGACGACCGCCGTGCCAGCCGCCCAGCCCGCACCGCTCACTCTGGTTCCGCCGGGCGCAGACCCCGCGCCGCGCACCATCGTCGACATCCGCAACCTGACCCTGACCTATCAGGCCGCCGATCATCCGGTCTACGCGCTGAGCGACGTCAGCCTGTCGATTGCCAAGGGCGATTTCATCTCGCTGATCGGCCCCAGCGGCTGTGGCAAGACCACGCTGATGCGCGTTGTCGCCGACCTCGAACAGCCGACTTCCGGCGAGGTGACGGTCAACGGCATGACGCCGGAACAGGCACGGCTGAAACGCGCCTATGGCTATGTCTTCCAGGCCCCGGCGCTCTACCCCTGGCGGACGGTGGAGCGCAACGTCATGCTGCCGCTGGAAATCATGGGGCTGCCCAAGGCCGAGCGGCAGCAGCGTGCCCGCGAGCAGTTGGACCTCGTCGGCCTGTCGGGCTTCGAGCGCAAGTTCCCCTGGCAGCTGTCGGGTGGCATGCAGCAGCGGGTGTCCATCGCCCGCGCGCTCGCCTTCAACCACGACCTGCTGCTGATGGACGAGCCGTTCGGCGCGCTCGACGAGATCACCCGCGACCATCTGAACCTTCAGCTCACCCGCCTGTGGCTGAGCACCCGCAAGACCTGCATCTTCGTCACCCACTCGATTGCCGAGGCGGTCTTCCTCTCCACCCGCATCGTGGTGATGAGCCCGCGCCCCGGCCGCATCCTCGACGTCATCGACTGCGACCGCGACCTGCCGCGCGAGCGCACACTCGACATCCGCGAAAGCCCGGAGTTCCAGCGCATCGCCCACCGCGTCCGCGAAGGGCTGATGGAGGGCCACAGCTATGACGACTAAGAAGACGCTGCCGGTGGCCGTGATGGCGCTGGCGGTGCTGGTGCTGTGGTACGCCGGTGCGGTCTGGCTGAATGCGCCGATGGCGACGGACGCGCTGAACCGCGCCGGCCACGACTGGACGACCGCCGACCTGATCCGCGCCACGCTGGCGATGAAGCGCCCGATCCTGCCGACGCCGAATCAGGTGGCGCTGGACCTCTACAATTCCCTGACCGGCTATCCGGTGACCAGCATCCGCAACCTGCTCTACCACACCGGCGTCACCGCCGGGGCGGCGCTGGCCGGCTTCGGCATGGGGGTGGTGCTGGGGGTGGCGCTGGCGGCGGGGATCGTTCAGGCGCGCACGCTGGAATCGAGCCTGCTGCCCTGGGTCATCGCGTCCCAGACCGTGCCGATCCTGGCGATTGCGCCGATGATCGTGGTGATCCTCGGCAACATCGGCTTCACCGGCCTGCTGCCCAAGGCGATCATCGCCGCCTATCTCTGCTTCTTCCCCATCACCATTGGCATGGTGAAGGGGCTGCGCTCCGCCGATCCGCTGACGCTGGACCTGATGCGCACCTACAGCGCCGGCACCGCCCAGACCTTCCGCCTGCTGCGCCTGCCGGCCTCCCTGCCCTACCTGTTCACCAGCCTGAAGATCGCGGTCGCCGCCAGCGTCGTCGGCGCCATCGTCGCCGAGTTGCCGACCGGTGGACAGGCGGGGTTGGGCGCGCGGCTGCTGTCCGGCTCCTACTATGGCCAGACCGTGCAGATCTGGAGCGCGCTGGTGATGGCAGCATTGCTGAGCGTCACGCTGGTCGCCGCCGTCGGCCTCGCCGAACGGGCGCTGGTGCCGGGCGGCCGGGGAGGTGCGCGATGACTCGGTCCAAAATAGCCCGCCCCGCCATGGCCCCTTGGCCGCTGGTGATGCTGGCCGCCCCGTTGCTGCCCTTCGCCACGCTCGACGGCACCGCCCTGTATCTGCCGCAGATACCGGCAGCCCTGGGGCTTTTTGCACTGACCGTCGCAACCATTCTGGCGAGGCGCCTGCCCGCTTCCGCCCTGGGAGAAGCCCTGCTCCTGTTGACCGGAGTCGCCGCCGCCTATGCCACGCCGCTCCTGCTGCTGAGCCAGGGCCACGCGCTCGCCCAGGCCGGCGGGCTTTGGCTCTCCATGGCCGGCGCCACCCTGCTGCTGTGGCGGGTGCTGGCCCTGCTGGCGGGGGTGAGCGGTCCGGCGCGGCTGGCCGGTCCCGCCCTGTTCGGGCTGGCGCTGGTCATGCTGTGGGAGATCCTGACCCGCGGCTTCCATGTGCCGACCATCCTGTTGCCGCCGCCGAGCCTCGTGCTGACCGCCTTTGCCGCCAATGCCGCCGACCTGTGGGACGATTTCCGCCAAACGGTGCTGACCTCCGTCCTGCGCGGCTACCTGATCGGCTGCGGTGCCGGGTTCCTCGTGGCGATCCTGGCCGACCGGGTGCCTTTCCTGGCGCGCGGGCTGCTGCCGCTCGGCAACCTCGCCAGCGCCGTGCCAGTGGTGGGAATCGCGCCGATCATGGTGATGTGGTTCGGCTTCGACTGGCAGTCCAAGGCCGCCGTGATCGTGGTGATGACCTTTTTCCCCATGCTCATCAACACCTTGGCCGGTCTCCAATCCGCCGAGCGCATCCAGCTCGACCTGATGCGGTCCTACGGTGCCGGTTACTGGCGCACGCTGGCGATGCTTCGGCTTCCCTGCGCCTTGCCCTTTTTGTTCAACGGACTGAAGATCAACTCGACCTTGGCACTTATCGGGGCCATCGTCGCCGAGTTCTTCGGGACGCCGGTGGTGGGGATGGGCTTCCGCATCTCCACCCAGGTCGCCCGGATGAATCTGGATGTCGTGTGGGCGACCATCGCCGTCGCCGCCCTGACCGGATCGCTGCTCTACGGTGCGCTTGCACTGGCGGAGCGGCATGTCACCGCCTGGCACCCGTCTTTCCGCAAACGCTGACCGCCTCAAGCCAAGACAAACTCCAGCCAGAAGAGGATCGAACGCGATGAAGACCCTTGCCTCCGCCGTCCTGCTCGCCGCCACCGCGCTCACCGGCCTCGCCGGCTGGGGCGCGCCGGCCGCCGCCGCCGATCCGCTGACGCTCCAGCTGAAATGGGTCACCCAGGCCCAGTTCGCCGGCTATTACGTTGCGGCGGCCAAGGGCTTCTACAAGGACGCCGGGCTGGACGTCACCATCAAGGCCGGCGGCCCCGACATCAACCCGACCCAGGTCATCGCCGCCGGCGGCGCCGACGTGATCGTCGATTGGATGCCGTCGGCGCTCGCCAGCCGCGAAAAGGGCGTGCCGCTGGTCAACATCGCTCAGATGTTCCAGAAGTCCGGCATGATGCTGACCTGCCGCAAGGATGCCAACATCAAGGACCCGAAGGACTTCAAGGGCCACACGCTGGGCGTCTGGTTCTCCGGCAACGAATATCCCTTCCTGTCCTGGATGAGCAAGCTGGGCTATTCCACCTCCGGCTCGACCCCGGACGTCAAGGTTCTGAAGCAGGGCTTCAACGTCGATCCGCTGCTGCAGAAGCAAGCCAGCTGCATCTCCACCATGACCTACAACGAATATTGGCAGCTGATCGAAGCCGGCATGAAGGCCGACGAGCTGACCGTCTTCAAGTATCAGGACCAGGGCGTCGCCACCCTGGAGGATGGCCTCTACGCCACGGAAAAGGCGCTGTCCGATCCGAAGGTGGTGGAGAAGCTGGCGAAGTTCGTGAAGGCCTCGGCCAAGGGCTGGGAGTACGCCGCCAAGAACCAGGACGAGGCGGTGAAGATCGTGCTGGAGAACGACACCACCGGCGCCCAGACCGAGGAGCACCAGACCACCATGATGCAGGAGGTCGCCAAGTTGATCGACGGCGGCGCCAAGGGCACCGGCTATCTCGACCCGGCCGACTTCAACCGCACGGTGGACATCCTGATGTCGGGCGCCTCCACCCCGGTCATCTCGAAGAAGCCGGAAGGCGCCTACAGCCACGCGGTGTTCGACGCGGCGGCCAAGCTGTAAGGCATCGCCCGTCTTCTCCCTCCCCTGCGAGAGCGGGGGAGGGTCGGGGTGGGGGCAATACAGCCTCCCCCTATCCCCGCGCCGCCATCAGCGTCCGCAGCATCCGCTCGAACCGCGCACCGGCGAGCGAGACCTGATCGAGCAGCCCCTCGTCCAGCTCGTCCTCCATGATCCGGCCGGCGTCCATCGTCTGGCCCTTGCCGTATTTCAGCCGGTCGACGGTGCCGCGCAGGCGGTCGGCCAGGAAGATCGCCAAGGCCTTGTAGAAGCGCCCGGCGAAGCCGCCGTCGCTGCGCAGCCGCGCCTCGATCTCCCGCTTGGCCAGCGCCAGAACGATGCAGCGCCCGTCCGCCGACACGGTGGCCGAGGGCGGCGCCGAATCGACGAAGGACACCTCGCCGACCACCTCGCCGCTGCCCAGCCGCGCCACCGTCCCGACCCCGGCGACATCGACGGTGGCATGGCCCTCCAGCACGATGTAGAGCGAGTCCGCCGCCTCCCCCTGGCGCACCAGCACCTGCCCGCCGGCCAGATCGAGCCGCCGGCCGGCGCGGGCCATCCACTCGATGTCCTCGTCGCTGAGATTGCCCAGGATATACAGGACCTTGCGCATCATTCCCCCTAAAGCAACTGCCGACTGGCCAGCGTCCGGAACGGCCCGTCCACCGCCATCAGATCCTCGTACCGCCCGGACTGCACCAGCCGCCCGGCCTCCAGAACCAGGATGCGGTCGACGTCGCGGATGGTGCTGAGGCGGTGGGCGATCACCACGCGGGTGACGCTGAGCTTGGCGAGCGACGCCGTCACCACCGCCTGGGTGCGGTTGTCGAGCGCGCTGGTCGCTTCGTCCAGCAGCAGGACGCGCGGACGATGGACCAGGGCGCGGGCGATCATCAACCGCTGGCGCTGGCCGCCCGACAGGGTGCCGCCGCCGTCCATCAGCACCGTGTGCATGCCCATCGGCATCTGTTCGATGTCGCGGTCCAGCCCGACCAGCCGCGCCGCATGCCACGCATCGTCCAGCCCGAGCGGTGCGGTGCCGACGATGTTCTGGAACAGGCTGCCCGCCGTGATCCGCCCGTTCTGCAGCACCACGCCGATCTGCCGGCGCACGGCGGCGAGGTCGAGCCGTTCGGCGGCGCGGCCGTCGAAGAACACCTCCCCCTGGTCCGGCCGTTCGAAGCCCAGCAGCAGGCGCATCACCGTCGATTTGCCGCTGCCCGACGCGCCGACGATGGCGACGAACTCCCCCGGTTCGATCGACAGGCTGAGGTCGTGCAGCACCGGCGGCGCATCGGGGGCGTAGCGGAAGCCGACACGGCTGAGCGTGATGCCGCCCTGCAATTCACCCGGCGCGTCGCGGCCGGCCTGAACCTCGGGTGCGGTCTCCAGGATCGGACGGGCGCGCTCCAGCAGCGGCAGGACTGTCAGGCTCTTGGTCAGGGCGTGCGCCATCTCGGTCAGCGCCGCCAGCAGCTGGCCGAAGGCGGTGATGAAGGCGAGGAAACTGCCGGTGGAGAAGGCGGCCGGCGCCTCCTGCCCCGGCGTCGCCGCCAAAGCTTGAAGCGCCTGCTGCTTGGCGTCCGATTCCATCAGCAGCGCCACCGCCAGGAACACCGCGATGGTCGCCAGCGTCGGGAAGGCGGCGTGGAAAGTCTCCAGCGCGTTGCCGTAGCGCTGGGCGGCCACCGCGCGGGATTTCTGCGCCGAGAAACCGCGCGCCCATTCCGCCATCGCCCGCGGCTCCGCCCCGGCGACGCGCAGCTTGCCGATGCCGACGATCAGCTGCAGCACCAGCCCGTCCAAGCGGCCCTGTCGGCGGATATGCTCCCGCTCATGCCGCAGTTGGCCATAGGACAGCGCCGCGGTCACCAGCGCCGACAGCAGCGCCAAGCCTGTCGCAATCAGGGCGAGGCGCCAGTCATAGATCGCCAGCAGCCCCAGGCTGATCGACCCGAACAGCGCGCCCAGCAGGCCGGTCACCGTGCTCGCCGCCAGGATCTCGCGCACGGTCTGCAACCCCAGCGCCCGGTCGGCGAGGTCGCCGGCGGTGTAGCGGCGGAAAAAGCCGACCGGCAGGGCGAACAGACGGTCGATGAAGGCCGCCTGCATCACCCCGTCGATCCGGCTTTCCAGCCGCAGCACCGCCATCACCTTGACGATGTCGAACGCCGCGCCGCCGATGGCGGCGGCGACCAGCCCGGCGATGATGAAGAACAGCTGCCCGGTATCGGCGCGCGGGATGGCGCTGTCGAACAGGAAGCCGGTGGCGACCGGCACCAGCAGCCCCAGCACCGCCACCGCCAGCCCGCTCAGCCCCAGCCGCATCCCGTCGCCGCCAAGACCACGCAGGGGGAAGCGGATCGCCTCCGCCGCACCCAGCGCGCGGGCCGGCAGCGGGCGGTAGAGATGCAGCGCCTCCGCCGCCAGCAGGTCGGCCACCGCCTGCGTCACGCGGCGCCGGCCGCGGGACTCCAGCATGTCGAAGCCGGCCGGGGTGGGCAGCAGCGCCACCGGCACCCTGCCCTCCTCCAGCCAGCCGAGCATCGGCGCCCCTTCGCTGCGCCACCAGCCGTCGCGCAGGATCACCTTGCGACCGCGCAGGCGCGCCGCGGCCAGTATCAGGTCCAGCGTTTCCGAGGCCGGCTTGCCGGCGGCATCGATGCGGGGAAGCGGCTCCTCCAGCCCCATATGCGCCATCAGCGCGGCCAGCGCGCCCGACAGCGGGTCGCCAAGGACCGGAGCGGCCGCGGACGCCTGCCCGTCGACGAGGTCGGACAGGCCGCCCAGCGCCTGGGCCAGCGACTCCCGTGCCGATTCCCGGCTGCGCAGGGCGCGCTTCGCCTCGCTGTCCGCCTGGGCGGCGACGCGGCTGCCGATGCGGTCGAGCACCAGCGCATGGAAGCGGTCGAAGGCCGGCCAAAGCGTGGCGGCGTCGGGCCATGCCTCGGTGACCGAAACGGCGGCCCCTGCGGTACTTTCAATCCAGGCGCGGTCGGCCATCGGCAGCGGCGGCTCACCGGCCCCTGTCGGCGGACCGCCCAGCCACGCGACCTCCCCCTCCGTCACCGTCAGCCACAGCGGCCGGCGCGGGTCGGCATACAGCCGTTCGCCGGGACCGAGCGAGCGCTCGCCCGGTTCCGCCACCCGGTCTGGCCAGACCGCCTCGCCGCCGGTCGCGGCATCGGTCAGGCGCAGGATCCAGGCTTCGGCATGGGGCAGGAAATCCTCCGCCCCGGCCAGCGCCTCCCGCTCCACCCCGCTGAGGCGCGAGCCGATGGACCCGACCGCAACCAGGGTCGCGCCGGCCTGCATGCCGACCCCGAACAGCAGTGCCCCGGTTTCCGCCCGGAACAGGTGGCGGCGCCGGCCGCTGCCGCCTGCGAGGTGGAACAGGTCGACATAGCCGTCCTCCACCCGCCATCCCAGCCGCGGGTCGTCCAGCGTCAGCGGCCGGTGGTTGCCACCCTCCACCAGGATGGGGCCATGCAGGGTCGCGGGGCTGTCCAGAACGTCCATCGCCTCACCCCGCCGCGATCAGCGAGGCGTACTCGCCACCGCGCGCCAGAAGATCCTCGTGGCTGCCGCGCTCCACCACCCGGCCCTGGTTCAGCACGATGATCTCGTCGCAATCGCGGATCGTGCTCAGCCGGTGGGCGATGATGATGCAGGTGCAGCCGCGCCGCCGCAGATTGTCGTCGATCAGCTTTTCCGTCGCCACGTCCAGCGCCGCCGTCGCCTCGTCCAACACCAGGATCGACGGGTTGCCGGCCAACGCACGAGCAATCTCGAGCCGCTGGCGCTGGCCGCCGCTGAAATTCACGCCCCCTTCGGCGACCGGCGCGTCGAGCTGGCCCTGGCGCCCGGCGACCTCGCCCAGGATGGCGGCATCCTCCAGCGCGCGGGTCAGCGCCGCTTCCGGCACCGTGCGGTCCCACAGGGTCAGGTTGTCGCGCACCGAGCCGTCGAACAGGAAGACGTCCTGGTCGACATAGGCGATGGAGGCGGCGCGCAGCCCCACCGGGATTTCCGCCGGCGCCTGCCCGTCGAACAGGATTTGCCCCGACCAGGGCTGGACGAGGCCGCAGATCAGCCGGCCGACGGTGGATTTTCCGCTGCCCGACCCGCCGACCAGCGCCACCCGCATCCCCGGCGCCAGCGCCAGCGACAGCCCCTCGATCAGCGGCGGGTCGAGCACGCTGTAGCCGAAGGACACGTCGACCAGTTCCACCCCTCCGCTCAGCCGCGCCGGCCCATCCGCAACCTCCGCCCCCTCGGCGGCGAGACCGGACTGCGGGTCGGGCGCATGGTTCAGCGTGTCGTTCAGCCGCTGCAGGTCGGCCTTCACCCGCTGCAGCGTCCCGCCCATGCCGACCAGCTTGGCAACCGGCTCGGAAAAGCTGGCCGCAAGGCTCTGGAACGCCACCAGCGCGCCGACGGTCAGCGCCCCGTCCATCACCCGCACCGCGCCCAGCCCCAGGATCGCCGCCGTGCCCAGCGCATTGAGGAAGGTCGGCGCCACCGTCAGCATCGCCGAATGAACCCCCAGCGTCTGGCGCACCGACAACAGCCGGGCCTGATAGCCGGCCCAGCGCTCGAACGCCTGCCCCTCCAGCCCGGCCGACTTCAGCGTCTCGATCGCCTGGATGCTGCCGATGGTGACGGCGCCCAGCTTGGCCTGTTCCGACAGCAGGCGCCGCCCGGCATCCTCCCGCCCGCGCGAGGCGCCGCGCAGGAACAGCACGTTGCCCAGCACCAGCAGGATGGTCACCGCCGCCAGCGCCACGTCGTAGGTCAGCATGACCAGCCCGAAGAAGACCACCGTCAGCAGGCTCATCGCCGCCGTCGCCATCTCGCCCGACAGCAGCCGCGCCACCCGGTCGTTGGCGGCGACCCGGCCGGCGATGTCGCCGGGATGGCGCTGGCCGAAGAAGGGAACCGGCAATTGCAGCAGCCGCCAGACATAGCGGCTGGCCATCACCATGGCGAATTTGGTCTCCAGCTTCAGCAATGCCGACTGCTGCAGCGCCGTCAGCGCCGCCCGCAGCAGCGCCGTGGCGCCCATCCCCAGCAGAAGCGGCACCAGCCAGCTGCGCTGCCCGCCGATCAGCACCTCGTCGACGAAGGCCTTGGTGAAGGCCGGCAGGGCGATGCCCGGCAGCACCAGCGCCAGACTGGCGGCCAGCGCGAAGCCCACCGCGGCGCGCGACCGCGTCAACTGCCGTCCCAGCATGCCGGCAAGGCTTGGCGGCTTCGCTCCGGCGACGAACTCCGGACCTTTCTCGAAGGCCAGGGCGACACCGGTGAAGGCCTCGGAGAACTCCGCGCGGGTGACTCGGCGCGGGCCGGTGACCGGATCGTTCAGATAGGCGTGATCGCCCTTGAAGCCTTCGAAGACCAGATAATGGTTGAAGTTCCAATGGACGATCATCGGCCAGGGCATGTCGGCCAGCGCGTCGGGCTCCTTCTTGAAGCCCTTGGCGGTCAAGCCATAGCGCCGCGCCGCGCGCAGCAGATTGCTGGCCTTGCTGCCGTCGCGCGACACGCCGCAGGCGACGCGCAGCTCCTCCAGCGGCACCCAGCGGCCGAAATGGGCCAGGACGATGCCGAGCGAGGCGGCGCCGCACTCCACCGCCTCCATCTGCAGCAGGGTGGGCGTGCGCACGCGGGTCTGTTTGCGAACCGGCGGCTTTGCGCTCACAGGCCGGTCGCCTTGCGCAGGGCCGGGATGACGAAGGCCATCGGCGGCTGTTCGCGCACCGTCACCTCGCCCTCGGCCAGGGTGCCGCTGGTGATGGTCATCGCCGGACCGCCGCCGGACGACCAGCGGTAGCCGGACGGCGTGCCGGCCTCCGGCACCAGATCGACGCGCACGGCAAACGGCGGTCCCTTGGCGGAGAACTGCGTCACCAGCCGGTCGTTCTGCAGCACCGCCTGCATGCCCTGCGGGGTGGAGGGGAAGTCCGACACCTCGGCGACCCGGCCGACCAGCGTGCCGTACTCCTCCTTGCGCACCGTCGACGGCGCGATGCGGACATCCATGCCGGGCTTCAGCTTCTTGCCATGCTCGGGCGGGACATAGAGCACCAGTTGCAGACCGCGCGATCCGCTTTCGATGCTGACCACCGGGGTACCGGCGACGACGCGAGCGCCCTCCGCCACCTTCCATTCGGTGACGCGCCCGTCGGTCGGGCTGAGGATCCGCGTGTCCTGCTCCAGTTGCAGGGCAAGCTCGTCCACCCGCCGGCGGGCATCGGCGACACGGTCGCGCCCCTCGGTCAGCGTCTGCTCCGCCCGGCTGGCCATGTCCAGCTCCTCGGTGTCGATCTGCAGAAGCTGGCTCTTGGCGTCGCTGACCTTCTGGCGGGCAGCGGCCAGCTCCTGCCGCGTATCCTCCACCCGCTGGCGGGTGGTGAAGCCTCGGCTGGCGATGTCCTCCTGCCCGCGCAGCAGGGTGTCGAGGAACTGCACGCGCGTCTCGGCGGCGGCCACGACCTGCCTCAGGGCGGCACGACGGGCGGCGAAGTTGGCACGGCGGGCCTGTGCCTCGCGCTCCAGCTGATTGGTGCGGCGCGCCAGATCCTGCTCCCGCTCCCTCACCACCGCCCGCGCGTGGTCGAGCGTCTGTTCAAGCTCCGCCTTGTCGACGCGTGCCAGCAGCTGGCCGGCGGTCACCGTGTCGCCCGGCTTCACCAGCGGCGCCACCAGCGCACCGGACGCGCTGGCGACCGCATCGAACACCCGGCCGCCGCTGCTGACCAGCAGGCCGGAGCCGGTCACCCGCGTCGGGATGCTCCCCACCACCGCCCAAACCAGAGCCAGCGCCAGCAGCCCCAGCAGCGCGGTCAGGGCCAGCCAGCCCCGCGGCGTGGTCAGCGTGACCAGCCGGTCCAGTTCCTCCGGCGACGACAGGCGGTCGAGCGCCGCCTTGCGGAACAGCCGTTCCGACGGCGAGGGGGTGGTCGGCGCTGCGGTCATGCGGATCGGGCTCGCAATGGGCGGTGTAAAGGTGGGTATACGTATGGGTAGGTTGTGGAGAGTGAAACAAGCAGCCCGGCCATTGCAACCCTGCTGAACCGCCCGTCCCAAGCTGTCACAGGAGCTGTCGCCGGGCAGCCATGAATTTCCGGCGGCAAAAGGCTTTTCGCCCATGGAAGCGCAGCGATATATTAGTAATTGCGGCATCAGGCCGAAGGACATGAACGGGACGACCATGGATTCCAATGCGGGCGATTCGAATTTGGTGGCCGTGGCCGCACCGGCGCGCCGCCGCCGTCGCCGGCCCGCCAGCGCCACCGCGAGACCCGCCCATCGCGGCGCCACCGTGTCGGGCACCATCTATCGCGACCTGCGCGACGACATCGTCTCGCTGCGCCGCAAACCGGGCGAGCCGGTGATCGAGAAGGAGGTGGCGGAGGCCTATGGCGTCAGCCGCACGCCAGTGCGCGAGGCGATGCTGAAGCTTGCCGACGAAGGTCTGGTGGAGGTGTTCCCGCAGTCCGGCACCTTCGTCGCCCGCATCCCTCTCAGCGCCCTGCCGGAGGCCATCGCCATCCGCCGCGCGCTGGAGGAGGCGACGGTGCGCTACGCCACCGAACAGGCGACCGGCAGCCAGATCGCCCGCCTGCGCGCCAATCTGGAACTGCAGCGCGAGATGAAGGAGGCCGGCAATTTCGACGGCTTCCACGATGCCGACGAGGCGTTCCACGCGCTGCTGGCGGAGATCTCCGGCTATCCCGGCTTCTGGGCGTTGACCCAGCAGGTGAAGCGGCAGATCGACCGCTACCGCCACCTGACCCTGCCGGCCGCCGGCCGGATGGACAAGGCGCTGGGCGAACACAGCGCCATCGTCGAGGCGGTCGCCGCCCGCGACCCCGACCGCGCGGTGGGCGAACTGCGCCACCACCTGACCGACCTGCAGCTGGGCATCGCCGACGTCCAGCAGACTTATCCACAGTATTTCACTGCCTGAGGATGGCGGACGCGCTCACACCTTGCGCGTCTCGTACGCCGTGAAGCAGGCGGCGCGCGGGGCGTAGCCGCTGGCGAAATGGGCGGAGGAGACGATCATGTCGGCCGTCGCCTCGTTGCAGGCCATCGGGATGTTGTAGAGCGTCGCCAGCCGGGTCAGCGCCTTCACATCCACGTCGTGCGGCTGGGCGGTCATCGGATCGACGAAGAAGACCAGCAGGTCGATCCGCCCCTCCGCGATCATCGCGCCGATCTGCTGGTCGCCGCCCAGCGGACCGCTCTTCAGCGGGGTCACGTCCAGGCCGGGATGGGCGTCGCGCACCTTTTGGCCGGTGGTTCCGGTCGCCCAGAAGGCGTGGCCGTCCAGAGCCGCGATGTTGGCGCCGATCCAGGCGATGAGGTCCGCCTTGCGGGCGTCGTGGGCGACGAGGGCGATGCGCTTGCGGGGCTGCCGGCCAGATGGCTGGCCAGATGGCTGGGTGGTCATGATTGGACACTCCGGACGAGGACCGTCCACTAATATATTACCATGGCCGCCAGCGCAACGCGGCGCCCCCGCCCCTTCACGGTTCGACCGCCCCCGGCGTCTTTGTCGCACCCTCCGTTTGATGAAATGTCCGGATTTCCATCATTAAGCCTTGCTCTGCTTACTAGTATATTAGTATGATGGCGCCAGACCTGCCGGACAGCCGGCTGCACAGATTTGAAAGGACCACCCCATGAAAATCTCCGTCCGGCACGCCTCGCACCCCGATGCCGTCCGCGCTTTCGACACCGAGACGCTGCGCGACCATTTCCTGGTCCCGACCCTGTTCGAGGCCGACGAGACCGTCTTCACCTACAGCCACATCGACCGTTTCGTCGTCGGCGGCGCCATGCCGGTCGCCGGCCCGGTGAAGCTGGAATCCTCCAAGGAGATCGGCTCGCCCAACTTCCTCGACCGGCGCGAGCTGGGCGTGGTCAATGTCGGCGGCGCCGGCCGCGTCACCGTCGACGGTGCCGTCTATGAACTGGCGCCGCGCGATGCGCTCTATGTCGCGATGGGCAGCAAGGACGTCACGTTCGAGAGCCTGGACCGCCGCGAGCCGGCCAAGTTCTACCTGAACAGCACCCCCGCCCATGCCCGGTTCGAGACGATGAAGATCTCGATCGGTCAGGCCAAGGCCGTGCATCTCGGCGACCCGGCCCAGTCGAACGAGCGCACCATCTACCAGATGATCCACCCCGACGTGGTGCGCACCGCGCAGCTGGTGCTGGGCATGACGGTGCTGAAGCCGAACAACATGTGGAACACGATGCCGTGCCACACCCATGACCGGCGTTGCGAGGTCTATTTCTACTTCGACCTGCCCGATGACGCCCGCGTCATCCACCTGATGGGCGAGCCGGAGCAGACCCGCCACCTCGTCGTCGCCAACGAGCAGGCGGTGATCTCCCCGCCCTGGTCGATCCATTCCGGCGTCGGCACCCGCAACTACACCTTCATCTGGGCGATGGGCGGCGACAACCAGGACTTCACGGACATGGACTTCGTCGCCATGGACCGCCTGCGCTGACGCGCCGCCGGATTTGAAACCCCGGATTTGAAACCAACGCATAAGAACGGAAACCGACCATGAGCATTTCGTTCGACCTGACCGGCAAGGTGGCGCTGGTCACCGGCGCCAACACCGGCATCGGCCAGGGCATCGCCGTGGCGCTGGCGCAGGCCGGCGCCGACATCGCCGCCGTCGACGTGGTGTCGCTGGACGAGACCAAGGGTCTGGTCGAGGCGGCCGGCCGCAAGTTCCACGGCATCCACGCCGACCTGACCTCCATCGCCCCGGTCCAGGGGCTGGTGGAGGAGACGGTCGGCAAGTTCGGCAAGCTGGACATCCTGGTCAACAATGCCGGGCTGATCCGCCGCGCCGACGCCGTCGACTTCAGCGAGGCCGACTGGGACCTCGTGATGAACATCAACATCAAGACGGTGTTCTTCCTCTGCCAGGCCTTCGGCCGCTACGCCATCAATGAAGGCCGCAAGGGCAAGATCATCAACATCGCGTCCATGCTGTCCTTCCAGGGCGGCATCCGCGTGCCGTCCTACACCGCCTCCAAGAGCGGCGTCGCCGGCATCACCAAGCTTCTGGCCTGCGAGTGGGCCGGCAAGGGCATCAACGTGAATGCCATCGCGCCGGGCTATGTCGCCACCAACAACACCGCGGCGCTACGCGCCGACGAGAGCCGCAGCGCCGAGATCCTCGGCCGCATCCCGGCCGGCCGCTGGAGCGTGCCGTCCGACATCGGCGGCCCGGCGGTGTTCCTGGCGTCGGAAGCCGCCGACTACATCCACGGCACCATCCTGCCCGTCGACGGCGGCTGGCTGGCGCGCTGACGATGACGGCCCTCCCCGCCTCTCACGGGCGGAGGAGGGCTTTCCATTGGGGGAGGAAATCAAGGGATGACCACCGACGTGTTCGTGACCGCGGGCGATATTCCGTGGCAGGATCTCGGCGACGGCGTGCGCCGCAAGATTCTCGGCTACAACGACACGATGATGATGGTGCGGGTGGAGTTCGAGGCCGGCGCCATCGGCGCGCAGCATCGCCATCCCCATGTCCAATGCGCCGTGGTGGAGAAGGGGTCCTTCGACGTCACCATCGACGGCCGCACCCAGCGCCTGAACGCCGGCGACGGCTATATGGTGCCGTCCAACATCCTGCATGGCGTGGTCGCGCTGGAGCCGGGCGTGCTGCTCGACATCTTCACGCCGATCCGCGAGGACTTCCTGGGCGAGCCGGTGGCCTACGCCGCGGAAGCCGACGCGAAGTAGGCCCGAAACGGCTTCTTAGACCGGCCCCTTAAACCGGATCGCCGGGCGCGGTGAAGTAACGCGGATAGTCGCGGCGGATGTCGGCGATCGAGATCTGCAGGTCGTCCAGATGGTCGTCCAGCGCCTTGATGGCGGCCGCGGGATCGTTGGCCGCCACCGCTTCGAGGATGGCGGCATGCTCCGCGATCACCTCGGCGATGCGGCCGCGCACCGGCAGGGTCAGCAGACGGTAGCGGTCGATCTGCACCTTGGTCTGCTGGATCAGCGTCCAGAATCCGGGATAGCCGGCGATCTCCGCGATCAGCGCGTGGAACGCCTCGTCGGCCTGATGGAACCCTTCATAGTTGGCGGTTTCCTGCATCTCCCGCTGCAATTCCAGATTGGCGCGGAGCGCGGCGATCTGGCTGCGGCTGGCCCGCGCCGCCGCATAGCGCACCGTCGCCTCCTCCAGCGCCTTGCGGATGGCGAAGGCCTCCGGCAGGGCGTCCAGCGGGATGCGCGACACGAAGGTGCCGGACTGCGGGAAAATCTCGATCAGACCCTCGTCGGCCAGCTTCAGCACCGCCTCGCGCACCGGCGTGCGGCTGACGCCATAGGCCTCGGCGATCTGCTTCTCGGCGATGGCGTCGCCGGGCTTGCGCTTCAGCGAGACGATCTCCGCCCGCAGATCGCGGTAGATGCGCGACGCCACGGTCGCGGCGCGGCGCGGCGGACGGACCGCCGCGGCCGGGGCCGCCGCACGGCGCACGGTTGCGGAGACCAGGCCGCCTTCATCCTCTGTCGTCGCGACCTTCTTCACCGATGGCTCCATTCCGGCAGGCATGTATCCGGGCAGCGCACCGCCGCCCGTGGGATGTTCGTCATACCCGTCAATCTACCCGTCCCCCTTCATCAAGGTCAAATCCATCGCCACCCTCTCAAACGGATCGGGTGCGGCGACTGGGCGCAGGCCGCACCGGCACCGATGCCGCGAAATGGGAACGATTGGGCTTGCAATCTAATCTGATATATTAATATTATACGACCAGCCGGTAGGGACGGTCCCCCGCACGGACCCCGCCTTTTCCCCACCCTGCTTTTGCCCATCTCTTGCAGCGTAGAGGCTTCCGATGCTTCACCCCGACCGTCTTTTCCCGAGCGACCCGACGCAACGCGACATCGCGCGCCGCCTGTATGGCGAAGTCGCCGCCCTGCCGATCGTCAGCCCGCACGGCCACACCGATCCGTCCTGGTTCGCGAAGGACGAGGCGTTCCCCGACCCGGCCAGCCTGTTCGTCAAGCCCGACCATTATGCATTCCGCATGCTCTACAGCCAGGGAATTCCGCTGGAGCAGCTGGGTGTTCCGCGCAAGGATGGTGGCGAGACCTCGACCGATTCGCGCGCCATCTGGCGCCTGCTGGCCAGCAACTGGCACCTGTTCCGCGGCACGCCCACCTCGATGTGGCTGACCCACGCCTTCGAGACGGTGTTCGGCGTCACCGAGCGTCTGAGCGCCGCCAGCGCCGACCGCATCTATGACCAGATCGAGGACTGCCTGCGCAAGCCGGAGTTCCGCCCGCGCGCCCTGTTCGAGCGCTTCAACCTGGAAGTTCTGGCGACCACCGAATCGCCGCTCGACCCGCTGGTGCACCACAAGGCGATCCGCGAGAGCGGCTGGAAGGGCCGTGTCATCACCGCCTTCCGCCCCGACCCGGTCGTCGATCCGGAGTTCGAGGGCTTCCGCGAGAACCTCGCCGAGCTGGGCCGCATCACCGGCAAGGACACCGCGACCTGGGACGGCTATCTCGCCGCGCTGGCCGACCGCCGCCTCTATTTCAAGAGCTACGGCGCCACCTCGACCGATCACGGCCACCCGACGGCGGCGACCGCCGATCTGGCCCGCGCTGAAGCCGAGAAGCTGTTCGACATCGTCCGCCGCGGCGGCGCCACGGCCGAAGAAGCCGAGCTGTTCCGCGCCCAGATGCTGACCGAAATGGCGCGGATGAGCCTGGAGGACGGTCTGGTCATGCAGATCCACCCCGGTTCCTTCCGCAACCACAACGACCTCGTGTTCCAGCGCTTCGGCCGCGACAAGGGCGCCGACATCCCGAGCGGCACCGAGTATGTGCGGGCGCTGAAGCCGCTGCTCGACCGCTTCGGCAACGAGCGCGACCTGACCATCATCCTGTTCACGCTGGATGAGGACAGCTATTCCCGCGAGCTGGCTCCGCTGGCCGGCCATTACCCGGCTCTGCGCGTCGGCCCGGCCTGGTGGTTCCACGACAGCCCCGAGGGCATGCGCCGCTACCGCGAGATGATCACGGAGACCGCCGGCTTCTACAACACGGTGGGCTTCAACGACGACACCCGCGCCTTCTGCTCGATCCCGGCCCGCCACGACGTGTCGCGCCGCGTCGATTGCAGCTTCCTCGCCCGTCTGGTCGCCGAACACCGGCTGGCCGAGGACGAGGCCGCGGAACTGGCCGTCGACCTCGCCTACCGCCTCGCCAAGAACGCCTACAAGCTGTAACGCCTAAATCCCCCTCTCCCCCCGGGGAGAGGGTCGGGGTGAGGGGGATGCACTGCAGGATTTTCCCAAAGGTCCCGCCGCGCTCCCCCCTCACCCTAACCCTCTCCCCGCTTTCGGCGGACCAAAGGTCCGCCTGTCGCGTCAGCGCAAACGAAGTTTGCGCGTGAGCGGGGGAGAGGGGACATCGCGACATACGTCTCCTCAAGGACATCTTCCCATGGCATCGCTGACCATCCGCCTGCACCCCGCCGACAACGTCGTCGTCGCCGGCGCCGACCTGGAGCCCGGCACCGCCCTGCCCGGCACAGAAGTCGCGACCACCGGGCCGGTGCCGGCCGGGCACAAGGTCGCGGTGCGCGCCATCGCGCCGGGCGAGCCGGTGCGCAAGTACAACCAGGTCATCGGCTTCGCCACCGCGGCGATCCAGCCGGGCGACCATGTCCACGTCCACAACATGGGCATGGGCAGTGATTTCGAGCGCGATTATGCCTTCGGCGCCGACGTCCACCCGGTCGAAATGATCCCGGAGGCCGAGCGCGCCACCTTCCAGGGCATCGTTCGCCCGGATGGCCGGGTCGCCACCCGCAACTACATCGGCGTGCTGACCTCGGTGAACTGCTCCGCCACCGCGGCGCGGATGATCGCCGACCATTTCCGTGGGCCCGCGCTGGCGGCCTATCCCAACATCGACGGCGTCGTCGCGCTGACCCACGGCTATGGCTGCGGCATGGCCGGCAGCGGCGAGGTGATGGACACCCTGCGCCGGACCATCGCCGGCTACGCCCGCCACCCCAACTTCGCCGCGGTGATCCTGCTGGGTCTCGGCTGCGAGGTGAACCAGATCGACAAGCTGATGGAGGCCACCGGCCTTGAGGCGGGCGCCCGCGTCATCCCCATCGGCATCCAGGACATGGGCGGCACCGCCGCCGCCGCCCGCGAGGGCATCCGCCGGATCGAGGCGCTGCTGCCGGAGATTAACGACGTCACCCGCCAGACCCTGCCGGCCAGCCACCTGACGCTGGCTCTGCAGTGCGGCGGTTCCGACGGCTATTCGGGCATCACCGCCAACCCGGCGCTGGGCTATGCCGTCGACCTGCTGGTCCGCAGCGGCGGCACCGCCGTGCTGAGCGAGACGCCGGAAGTCTACGGCGCCGAGCATCTGCTGACCCGCCGCGCCGTCCGCCGCGAGGTGGGCGAGGCGCTGGTCGAGCGCATCGGCTGGTGGGAGGACTACACCAGCCGCACCGGCGGCGAGATGAACAACAACCCGTCGCCCGGCAACAAGAAGGGCGGCCTGACCACCATCCTGGAGAAGTCGCTGGGCGCGGTCGCCAAGGGCGGCACCACCCCGATGACCGCCGTCTACCGCTATGCCGAGCCGATCACCGACAAGGGCTTCGTCTTCATGGACACGCCCGGCTACGACCCGGTGTCGGCGACCGGCCAGGTGGCGGGCGGCGCCAACGTGCTGTGCTTCACCACCGGCCGCGGCTCGGTCTTCGGCTGCAAGCCGACGCCCAGCCTGAAGCTGGCGACCAACAGCACGCTGTTCCGCCGGATGCCGGACGACATGGACATCGATTGCGGCGCCATCGCCACCGGCGATGCCTCGATCGAGGAGGTCGGCCGCGCGATCTTCCAGCTGGTGCTCGACACCGCGTCGGGCCGCAAGACCAAGAGCGAGGAACTCGGCGTCGGCGCCGATGAGTTCGCCCCTTGGCAGATGGGAGCGGTTATGTAAGGGGTCCGCCCCCTTATCGGAAACCGTTGAAGAGCCGGCACCATGCCTGACAGTTCCACCCCTCTCTCTGGCCCCCACCGCGATCCCGGCCCCCAGCCGGTCAACGCGCCGCAGACCCCGATCCAGCCCACTGGATCGACGTCCAAGGGCACGGAGCCGATGCGGGCGATCCTGCTGGTGGTGCTGGCGGTGGCCTGCCTGTCCTGCTCCGACGCCACGGCGAAATATCTCGGCCGGACCCTGCCGCCGGCCGAGATCGCCTGGATGCGCTATGTCGTCTTCACCGCGCTGGTGATGCCGCTGGCGTTGCGCGGCGGCTCGCTCCGGGTGCTGAGGACGACGCGGCCGGGACTTCAGGTCGTGCGCGGCCTGGGCATGCTGGGCTCGGCGCTGTTCTTCATCATGGCGATGCAGCATCTGCCGCTGGCCGAGGCCGCGGCGATCAGCTTCGTCTCCCCCGTCTTCGTCACCGTGCTGTCGATCCTGCTGCTGAGCGAGAAGGTCGGCATCCGCCGCTGGGCGGCGCTGCTGGTCGGGCTGGCCGGCGTCATCATCGTCATCCGGCCGGGGGCGGACGGGTTCCAGCCGGCCTCGCTGCTGCCGATCCTGACCGCCTTCAGCTGGGCGCTCGGCCTTGTGGCGACGCGCAAGATGACGGTGCAGGAAAACCCGCTGACCACCATGGTGTGGAGCGCGCTGACCGGCCTGATCGTGCTGACGGCGCTGCTTCCCCTGCATGCCGCATGGCCGACGCCGTGGGAGATGCTGCTCGGGGTCTTCATCGGGCTGGTCTACACCCTGTCGCAATGGCTGCTGATCCTGGCCTACCGCCAGGGCGAGGCATCGGTGCTGGCGCCCTTCACCTATGTCCAGCTGATCTGGTCCACCGCGCTGGGATTCCTCGTCTTCGGCGCGGTGCCCGACCATTGGACCTTCGTCGGCACCGGCGTGATCATCGCCAGCGGCCTCTACACTGCGCACCGCGAACGCATGCGGGCACGGGAACGCCGCGCTGCGGCGGCATGAAATAATAAGGATTTGCCGGGGCATTCCCGGCTTGCGGAGAACAAGCATGACCGACACGCCCAACCGCGTCGCCGCGCTCGGCGAATGCATGATCGAGATGTTCCGGCGGCCGGACGGGTCGCTGACCATGGGGTTCGGCGGCGATACGCTGAACACCGCGGTCTATCTGGCGCGTCTGGGCACGCCGGTCGACTATGTCACCGCACTTGGCGATGACACCATCAGCGAGGACATGATCGCCGCCTGGGCCGCCGAAGGGGTGGGCACCGGCCATGTGCTGCGCGTGCCGAACCGCCTGCCCGGCCTCTACCTGATCGAGACGGACGCCAGCGGCGAGCGCCGCTTCCTCTACTGGCGCGACCGCGCGCCGGCGCGCGAACTGTTCGCCCTGCCGCAGACGCCGGAGCTGTCCAAGGCGCTGGAAGGCTACAGCATCGTCTACCTGTCCGGCATCAGCATCGCCATCCTGGGCGAGCAGGGCCGCGAGCGGCTGTTCGAGGTGCTGCAACGGGTCCGCGCGCGCGGCGGCAAAGTGGCGTTCGACACCAACTGGCGCCCGCGCCTGTGGCCGGACATCGAGACCGCCCGCGCCGCCTTCGACCGCATGCTGCGGCTGACTGACATCGCGCTGCCCGGCGTCACCGACCTGCGCGACCTCTATGGCGATGCCGATGCCGACGCCGTGTTGGCCCGCGTCCGCGACGCCGGTGTCTCCGAGATCGTGCTGAAGCTGGAACAGCCCGGCTGCATCGTGTTCCAGGACGGCAATGCCGTCGAGGTTCCCGCGCAGAAGGTCGCCACGGTGGTCGACACCACGGCGGCCGGCGACAGCTTCAGTGCCGGCTATCTGGCATCCCGCCTGCGCGGCGAGGGTCCGGCCGACGCCGCCCGCGCCGCCCACAAGCTGGCTGCCGCCGTCATCCAGCACCGCGGCGCCATCATCCCGCGCGAGGCGATGCCGGCCTGAAACACCGCGGTTCCAGCCCCCAACGTCACCCTTCCGCCGCCAGTTCGCGGCGGAAGGCGCGGCCCGCCATCTGAGCGACAGCGGTCAGCGCCTCCTCGCCCATGCCGTCACGCGCCGCCGCCGACATCCCCTTCATCGTGATTGCGACGAAGTCCGTCAGCGCGTCGGCCCGCTCCGGCTCCTCCGTCGCGATGAAGTCCCGGATCGCCGCCACGCCGGCCTTCCTCAGCGCCTCGGCCAACGCGCAGGCTTCCGGATCGGCGCTGTTGCGCGCGCCATCGAGCACGAGGCAGCCCGCCACCCCGTTCCGTTCCGGATAGAGCCGCGCCGCCAGCAGCAGCGTGCGCTCGATCACCTCGGCCACGCCGCCGCCGTCTGCCTGCGCACGGGCGAAGATGTTCGCCTCCCCCGCCGCATAGCGCCGGAGCGCCCGCTCGAACAGCCCGGCCTTGCTGCCGAAGGCCGCATAGAAGCTCGGCGGCTTGATTCCCAGCTCCGCCCCCAGCTCGGCGACGCCCACCGCGTCGTAGCCGCGCGCATGGAACAGCTTCATCGCGGTCTCGACCGCCTCGTCCACATCGAAGGAGCGCCGCCGTCCCCGCGCTCCGGAGGATTCTGTAGCGACCACTATATTTTCTCCTTGCGCAAATCCTTTGCCCGGATTTATATAGCGATCACTATATTTTATCAAGGAGCGCATCATGGGTGAGTTCACCGGCCGCAAGATCCTGGTCCTCGGCGGCAGCCGCGGAATCGGCAAGGCCATCGTCCGCCGCTTCGCCAAGGCCGGCGGCTCCGTCGCCTTCACCTATGCCGGGTCGAAGGACGCCGCCGAGGCGCTTGCCGCCGAAACCGGCGCGGAGGCCATCCGCACCGACAGCGCCGACCGCGACGCCCTGATCGCCACCGTGGCGGAGCGCGGCGCGCTGGACGTGCTGGTCGTCAATGCCGGCACGGCAATCCTCGGCGATCCGCTGACCTTCGACCCCGACGCCGTCGACCGGATGATCGACATCAACGTCCGGGCGCCCTACCACGCGGCGGTCGAAGCGGCCCGGCGCATGAATGACGGTGGGCGCATCATCGTGATCGGCTCGGTCAACGGCGACCGCATGCCCTTCGCCGGCGGCGCCGCATACGCCCTGACCAAATCGGCGGTCCAGGGCATGGTGCGTGGCCTCGCCCGCGATTTCGGCGATCGCGGCATCACCGTGAACGCCATCCAGCCGGGTCCGACCCACAGCGACATGAACCCGGCCGACGGCCCGATGGCGCCCGCCATGCACAGCTTCATGGCGATCAAGCGCCACATCGACGCCGACGAGGTCGCCGAACTGACCGCCTACGTCGCCGGCCCGCATGCCGCGATGATCACCGGCTCGTTCCAGACCATCGACGGCGGCTTCGGCGCCTGACGGTCGCCCTCTTCCTTCGCTAAACTATACACGCAGGACGAGATCCCCTCTCCCCCGCTCACGCGCAAACTTCGTTTGCGCTGACGCGACAGGCGGACCTTTGGTCCGCCGAAAGCGGGGAGAGGGTTAGGGTGAGGGGGACGCACAGCGAGGATTCTCGGGATCGCCACGCAATGCATCCCCCTCACCCCGACCCTCTCCCCGGGGGGGAGAGGGAGATTTCCCCCACCACCGCCCCCTCATGCGCCAGCAGCCAGCGCTTGCGCTCCACCCCGCCGCCATAGCCGGTCAGCGCCCCGCCGGAGCCGATCACCCGATGGCAGGGCACCACGACGCTGATCGGGTTGGCGCCATTGGCATGCCCCGCCGCCCGCACCGCCGCCGGACGTCCGGCCAGTGCCGCCAGTTCGCGGTAGGAAATGGTCCCGCCGCAGGGAATACCGCGCAGCGCCGCCCAGACAGCGCGCTGGAACGGCGTTCCGCCAGTGCGCACCGGCAACCGGTCGATCACCGCAAGCTCGCCCGCGAAATAGGCATCCATCGCCCGCGTCAGCCCGCCTGGATCGGCGGACGGCCGCAATTCGTAACCGCCGGGATGGTGCAGGCGCAGCAGGCGGTGCAGCCGGTCCTCATGGTCGGTCCAGTCGATGGCGCGCAAGGCGCCGTCGGTGTCGGCGATCACGATCAGTTCGCCGATGGGCGTGGCGGTGCGGTCGATCAGCAGGTTGGACGGAGCGGACATGACGGCACCCTCTATCCTCTCGCATAAAGCGCTGCCGAAATTGAAGGCAGCGGCGCCACGATGCAACCCTTTGATACGGCGTAATTTCCTGTTCCCACTCTCCCCATTTTCCATGCGTTTCTTGCGCTACGCCGCCAAAAGAGGCGCCGAAAGGCTGAGTTGCGTGCAATCCGCATGGCTGGCATGATGGAGCCATGCCTGTCCATATCGTCAGTTCTTGACCGAACAGTCAGCTTTTCCGCCGCCTCTGTGCCTTGGCAGTGCTGGGTGGTTCTCTTGGCACGCGGGTTGCTGACACTTCGGTAGACACGCCGCTCTGCGACCGAAGGGAAGCCATCCGCCATGACCCTGATCGCTACGCTCGCCGACACCGAAGACGACCGCGCCTCACCCTACACCGACCTGAGCCCGGCGATGACGCCGGTGCAGGCGCTGGCCGAGTCGAACCGTTGCCTGTTCTGCTTTGATGCCCCCTGCATCAAGGCCTGTCCGACCGGAATCGACATCCCGGCCTTCATCCGCTCGATCGCCACCGGCAACCTGAAAGGCGCCGCGACGACGATCCTGTCGGAGAACATCATGGGCGGCACCTGCGGCCGGGTCTGCCCGACCGAGACGCTGTGCGAGCAATCCTGCGTGCGCAACCGGGCGGAGGACCGACCCGTCGCCATCGGCCGGCTGCAGCGCCACGCCACCGACCGACTGATCGACGGCGAACCGGCCCACCCCTTCCCCCGCGCCACCGCGACCGGCAAGCGCGTCGCCGTGGTCGGCGCCGGCCCGGCCGGCCTGTCCTGCGCCCACCGCCTCGCCACGCTCGGCCATGAGGTGACGGTGTTCGAGGCGAAGGCGAAGTCCGGCGGCCTCAACGAATACGGCCTCGCACCCTACAAGATGGCCGATGATTTCGCCCAGCGCGAGGTCGCCTTCATCCTCGGCGTCGGCGGCATCAGCGTGGAGCATGGCCGCAGGCTGGGCGCCGACCTGTCGCTCGACAGCCTGCGTGCCGATTACGACGCGGTGTTCCTCGGCGTCGGCCTCGGCGCCAACAACCGCCTCGGCATCCCCGGCGAGGAGCGGGCGGGCGTCGAGGACGCCACCGCCTTTATCGAGCGTGTGCGTCAGGCGTCCCCCGGCCAGCCGCCCGCCGTCGGCCGCAGCGTCGTGGTGATCGGCGGCGGCAACACTGCCATCGACGCCGCCATCCAGGCAAAGCGCCTGGGCGCGGAGGACGTGACCCTGGTCTATCGCCGCGGCCGTGCCCAGATGGGCGCCACCGCCTGGGAGCAGGAGTTGGCCCAGACCGAGGGCGTCGTTCTCAAGACCTTCGCCGCACCCAAGGAAATCGGCGACACCACCATCACCTTTGAGCGCACCCGCCTGTGCGACGGCAAGCTGTCCGGCACCGGCGAGACCTTCACCCTCCAGGCCGACATGGTGCTGAAGGCGGTCGGCCAGAAATTGTCGGCCGACGCGCTGAACGGGCTGCAGGTCACCGGCGGCAAGATCGCCATCGACGGCGCCTACCGCACCACGTTGGCGAAAGTCTGGGCCGGTGGCGATTGCGTCGCGACGGGTGAGGATCTGACGGTCCAGTCGGTGCAGGACGGCAAGCTCGCCGCACTCGCCATCCACAGCCACCTGACCGCCTGAGGAAAGGGAGCCACATCATGGCCGATCTTCGCAGCACCATCGCCGGCATCCGCTCCCCCAACCCCTTCTGGCTGGCCTCCGCCCCGCCGACCGACAAGGCCTACAACGTCGTCCGCGCCTTCAAGGCGGGCTGGGGCGGTGTCGTCTGGAAGACGCTGGGCGAGGACCCGCCGGTGGTCAACGTCTCCAGCCGCTACGGCGCGCATCTCGACACCGACCGCCGGATGATCGGCTTCAACAACATCGAACTGATCTCCGACCGGCCGCTGGACGTGAATTTGCAGGAGATCATCCAGGTCAAGCGCGACTGGCCCGACCGTGCCATGGTCGTCTCGCTGATGGCGACCATGACCGAGGCGGCCTGGGCCGGGTTGGCACGCCGCGTCGCCGAGACCGGGGCGGCCGATGGCCTGGAACTCAACCTCGGCTGCCCACACGGCATGTGCGAGCGCGGCATGGGTTCCGCCATCGGGCAGGTGCCGGAGATGGTGGAGCAGGTCACCCGTTGGGTAAAGAACGCCGTCAACCTGCCGGTGATCGTCAAGCTGACCCCCAACATCACCAACATCCTGTGGTCGGCGGAAGCGGCCAAGCGCGGCGGCGCCGACGCGGTGTCGCTCATCAACACGGTGAACTCCATCGTCGCGGTGGATCTCGACGCCATGGCCCCGACCCCGGTGGTCGACGGCAAGGGCAGCCATGGCGGCTATTGCGGCCCGGCGGTGAAGCCGATCGCGCTGAACATGGTGGCGGAGATCGCCCGCAACCCCGACACGCGCAGCCTGCCGCTCAGCGGCATCGGCGGCATCACCACGTGGCGCGACGCGGCGGAGTTCCTGGCGCTGGGCGCCACCAACGTGCAGGTCTGCACCGCCGCCATGACCTACGGCTTCAAGATCGTCGAGGACATGATCGGCGGCCTGTCGAACTGGATGGACGAGAAGGGATATCGGACCCTTGACGAGCTGAGCGGCCGGGCGGTGCGCAACGTCGTCAACTGGAACGACCTGAACATGAACTTCTCGACCAAGGCGGTGATCGACCCCGCCTTGTGCATCGATTGCGGCCGCTGCCACATCGTCTGCGAGGACACCTCGCACCAGGCGATCCGCATCGACCAAGGGGAAGGCCGCCGCGTCTTCACCGTGGTCAACGAGGAGTGCGTCGGCTGCAACCTGTGCAGCCATGTCTGCCCGGTGCCGGACTGCATCACCATGGTGCCGGAACAGACCGACCTGCCCTACGTCACCTGGCCCAACGACGCCCGCAACCCGATGCGCGTCCCCGAAGCCGCCGAATAACTGCCGCCTCATAAGAACGACGTTCAGGAGAGAGCAACATGTCCACCCCGCAGAATGTCGCCGTGAACGGCTCGCGCCTGTGGCAGAGCCTGATGGACATGGCGCAGATCGGCGCCACGCCCAAGGGCGGCGTGTGCCGGCTGGCGCTGACCGACCTCGACAAACAGGGCCGCGACCTGTTCGTGCGCTGGTGCGAGGAGGCCGGCTGCACGGTCTCCGTCGACAGGATGGGCAACATCTTCGCCCGCCGCCCCGGCCGCGACGACAGCCTGCCCCCGGTCATCATGGGCAGCCATCTCGACAGCCAGCCGACCGGCGGCAAGTATGACGGCGTCTATGGCGTGCTGGCCGGGCTGGAGGTGGTGCGCAGCCTGAACGACATGAACTACGTCACCGAGGCGCCGGTGGAAGTCGCCGTCTGGACCAACGAGGAGGGCTCGCGCTTCGCCCCGGCCATGGTGTCGTCCGGCGTCTTCGCCGGGGTGTTCGATCTGGACTACGGCCTGTCCCGCGCCGACCTCGACGGCAAGACGATGGGCGAGGAGCTGGCCCGCATCGGCTATGCCGGCGACCAGGAGGTCGGGGGGCGCAAGGTCGGCGCCTATTTCGAGGCCCACATCGAACAGGGTCCGATCCTGGAGATCGAAGGCAAGACCATCGGCGTCGTTACCGACTGCCAGGGCCAGCGCTGGTACGAGATCACCTTCACCGGCCAGGAGGCCCATGCCGGCCCGACCCCGATGGTCCGCCGCAAGGACGCGCTGCTGGGCGCCGCGCGCGTGGTCGATGCGGTCAACCGGATCGGCCTGAAGTACGGCCCGCTCGCCTGCGCCACGGTCGGGCTGATGCAGATCCATCCCAACAGCCGTAACGTCATTCCCGGCCGCGTCTTCTTCACCGTCGATTTCCGTCATCCCGACGACGGCATCCTCGCCGCCATGGACGGCGAGCTGCGCGCCGAGGTCGAGCGCATCGCCGGCGAGATTGGGCTGGAGACCGATTTCCAGCAGATCTGGTACTACGCCCCGATCAAGTTCGACGAGACCTGCGTCGCCGCCGTCCGCAAGGGGGTGGAGCGCACCGGCCACAGCTTCCGCGACATCGTGTCGGGCGCCGGCCACGACGCCTGTTACCTGTCGAAGGTCGCGCCGACCGCCATGGTCTTCATCCCCTGCATCGACGGCATCAGCCACAACGAGGTCGAGGAGACGACCCCGGAATGGTCGACAGCCGGCTGCGAGGTGCTGCTGCACGCCGTGCTCGACCGTGCCAACGCCATGGCCGAACAGGTGAAAACCCCCGCGTGATCCTCTCCCTCTCCCGCCCCGGGAGAGGGAAGGGGCCCATGCGGAGCATGGGAAGGGTGAGGGGTCAGGCACGAAGCCATGCGGTTCAGAATTCTTGGATCACCCCTCACCCTCCCCACGCCTACGGCGCGGGTCCCCTCCCTCTCCCGGGGCGGGAGAGGGCTTTGAACAACAGCAATGGCGAACGCGATGGCGCGAACGGCTGCCGAAACCACCGACACCACGTCGCCCCAGGGCCGCATCCGGCGTGAGAACATCGAGCGCATCCTGAAGGCGGCCGAGCGCGTCTTCGCCGAGGCCGGCTTCGCCGGCGCCACCATGGCCGACATCGCCGAGCGGGCCGGCCTGCCCAAGGCCAACCTGCATTACTATTTCGGCACCAAGGAGGATCTCTACCGCGCGGTGCTCGACAACATCCTGCGGCTGTGGCTGGCGCCGATCGCCTCCTTCACCCCCGACGCCGACCCGGCGGCGACGCTGACCGCCTACGTCACCGCCAAGATGGAGGCATCGCGCACCCGCCCGCACGCCTCCAAGGTCTTCGCCAACGAGATCCTGCATGGCGGGACCCAGGTCGAACGCTTCCTGGCCGAGGATCTGAAAGCGCTGGTCGACGCCAAGGCCGCGGTGATCGACGGCTGGGTCGCCGCCGGCCGCATGGCCCCGGTGGACGCCCGCCAGTTCCTGTTCATGATCTGGGCGGTGACCCAGCATTACGCCGACTTCGACGTCCAGATCCGCAAGGTGCTGGGCCGCCGCAGCCTGACCCGCCAGGACTTCGCCGCCATGACGGCGGAGGTGCTGCGGCTGGTCCTGCGCGCCGCCGGCCTGCCTGAACCTGACCTCTCCGAAACGCCCACCGACTCCGTCCCACAAAACCTCTGAGGGAGCGCCCGAGCATGTCCACCATCCTGATCCGCGGCGGCACCGTCGTCACCGCCGAGCACACCCGCCGCGCCGATGTCCTCTGCCAGGACGGCATCATCGCCGCGGTGGGCGACACTCTCGACGTGCCGGCGGGGGCCGAGGTGGTGGATGCCGGCGGCTGCTACGTCATGCCCGGTGGCATCGAC